>Ga0255183_1000033_pt1 | contig 69741 bp, 68 predicted proteins | sample Atl_UVDOM_RepB_8_FD_183638 | JGI IMG/M metagenome (GOLD analysis project Ga0255183, IMG submission 183638) | Freshwater microbial communities from Altamaha River, Georgia, United States - Atl_UVDOM_RepB_8d | ecosystem: Environmental > Aquatic > Freshwater > River | place: USA: Georgia...
TGATCAATTTGCAACTAACCTATATGCAGTATTTCAAGGTGATATTGATAAATTCTATTATGTAAAAACTAATATCATTTGTTTATTACCTGCGTTTCATAAGCTGTTTAAAAATAGTAAACTTAAAACACCAAAAGAAAAAATATGGTACTCCTTAAAATTATTATTGTTTAAATCAGTTGGATGTATAACTGGTATGGTTGATCATTATATATACTGTTATACATATATTATGGTGTATATAATATACTTTATTAGTGGTAAAACACTGATAGAACCTGATTTAATGAAATTTGATGTGTTAAAACATATTGCAACAATAAATATGAAACGTATTGGAATCACACAACAAAATATTGAGAAAATAAATGAATTAATATTATCACTTGATCAAATAAACAATATCAAATGTATAAATGGGTATTATTACAACGTAATTGATGGTATACAATATAATAATCATGGTATACATTACATTACTGAACAAGATGGTAAACCAATCACAACATTGTTAACAATAAAGGATTTATCAACATTACCAGAATATCTCATAGGCAAATATATACCAATAAAAGATAATATTGATGGTGTAATAAAGATTTATGATAAGAAAACTTGTTATTGTGTAAAAGTTGAATCTAAATCAATTAATAATTATTCATTTTGGAATAATGGATGTTTCAAATTTGAATTTTATGGTTTTGATGACTTACCAATGGTGTTGAAATCATCAGAATCAACCAAAGGTGATCCATATATGTTTAAATGGAATGATCTTACACTGTTTTCAACTTATGGTGGTAATGTTAATCCAATAGAATATCTTAGAGGGTGCATTTATCAAAAACAATCAGGTATTATGATAAAATATAAAAGTTGCAAAACTATTAAAATATATTTACAGGATTATGAATTTCCACAATCAAATAGTATATTAGTGAGTCCTAATGAACTGATTTTGACAATTGATTGGTTAAAACAGTTTAGATTATTTAAGAAAAATAAAACAATAAAAAAGATTTATGTCAATGTTAGTCATAACAACACTTACCAATCATACATACTCGACATAACAAATTATTGTAGAAATAATTCTATAAATCTCAATATAAATATAACAGTATAATTTTTTATTAAATTGATAAAATTGTTATAAAATGAGTTCTAGAACATGTGTTATGGTAATATCTAATGCTGTGTGTGTTAATAATAAACAGTTGCATGAAGTATTATTACCAGATGTGATTGATACGGTTATTTCTGATAGTGATGAAAAAATGAGTTACGAATTTTTAAGAAACAAAAAGGTATATGAATTAACAGGTCCAATAGAAAGTGTTAACAGGGCACTTCAATTCTTTACACCACATTTTATTAATATTGACAGAATAGAAAATGATGAACAAGTAAAATTATTAGAATTAATTAGATCAAATACATATATTGTGGTTATTAGACATGTAAGTCCAAGTGTAAATTTGAGTTTATTTGATGATATGCACAATGTATTTTTATCAACAATTGTTACTCGTAGATTACAACCAAAAGTTACTCCACAAGAACCACCAAAGGTTATTCCACGAGAACCACCAAAAGCCGTATACTCAGATGATGTTCCATGGAGATATGTAGGTAATGAATTTAAATATAGACCATTGGATTATCACATGGGCATTATTTCTGGATAAATATTTAATATTTTTTATATAATTTTGTATTAGATGTATCAATTGTTAGTGTAATATGAAGCGATTAAGGGATGGTGGTAGAAAGTTCATTTTGATTGGTGGATGCCTTGTTGAATTTAGGTTGATTGATGGAAAACTTACTGAATGGGCTAAGTCAGATGATGATTTTATTTCAGTTTCCAAATGTTATCCAATCAATTATACAGATTATTTTATTGTAAAAAGTGAAGGTTATTTTTCACTTTATAAATCTGAATGTGGTAAAATTGTGTCTTGTTGGGATAGTGAATGTGATCTAAATAATTGCATAAATGGTGTTGAAGATGTTATTTCTGAATACGGAAAAAAGACTATTGTGAGTGTTAGAGGAATTAAATCTAAAGTTGAACCAACCAATTTATCATTAACAAGAATTAAATCTAAAGTTGAACCAACCAATTTATCATTAACAAGAATTAATATTGGCAACATGCCGATGTTATTTATTTAAACCATTGTGTAATTTTTTATATCCTGCGTATCCAATTATACAAATTACAATAATTATAATAATCATCATAATGATAAACAAAACATACATACCTGTTTTTGAATTTGTTACTGCGACACTACCTCCACCCTCATTTCCACCACCTGTAGAAGTAGATGTTATACAACTCGCAGATATATCGGAACATGTACCATCTTGATCAATTTGATTATTTTTACTATTTGATACTTGACCGTCTTGAAAATTATATTGTATATTAACAGATTTACAATATGAACAAGTGTCATTGCATACATCTGTTGTCTGAATTGTTCCATCTGGTATGTATATATCTTGACCTGTTGATACATCAGGATTACATGAATCATCAAATGCACCAGGACAGTAAGACATCGATGCTGTACATGAACAATCATTTGTAGATGGATTGGAGTATGATGCATATGCAACTGTAACATTTTTGGTAAAACAATAAAGTTTCATAAACAAATCAGATGAGGATGTATTGTCTTTATTGTAAGTGTAATATGGATCCCTGAATAACATACATTCGCGTCTACAAGTGTTTGCATTATTACACACATATTGTTGTGTTGTTGAATCATAAATTAATCCATTAGTTTGGTTTGGCGCATATGAAAATGCACAAGTGTATATTACATATAACCATTCAAGTGAATATACACCATTTGCATAATCGAAGGATGTTATTCTACCTGTACCTTGTGGTTTACCAGATGTGGTTGTAAATTGAAGATGTGTAAAATTTACAAAATTGTTTTTTAATCTTTTGTAATATGTACTAAGAGGTTTTGGAATTTTCACAGGTAAAGCATTGACTAATTTATCAGACAATCCAATTGCCATAGTTGCAATATTGGATGTAGTAGTAATTGGTATTACATCATATGGTTCTTTAGATATATTAAGTTGTGTTATAGTACCATTATAATAGGGGTTTACTGTTTGACTCCAAAAGTCTTGTGGATTAACAATTTTTTGTAATGCATTTGGATTTAAAGTTGCATTCATCATATTGTTCATAAATGTTGATGAATTTTGAATTCCAGGAATTAATAAAATTTCAGGTAAAAGTTTTGCATTATTATACCAACGATTTACATAAGTGTTTCTAAAATCTGGGTCACGTCTAACATTAACCCAAATACTTAATAACGAACAATTATGAATTGCAGGTGAAAGGTATGATATAGTATTATAATTTTGTCCAGTGTATGGTGAATTTGGTACTGAACCTGCTAAACTTGGAAACACACCATTTCCATATGGTGACATATCATAAGTAAATGGATCCATAGTACCAGTAGAACCCCCATAAGAAGTAACAGATGTCGGGTTTTGTCCATATTGGACAGCATCGTAATATTGAGTACCTGAATAAGAATCCCATGACTTAGTATTGTTAGAATATAACAATGTTGAGAAAGAATCAACTCGCATATGTGGTGGAATATACATACTTCGAACACCTGAGTAATAACAATTTTTGTATGGTGAAGGTCCATTTGATGTATAACCAACATCACAAAACAATTGTGAAAACCAGTTACCAGGAAATGGAAATGCAACTGCTGGTGAATTTAATGAATCTCTCAATGCATCAGATGTACAGTTTGAACTATCCGAAAATGATGCCAAGCTAGTTTCATAATTTAATCCAAGTGGACTTACTGCCGATGTATTAAAAAATTTAATATCAATATAAACCATTGTACCATCATCAGATGCCCAATAATAATTCATTTGATTACTTGGTACTTGCATCTTTGTACCACTAGAGTTTACAATGAAAGGTGTTTTACCGTATATTATACAAAATTGGGTACCCTCAGCATCTTTAAATGTTACACCACTATTACCAAAATATGTATACAAATCACCAGTATCAGTCCTGTTGTATGCATAAAATCGAAGTAAATATCCAAAACCACTCGAACCACTTGGTAATGTTGGATTAAAAAATCCATTTGGAAATAAATAAGCTGATTCTGTGGTTGGTAACTGACTGGTATTAGCAGTATAATATGCAAATCCAACTTGACCAAACAATGATATTTTTCTTCCTAATTCTGTGATACATCTATTTTGACATTCATGATTTCCCCATGCAGTTTGTGTACCTCTGCTACATTTTGAGTAAGTTCCAACATTATCAGGACCAATCAAACCGTAATTTCCATTACCACTGAATTGTTGTTGTGATAATCCAAAGTTTTCATAAAGCTCTACACCTCTTTCTTCCCATCCAAATGGTATTATGTCAACATCATCATTGTATAATTTACGATTAAAATCTTGTGGATGTCCATGTAATGCAATACTTCTACACCCAGTATCTTGATTACCCGACATGTTAACACAACCATAAATTTTATTTGCTGCTCTATCAACTGGTGCGTCATCAGGTGGTGCGTCACATGCCGATTGAACACCTGTTGGTATAAATGTAACTTGCGTACTTGCTCCACTAATACATTTTCCTAATGTTTTACCTCCGTCATCTGTTTTTGGAGAACTCATTTTAATATTGTAATTTATTAAAAAACAATTAATGTAGATATATGAAAATGGCACATCTAAGAAGTTATGGATTAGATAAATTAAAGTTTGTTAAAAATGACCCTCTTGTTAACTTAATGATAAGAGAAAATATGGGTCCAAGTAGAGAAATAACAAGTCAACTTGATTTACCAGATGCAATGCAAGCTTATCAAGAAGAATTAATTAACATGAGAGTACCTGAAACAAGACCTCGTGATGATGAACAAGGTGGAGAAGCAGAAGTAAGAGAACGATCCAGAAAAATGATGAACATAATGAATTTTGGTGATGTTAGAGGTGATACAGATCTTGCGTATAAACCTGAAATAGAACAAGTACCTCAACCATATAGAAAGATTAGTGAAAATAAATACAGTAATTTTCAAAAAGACAAATCTATTCATGCAAGATATGCATGTCGTGGTGAAGCACAAAAGGATGATATGATGAGACATCCTCTTGGTGATCCAAAGTTTAGATATGCTGATACAAGAAAATATATACCTGGTTTTGTAAGAACAATGCAAAAAATTACAATTGAAGATCATGAAGTACCACTTTATGGTAAATTAAACAATGGTAAACCAGTGCAACAATATCGTCAAATTGAAAATAGTTGGATATTACAGTATTGTAGAGATTCATGTAAGGTTGATGAGGTGAAAAAGAAATTTGACATAAGACGAAAACCAGTACCTAGGGAAAATATTGAAGATGTTAGAGAAGATACTACAAATGTTAATATTATGAAATCAATTGTTAGTGGTACACACAAAAGAAATATGTTAAAGCAAGATATTGAAATTGAATCAAAGGACGATAAAGAACAAACATTTGAAAAACCAAGGGATAAACCAAGAAAACAATATGTAAACTTTGGGAAACTTATTGATATTAAACAATTTGTTGACATGAATGAAAAAGTTAACAATATTGAAAGAGCATTAAAGAAATCTAAAATAAGACCAAGAATGGGTTTCACAGATATCGAATATGCAACTGATGCTGATGCTGACATTGCAAAGAAAAAGATATTACCAAACAGATCTAATACATTTATTTTACATGTCAATAAAGAAAATATAATTCATGTGGATGAAAGTGAAATTGGTACAACCGAAAAACAAGTCAAACATTACAAACAAAATAGAGCAACTGGTATGGAACCAATACATATTAATGATGAATATAGTGAAAAAGGTAGAAAGGATAAAGAAATTAAAAAATCACAAATCAGAATACTTATGGAAAAAATGGTACCAACTGCAGATAGAGAAGTATCAACATCACAAAAACATCATAAGACAAAACAGAATTTATCTAAACATGTTGAAGGTCATGATTTATCTGACCCAACCAATCAAGAAGAATTTGGTAGAAAGGCAGTAGATGCAACTGTTAACCATAGAGCATACACCAGAATAGATGAAATGAAAAATGATTATGATGATGCTGTAGAAGAAATTCAGGCTAAGTCATATGTTAATAAAGCCAAACAAAACAGATTTGTGCATCCGGATACAATTAAAGTATCAATTGACCCATATGCAGATATTGAACCTCGTAGAAAAACAAAATTAGACTATAATGATAAAAAATCATTTGCCGAAAAGGAATACAAGTTAAGACTAACTGATAATGATTATTAATTTTTTTGAAAAACTATTTTGGATCTTTACTATGATCAACGTTCACGTAACCACTCATCAAATAACAGTATATGGACCACCTGAAACATTGGCTAAATACGACCCAATAAGGTCTGGTTATGGTCATATCGTATTAGGTATTGAGTCATTATTTGACATAGCATATGAAAAAATAAACTATTTAGTATTTTACAATGTTAACTTACATGGTTTTAGATTATTCATGTTACCAAAACATCTAATTCTTAGATCATGTAAGTTTTCATCATCATTTTTGAAACTATTTAGCAATTCTGAAATACATGTATACACTACTTGTTGTGATAAACAATACAAATTACCACCTCAGGTTACAAAATATTGTAAAGTTGACCTTTCACATGATTGTGTAAAGTCAATATTAAACTACGATGGTTGTGTATATTTATTCTTCAGTGTTCATAATGAAAAGTTAGTTAGCAATATGAGATTACTAAAAAAGAATAAATTTAATGAAATAAAAAATCTTATAAAAGTATTCCCACTGGATTTGAAAGTTGCATATTTGGAGCTAATAAAATAATTTTTTTTTATTTTACTTTGTATTCAATATGAACATATAAATTAATTCTAACTGGACCAACAATATCAATAGGTTCAAGATCTGATGTGTAGAAAAAGTTTACAGACTCTGATATATGAAGTGGTACCGGTTCAGTACACTTACATCCTTTAGCACATGGACATTTTTTACCATGATTACATTTTAATGCACAATCGCAAATTGCAATGTCAACCAAGTTGTCACTTCCGACACTACTAAGCAATGTTGAACAACTTGTTTGCACGAGTGGTATAATAAATGTTCCATAAATATAATTACCTTTTTCTAAATATCTATCACGTGTTAACCTGTTAAATGTTTTTGAGAAGAATACATTTTCAGGCCATTCAATTATTTCCATTGTTGGCATAATACGATTAAATTTATATTGTCTATTGTTTTTGTGAATAAATCTTTTATTCAACTTTGTCAAAATACGATCTTTTAACATGTCAGCTGATATTTCATCATTAAGTCTTAATCTTTTTATTTCCTTACGTGAATTTTGTGTATTCACTTTGAAAAAATTATATAACTTTGAAAGTTCACATTCGCATAAAATACCCATTTGATAATAACCGATATAACCATTATTTGTTAATCGTTGTATAGGAATTAGATCATTTTGTTTGTCAACAATAATTTCATATGAATCTTTGTCTAGAAAAAGCGACATTTTGTTAATGTTGTAAACTTACAATAAAAAAATGGCTATTAACCATTTAAATATATATTGTGTTATTATATTAGAATTACAAATGAAGTGCCTTGTAAAGATTTACAAAGAATCCAATATCTTTTTCTCCATATGTTGAATGAATATCTTGAAGACTTGTTGGAATGTTTACACCTGAAATATTAGTGACACCATCACGATTATCTTCAAAGTATCCAAATGTATCACAAACTTTTTGTACTAACTCCTTGTAATCAGAATTGATATTTTGAACTAAATATTTTTCAAGATGAGGTCTTTCTTGTTGTTTACATTTACAAAATGCACAAATAAGTGTCTTGACAACTGCGAATCGATGATCTTGACTGTACAATCTTCTTCTATTGGAATACATTTTTGATAAACAAAGTTCTCTATTTTTTGATTCTCTAATACAAATTGTATTTTCTTCTTCAGACAATAATACATAATTGTTGTATTCTGATTCTTCAGGTAACACTTCAAAGATGTCTGACAAGTCATCATTTTGTGAATACACATATACTGCAAGACGTTCAGCAAATAAGTGACATTTAGGATTTGTGAAAATTAATGTGTACATCTTTGATCTGTCCAATGTATCATATGAGAATTTTGGATATTGTTCAAGACATTCTTCAAAGAATTCACCATATGTTGTGGATGTGAAATCATAAATTTTTCTAATATTCCATGAGTTTTTAGTACCCATATACCATTGACCATCCATGAAGTACAAGTGAATAACAGTGCAATCAAGGATTTTTAATTTTTTGTTATGTGACTTATTTGCATCAAGTACAACACTATACTTTGGTGTATACAATACTTGTCTATCATCATCCAGGATTGTACCTGGAACATGTTCAGTCTTATTGACTCTTACTTCAGACTTTTTATCTGAACAGTGATAAAATCGGATTACATCTTTAGATACTTTATTGTCGTAAATTGGATAAGCGTATGACATTGTTGCTTTATTATATTATAATAAATGTTTAAATAAAAAAATATGGAGAAGATTTCAATACGCAGAAATAATTATGCGGATTTATCGTTTAATCCACATAGTTATAAAAAAATAGTTAAGTTGATTTTACCACAATTGTGTGATATTGAGGCTAATGAAATTGTAAAATACATATCAATATTTTACAATAAACTTGCTGAATTTGACACAAGATCCGAAGAAAACTTACTTAAGCGAAGTATTGCAAAACAACAGATGACATATGCGATAATTGATGAAAATGGAAATCCTAAAGATGCAATACAAACGGACACAATTGTATTAGGTAAAAATCGCAACTGGCCAACACAGACTGATGTGGTGATCAAGGGTTTTGAAAACAAGGATTTTCATTTTACTAATTTGGATTCTATAATTGACCTTTTGTCATCACATCAAGCAGCTTATATTTATACAAAATCATTTATTCCTAAGGAACCAGAAATTGATTTTATAACACTCGAACAGACAGTTGCAAAACATAATAATATTATTGATGTTGATTTTGATTTGGGTAAGTTGTCACCAATATTTAATATCATATATGAAACACATGGTGTAAAGGTTGACACTAAAGATTATGTGAAAATGATGGCACAATTAAAGTCTGTTGATATGTCTGATGCAGTATATTATGCACTTCATGGTGAAAAAGAAAAACTTGCTCAAATGTTAGTTGTAAAACTTGATCAGACGAGTATTGACATTATGCAAAAAAATAGTAGTTACAATAATATGCTAATTTATTCTGAATTCAATATGATAAAGAAAATTATAGAACAAGAACTTGATAATCCTGGTAAGTATTTGGACCTAATTAAGAAAAATAAAATAAAAACTGCATTGCAATTTTATGGAATGATATCACAAAAGGAAAAAGATAAAATTATGAAGATTGTTGGTGACCGCAATAAGAAAATATATGCTAAACCATGTTCACATAATGATCCTCATGATGAGTATATGTCATACTTTAAGGTCACAGCTACATGGGCTGTTGAAAAACGAAAGAAGTCTCTTGATGCCTTAATGAGTTTTTTGAGTCATGATGAAAAAACCAAACAATATTACTGTAATTCGTGTGGTGAAAGAGTGATATGTGAACACACACTTGAGTTTGCAGGTACTCAACATAAAGAAAAAATATCACTTGTTGAGAAATATCGTGAACCTGAGGATTCGTCTAAAAAATATTCATACTGTAAATATTGTAATGAACAAATCTTTCGTAATGAACTAGAGGAAATTATGACTTCTGTCAAGTTTGAAGAAATTGTTAGAAGTAGACAACAAACTCTTGAAGGTGATACTCATGCTTCTGCATTTGAAAATGGTTTATACTTTGGTGTATCAAACGCAATTAGTGCACTTAAGATTGACTATGAATATCCTCAAAGAACGTTAGTTAAGACAATCATGAATATTGTTTATAATATGGTATATTCACAAGTTGGTAAATTAAAAGCTGAAAATGATCTCGAATATTATGAACAACTAGCTGGTATGTATGGGTATTTATATACTGCAATATATATGATGTCATTATTTATATCAGACCCAAAGGTTAACACATTGGACAAATCACCAAAAGACAAAGATTCATATGCAAGATATTTTTCACAAAAAGTATCACAAAGGTTTCATGGTTTAGCATCACCAGATAATACAAAAAGAATAATGTATCAGGCATATTTAGATCTTAAGACACTTGCAGGTCCAACAATTATGGCTCGTAATGAATCAGATAAAATACTTGAAATATTACAAAATCCATTATTTTTAATATTATACAGAATGCATCTTTGTAATAATGTTAACGATTCACCAATTGATGCATATAAAAAAATTGTAACTCAACCAAAACCGAATGTTACAACATTTTTTGTAGATGCTAAAGTACCAATAAAGAATGTTTCAGAACGAACAATGAATCTTTATACATACTTGATGGATTACAAAAGCCCATATTGCTATGTATTTCAACTTGATACCCGACCAACAGGTGCTGCAGATGTGACTTATGATCCTAAAATATATAATTTGTTAATAGAAGAAGACAAACAAATCAAAAAACAACAATTCATTAGGACATATGTAAAATTATATAAGAGTGGTTCTATTGATATATTTTCTAAGGTATTTGGTGCAAATTTTATTTACGATGATGAAGGTGACATGATTGATTGGTCAAACGGTATGCAATGGACTACTAAAAGTGGTAAAGTTATTAAATTAAGTGACATTAAAAAGCATGTTGATGAAACCACTGATGAAAAAATAAAAAAGAGAAATCAAAAAATTAAGTTTGTGGAACAAAAATTTAAACATAAGGCACTCCCAAAAAATTCATTTGTAAAATTAGACAATCCACCAAATTATACCCAAGACAAAAAATTATTAGGTATTGTTACAAAAGTTAGTAATAAATACTCACCCAACACACTTGAATACCTTGGAAGATCAATAGGGTATAATTACATTGACCTAATTAGAGGTGTAATACCTGGTATTGAAAATTACATTATCGGATATTGTAAGGTAAAATATTATTGTCAACTGTTTATTGAAAGATATTACTCACTTAAGTATGAACCATTAGGTGAGGCTAATTCTAGTATAATTGAAGAATCAAAGATTGAGTTTAATCAAATTGATGCAGAAACAAACAAACTTACAGATTTACCATACGAAGATTATTATAAAAATTCAAGTAGTTATGTTAACTTATTAGAACCAAAGTTATTTTATGAATGGTGTGTTGAAACTTTTGCTAAATTTATTATTCACGCAGAAAAAACATGTTCATTAGGTAAAATATTTGTTGACTCGTTTATGAAATTTATGGTTAATACAGAGAAAAAACTAAGTTTACCAAATCCCAAAAAATTAGTTGGAGGTGTCATTGTAAATCGTGATGAAGATACTGAGTATGACGAAGCAGAAGATGCTAGAGGTGAAGTTGGTGTTATGGATGATGTTGATTTTGAACAAGATGAAGATGATATTAATGATGATTAATCTAATAAATTATCATCTTTAACTTCTCTTTCATCTTCGGTATCAGATTGTTCAATGATTGTAGGTGAAATCTTTTCACCCATATAATCTTCTTCAAGCATAACCTTCGCATTTTGTTTGATTTGATCTTCTTTTTTATCTATTTCAACTTGTGTAATAATTGGTTGTGGTGGTTGAACTACAGGTTCTTCTTTTTGTTTTGGTTTTTGTTTCTTTGGTTTTTTCGGAGGTGGTTGTTGTGTATTATTACCTTTTGTCATAAATATATATGCCAACATGAAAATACCAATTAAAATTAAGAAAAATCCAACTACAATCATGATAATTCCTGTGATTGTACACGATGTAAACCCAAACATTGTAAATTTCTTTTTAGTTTCTACTGGTGGTTGTTGATTAACAGGTTGTTCCATTTTTTAAAATGAAAATAGGTTAAAATGCAAAACAACACATATTTAATTAATATTAAGATCAAATTGTCCTATCATTTATTTAAAAATAAATGTTGTGTATTAAAATGGTAGAAATTAACATACAAGATACAGCAATGGAATTACAAGAATTATTTGCATTTATCAGCAGTTTCATAACAGATAATGAAACAGTTAACAAGATACAAAATTTATTAAAGATTGAAAAATCCACTGATTACAAAGTATTAAGAAAACAAATTGATGATTTGTATGAAGTTCTTGAGTTAATTGCATTTACCATATCTGAACGAGAGGGTTTGTCAACACAAATTATTGAATCACCTTACATGAAAAATGTAAAACTATCTCAATTATTTAACAAGTTGGATATGTTGTCACATCAATTATACAAACATGCAAAATCAAATCCTGAATTACAAACACCAAAAGAGAAACAAATTAGACTTGCAAAAGAACCATCACAGGTATATGAACCATTTGAATTAGAAACTGACATATTTGCACAACTTAATCCTGAATTCTTATTGCCAACTGAAGAATATTTTACAAAAACAGAATTACCAAAAAATGCAACAATTATCAATATTCGTATTGATAATACACAAAATTTAATTGTGAGTACACGAAAGGTTCTTGACAAAAAGTATGTTGATGAACACTATCCACTTATGAATGCTGATAATGGTGTTACAGAGGATGTTCTTGATAGATTTAAAGTACTATCTGAGTATCCACCATCAACTGGTGAAACGACAACAATACCACTTGACATTAAAGAGGTATATCAAGACTTAGGTAATGTATATCGCAAACTTATTCATTATCCACCTAACGATTATGTTAGAAATTATGATTTTTTGCCAATAAATTCACTTGTAACTAATTTTGAAAATAAAAGAATTACAATGTTACGTCAAAACATACCAAAAAGTAGATTATACACACCACTAAAGAGTGAAACTCTTGGTAAAATTAAAAATAATTTTGTAAATAAACGCAAACCAATGTCACAATCAGTATTCGATGCAATGTATGAAGATAGTATGACAGATGAACAAGTAACTAAATTAGCAATCTCATCATTCACCTTACAAGAATCACTACCTAAAGATATTAGTTTAGTGAAAAAAGATTTTGATAAACTAGTAAACCGTAGGTCTATTAAGAAACTGTTATAAATAATAATTATTTAAACGATTGTTATCTGAATAAAATAATTAATGGAAAAAGTAGCACCAAAGAAAAAAGTTGGTAGACCAAAGAAATCACCTACTATACCACCAACAAAATTTAAAGGTGTTGGTACAGCTAAAGACCCGGTATTACCAACTCAATGTGGTGTTGTTGAATGGACATATACTGAAATAAAATCGTTTAATAACATCATGAAAACATTAAAATCATGTGAAGTGGAAGTTATGAGACTACATTTCTTACGTAAAAAAATTATTATAGAAGGTGTTATCAACCAATATGCTAAAACATCAAAAATTGAAAGACAAACTAGAGTTGTTATTGATGCAACTGATACTTATAGCTATTATGTAAAAGATCCAATTGGATTCACAATTAATATGACTGAATGGAATGCATCACTTGAAGATATGGATGAATCATGTAATGAGTTTACATTAATATATCGTGAAAGTGAATATTTGAATGTTGTGATAAAAAATGTATCTGTAGTATGTTCAATTACAAATGATATCAAAATTGAGAAAGTTGAGAAAAATTACACTAATAATAATTTGATTAGCTCTGCATTGAGTGATAATGTTGCAAAAATAAGTAACGTTAAGGCAAGCAATCTCAAGTCATTTCTTGGTAAAAATAGCAGAAAAACTGCACAAGAATCAACATTCCAATTGCAAGGTAATAATTGTAACTTTAATTTTAAACTTGCATCAGAACGTAATCAAAGAGTAACATTAGATGTTTATAGTGAATCTGCTGTAAACAATATTATCAAGCAAAATAATAAAAATGGTTCAAAACCAAAAGATCAATTTTATGTAATATCCAAGATTGATGATATTTATGATATTAAATTTCCTAATATTGAAATACACAAGTTCCTGCTTCACATGAAAAATGATATGATAGAAATATATTTTGGTATGGATTCCGTTGTAGTGCAAGTTATAAAACCAAGAGTTGTTATCACTGACAAAATGACAGATGATGATATTGCAATGTTAGGTCCACATAGCACATTTGTATATTACATACCTCTATCTAACCGTTCATGAAAGGTATTCAGGTTGAACAGTTCTAATATTTTCAACAGTGTTACTAATATATTTATTAACACTATTTGGTTGTTTTATTGTTATGGCAAAAACAATTATAATGGCCACAACAAGTACTGCAACAAGTGCAAGAATAATTAATGGTAATTGCCATGTCATACTTGTTGACTGTTGTTCCATTGTTGGAGTCCAATCCAATTGTTGTGAATTAATTTCGATTGAATCACCAAAATATTCAACTAATAATGCACCAGTATTTGCATCAGAGGTAATTGTTGTATTACCTGAACCTTCATTAAGACTAATTGTATATTGGTAAACAGCCATTGTATCATATTGATTAAAATAATATTTTGTTGGTATCATGTAATACCAAAGTGTAATTTTTTTATTTACTATTTGTGTGAAAAATACATACAAATATTCAGATACCCTATTTAAATTATACACTTCAACACTATCGGTCGGACGTGCAAATCCATAATATGTAAAATATGGTACAAGATTATTTTTTGTTTGATCAACCCAATCAAGTGATAATTTGTCATGCCAATAATAATCATAAACTGCTTTCTTAAGTATGTCTTGTGGATTAATCATTTTTCCCAATTGTTTTGATGTATACTTAACATTGGATGCCAAGACACATACCGCAAATGAACAATTATTTATAACGGTAAATTGCATTTTTATAATGTGATATTAATTATTAAAATTAATTTCTAACTACCATGAAAAGTAATTATTATTTTAAATTTTTATTTTATATTAAAAATGACAAACCACAACTTACTATCTGATTATGGAAATCGTGTTAGAATTTTAATGTATCGTTATGGTGAAACTGGAATTAAAGATGAAGATATTATGAAATATATTTATGCAACATTACATAAATACCTACCTGCTGATGATGCTGAGGCAATCATTGCTGAACCCGGAACAATTCACCGTAAGTATAAACTCATACATGACCCAGAAGATCCAAATGGATTGTACAAAATTTACAAAGTATCAGAAGGATATCTCATTACCACTGAAGTAGTTGTTGCACGTTTCTGGATTGAATCATCTGAAAAAGATGTGTCAGTCAAAGAATTCTTATCTCCAAAAAAAGTAGAAGTTGAACAATCACAATAACTTAAATTAATTTATGTATCTTAATAGGTTTTTTATAATCTATTACACATTTATCAACAATCCGATAGTCATCAAGTTGACATTGTTTGTAACCACCTCCGTCTTCATAAAATGTATGCAACACTGAATCATTATCAATTATGTGATACGACTTTCGATGACATACATGTGTATGAACGATACCATTGAAGTTTATTGATGAGGTATATGTTAATTTACAATCAGTACCATTTGTCCAATATATTCTATGTTCGAGTATATCATTACTACATCCGTAAACATGAATATTTATGTTAACCATGTCGGTAACTGGTGTCACTCTATTAATAAATCTGACATGATAATCACTTGGAAACAATATTGATACATTATTTTGTGATACTGAAATGAAGTTTTCACTTGTCTTGTATATTATAAACTTTTCACAGTAATATTCAATGCGTCCCATTGGATTACCAATTTTTACCCTTGGTGATAATATTATTGCTTGATCTTCATATGTTATAATTACCATGTTGTTCACACATTGAGTTTCATGTATACTTATGACTTTTTGCTCTCGATGAAACAATATCTTAAAGTTTTCATCGGTATCATATTTACATATCATTCCTTCAGTGGTAAATATGCATGATTTGTCAATGTTAAACACTATTGATATTATCTTGTCAGGGTATATTGTTTTGAGTTTTGACCCTTCAATTCTAACAAGTTGATTACTTTTATTTGTTATGAACATTATAATTTTTTGAGTAATTTATTCAATTTTATATAATTGCGTGTGCTTGAATAGTAAATTAGCAACTGAATTTGTTCTTTTTGCAAGTCTTCTAATACCACTAAATTGATGATTATCATGTAAAATTGGTGCATCACTCAATGTTATATATTCACACTTGTCGAATAATATAGTTGATGCTTTACTAAATATTGTTTGTTTATGTTTAATATTTTTACCATATTCAGATCCCCATATTCTTATATCAGCATATTCTGGTAATGGTGGACATAATTTCTGTCCAGGATGAGCATCTTTTGCTTCAATAATTCTACCAATATCATGTTCTTCAACCACTTGAATATATGTATGCTTACCAATGATAACATATGTATTATCGTCAAATGTTATTTGAATTAAAATCTTAAATCTCTTGTGGTGTTTTATTGCAAGAATGTTAGTAGTATTTTCATTGTCAATGATAATATCTGATAGTTTACCATGAATGGTTGGTACTTTTATGATACCACCTTTCGATGTTAAAAGTGTGTTTTCTTGTCCTACTAACATTTTAATTATAAAAAATAATTAAAATATATAATAATTTATCCTTCATACTCTTCAGCATATCCACCTTGCAACATAAATGTTGATAAGTCAACATTACCTGTACCACCATCATTAACAACTTGTTGAAAATCTTCTCTGTCAATTATGATATCACCCAATATGCGACTATATAAGTCCAACTTGGTTATCACAAGTGTAACTATTTTACCGTTAACAAGTTGACTAACAATATCTTTTGCTCTTTTTGCAGATTTTACTCTTGCTTGTTTTTGAAGTTCTGATTCATTTTTGTTACCTCTTATTTCAGCAGCATTAATTCTATTAAGTCTGACTTTGGATTTAATAAGACCAATTGATTCATTATTATAAGCAACCCATATAGTATCACCATCATATACATCGAGTACCTTAGCTCTATATGTACCAGGTTTGATTAAATCATTAAGAGATTTAGTATTATTCTTTGTACACTCCTCAAGAAGCATTTTATAGTTTACAAATATGTTAAAATTAAATATATTTTTGATTTTAACATATTTGTAAACTATAAAATGTTTAACTTAAATCTTAAACACAAATTTTCTAATAATGTTGACACTAATATAAAATCTATCATTAACAATTTGGGTCACAAGTTTATTATTAAGGATGATGTAGAAATACCAGTTAAATTTATTGATGTAACACAACCAAATGGATTAAAACATTATGCATTATATTACGATACAGAAAAAATTTACGAACAAGAGCATCCTATTAAAATATTATTTGTAAATATTCACACTGGTGATCATGATAATTCAGCATACATAAACAATTTAAGTAAGACAGATAATATATCTGGAACACGTATGATGAATATAATATTTAAATTTCTTAAAATAATAAATACTAAGTATGTAAGATTACATGATGGTGCAACTATTGGATATGTTAATTTATCATTAATAAAATTGTTAGAATCAGGCCAAACATGGTATATGAAGTTTGGATTTAAATTTGATACATCAAATTATTACTCAATTGCGTATAAATACAAATCTCATAATGATGTTATGAAAAGAATTCACTTTTTGTTGGATCAATTTAAGAAATTAACAGTTGATGAGATGATGGAAAAATATACTTTAATCGCAAATTTAGAATCAGCTGAAGTAATATGTGTAAATCCTCATACAATGCTTGAATCAGACTATTATAAAAATTCAAGTTATGATTTAGCTAAATCTAAAAAGTTTTATAATGAATGTTTAGAATGCATCAGACCATACAGTGGTAAACTATTATATGAATGTATGTTGGATTTAGTGAAAGTAGACTTAGATAAGTACTCGACAATTGAAAGTGAACTACTTAGCAACACTCCAGTGTACAGTTATAATGACATAAAAAGAGATTATTGCCTAATTTTGATGGAGGTAAACAACATCAGAAATAATTATTACCATATTATGAAACTTTAATAATTTTTTTTGATTTACAATTCTTATAATTTTAACATGATGAATTATATGCGCATAAATAAAAATCAAAAAATTACATTTAATGACCGACATACAGAATTAAGCGATAACCTAATATGTGATTTTGAAAATCGGAAGACTGATACCAGATATGTTGTTTGTGTATGTGGTGATAAACTTATTGTTTGTGTTAGTATAATGACTACCGTTGATTTTGATGATGGTACATGGGTTATGGTAAAAAAAAAGTCATAATTATGAATATAATATAACTGACATTATTAAAGTTGAATATAATATCAAAGGTGTACTTGTTGTATTTGTTGATAAAATAATTCTTATTGCTAACAATAAAAAATATACTAGATCACCCAAAAACTTACAACGAATATATAATTTAGAAGAACATATTGATAATAGTGCTCAAATTGAACATGATGGTAAAATTATTATAGTATATCATAATAATGAAATAATATATTATTATGATAATGTGAAAATATGTGGTAATGATAATTTTCGTAGAGTACCTGTTAGATCAGAAAATAATACAATGTTAATGGTATCACAAAAAGTATATATGGTTTCTAATTGTAATGAATATTTAGTCACTAATAAATTTAGTAGATGTTATGCACATGAAACAAAGTTAAATGTTGATATATCTCTTATTAAATTTAATAATATAGAATATGTTGTAGATTTTAGATTGAATAAGTATGTGAAAGTAGAAAAAATATTTTTAAAATGTATGAAATATTATAGCAATTATGAGTTTTATGGTAATAAATTAATTTTTGATGCAAAAGGTCATCGATGCAGAGTATGTTCAGTTACAAATAAAAAAAGATTTATTGATTGTTTTAATAAATATGGTAATGATCTTCCATCAGATTTTGATTACGATAGAAATATTTTTACGTTTGGTGCAAGAGCTGTTAAGTCAGCTAGAAAGATATAATTTTTTATAAAAGTTAATGACTTCTCAACAAGACATTGTAACCAATTTTTCTCAACCACTCGATGACATCAACATCATAAGTACCAACAATGACTACACAACTATCATCAACAATTGGTGTTGCACCTTCCCATTGTTGAATTGGAAATGTTTGGTTTTCATTCAAGTAAATATTCATGAATTGATTTGTAAATCCAAATGCAGATTGTTCAATTCTTTCTTCAGTGATTTCTGCGTCATTATCTTTAAGACCATTAGTGATAATTTGTTTGATTTCGTCTTTCAGTTGACCTAAAATCTCTGCTCTACTTTCTGTAAATTTTGAATCTGGATTGTATCCAGTCAAGACATAATTGTATAATTCACTTACATAACACTTTGGTGTTCTGGTTTCGAGTAATTTGTATGTTGCGGTTTTAACAATTAACATCACTTGTTGAGCCATACCTTCCGACATTTTTGTTTATTCAGCAAACATTGTTATAAAAATAAGCCATGACCCCCTCGGGTTAATGGTCTTGTAGTAATTTCAGAAAGCCAATTCATCCACCAAAATACATCTATTGATTTATCCATCTTGTTCTTATAACGGTCCCAAATATGACCTTCAATTGCACAATCACCACATAAATCAGATCCAAGTTCTTTTGATGTGTATGGATTTTTATGTTTTAATCCAACACGTTCAATACAATTGTAATAATAGATGACTTCCTCAAACACTGTGTGATCATAATTAACAAGTTTATCAATATCTCCTTTATCAACCCATAAACGTGTTTCAGCAGAATATCTACCTTCCCAACACTGAACATATATTTTACCTGGAAAGTATTTCATGTCAAGTGTTGATATGTAATGATCGACAAAATCATTTCCATTGACAAGTGCAATTTCAAAGTCTTCTTTATGCTTCAAACATTGTTCAGGTGTTAAGTTACTTAATCCAAATGGGCATCGAAATTTTAACATTGACTTATCAGGTCTCATCACTTTGATCCAGTTATACATCATCGCGTGATTCCATAATATGTCAAGATCACTTGGTGCACCACTATCTGTTTCATTAGTTCGCAAGTCACACCAAAAAATTACTTTACAATCTTTGTATTTATCCTTTCTACCGTCAATTAACTGTTTACAAAATTCAGCAGTACCATTACCAAAATATGATTCATTGATGTAAATGTAATCTGGTGATGTGTAAAAATAATTTATGTACTTATCCCATTCAGATTTTTTATTTACATCGCCAATAATATCTTCATTAGGTGAGTTGTCATTATATTTATCTTTAATTATTTGCACATCTTGTCCATCAAAATATCTTATTCCAAATGATGTAACTTCATATCGTGGATTAAAATTAGTTGTTGAATTACCAAAGTATGTAATACCTGGTTTTAGATGATGATAATAATGTGAATCTCTGTACGTTGAAATGTATATATTGTACATATTTGGATCAACTAACAAGAATTTTACATTTGGAAATAATAAATGTTCCATCCAACCCTTGTTAGTTGGTGCAGACCCTGCGTAAATCACAATTGCATATTCATCTTTATTATCTAACACTTCTGTAAGATGTTGTATCTCACACACACCAAGTTTTCTCTGTCCAATATGAACAAATTTTGAGTATTCTTGAAACTCTCTACTTTGATTATTTATTCTAATATTTTCATATGGAAGTCTTCTTTTGTCATCCATTAAAAATGTTAATCTTGGTTCTAGAATTGTATCATTATAAAGTTTTCTATATAATTCTTTATGTTCATTATCAATAAACTTTTCTACTCTATTGTACTTTTTTTCAACATTTCCACCAACTACCTTGAAATAATTGGCAGCCTCATTATATACTTTCATGTTTTATTATTATTAAATTTGATTTATTTTAGTTAAAATTCCATGGCACCTTACAGCATCAATTCCAATCCCCAATCATTTAATATATCATCAGTCCATGCTCTTAGAGCAATTCGTAGAGATTATATTTATTTAATAAACCTAAATGATGTTGAAGAATATTATGAAAATAATGACTTTCAAGAGGATGAAACTACGATATTAAGTGATATATTAAAATATTATGGGTTTGAACAACTAATTTTAAGTAGATATTGGAATATTGTAAAACTTACATTGATGCATGCATATGTAATACACGAAGCTGATTGTTTATTTAAATTATTAAAACTTGTTAAAAAGTATAATTTATGTGCAATGTTAAGAGATGATTATGATTTTCCTGATGAAGAATTTACAAACACAGAAAATACTGAATTACACAACATGATATTCAACAAATGTAATGGTAATTACGCATACATTATTGCAATAACAAATAACCGAGAGACTAGATCATTTTATAGAAAAAAATATGAGATCAAGAATAATAGAATGAGACCAAGAGATAATTATCTTTGAATAAAAAAATGATTTTTTGTTTTTATAATATTATGGAAGGTTTTATTAAAGAAGGTGATTATGAATTATGTAGAACATTAGCAAATGGTGACTTTATCTCAAACTTAACACAGTATAAAATTACACATCCACATTATGCATATGAATTAGGTATGTATCTTATTGAAGAATTTGAAGATTATCATTATGATGATCGAATAATCTCAGATGAACGAGCAATTGACATACTTCGTGATATATATGATGAATGGGGTTTATTGTATTTGTCAATTATAAATTACGATGCTATAGTAGAGTTAATAATTTGCAATATACCTGATACATACTATAATTTAAATAGACTAGAAAGCATATCACGCCAATTATTATCATCATTAAATTATAAATTATCAACTGAGTTAACACTTGAAGAAATATGTGATCTAGATAATAAAGCTGCACATAGAACTGTATTAGATTATTGTTCATATAAAGCATTTATATACATGTTAACAGAATCAGAAGAAGTGACTGAATACTATGACCAACAATATAAATTAAAATAATTTTTTATTCGGAACCATATAATGTTCCATGACTGCCTATTGTGAATGTGCTTAGACCTGTAATGTTACATAATAATGTAAATATTGATAATAAATTTTGCATATTCATCATTTTAAAAAACTCATTTGATAAGTTAAAATTATCTTTTAATATACCAATAATACGTGCTTCAAGTGCGCAATCACCGCAACAATCAAATCCAATAGATTTATCTTGAAGTGGATTTATATGATAACATACCCTGTCTATTAAATTATAATAAAATACTCTATCGATTATAGATTTTACATCAACCGGTACAATTGGATCAGTACGAGGAAATGTATGTAAACTAAATTCTAAATATTGTCTATTTGACCATGGTAATATATATACATTTGGTTTATAAAATTCTGGTATGTCAAATTTTGTGTTTAAATCAAATATCGATCTTACATATTTAGGATCTAAAATTTCTATCATTTCCTTTATTTGTGATAATGGAATGTAATTAGTCCATAAAGTTAATTGTTGAGTATATAATTTTTGAGTATCATCACTTTGATTATTACTTCTGTGTTTTACCAATTTTTTAATGACAGTCATAACCTTTGGTGTGAGTTCTTCTTCAAATACCAAAACTCTTTTATCTGTATCGAATATATAATTTGAATACGGTACAATCATTTCATCAGTAATATCCCCTATTGTAGATATTGTGTCTACTTCATCTGTATTTTTATGTGATAAATATAATTCATCACTGCCATCAAAGTAACTTACTGGACGAATTTCTAAATCATCTTCTGGTATGTTATTTTTATTAATTGAAATATATGAAACTGTCATATCAACATCTTGGTATGCCATCCAATGAGTATTGCCATGTTTTGTGATATATATGTCAATTAAGTTAGGTTCAAAACATAATATTCTGACATTAGGGAATATTTTTGTTAATTGCCACATAGTGTAATCATCTCTACAACCAACATATATTAATACAAAGAATCTATATGGCCATCTTGCACATGGGCCGTTTAACACTAAATGTTCAATACCAGATAATAAATATTTTCTACCTGGAGAATTAATAAAGTTATTATATTTAGAATCTTCAATTTTAAAAAAGTTTAATTTATTATCATTATCAGTAATCATTAATCGAGGTAAACGAGGTTTAAACAAGTTCTTAAGTAATTTATGATAATTTGGTGGAATAAGACTTTTGATATGTTCTTCAATATACATCTTAACATCAATTTCCTTTGATTTAGGAAACATATATCCATGAATATTATCTAATAACTTACCATTGTATAATTTTGATAAATATAAAACTATGTTTGATACGTTTAATGATTTGTCAAACTTCTTTTTATACATATCCCAAACAGTACCTTCTACAGCACAATCATTACAATAATCAAAACCAATTAATTTATCTGCATGAGGGTTATTATTTAACAATATAAATCGTTGCATAATATTATGATAAGTTATCGCTTCTGAATATTTAAATGGATCATAGTTGACAATATTATTATTTATTATATCAATCTGATCTATCCATAATTGAGAATAATCTTGTGTATATGTCATATATGGTGACACATGTATGGATCCTTTAAAGAAAGGTATCTTCTTTTCTTCATTGTTAATTTTAGCAATATCATATCCCATTTCTTTTAATTCTGGAAATAATTCTAGTTGTGGATCTACTATTTCCATTTTTGATGTTGGTCTAAATAATAACATTGAATGTGTAGGTTTCATATTTGTTAACCAAATATACATTAATCCATATGTTCTCAAATAGTTCGGATAAAAACCATTTTGTAATGATCTAGTTGTAAATTGTTGATTGTTTAACATATCAGTCCAAAATATAAATTTTGAATCACTACCAAATTCACCATAATTTACTGCTTGTTCTTTTATTTTTTGCATCGTAATTGACATGTCAATATCAAATCTTTGTTCAATTATGAAAAATCTATTTTGTGACATATAAATGTAATCATAATATTTATCAATTGTGTTAGGTGATATTTTTAATGTATCCAAATATTCGTATTTATTGACAACTTTTATTTCTTTTTTACCATCAAAAAGTTTAACACCGTATGCCCTACCTAAATTATTTTCATAAAAATCGTTGAAATTACTTTGATTAAGTGCAAGATGTGTTATGTAATTATTAGGTTCTAAATATCTTGAATAATGATAATTCTCAAATTCACCCATTGAAATATAATGTGAGTATGTATCAATAAATAAAAATCTTACTTTTGGAAATAATATGTGCAATAATTCAAGACAATAACCTTTAGCAGATCCCACATAAACAACAATTGCAGCCTCATCTTTTTGTAAAATCTCTGTAAGATGCCATATTTCTGCTATTATACTTCTTCTAAAAAAATTATTCCATCTATTTTTATCCATTGCTTTACAGAATTTTAATGTGTCACCATCAACTAAGTTATCAAAATAAACTTTCATATCTATGTTAGATTTTGGATCATTTTCAATGTCAAATATCATTTTTGGTGGATGTATTGTGCGAGGCGTATCCATTTCAATAAATTTATCTCTATGAGGCTCGTCAATGAATTTTGTATAATAAGGTGTTTTACCATGTAAATTTTGTTTACCACCAATAAATTCCAAAAAACGTCTGTATGTTTCACTCTTTTTGTCACTTACGGGTGCTAAAAATCCATGACCAGCTCTTCCAAGAGGTCTTGTCGTAACCTCTGAAAGCCAATTAACCCAAAACCAAATATTTAAATTAGGATCAAGTTTTCTGTATGAATCCCAAATATGTGATTCAAGTGAACAATCTCCGCAATGATCAAATCTTATTGTTACGTTGAAATATTTATTTTCATGTAACATTGATGTTCTGCGAATTGAATTATAATAAAATAATGTTTCTTCATATTTTAACGAGTCATAAATGATAACATTATTTTTTCTTATGTCTCACCTTCAATCCACAATCGTGTTTCAGTGGATATTCTACCATGCCAAGCTTGATGATATATTTCACCTTTGAAAAAACTAAAATTTTTTGTTGTCTTAATTATCTTTTCAAGATCATTACCAAGTTTTGCACACAAATCGAAATCAGCTCTATGTCTGTCAAAATTAATTGGTTCACCATTTAGGTATGGTGTTCTAAATTTTAACATTGCATAATCAGGTTCAGCAATCTTTACCCAATTATACATCATCGCAGTATTCCATAATATATCCAAATCATCTGGATAATCATCTCTTTCACCACCACTATCAGTTCTAATATCAGACCAATAAAAAGTTTTACAATCTTTGTATTTTGGATAATTTTGTCTGTATTTAAAAAGTTCATTACAAAATCTTGCAGTGTTATTGCTAAAATACTTTTCATTTATAAAAATACAATTATCGGACTCAAAGAAATGTTTAATGTACCTCATATCAACTTCATCGACATGATTGTCAAGTGGTGCAGCTTGTGAATACTTGTCTGGAATTATTATTTCACGTTCACCATCGAAATATTTTATTGAACAATCAGATTGTTTTATACTGTAACCAGGATTGAAATTAGTTTTTGAGTTTCCATAATAAACTATTCTGTTTGTCTTTTCATCTGCATGAAGATAATGCGAATCTTGATATGTTTGAATGTAAATGTTGAACATATTGGGATCAACCAATAAGAACTTTACATTTGGAAACATTAAATGTTCCATCCAAGCCTTATTAGTTGGTGCAGCACCCGAGTAAACAACTATTGCAACTTCATCCTTTGATTTGAGTTTAGCTGAAAGATGTTGGATTTCAGATAAGAAAAGTTTTCTTTGACCAATATGAACAAACTTGTTATATATCTCCAATTCAGGATAAATTCTTGGCAATCTATCTCGTTTTGACAAATATTTCAATCTTGGATCATTATCTAAATCCAATTTAATCTTTGGAGGCAATATTACATCTTTGTTGTTGTCTTTTCTAAAGACATCCAAGTATGATGGTTCAATAATCTTTTCGAAAAATGGCAACTTTGGAAGATCACTTGGTTTACTGTAAACAACTTTTTCATACACTCTTTTAGGTTTGTAACCTTCCTCGTAAACACCTCCACCAAAAAATTCTAATGCGTTTTTTCCTAATTTTATTTTCATACACGTTTTTTAATACCATATTTATTGAAGTAATAAAAAAAAATATTAATCTACTTCATTGTTGGCTTCATTGTTGGCTTCATTGTTGGCATTGGCTTCATTTGTGTTATCTTTTTTGAGTTTAATCAAAAGTGTTATCTTACTTCCTAATATAAATGACATTACTAATCCTATCATAATAGGAAAGTCAGTATTAAATACCCAAATTGCAAAACTTATTTTTACAAATAATGAAATTATATTATATTGTGGTTTGATGTGAATGGTAAACATTGTTAAAAATAATAGTATAAAAAATCAATTTTTTTATTGATTCATTAAAAATTATATAAATCCAAGTCTTAAGTATCTTCCGAAAAGGTTAGATATAGCGTAAAATCCAGTTCCAACTCCAACAATTAACATAAATTTACCAAAACCTCCTTGTGATCCCGATTCTGATGGTCCCATGGAACATAAATAAGCTCCTCCAATTAACATAGAATAATATGCAATATCTTCAGCGGCGACCATGTTGAAAAATAACAGTATAAAAAATCAATTTTAATTCATCTATATACGTACCCGATTCTTACATTTTGCATAAATATGTTTGTAATAACCACATAACCAACTCCAGCTCCTATGAGAGCCGCAAAAATGCCAAGATTTTTACTATCAAATGATCCAGTTGGTGATCCAATTGTAAACATGTATGCACTTCCAATTACAACACTGTAAAACACAACGTCAGTAAACATTCTTGTGAAAAATAACAGCATAAAAAGTCAATTTTTTATAATATGTTATTACTCAATTTCCCAACATGAATATACCCTAATGATACAACTGTTACGACTGATACCAAAACACCGATAAGTATCAATATGATTAATATCAATACTGGTACACCGAACACCTTATCACACATTGGACCATCCCGATTTTCACAATGAGACTGGTTAAAAGTGATATAGTAGGCTTTTTTTAGTCTTGTTAATATACCATTATCAAAGTATAATTCGACTGGTATATTGTAAAATTTGGCAGTAGGATATTTGTCTTCTAATATCTTTCTTGGGTATTCATTGTACAAATATCGACCTGCATCATTGACACTAATGCATCCAATATACTTAGGCACACCATCTGTAAATGCACCTAAAATTAGTATATTATCAGTTTTCGATGAGTTGAATACAATGTTAATTTGACCCTTAATCCTAACAGGTGATGTTGGAATTGATTTGTACCTTGCAAAAAACCTTGTTAATCGTGCTTGAGATTGTTCAATTTGAATTGTTTTTTGTGAATTGCAACCAATAAAATCATGAGTTGAGTCCCATTTAATTTTAAATGTTACTCCAGTATAGTTGAGTATGGTGATATTCATTTTAATTAAAAAATTTTATATTTCTAAAAATATTATTATGATGAACTATTTTGTTTTTTCATGAAGAGTATTCCACCAACAAGCATCAAAACAACAGCTATTACAAGTGCAAAAATTATTAATAATACAGCAAATGAGAATGGTGAGTACACACATTTACCACCATAGTAGATTTTTCCTGCTAATGTGATGTACAACACAGACAAATCTTGGGTGTCATATTTACCATCACATGTTGTGTAAGTGGTTTTAGTGGCATCATCACATACAACAATTTTTGTAATTGATGGGTAATTCATTTTTATTTGTCCAACATTAATTCCCATTTCTTTACCACCTTGCTCAATATAAATTTCTGACTGATTATTGTCAATAAGCATGTAGTCATTACATTTAAGAACAACTGGTGCTAACTTAAACTTTCCTACTCGGATATTCGTTTTACAACTGCTAACTACGGCTAACATCTTTTTGGTGTCTGAAGAAAATGAATAATTATTTAATTCTCCCCTATCATCAGATGCAAAAAATCCTTTTTTAGTAACATATAATATATTACTACTTACCTTCTCACCTGGCATAAATAATGTACCAGCTATCATAATACCCTTCTTATCTTGTTTACAATATATTATTTGACTGAATCCACCAGTTAATGGTATATTAATATCTGCTATTTTGAGTTTTGAAAGTTCAGATATGATCAATGGTTGTAGTCCAGTATTGATAATAGTTTTCTTGCCATCTATAGATACCTCTATTGGTTTATCATGACCATTCAATATAGTTAACATTTTTATATGTTTTTTTTTGATTATTTTATATATTATTTTTCAAACGATATTCAAATGTCATCATTTGTAATACACATATTTAAATGCGATTGTAAAACTAAATGTGAATGTAAAGATTTAGGGGAAATAATGAATATATCTGAAAATAATGATGTTACATTTGACCTCAAATTCTCAACAGATAGCGATGAATTTAATGAAGATATTCATGAAGGATTCTCACCAAACGACTATTTTTGGAGATAGATTTAATTTTTTTTTGATTTTTTATCTTTCTATTCTCAACTCATCTGTCACAAATGGATCAACAATTATGCGGCAAACGTAGATTAAATTATGAACCAGAAGACCAACCACCACATAAAATATATATAATTGAAGATTATAATCCTTACAGACCTCCAGCGGAAAAACGTTACAGATCAGATGAAATAAATGAAGAATATTACCAAAACCAAAAGAGAAGAAGAACAAAAATTTAACAAGAATATTAATTTTTTTTTTGATTTTTTATCTTTATATTTTCAATATGAGCCTCAACACTAAATACAATTTTTACGGAAACGAATCTTTGGTAACATGTGTAATTAAATGTAACCACATTTCAACAAACGTGCCATGTGATTGTAATTGCATAAGTAAAATAACATTAACTTTTAGTGATTATAGTACAAATATTGATATTGAAAAAAATCCCATCCCAACTGCTCCAAACACTCCTACTTACGAGTACACTTCTGAATTAAGACAATCAAAAGAAGGTTTACTCCAAGAGTTAAGAAAAGTGTGCTCAGAAGAATACGAATCACTATCAGGAAGTGAAAGATCATCATCAGAAAGTGATGAATCATTATCTGATACCGAACCATATTCCAACCCAACGACACCACAATGGTACTCAGATAAAGAAAACTCAACCATCAACACAGATACATATTGGGATTCACCTTACAATGATGGTTATAATTGTTATTATGGTTGCAACAATAATAATTATGACTAAATATAATTTACAATTTTATATTTTTTTTTGATTTTTTAATGTTTTATTTTGAACATGGACAAAATTGAGATTGAAAAAGATTTATTGCAAACTGTTCCAGCCACACCAGAACAACAATCTAATTCACCAGATGAAGAATCATCATTAGAAGAAAAATTACCAGAAGAAGAATCATCATCAGAAGAATTACCAGAAGAAGAATCATCAGAAGAATCATCAGAACAAGTATTAGAAGAATCATCAAAAGAAGCATCAGAAGAAAAATCATCAGAAGAAGAATTGCCGGAAGAATCATCAGAAGAATGTACTCCAGAAAATCCTGGTTACTCTCCTAGTTGCTGGTATGATAATGGTGATATTGGTTGGGGATATTAATAAAAAATAATTTACAATTTTAAGATTTATTTTCTTTTTAATGTACAAGATTCACCAGTACAATAATTATCCATTTCTTCTTCTTCTCTTTCAATACCTGATAAGAACATATTATCAGTAAGTGGTTTTGTTTTATTAAACAATTCATAATAGATATCTTCTGTAATAGTCTCTTGAGGTAATTGTGGGTATGTATGATTTCTCACTGGAAGAAATGCAGCACCTTTAACATGTTCACGATGATTTAATAAGAACTTCTTAACATCTTCTTTTTCATGTTCACGGAATTCCAGTGTACATGATACAGAATTGTCAGCCCAATGAGTTTGTAATAATAATAATAATTCAGCTTGTTGATTAAATGTAAATTCTTCCTTGGTTTTAACACCTTTATCATATTTAATTGGGAATGATGCAACAACAGTTGTATTGGCTTGCATTACATCATCTTCAACATGAATTCCATTATTTTTAAGGATTTCAATTAAGTCTGTTTTGTTTTTTGCAATTCTTACTCTTCTAATAAAATATGGACTTCTAATTGCATGCATTCCAGATGATACACCTGCAACAATTGATAATGTTCCAGATGGTTTAATAGTTGTTAATTTAATAGATCTTCTTAATCCAAATAATTCGGATAAATATTCATCCTCTTCTTTGATTGAATTATAACCTCTATCTAACCATTTAGTGTAAGTTTCAAAATTATAATCAATTTTAGATAAGAATTCAATAATTCCAGTTTGACTAATTCCTAAACGTTGATTACGCTTTTGAATTTCATTTGTACCTTTCCAATGAATTGGTACAGTAGCAATCATTTTTGTTAAAAGTGTTGCAAATTGACATACTTCAATAAATTCATCAATAGATGTAATATTTGGCATGATAATTTCTGCAAGATTACATAATTCACCACCTGCACATCCTGGTTTACTAGATGCAATAGGAGATGTACCTTCAAGACCAATTTCACCACATGGATTTACTCCATCGATATTTGGATCTTTATTTTTATCTGGACCATCAATAATTCTACCATAACGTCTTGAAACATCACGATTAAATATTCCAGGTTCACCATTGACATTCATAAGTTCAATAAATTTATCTAGATATCCATCATAAACTTCATCTGATAAATCGTCAGTAACTCTGAAAGAATTATTACTATTATAACCCCATGCTTCACGCATAGTACGGTATGAATATTCTTTATTGTTCCAGTTTTTAATTTCACACATATCTGGATTATCAAATGTAAATATTTGTGAACTTCTTCTAACATTTCCAGATACAACAACCATTGCAAGAATATTACATATGTCAACTATCAAAATACTCGACAATTTTTTACCAATATTTATTTGCAATAATCTTCTAATAATTGCTAATCCCTCTGCAAGTGGTTGTGGACCTGATGACATACCACCAAAAACCTTTAATGGTAATCCAGCAGGTCTAATTTGACTGTAATCAAAAATAGTTAATACGTCATCACCAAGATATGAATTAATTAAAATTCTAAGTGATTCAACCCAACCATCTCTGGTATCTTGAACAACATGAACATTGTATTCATTAATGTGAGTTGCACAAATATCTTTTACGTAATTTAATTCGTACTCAAGATATTTTTTATCTTGTGGATCACGTTTGTTACTTGCTTTACACATATTTTTTAAGTGTGCAATAATATGTCCATTATCAGGATTTACTCTGTATGGTGCTGTTTCAGGATTTACAATGGTTAACATACCATCACCTAAATCATCAAAACCAACACCACATCCTAACATAAGTGCATCCATAATGTAACAGAAGAATTCAGATTTCGTCACATCAATATTTTTACTTGTGTGAAACGTACAGTTAAATAGGGATAATCCCATCTTTTTTGTATGTACTAATTCTGTACCAAGTGCCCATAGATTGCGACCTGATGGAAGTAGTTTAAATTGTAAAAATAGTTCCATCATACGTTTTGCTTTTGTTGTCCAAAAGTTTTCATCCCATTTGTCACCTAAAATATTCTTAGCAAGTGACATACACCCATTAACACATCTTAAACATACATCAAAGAATGATTCATTACGAATGTAATTGCCTCTAAGGTCATATATGTTACGTGAATATGTTCTCATAAATGTAAATACAGAGATCGATTGTTTATTTCCAAACGGATTTGGAAACTTCTTTTTAAGATCTCTGACGATATTTTTATTGAGTTGAAATGAAAGAGTTGGATCCATATTTTAACCTTAAATCAAAAATCAAAAGAAAAAATAGATTAATTGTTAATTTAACCAACTTTTAGAGTATTATTCATTAAGTGCCTTGATAATCTTACCAATTGCCTTTAAGGCTTTTCTATTAATTTTATACAAAAATATTAAACAAGATGTATTAGTATCTATAATTGGCCATCCTCCAGTATATTCACTTGAATAGCATGATAAATAACCCTTTCCAGACGCAACGTATTCAACAATTCCTATCTTTTTGGCTAACCCATAGTCATAAATAAACTTCATGAAAGGTATAAAAGTGTTATTATAAAATTCTTCTCTTTCATCCTGACTAACTGATTCACTCCATCCATCATCACACCAACTACCATTTTTTAATGAACTATAGAAATTTGCATCAAAATCATCAGGTGATATAGAATTTTCAAATTTAGAAACACTTATACCATATCCTCTTCCTTCTTTTATTGCGTCTGCACCACTAAAATGATGTAATGGTGGTACATAATCATCATCATAAGACATAATTTTATCATAAAATTCAACATTTTGTTCATATGGCATATATTCTATTGTGAGTTCAGAATCAGATATTTTAGCATTTTTTAATTTTGAAAATAGATCAATTTCGTCTTCACTTAGTTCTGTTAATGGAATTGTAATACAATCGCCATCATAATATTTTCTAATAAGTTCCTTTAAATATACCATTTCAAATATTGTAACAATATCTAAATAAAAAAAATATTTTCATTTAGTTACAATGTTTTATCCATCAGACCATTCTTCATTACCATTTTGTTTACTAGTGCGTAATAGGTCATATGCAAAACTCATAGGATCACCACTATAATTTACTGTTATAACTTTTTTTCTACTCTAGTTAATACCATTGACCTACCACTATCAAACCAAATAAATTTTCTATTTCTTGCTGCAAAGTCTCTTAATTTACCAGATTCACAACATTCATATCTCTCAACCACGTTAAAATTCAATATGTATGACTTAAAAAGTTCAGGCATGTCGTAAATATCACCACCACAAGATTGAACTTTCCATATAAAGTATGAATCTTTGTATCTTGGAATATCCATAATAATTGTAAATATCGAATTCAAAATTATTTTAATATTATTTTAAACATACCTATTTATACTAAATGAAGAACTTTCTAAAACAATATGGTATTACTGCAGAAAATGGTTATGTATCACATTCTATATTTGTTGACAACATTCCAGAAAGAGTTCATTACGCAATACCAGTTTATATTGGGTTAACAGATGATTTATATCGTGTTCCTGAACATAATATTTATGTACATATTAATAAACTTGATTCAATTCATTCTATGTATTTCAATCCGAGTGAATATAATTACAAGCAAATTACAGAAATAAGAGAAAAGAATTTTACATCACATAAACGTACATCATATTTCCAATATAATTCAGGTTGTAATATGTTTATTAGGTTGAAAACAATAGAAAATAATGATGAATTAGATAAAAACATTGAAAATGTTGTTGATAAAATTGTATCAAAAATAAAATCTAATAAGAAAATTGGTGTTAACATTGTTTTACAAGGTAAACCAGGTACAGGTAAGTCATCATGTGTAGAAATTATTTCACAAAAAATGAAATCTGATGTATATATTTTAAGTATCGACAAAAATATGAAACGATTTGTTGAAAGTGTTAGTACATTAAGTGGAATAATATTACTTATTCCAGAACTTGATAAACATATTGATAGATGTGATTCCGGATACAAAGAATATGAACAATTATTACTTGAACTACTTTGTGGATGTTATACACCAGTAAATTCATTAATTATAATCACATGTAATGACATCAACAAACTCAAATCAAATCCAATTATGACTCGTCCAGGTAGAGTTCACTTCACTATTGAATTTCCAATGATTAATAAAGAAATGATCAAGAGGATAGTATTGGAATATTTTCCTGATTTTGAAGACTTTAGTGTTTTTGACAAGTTTGTTAACAATGTTAGTGTTGCAGAATTCAAGACAGCCATCACCAATAAATTCATTATGGACGAGGTAATAGATAAATCTTTCAAAGTGGAGAAAATGGAGTATACCAACAAAATCATAAATAAATTGTATATGTAATAAAAAAAAATTGATTTATTTTTTATGGATTTATTAATATGAATAAAACAAATATTCTTGAAAAATATAACCTTGTCCCAAGTAATGGATATGTTACATCAGAAACAAGAACTTGTGATATAATAAACAAAAAATCTTCTAAACTAGATGCAATCCATTTAGATCAACAACTTTGGATATATCGCATTCCAAATGAAGATATTTATATTTTATTGGAATTACGATTTAACATTGGAGCAATAATTTTTAATAAACAAAAATATACAAACAAATCGGCATTAAAAATAATTGATAATTTATCGTCTAGTAAAAATAGATATTTAGTTTATAACAAAAGACATGAATTCTTTGAAAAAATAAAAAAAATCAAAAACACTGATGAAATTGAAAAATCAAAAGAGGTATTAATAAACCAAATTGTTGGCAAATTTAAAATTTGTGACGACATCAATACAAATATCATATTTTATGGAAAACCTGGTACTGGGAAATCATCATGTGTTGAAATTTTTGCAAATAAACTCAAATATGATGTCTATATGTTGAACATTGACGAATCGCTTAAGGAAGCTATTATTGAGGTTAGTAAATTATCAGAAGTAATTATATTAATACCTGAACTCGATAAACATATTAATAGACAAGATGAGAAATATAAGGAATATGAACAATTCTTGTTAGAGTTCTTATCTGGTGCATATTTACCTAGAAAGTCACTTACAATCATAACATGTAATGATGTTAAGGTGCTTGAAAGTAATCCAATTATGACAAGAAGAGGTAGAATACATTACAAATTTGAGTTTACAGCAATAACATTAGAAACAATTATGAATATCACCAAAAAATATTATCCTGATTTCAAGGATTTTAGCATATTTAATAAATTTATTGGTAAGGTATCTGCTGCAGAATTCAAGGCTGCCATGATGAATTCATTTATCACTAACAGTCCACCTGATGAATCATTTGAAGTTGAAGTGGTTGAAGTAAAAAAATCAAATCATCTTTATATTTAAATTTTTTATATTATTTAAAATGGCACATATTATAAGTGATCTTGTTGAAAAATCTCAATCAATAATTCGTGAAGATCGACAAAAAACAATTGAAGTCGCATTTGGTACTATTGAAAAATTCTTATCACAAGAACAAATACCAGTAAATTCCGATTATGATGAAATTAATTTTTATCAATATGCCGCATATCCAATAATGAACTTTAGTAGGTTCACAGAAACAATAAAAAATTTATTATTAGATGGTTCAGTTATCATGAGACTTTCATATTTTATAAATAATTATATTTATTTTGTAGATTGTAATGGGTATCATACAGTTGTATTTACAAATATATTTTACCCTCATCAAAATCATAAATACCAGTATAAGACATATGATGGACCCGCAAGATTGAACTCAGACGTAACATTGAAATATATTCATCCAAAATATTCACTTGAAGAAATTTATAGAAGACTTTATTGTCCAGAATATTTTGATGATGCGAACCAATTACATATCAAGAAAAATCAATTAACACAAATGTGGAAATCATTAGATGGTGATAATGCACCTGCAACAGATGCTTCATTAATACAATTAAATTTTGGCAAGATGCAAAAATTATTTATTGATAAAGTTAGTAAATTATTTATATCTGCTCATTATGATGAGTCAATGCCAATATTTATTGGATCAAAAGCATCAATATTACAAGCAAAACTTATTTTGAGTCAACAATTTAAGAATTTACAAGTTGTAGAAAACTCGTCAAAATCATTCTTCGATCCTCGAACAATTAATTATATGTTCAAACTTGATAGCATGATATTAGGTAAAGTATGGCAATTACTTGATCATGAGGTAATACCTGTATTACCATTTAGCCAATCCAAGGCACATATATCCGTGTGCACAAAATTGGCATTAACAGAACATATCACTTATGAGATATTAGGGTTTGATCAAATTGCAAAAGATAAATTAAAATTATTTTCACAATTATTATCTTCAGAAAAATCACTTAAGAAACGTGGAATGTACACTAAAATATCAGAATGTAAATTTATTGGCACATATTATCCACTTGACAAGTATTTATCAACAGTTCGTACTGATGAATTAGTGGAGCACTTCAATAATAAAAAATAATTAATATTTATTTTTTTAACGCACAATAAAATGGAACAAATTCTAGAAGGAGGAGCCGAGTTAATCTTAGGTGGTGGTGAAACATTAAAAATTGGTATTACTGTAGTTGCAACTGTTGTGGCTGCGTTACTTGCCATATATATAATAAAAAATCCACCAAGTAGTTTGTTTGGACAAATTGCATACATTCTTGGAACAATAATAACAGTATCATTAGCCTTATTTATCGGATTGCGTGGATTATCTATTGGAATACTCTAACCGCCTTTCAATGTGATAAGGTATGCCCCAACAATTACAATAGCAAGTATTACAACACCAATTATTACAAGTGCAATCATTCTAAGTAATACTGCCAATATACCAGTCTTTTTTTCTGATTGTTGACCTGAGATGTAATTGGAAATGTCAGCTGCAACAGATTGCACAACTGAATTTTGGTTGTAAAGTGAATCATAATATTTGTAAATATTGTGTTGTGATGAAATAATAACATTTTTACCATCTTTTGATCCATTACATTTTTGTACATAAATTGTTGTATCAGTAGCATTTTGTCCAATGTCGGCTAGAGTAGTTGCTGTAAGTTTTGTTTGTAGCATATCTGCAATTGTTGCATAAAATTGTTCATTTTGTTTACCTGTGCCAATACCAGTAGAATCAGTAGCTTGTGTATCCGAAAGTGATTGTGCAATGTCTGCTATCATACTTTGATAGACTGCTTGGTTATTAAAAACATCACTACTGACATAATACAGTGTTTTATCATGAATTGATACCCTATTCACACAATTGCTACTATTATTATTATCTTGGATAACAACAGTATTATCAGAATATGATTGCGATGACCTCGATAGTGTGTGTGCGATAGTAGTAGTTATCACTCCAAGAATATCTTTAAAACTTGCTTTAATATCTTGACCCATTTATTATATAAAATAATTTATTTTGATTAAATAAATGAGTTGTCTAAAATTGGGAAAACCATGTGCAGCTAATACTGATTGTATGCCACCAGATAATGAAAATGCATCAGGTTGTCTAAACTTATTATGCAACAATAATAATCCAAACGTTTGTGCTAGTACCACTTGTACAAGTGACTCACAATGCAGCCAATTTGGTGGTAATTATACATGTGTTAATGGAAATTGCGTAAACTATGGATGTACGTCAGCCACTTCATGTCCATCGGGTATGAAGTGTGGTTCTAATGGTCTATGTACATCTATAACATGTGAAAATGGTGGGTGTCCAAAGGGTGCACAATGCAAAACTTTGTCAGATGGTAGTAAAGTGTGTTTGAATGATCCAGGTCTACCACTAGGTTTATTATTATTTTCAATATTGTTACTTGTATTTGTGACTTGTGTAATATATTTGATTTTAACATCTAGCTATATTAAAAAACGATCAACAAATGCGTGAACAGTATATTAAGTACATTACAAATAATATCATGAAAGGTATTTATGAGCATGATTATCAAAAAACATCAGCATTATTAAGAAAACTAATGATCGCATATGAAAAAAAGAATTGTACAGAAGAACAAATTTTAAGTGAATTTGTAAATTATTTAACTACATTAAAAATAATTACCACAGATGTCAATGTAAATCATAAAATAAATTACATCACTGATTCAATAGATATTACTCCATCTAACATATTAGATATTGGAGCTGGTACAGGTGAAATATTAAGTGGTATTAAAAATCATTATGGACTTCCAAAAGAAAAAGTTTATGCACTTGATTTACAACCAATAAGTCGTGAGGATGTAACTGTAATAGGTTATGATGAAAATATGAAAATACCTTTTGAAGATGAATCAATCGATCTTGTTGTGATGCTTTCATTATTACATCATATTCAACCAAGTGATAGACTTCATCTGTTAACTGAGGTGCATAGAGTACTTGCACCAGGTGGTCGTGTGATCATTCGCGAACATGACAATTATGGAAGTAGATTATTTTATATATTCATACAACTTATGCATTACGTATGGTATATTAGAAATAATGAATCAAAAGATCCACTTTTCATGATGAAGAGAAGTGAAACTATACAATTATTTAAAGAAGTAGGATTTGAATCCTGTAATTATATCAAACCAGTTGGAAATAATTATCAAAGATTGTATGGAGAAGTTTATAAAAAAATTAAATAATTAATGTGCTTGTTGGTGTTACAACGTAAACATTATCCTCTGTTTCAATTCTGTAATGTAATTCACCAATTTTGTGAATATTTATTACTTTGGCAAATTCATTTTGTTGGTAAGACACGAACATTGAGCAACTAATTTCATCTTCTTTAGCGCTTTTAAATGATTCCCTAGTTAATTCACCATTTTTTAATGACCCTTCTATTTTAGCCTTGATAAATCTTCTATCTATTTTGCGAAAATCATAATCATCAACAAACAATTTCATGTTTGCTAGTTGATTACCTTTTTTGGTGTATATTGACATAAATGAATCAAGGTATCTTACTGATATTATACGATAACCATCATCTTCACAACTAATCCTATTACTAGTTTTTGGTATTCTAACATAATTTCCACTTTTTAGTGTGAATTTATCCATATTCGCGAATGTTGATGATTGCATAGTTTTGGAATATGACATATTTTTTACAACATAATCACAAGATTGACTAAATTCTGCAATTTTGGCATTGTTTAGGTATATAAATTTTTTATTTTGACTAACCAAAACCAAGTATTTTTGAAGTGTTCCTTTATCTATTACACACATATCAATAATTTGTTCATTATCGATTGGTATAATCATAGTAGCATCTATTATTCCATCCCTTATCATGTATAAATTAATCCCTTTAGTTGCTAATATAAAACCTGCTTCTAAATAATTTATAATATTTTGCATTTTAACCTTAATAATGGAATATAAAAAATTATATTCAAAAAAATTTAGCACTCAAACATAGAATAATGGTATAATCCAACAAATTTTTTATCATCTTCGGTTAAGAGGTTAAATACTCTTGGATTATCCCTTTTCATTGGGTTGAAAAACGTTCTAAAGCTTTCAGAGGCAATCAGATTGAAGCCATATTTGATAAATTGTTGATTTACAAGGTCAATATTAACCAAATTTTCAGTATATAATTCATCCGAAAATGGCATTTTTGTCTGAATGGTTTGACCCATATCCATCAATTGGTTTCCATGATATTTTTTCACAATATGGTACTTTAATACACCTTTCTCATGAGCCTTCCATTCATTACCAGATCCTAATAATTCAACTACAGCTCGTCCACTCATAGTTGTAAAGTAGAATATAGTTCCTCTATTTGAGATACTTCTGATCAATCTGATAAAATTATTAAGTTTATCAATGTCTGTTATAAGATAATGAATTGCAAAATTACATACAATTAGACCAACATTATTATCTTTAATGAACGGTTTGAATATTTCGGCAGTGTCATCTGCTGGTAATGTGAGATCACGATGAACGGTAAATACTTGCATTTTATTTTTACGAGTTTTATCTCTTGTGATATCGGCTCTTCTAGCAATTAATTCAGACAAAGCAATTGCATCAATATCACAAAATATACCTTTTGAGTATTCTGAATCATAATATCTTGCTAAATCTTGACCTTTACCAGCAGCTAAGTCAATAACTGTCTTGGATGTAACTAATGAAGTTGCCTTTGTCAACAATTTACTCTTAGTGTAACTATTAAAACCTGTTTGAGCTTTATAAATATCACTCTTACCAGTACCAAAATAATTACTCAATGGTTTTGAAAGATCTTCAATCTTTAATGGGTGTTTAATTGCAAACCATGATGGTTCCGCAACCTTTAAGAAATGATTACCAAAATAATTTGGTTCATTAATACGGTCTTCACGAACTCTAATAAGTTTCCATTTATTTTCTTTGATATCATAATCAAGTTCAACAATTAGTCTACCTTTCTTTTGTGCTTCTTTCAATGTTTTAGTCTCAGCATTGGTAGAATGCCAAATGTATGCTAATGGGTTATCAGTAGGTGCAAATTGGATTGGCATCATACCATTAAATCTTTGTGGAAATAATGTTTGATACCCTTTCAATTGTTGAATCATAATTCTTTCGAGTTCATATTCATTAATTGAACAGAATAATAGATATGTTTCACCTGTAGTACCTTCTGGTTTCTTGTACATTTCTTCTTTCTTCAATGAAAGTGGACACTCAACTGCTAAAAAGTCAATTGTATTACTTGGTTTGATCTTATAATATTTTGTTTCAGCATATGTGTTATTTGGTGATACTAATACATATCCATCAATTTCGTATGTTATTGGCAACTCAGTAACAGATTTGAAACTTCTTTGTAAATCATCAGTAATTAAAATGTGATCCTTAGCAACAAGTGTAAACTCACCAAATTTTATTGGTTCACTTAAGTATTTCATAAATGCATCAAGTCTTTCGGTGAAAGATCGTTGGATCATTAATATGTTATCATGAATTAACGTTTCGAAACAATAAAATGTTTTTCCAACTACCTCTCCTACAAGTAAAGTGTACTTGTCAGCAGTGTAATCAATTTCAATAATTTGATCAGAATAAATAATGTAACTTTTTCCATCTTTATTAATTGCCACAATACCGACAAACCCATCTGCTTTGGGTGTTATGTAATAGTCAACAGGTGGAAATATTCTGTTGTAAATTGCAGGTGTCAAACATGTTGCATTTGTAAGAATTGTTTTTAATGATATTTCTCTACCTTGACGAGCACCAATGTCTCTTGCAATCGACATCAAAATATTTGTTTTTGCAACAGTTGCAGCATAATCTTCACCAAGTAGTCTATTTGAATACTCAATTGTAAGTTGGTCTGGTGAAGTTACTTTTTTAAATTCATACTCCAACTCAACACTTGATATTACCGGATTATACATATTATTAATAAATGCATTGTATAAATCTTCTCCTTTATACCCATCCATCATTACAAAAAGATCCTTTTTTCGTGAATTGATTACTTGAATATTTGCTGCAGATGCTTTTTCAATTTGTGCAACCTGTGTAACATCAAATCTCCCGTCTTCATGAGGAATTGTTAACCGATTTTTAATACGTACCAATGGATTGCCAGATGGCTTCTTTGCACCTGATGATGGTTTTTCCTTTGACACATTAAGAGTAGTACTACTTGTAAGCTTGATTGATATTTCTCTATGCTTTGTTGAGTAACTAATTTTTTCTGTATCATAATCCTTAGTGACTATAAAATCTTCTTTCTTTTTTGATGGGTCTAAATAAATTATGTTAGTTGTTCTTTCAATTGAACATTTTGATGCAAATGTTTGTTTATTAATCTCTAAAAATCTTATAATATCCGATACAGGGAATTTATATCTAAACTCTACCTCTTCGATTTTTTGTTCTTTAATAAAGTTGAAGATGTTATTTGAAGATAGATCCATTTTTATATAGTGATACTTGTTGATATAATAATCATTTTTATATTTTTATTTAAGTTATCCAACTATAATAACAATGGCTAAAAGCAAAACTGAAAAGAAAACCAAGTCTACTAAACCAAAAAACACTAAACAAAAGACACCTAAACCGGTCAAGAGTGAACCACAACCAGTTGACACTTACATCAAAAGATTGGAAAATCCAGAAGTGTATGTTAATGTTAAAAATCATGCGATTAATTTAATACCAATTAAGACACATATTGGGTATATTTACAGACATAGCAATGGTGAGTTGATGCCTGTAATATCTGCATTTGTACAATCGCATTATATTGATGCAAGTGGACTTCCTGGGATGATGATAAAATGTGGTAATAGGACATATGCAAACCTATATGAAACAATAGAAAAAATATATATTTACAAGAGAGATCAAGTAAAGGTTTTAGAAGAAATGAAAAGAAATGCAACAATGCAAAAAAGTAAATTATCGGAAGAAGAAATGGCAGCAAGAATTAAGAAACTCGAAGAAAAATTATCTGAGTTTGCAACAAAACTTACAAGATCAACCAGTACAGTACAAATTGCCAAGCAAAGTAAACCTAGAAGGGTTGCATCCATAGTACATGAACCAAAGAAACGTAAAGAAATTCCTGTAAAATTTTAATAGTCATGCATGTATTTTTCCTTTTCCAACCAGATAGTCTTTGATCCAATTGATGGTTTGTGATATCCGGTTGGTGTTTTTGTGTATTGAGTACGCATTTTAGGTGTTGTGTATGGTTGATGTAGTGTACTATCAAAAATTACTAAATTATTTTTATAAAATTCTGGCCAAAAAGTCTCATTTGCAGTATAATATGTCATTGGTTTATCACGGTTAAGTGGTCTTGCTTCGGATTCATCCCAATTTGGATATACAGTGTCAACTTGGTCACCATAGCGATATAAACCACTTGGTGTAAAACTATCTGGGTATTGTGAACGTGCTGTTGTTTGTGGCATGTACAAAATTGCAGTGTCACCGGCTCTTCGTTTGAAATAGTCGACTTTGCGTCTAAAAATACTTAAATTGTCGTCTTCGCTCATTTTATTTTCCATATAAAAAATAAAATTAATTAATAAATGGAAGCCGATATTGATGAAATAAATAAGTGTATATCAAGACACTTTTGTAATCTCATTCATCGACGTTTGGTTGGTAAAACCAGTCAAGACAAAAAAGGCCAATCCAATCAACATTTGTATTATATTGATTTGATCAATGTGTATATAGTAAATCAAAATAAAAATCCTAAGGTATTGATGAATAATCTGAAAGAGGTGTTAGTTGAACATAACAAAACTACAAGAAATATTATTTCACTTGAAATTTTGATCGATACATTTGTTATGAACTACACATTCTTGAAAGTTTATGAAAAAGTCACCTATTCTGATAAAATAGAAATAATTAATCTTATTATTTACCGGGCATTGAATGATTACCAGACATGGTTAGGTAAAAAAGATAGTAAATCATACTACAATGTTGAATTGACAGATGAACAAAAACAAAAAATGGTACATAAATTATTTAAACTTATTAGAGAAAATGGTGTGATCGAGAGGTACAAAATGTATAATGTTGACAATGAAACAGTACCACGTAAGTTGTTCCTCGAATTAAGGAAACAATATGAAAAACTCAAGAGAAAGTTAGAACAATCTGAAGAATCATCCGATTAAACTTGACAACTTGGAGAGGTCTATCTCCTTTGGTTGTTGTTTTTCATAGTAAGATTTACTCATTGCGATTACGATATTATCAAATCTTGACACAAATTGAGTACAACCATTATTGTCAACTCGTTCTTGATAGTCATCCAACCGATAGTCATTGAGTGTATACACTACTTTTTTTGCGATGTTATCATAAATGTATACCACTGAACCATAACTCAATTTTGATATTGTACTTCCAGTACGCTCTTTTACATACTCAATAAGCAGTATTAACATACTTTCTCTTGTTTTGATTTCCATCAGACTTGGACCACTTATTGATTTTGCAATATCGGTTCCAAAATATCTAGCTATTTTTTTATTATAATTACTTTGTTCACTTGGTGTCATTGTTAATAAAAATTGACTAAAAGATTTTACAGGTATTATCAGTTTTGCCTTGAAGAGGTCTTCTAACTCTTCGAACAATTCTTCTGATAACGCAAAGTTTTTCCATTTCGGTAGGCAACAAATTAACATTTTATAATAATTTATTTTGTCTAATAGAAAATGAATATTACAAATAAATTATTTGGTAGTCCACTTGTGATCGGAGTAATTCTTGTTGCCATTATGGTGTTAATGACATTACCCCTCATACTTCAGTTGAATAAATCGTACAAATGGTTGTATTTTGGGTGTATAACACTTGCATATTTGTTGTTGGTACCCACTGTGATGGTTTTATACGAATATAACAGTTGTAATAGTAAAGTTTATGGTGGAAGTGTGTCCCAAAATGTCGATTTTGGTAACATTTTTGATGTCCAAGGTAGCAACAATATCTTCTAAAATATATACCTCTTTATAAAAATTTTTATGAAAAAAAAATTGATTTTTATTATCAACAATATTATAATTCACAAACAAGAAATGGCAAAATTATTCACCACTGGACTCAAATGTGTATCAGCTAGCGAATTTCAAACCATCAATAAAACTTATCATAATAACCTTATCGGTAAACACGAAATTATTTATAGAGTGTCTATGTTGAAAGAAAATATGGGAATTGATTTATTCTCCAAGAAAACAAAAGATGGAATGATTGATGGATCCGAATTATACGAATCCAAATTAACCGTATTTTGCATAAAATCAGCTTATGATAATGTTGAGCATGTCTTTATTAAAGAAGCTAAATATTATTTCATGTTTGCAGTCTATTTAGCAATTAACTATGTTCGTGGTGTAAAAACCATTAGAAAGTTTGTTGATGACAGGTATGCAAGTTGTAAAGCAAAATATGATTTCTCAAATGAAAAGTTTGAATTAATCAAAAATACTTTACAACCAACCTCACGTGAATACTTTGAAAAATCAGATGATGAATGTTGTACTAAATTTCAATCAGCAGTTGATAAAATGATGAAAGAAGCAAAACAAGATCTTATTGAAATTCCACAAGATGTACATAACAAATGTATTAGAGTCGCATTTAAAGATGCTCTCTGTGCTTATTCATACGAAAAAGCATCAACATTTGGATTTACTATTCCACAACAAAGATTACAATATTTGTGTTGTGACGGTGAAGATGTTCAACATGATTTTAACGAATTATACCAAACCGTAATTTCTATCTGTGCACCAGCAACTAAAGGTAAAGGTACAACTAGTGCAACTAAGAGTACTGCAACTAAAGGTAAGGGTAAAGCAAAGAAAGCTCCAACAAATATTGAAGTCGAAGCTGATGACGATTGCGACATCGCTGATGAAGACGAACTTGAAAATGAAATCTAAACATATATTAATATTATGATAAATATTTTTTATATAAAACATGTATTGTTCCATTGCGTTTGTGTTGTTTAGCATATTATTGTTTTTCATACTTATGTCACTAATTATGATTGACTTATCAAGATCTAAAAAATTTACTAATGGTACCTGGATAGATCGTGATGGTAATCTACTAGTAATGAAATTACAAAAAAGAAAAATATTATTATCATTTGGTGTTAACACTGAAAATGATGAATATGAATTAACAGAAAAAGAATATTCTTACATATGCACTAAAATACCATTTTCATCTACATACAAAATTCGAGTAAGTAATGGTGTATGTGTTTCGATAAACATTGTTAGTGGAATTGCTACTGTATATGATAAAAAGAAAAAAATTGGTAAGTTTGCTAAAAACAATTTAATCACCTTTGATTGAAATTATCGGATGAATTGTTTCTTTAACTTCTCTTCCACAATAATATAATTTACCGTTGTACTCAAATGCAACATATGGTTTTGTTAAACATTTTGGATGATCCATATTGAGCCAATATGTGTTTCCAATAATACTCATCAATTTATTAAATATCTCATACATATCAAACCTATCTAATTCAATTGGTACTGGTTTATTTAGTGAATTAAGAAGTTTTCTAATTGCATTTCTAAGTTTTACAATATCATTTTTTATTGACAAATCAAGTGTCAAGTATAATGTACCAGTTGTAAATAGGTCTAATAATTTAATATTTGTTAATTTTGCAAATAATTTTCTGACCATTAAATTTGCAACACTATTATATTTCGCAGTAGCGTCACCTAAATCTTGACCATTCTTAAGATGGTATATCCTGTTTGTTGTATCCATCATTGTATGATCTTTTGATGAATGGGTTAACAACGATTTTGTCATATTAAATGCTGTAATATTTTTCTTGTTAAGAAATATTTCGGCTAATGTTACAGTTGGTTCAATACCAATTGTGTTAGTGATCTTAAATTTATCCATTGCATTTTGTTCTGCTACAGTAATATCCATACATTTGTTTATCTTATTTTTAATCTCTTGATATGTGTCTGCATCAATATTTTCTGCATCTGCTATAATTGTTGATCTCTTTACTTTGACATTCTCTTTTGTTGTACTTATCCAAGTACTTATTTTATCAACATCAGTTGCTGATATTCCAATAGTTTCTGGTTGCGTGATAAATTCAATATTAGTACCAATTAATTTTAATTGATAAATGAATCTACCACAAAAATTATTTTTACTTTTATTATCGAATGCAATATTTTCTGATACGAGTTGATATGCAAAAGTATCATAATAATCTGAATGACCATTTTCAAGTATTTCAAAATTAAGTAATTCTATACCATAATTTCTTGCATTTTTAATGAGTTTCTCTCTATGATATTTAAGATGTTTTCTAACACAATCTGGGTTTTCAGGATATTCGTCTTGAGGTTGTTTAATACCACTCAATGATAAATATATAAGTTTTTCTTTAACATTTCTAATGCGACCTAACATCTGTCTACAAGTTTCAACATTACATGATTCAGATTTGAACAATCCAAAAACACAATCAAAGTATTCTTCTTCGAAAGATACACCAGCAGAAACAGTTGGACTACAAATTATGCAATCATATTTTTTCCAATAAGTGTTAACATCTGCAAAGTGTTTAGTTCTTTTAGATTGTTTTATACGACTATTGTATACCATCAACTTTGTTCCAACAATACGTTCACCAATAAATTCAGCTACCTCTAGTGATTCTTTTAATGAATTTGTCATTATTGCAATTTTCTTTTTATCTCTTAGATATTTATAAATTGCAGTATACAAGATTTGTTTTGATGCAATGTAATATTTATAATCGTGTGACGGATTATACCTGTTAACATAGTAATTAATTTCTATGTCAGTTTGAGGTCTAATGTGTCTTATTAATCTTAATGTTCTTTTACTCAAGTTTGCATCCATAATAATAATTTTTTTAGTTATCCTAATGAGATATGTGAATGTGTTGATAACTCCATAATAATCTTTAAGATTACCTGAACTAAATTGTGTCCAAATTGATTCAATCTCATCAAGAATTACAAGGTCAACTGGCGGTGTTGGTTTTTCAATACGATGTAAACTTTCGACTTGTATAATAATTTTATTATGATCATTGATGTCAATTGATTCCTTTATTTCGGAATATAATTCAAATCCAGTATATTTGGTTTTCATTTCGGCACTAAATGTGCGTCTAAATGAAATCATGACAATTTTTTCAGGATTAACATTGTTAATGTATTCAATACACTTTTTTGTTTTACCCATTTTCATTTCGGCTTTGATGAAATACACATTTTTGTCTTCTGGAAACATCTTATCGTATTCCAAGTAATTTGGATCATTGTTAACTGGTATTGTTGGTTTTGATGTTAACTTTGGTTTTTCAGCTTTGACAGGAATGTAGTCACCTTCACAAATACATTTTGATTCTTTAGACTGTCTACAAGATTCATATATCGCACCATTTGACAATGTCAGTATAAGTGAGTTTTCTTTGTGATGTATTTTATTACAAAATGAACAATGTGATGGTTTGATACGGTCAAATTCAACCCTAATTGAATTATCTAATATTTTACAACATCTGATTTGAAATGTTTTATCCCATAAATGACTTGTTCTGTCAACTATATGTTTAACATCAGGATTTGTTATTTCTACTTCCTTTTGTTTTTTATATTTTTCAATATAATGTTCTCTATCTATTCCTGACTTTGTAGGTAATCTTTCACAACCTGTTACATAACCAATAACACCACTTGTAAACGGATGATTTGATGTGATTTTCTTATAACGATGTTCACCAGTTTTTGTACAGTTTGGAAGTCTAGCCAAAAAATTACCACCAACATATCGTCTATTGAAAAAGTTAGTATCTAAAAAGTTTGGTATAGCATCAATATTACTATAATACATTTCAACTACTTGTTCACCAAACCATTTAAATTCTGCATAGTCAACAAAGAAGTATTTATCAATTACCATATTGATACTGTATTTGTAATAATTTTCTGTCTGTCCTGATGAGTCAATAATGACAAAATTACTATCATCTATTAACTTATTATATGTTTTTGCAAACAATTTTTTGATGATTGACATGATTCTTGTTCTATGAATTTCGCATAATACAAGATCAGCATCTTTTGCATCAAGATCAACAAAGAACTTTCTAGGGTTTTCAGAAATTACCATTTCGTGAAGATAGATAAACTCATTTCGTTTTTTGTTAAATTCTGTAAATGACTTAAAAACTAAGAATTTATTTACTGATTCATCTCTCGTAATGAACTTATTTAACAAATTTCTACCAGTATATTTTTCTTTTATATCTGCGTAAGTTGAAAATTCGTTCATTGCTATAAGTATACATCTAAAATCAAAATAAAAAATAATAACTCATAATCACATCTTGTTTTCGGATACCGTTTTTAATACTTCTTTACATCTAGGCTCAAGTAAGTCAACAAACCCTCTTAGTCCAGATACATATTTAATACTTAATTGTTTGAGTTGATATGTTGAGTAAAATGTTGGTTTATTTGGAAGCCTATCTAATAAATCATTAATTTGTTTAAAATAAACATTCAACATTATTACTTCTGTTGGTATTGGTATTGATTTTAGTTGAGGATACAAATCAAAAAATCCATTATCATCAAAAATCACTTTATCACCATAACTAAATATATATGGACCATCAATAACAATATAATCTTCTGTTATACGTTTGCCTTTGAGTTCATTAAGATCTAATTCTTGCATCACAATGTTTACTCTATCTGTTAGTGTGACATATTTACATGATCCGAAATATGCATTTCCTCTTTGTCTTCTATGATTATCATTTACTACAACTCCAATAGGATTGAAATTACCTGTATCAAACTCGGATTCAACATATACACCAACATTATAGACAACATTCATAACTTCAATACCACCTAACACTTGGTATAAGTGATCTGGTTGAATTTTATCATGTGTAATCTGTTTACCTTTTCTTGATTTGAACTCATAAAGTGCGACAAACTCAACATCTGAATCACTTGTTGGTGGTGACCAATTATTTAATGATGATTTACCAAATTCAACCGTAATTGCAGATTCAATTAATTCATTAGATTTAAATCTAATTATGTCTTTTTTGACAGTGTAATAATTATCAATATTTTTTGTTGTAAGTCTAATAGCTACATCAAGAGGTAATCTAACAATACCAATACCATCTGGTGAGCATGTCACAACATTGTTTTTATGTTTAATACTACCATTTAATGTAAATATTTTGGTACCTAAGAATAATTCTGATACTAATCTTGTTGATGATTCGAAAACATTACCCCAAATAACAGGTATAATATGTGATAAATTGGGACCTCTACCTAACTTTGTATCAACAACCTTCTTTTTCTTTACTTCAGTACCAACTGCATCATACAATTCTGAGCACCCTATAGAGTAAACTCTGTTTTTTAGCCATTCCGATGATCCCTGTTTGAATCCAATTGTGTTCATATACGTGACATAACGTACTAATTTTTCGTTTATATAGGTCATTAGTGATGAAGTATCATTAATATTCATTTTTTTATATATTTCCTAGTGCCTTCCAATGGAAAATATATATTATGTGGGATTGTATTATTGTAGACCAACACATCGGTTGGACCATACATTGTAGGATGTTGTCCATAAATATCTTCTATTAATTGAACCTCTCTAAGTGATTGTTTTGGAATTGGATATCTTGTTCTGACCTTTGCTGTTACTAAATATGAATGTTCCATTTTTAAAATAAAAAAATATTTTAAAGTTTAATAAATGTTTCTGTTGATATAACGATCAAAGAAGTAAGGATTATATTCCCTTCTAAATGGTCCTCTTTGGGTTGCATCGTTAATTGTACCATCTGGAATTAATGGTTTTTGGAGTTGTAATGGAATGTTAACTTGATCTGTCCATACAAGTTTTTGTGGTGCAGGCATTGGAGGCTGTTGTAAATAGTTGTACTGATATGGCATCTTTTTGTAAATAACAAAAAAATATAAATTAATTAATTAGTTCGTTTTTGAGGTCATTAAGAAATTTTTTAATTAAAAACGATCTTATATTGGATTCATTTTCATCACATAGTTTTAACAAGTCATCCATATTGTCAATAAAATATTGAATTTTATGACAATTAAGTCTAATACGATATTTTACCATATTTGAAAATGACTGAGGTGTGTTACAATTATAACTATTAATATCTAACCAATTTGTCTCCAATTGTCTGAAATTTAACATTTATGATAAGTTGAATATTTCAAAATTAAAATAATCTTACCAATCCATAATCATGGTGATGGCGATTTCTAACAAACTGATTTCTACCTACAGGAATTTGAACAAATCTGCCTCTATTTCTTAATGGTATGTAATCAGAAGTTACAAATACTGGTGGTTGAGAATAGTACTCATCAAGGTATGTGTAATATGGGCTGATGTACGAATAGAACTTTCTGTAAGGTCCTCTTTCTCTATAATGTGTCATTTTGTTAACGTTAAAAATAAAATAAAAAAAAATAAAATTATAAATATTGTTATTGAATTGTTTAGGCATCATATGCAATATTTTTAAATACATTATCATTGTACACTGATTGAGTAATTCCGACTTGAGGATAAGTAGGTTTTTGTTGATAATGTTCAATCACAGCTTCATTTTTTCTATCTTGGAAAGCAGCATACACATTTTCCATTGGTGGTTGCCAACTATTTGCATATTGAATTCCTGCAGCTTCTTGTTTGGCAATTTCTGCACTTTCATATTCGGTCTGAGAGATTGGGAATTCCATATTAATGGCTCTTTGAAGTTGGTTGTAACGACCGCAACCAGACCCAACAACACGACCGTTACCAAATCCACTACTTGTTAATTTATAGATAACATAAGCTACTAAGACTACAAGGATAACAGCGATAACTCCTCCTGCAACATACTTAAGAATTTTCTTTGGTTCTGCTCCACCGATAATATTAAATACTCCACTTTGAAAATCGTCAAAGGTTGTGTTCGCACTTTCTGAACTCATTTTATTGATAACATATAAAAATAAATAAATTATTAGTATATTATTTTTTTTGATATAAAGTTTTTGAATTATATCCAAATGAGTGTAAAAATATTAAGTAAAAATGAAGCATGTGTAGTGTATAAAAATATTGCTAAGTTTTGTGAATTTAGAGGTATCACTATGGTTGACTATAAACAACTCAGTGATTCTGAAATAATATCAATGAACAAGCTAGAGGTCAATTGTACTTATAATGGCACACCATTAAAAATTATTTATGTACCAAAGGGATCACGTTATAGTAAACCTGTTGACCTAAATACTATCATCCAAGAAACAACAATAAATATTGTTATTAAAGGATCACAAATAAAAAAAATTAAAACATCATCATTGAAAACTAAAGTAACTTTGTTAGATGCAAAATATTTCTTAGTAAACTTTGCTAAGTTTCTTAAAGTTCGTGGCTATGTAATTAAAATATTACCAAATGAAGAGGTCGAACGTATTTTAAATTTGTACAAGATACCTAACAAAAAATGTTTTTCAGCAATATCTGAACACAGTCATGAAGCAGTTTGGTTAGGTGCAAAGATTGATGATGTTGTTTACATGGAATACCCAACAATAGCAAGTTGTGAGATAAGTTCAAATTATAAAATAGTGTCAACCGAGGTACCATTGATTGGTGATGATGACGATGAAGAGTTAATTGAATAATTTATGAATTTCTTTTTTCTGGTGGAATGTATTTCATCTTGAGTTTTGTAAATATATCTTTTTCAGACTTAATACCAGGTACCAATGTTGCACCTTTATATAATCCATTTACACTAAGATGCATTCCCATAGACTTTGCATGTTTACTCATATGAATATTAAATTCTTTGGATCCTGTAAAATGTAATAATGCAAATGGATATCTTTCTTTGGTAGTAATCAAAATGTCAACTGGAAAATATTCATTATACCCTTGAGGTTTGTAAAGCATTTTTATCCTGACATCACCATGTCTGATGATTTTGATGTTGTCACCATGAGGCACACTGATAGATGTCGTTGTTAGTATATCAATATCATTCAACTTTTCTTTTTTTCTTCTGTAACTACCTGTCACCTCACCTCTTAAATTATATTTTTTCATTATCTCTTTTGCAACATGCTCAACTTCTGCTCTTGTATACTGACCACCTCTAGTATGTTTTATTGTTAAATATGCTTCTTGGGGCAACTTCTCAAGATCTTCATGTTTGATGTCAGACAATTTTTCAACTTTGTATGGTATACCTGGATATTTACCATTGTTTAATTTTTCTAATATTGATTCACTAATACCTGCAATATTATTCAACTTACCTGTTGAACCAAAGTTAACTTCTGGCATATTTTTACAATAAAATATTATTATATTTTTGATTATTAATGATATCAAATAATGGCACTTTATGAATGTTCAGAAGGATTGGTATATAAACTATGGGAGCCTATGGTAAATAGATTCGTATGTCATAATATGGAATTTATACGCAATAAACCATATTATGTTCGTTATAATTATATCTATTGGATAGAAGATGATAATTTATATTGTAAACCATACAGTCATTGGTATACATTACAAAACGAAAATTTAGTTGGTGTTAGAGAATTTTGTGTAACATCAGATAAAATTGTAACTATCACTCAAAATTATACAATTGGTGTAATTATTATATATGGTGCAGATAAACATAAGTTTGTAGAATATGGATTACCAAACACAAACTTAAAAATAGCAAATTTATGTAATTATATTTCCATCAAACCAGATCAGATTTTTAGTTTTAAAGATTTTAGTGATTTTTCAAAATATAATGGACAAAATATGCTTATACATACACGCGAAGGTTATCCGAGTGGAGAATATAATGAATATAATGAATATGTGAATGCTAGATATAAAGCTAAAAATATGATTGATAGAAATGATGAACTTATATTATATAGAAAAAATAATAAATTATTTATAAGAGATTATGTTAATGGTATGAAATATAAGGTACCTGATGATGCGACATTATATACTCCAAATCGTGTTAATGTGAAATCTGCAAGATCAGTATAATTTTTTTTTGATTATTATTTGTGTATATTTTAGCAATGGCACTTTATCATATCAACAAAAAAGGGATAATACTCGGTTTAGAGAATCAGTCTATTGGATATGGAAGAGTAGTAAGAAGGTTTGATGTTGAACATATACGTAACAAACCATATGGTTTATATTTAAATCGATTATATTGGGTTGATGATAATAAATTATATTATAAAAACCTTAAAGATACAGGGGTAATTATAGAAAATGATAATCTGATTGGTACTAGAGATATTTTAGTGTTCGAAAATGAGCTCATAACAATTACTCAAGATTACACGATTGGAGTATTTGACTTAGAAGATAATGTGTTTAAGGAATATGGATCACCAAATCCGGAATTAAAATTAGCATCATTAAATAATTATAAAATTATTCAACCAGATCAAGTGTTTGAAATCGATGGTACCACCGGTTTTAAAGAATACAAGGGACAAAACATGCTTTTGCATTCATCCACAGAAAATTGTAATCTTGATACACCTTATGCCGAATACAATGAATATGTACATGTTAGATATGAGACTGAAAATATGATTGATAGAAATGATAAATTTATGATGTACAGAAAAAATAATTCATTATCAATCATAAGTTACCGTTATCATGATGTAATATATGATGTACCTGATGATGCTACATTGTACAATCCCGAGGATGATAGAATGTATGTTAATGTTAAATCTGCAAGATCAGTATAATATTTTTTTTTTGATTATTAACGATGTAATTTCAAGATGGCGCTTTATAATAGTCCAGAAGGATTAGTACTTAGTTTATCTAACTCATCAGATATAAATAAACGGACATCAAGATGTTATAATGTTGAACATATACGTAATAAACCATATGATTTACATCATAATCAGTTATATTGGGTTGATGAAGATAAATTATATCTCAAACATTTTGATAATGAGAGGGTAATTATGCAAAATGAAAATTTATTTGGTGTTAGAAATATTTTAGTGTTAGAAAATGAGCTCATAACAATTACTCGTGATCATACTATTGGTGTATTTAACTTTGAAACCAATGAGTTTAAAGAATATGGATCACCAAATCCATATTTACAATTAGTATCATTAGATATTTGTAAAATTGTTAAACCAAAAAAGGTGTTTAAAATTAATGATCATGATAATGATTTTACAAAATATCGTGGACAAAATATGCTTTTGTATACAAATCATGAATATACGGATCATGAATATACAAAATATATGGAAGATACATACGTGTTATATACGTATAATGAGTACGTACATGTTATATACAGCACCTATAAAATGGTTGAGAGAAATGATAGATTTATATTATATAAACATAATGGTCAATTACAAATATTATCTTTTAGACATTATCATAAGATATATTACGTACCTAAGGATGTTTATTTATACAATCCTAGATATCTCTATGATAAAAAACGTGTTAATGTTAAATCTGCAAGATCAGTATAATATTTTTTTTTTGATTTCAAGATTTAAATATTATCAAAACAAATGTATCCACCAATGAAATGTGCAGTATGTGGTAGAGGTGATCTCTATACGGCATTAGTTATGTGTAACGCGTTCCGTGAAAAACATCAAACTGAAATATTAAAAGACAATCGATATAAGTCTCTTGGTGAAACTGTAAATTTCCCATTATACAAAGTATTAGATGAATTTAAACTTGCACAATGTTGTCGCATTGAGGTGTTAACCAAAGATGATATGATTGCAAGTATTTATGGGTTACCTGGAATGGATAAAAAATAAATATTTATTTTTTACATAAGTATAAAATGAGTGTTCAACCAAGTTCTCCACTAAGTTATCAAGTTGTATTTACAAATTATACCCAACATACTCTTAATGTAGTGATAGATGGTGGTGGGTATTTTAGAATAAAACCTCAACAAGTAATTAGTAAAACATTTTCGTCAACATCAATAATTGTTGGTAGATGGTTTAGAGATGGTGTTATTATTAGAATTGGAGCAATGAATATTGATCCAACAGTACCATATAAAATTGGATTAATAGATGAATATTGGTTTGGTATTGAAGATGATCTTAGAGTTGACATTAGAAGAAAGGTTGGATACATCGGACCTAGTAATAGTCCAACAATCGTAATGCATAGTATATCTTTGATGACATTTCCATTACATCAAATAGGTATGTCAATATTGATTCTTTTGACAATTATTGTTGTTTCGGTAATTATTTCAATTATCACATGTTTCGCATATGATAAGATTATGCATAAAAAAATGTAAAATGTAAATGATGTGTAATAACTTTTTTATGAATTGATTAAACAGAATGCTCTTGCTCTGGCATCAAGTGGATTTGAGCATTTTGATAATTCATCTTTGCAACAAGATGGTTCACTTACAAGTGTATATTTAAGAAAATATTCACTGTTAACAAATCCTCTTGGGCTGTTATCACGCTTAAGTGATTCAGATGAGAAGATACCACTTGCAGAACACATTTTAATGTAATCTGGACTGCTGTATGCAGATTCTTTGTGATAATCTTCACCTCTAAATTGTTCTGCCATAATTTCTAAGATGTCTGATGAATGAATAATCTTGAATTCAGCTTCATGTGCCCAAAGCAATTCTGATGCCTTAAGACCAAAATTACTTGGATACACTTTTGGTACATATTGTTCATAAATATCTTTAAATGATAAACTCATACCAACACTTGATAACATTGATCTTGCTTTTTTCAATCCATCCTTACGTGCTTCTTCATCAATTTTTGGTCCATATGCAGCAACAAAATCTTCAAATACTTTTACGTAATCAGATGAATGAGCTGGTGCAAATGCCCAATCATCCAAATATAGTCTATTTGGAATAAATGAATTATCACCATATGGTTGTACAAGTACAATGTATGTAGCACAAGCATCATAACACAAGAGTGATGCAATGACTGACTTACATTCATCGAATTCGGATAATTCTGTTTTTGTTAAATACACTAAAAGTCCAGCAATACATTCAACAAATGCATGACGACCCTTTGATAATAAATATTTAAAATTCTCGCATTTTGCCTTTCTAATTTTTTGTATGTCTTCAGACGCACCAAAGAATACACTATCATTTATTGGTGATTCTTCTCCTGCACCCTTTAAGTCTTTGTAATCGGAAATTTTACCATCGGTTGCAATTTCACCAGATAATACTTTTACAACACAAATTGGTTTTTGTCCATCATCCTTAAAGTTTTTGGATGGTATGAATGAAGAGTCAATTTCACATTTTGCAACGGTCTTAAGATCTTTACCCGACATAAGATCAAAAGTTCCATTTGACATTTTTCCAATTTTACATAATTGTCTAGCGCGATTGATGACTTCAAGTTCACCAGATGCTTTGACTTTTTGATCATTGAAGTTTTGACTGAAGAGGTAACAATAAAGTTTAACTGCAAGTTCATCAAATTCTTTTGGATCGTACTTGTCAATATCACTTGACCACTTAGTGATGTCACCTTTTGCTGGTATAACAATAGTATTAATTTTGCTCGTATCAACACCAACCCGTTCTAATAATTCGAAAAGAGGCTTTTGATGTTGTTGTAAATAAGATTTGACATTAGAGTAAACGGGCATACTGATTTTTAACACGCAACATTTATAAAAAAATAATTAATTTATGTTATTATTTTATTTTAGAACAAGTTTCCATCATTTAAACCTCACGAAGGTAAAATGGAACAACACATCACCAAGTACAATGAATTCTACTCGAAAAATGGACAATTTGTAGGTGGAACTGATAGTATGGTTGTCAGTCTATTCACTGGAATTGAAAATATTTCAGGTAATATTTTTAACATGTTTTTAAAATCAACCGAGAAATTTTTAGCATTAATTGATAGAACATTTAAAGGAATTGTTGACAGTGGTAAAAAACTTGAAGATGATTTATTTAGAATTTTAATTAATGCACTTAAAGGTGCGCAATACGAAAAAATTCCAGAAAGCCAAATTCCAAGATACTATGGTGCATTTCAACTAGCAATGAGGGATGCTGCTCCAGCATTTTATGGTGGTGCAGAATGTAATTGTGGTGAAAATGTTATGGATTATTGGACAAATTCTGCATACTTAGTATTCAAGGGTGGAGTTGAAACCGAAAAAAATGTTGCATTCATGATTGCTGGTATTAATACTTTAATTGATCTCATCAACAAAAGTATGAAATCTAAAAGTTCTGAATTTAACGAACCACAAGTACGTGAGTTAGTAAAACTTTATAGTGATGCACTTGAACAACTTAAGAAAGCAGTTAATGATGTTAATTCCGAATTAATGAAGAAAAATGCAAACTTACGTAAAGATTTTGATACTTATGCAAAATACACTCCAGAAGAAATTATTAAACAACTAGAATATAAAGCCAAAAATAATGCTGCAAGAGCTGAATTCTTACAATCAATTAAATTATTGGCACCAACTGCATATTATGCCAACACACTTAATAGTGCACTTTCAAAACTTGGTTTAGCTGTCAAGGATTTTGAAGCTGCTGATACTGAGGGTAAATTTTCTAGTTTGATGAATAAATTAATGTTGAACATCTCGGCATCTGATCCAAATTACGTCAAGAAAATGGAAGCATTGGAACTTCTTAAGAAAATTCATCAAAGTCAACCAGTGAAATTTGAAGCTGCTGCTGAATATGAAGAAGTGAATAATGAAGAAGAATATGAAAGACCTGATTATGGACAATTCTTTGGTGGTGGAGGTGGTGAATCAATCTTCGGTGGTGAATTACTTGAACTTGATAAAAAAGTTGACATGATTAGCAAAGCTGATAACTTATACCAATCACCTCTTGAAATGTCATTTAAACAAGAAAATGAAAAAATGCTTGTTGAATTAGTTCAAAATGCACGGGACGCATCTGATGAAATGTACGAGAAAAAATCTATATCTGATGATCAAGATTTGATTGAGTTTTTAACACGTCTTGATGGTTTAAGAATTATTGATATTAGTAAACAAGAATTTGAGAATATGTTTTTTAAAGAATCTAATTTATTTGGTATTGGATATTCTAGAGATACATATTTATTAAATCTTGATAATGTTATTGTTGCTGGTAAAAAAGTTGAAAGCAAAATAGGACCTAAGTTTAGTAATTTCATTAAATATCTTGAATCATATAAAAAATTCTTATTAGAATCATCAAATAAAGCAACAGAAATTGTATCTAGAAAAGGGTTCAGTGCTAAATTTTTTGGTGGGTTGCAAACTACATGGTCATATACAATGGGTGACGTAATTGACACATTTGTAAGAGGTATTGTGGTATCACGTATGAGAACAGGATTGGATCATTCAGTTAAAGAACTTGAATCATATCAAAAGGATCAATCAAATATGAATGCTAAAATTATGGGACGTGAGATTAATAATATTATTAGAAAATGTGAAGAAATTGTAAATGGAGCTATTGATCATAGCACTTGTCCAATACCAAAAGAATTATTTAAGGTTGTTTTACAGGAAAATTTAGATGGTTTTATAAATTTACAACGTGCATCCCAAGCATTGAACGAGAGGTGCAGAATTTACCAAATGAGTCTTATTAAAAATCCAACAAAAGCAAGAGAAATTGCTGATTTATTGAAAAAGGTTGCTATTGATATTAATAGTATTGGGGATGAATCATTTACTCATTTAACAGAATTTCTAGAATATTTCCATATTGAATCAATTGCAAAGGATGGTAATAAATATAAAGATGCAGCTGAATTTAGTCAATGTTATGATCTTATGTATAATAACGCAAAATTTACTCCACATGCTCCTGTTGCTGGTGAAACTAATAGATATCATGAATTATCATTATATGATAATGGATATTTAGGTAAAAAATATGATGAGGTAACACCTTTCCCAATTAAATTAACTGATGTATTAGCCAGTCATGTTCCAACTATGATTTGTGCTACTACAGATGGTAATCATGTAAAGAAAAGTAAAATTGGTGCTGATATGATCAACGCATATGGTGGTAAAAGAATATTTCCTGCAAAAGTTACAAATATTTTTAATGGTGATGCGGAAAGTATGGTTATACCTGCTAATAAAACAGAACAATATGGTACAAGAGCTGGTGTAGCACAGCCTGGTATAGATTTAACAGCTCGTAATGTTGCTGATGCTGCTACAGATGATTATTCTATCACAAGAACAATTATGGCTCCTTCATATTTACCAAGAGTAGTAAAATTTATTGATAAAAATAAAATTATCTCATTATATAACGAAGCTACTGAACATCTTAACAAAGGTATTAGACAAATTACTTCATTGAAAAATTTATTTTCTGTATTTCAAAGCATTGATAAAGCATATCAAAATGAAAAAGGTGTTGAAGATAAATCTTCAATGAAAATTGGAGAAATATATGAAGCATTTGTTAATTATATTGTTAAAACAACTCGTTATCCCATTATTTACAAAATCAAAGAAGGTCAATATGCTTGTTCACATATTGCATTACGTAAATTTGGATATGATGTAGTAATGCCATTTGAAAATAAAGATACATTTAGAACAACTAGAAATAATATGTTTAATATATTAGATTCGTTATCATTACGCGAATATTTTGATGGACCAGATTATGGTAATTTACAGGCTGATAGAACTGTTGCGGATCCTTTCCCAAAAACAACTGAATCTACTTATGTAAAACCAAAAAATATTGAATCATTTGACAAAGATTTTTATTTTAATAACAATCGTAATTTTTCAATGTTATTTAATGAATGTGATAATTTATGTGTTATGAGTTTAAAGTCCATTACTGCAAAAATATTTAGTGTATTATCATTATTTAATGTGATTAATTTAAACGATTTAACAACTAATCTTAATTTTAGTCAATTAAGAGGTATTTATGGTGGTCTTGATTTATCTCACACTATTACACCTCAAGTAAAAGCAGATAATTCTGAATTATATTTACGATTATATTTATTGATGTTGTTTTATAAAGGCTTATTTTTTGAAGAAGCACATGGAGTAGGTCAAGAACATATTATTGCTGGTGCAAAACGTATGGCAGTATTACCAGGTGGTAATAGTAAATTTGATGAATTGTTAAAATTTATGTTTTTACGCCAATTTGATAAATTGCTTGCGGTTCAGTCTCAAAAAATTAACACATTAGATATAGTAAATTTTGGTATATTTATTGATATATGTAATAAATTAGCTGAAGCATATAAAGGTTCCACTATACAACATATCCAAACAATAGTGGTTGACTTAGTTGATGAAATTAACAGACGTTATGGTATTGTATCAACTGATCAAATAAAAGAATTAATGAAAAAAGAAAAGAACAGAGTATATCCCAATATGCGTAAACTTGATAATTTAGAAACACTTAGTGCAACAACTAGAACAGTAGAAAGAGTTCCACCAACATTATTAGACGGAGAGGGATCTGATTTTAGAAAAACTAGTGTTGATTCAGATCAAATACAATTCGGTGAAACTACAGTAGGAAGAGTTTTAACATTAATTAATCCAGAAACAGATAAATTTAATATGACTGAAATTTTAGCAGTCGTGTATAATTTCCGTAAAAAATTAGACAAAATGTTATCAACTATGGATACAGTATTTGTAGCAAGAACAGCTAGTGGTGTACAAAAACCATTGTATAATAATATTAAGAATAAATGTATTATTTTACAAAGACAATTAGCAAATTTTAATGACAATAGAGGTAAATTAGAATTTATTAAAAAATATTTTGAAACAATTGGTAATGTTACATTATATAATATAAATAATGAAGAAGTTTTATACAAAGAACTGGTATTAACACCATGTTCTATAATAAATAAATTATACAATCGCTTAATCGCAATGTCGAATTTATACGGAAAACAAAAGTATAATAATATTCTTAATTTAAATACACATTTATATGATTTAGATTCAATTAATACTGATCTAGTAACCGTGGTTAGAACATCTGATATGCCAAAATTAGATTTTAGTAAATTAGCTTCAACATGTGATAGTTTTATTCAGCAAATTATTTTGTTCCATAAACAATTTATAACTGGTTTAGGTGATACTAATAACATTTTACAAAAAACTATTAATCTATTAATTAATCAACATAATTATGTGTGGAGTCCAGATGGTCCGTTATCAGATAATACTTTAGATTATAAAAGTATTGTATTTGTACCTATAAATGATTATTCTGAATTTCCAAATGTAATATATAATGCTGGAACAGAAAATGCAATTGGTAGAAATTCATGGACCGCATATAGAGGTAAAAATGTTTATGATGAAAACGTAATCATAGAAGACCCTAGACTTAGATCAATGAAAGTAAATAAACCTGAAAATGGATTAGGATTTCCAATGTTAAATATGAAATTATTAACAGAGAGATTTTCACCAAAAAATCCATATCAATTATTGGAATATATGTTAATTTTAATGTATAAAGTATTTTATCAACAAGTTGGAATTGTTTATCAACCATTATTTGAAGAATTTGTAAACCGTTTAAGTGACGTAATTGATTTTAATAATATACAAATGAATGATAATACGGCAGAACTTGGTGGAGTACATGGTTATCAAAAAGGAATGCCATTTTCAGATAAAATTGGTATTGTTTATAGAACTTTATATCGTTACAAAGGTAAAAGTACACTTATTCAACCAGATTTAACATTAATTCCTAGCGATGGTATTCGTTTAATGAAAAAATATATTCCATTTTTCTTATTTTTAACTAAATGTATTATTAAACAATCTTATATTCATTCACAAATAATTGCTCTCAAAAGATATTCAGGTGGAGTAGGTTTAGACGGAGATGATAGAGATAATTACACACAGGGTATTAGAGCTGGTGGTGGTGTTGTAAATGCTAAAGAATTATTTCCACCTTCACCTGCTGTTGGTGCAATTGCTCTTGTTGCAGAATATAAAACATATTTTGAAACATTATTAGGTAATGGTGTTGGTATTGGTATGGAACTTTATGCTGGTGCATTAACTAAATACATTAATAATCAATCAATATTAAATAATTTTCAAGAAGCACTTAATATTGCGTTGAAAACTACTATTGCTGATAAGAAAACTACTACAGATTTTAATGCAACATTAGGTGGTTTAAATAAAGGTGATTTATCATATAATGGTCAACCATTAAATACCAAAATATCTACATTATTTTTAAATAAATATACTAATAATGGTGGCCAATTATTTAACATTCTCGATACTGTTCAGGAATATGATTTTACCGCATTAGAAGATGCTAAAAAATCAAATAATAAAAATGAACTAAAATCTGAAATAGTCAAGTATTATACATCTGGAATATCTAAACAATTATTTCAACCAAAAAATATTACTATAACACCGGTTGGTAATGCAATTAATAATGTTATACATGATGTATTTGATAGTAAATTATTCGATGGTGCAGCAATGTTTTTTAAGAAATATATTGAAGACATAATCAAAGAAACTAATTACTTCGATGCAGGTCATACACCAGATCAAAATTTAACCGACTTTATTAACGGAGTATCACCGGTTCAACATTATTCTAGGTACGTAAATCCAATAACAGAATTTGGATTAGCAGTTAGCGCTGGGCCTACACCTGTTGGTATTCCAGCACGTAATATGGGTTCTAATTCATACATTAAATGTGCCAATGTAGGTGAAATTAATGTAACCAGGGCTACATTAAATGCTGCTATTGCTCCATTAGACCCTGTTGCAAGACATGCTAATAATGTTGCAGCTGCTGTTGCATTTAATTCTCAACTTGCGCCAAATATTGATATGTTATATGGAGATGCAGAATGTAATACACCAATTACACCAGAACAAGGTATCCATGGAAAATTGGTATATGTAAAAGTGCCAACAGATGTAGCATCAGATAGATTTAGATCAGCATTTATTGGAGATGATAATGTCACATATTCGGATCGTATGCGGGATGATGCATCATGGGCTATTAGAGATGATACAGCTAACCACAAGACAATTTTTGGTCAACATGGGCCAGATCCTGTAAATGATGATATGGTTGGTACTGTTATTTGGTTTATTGATAACGTAAATACATCTCACGCAAATATCTACGGAACTCAAGTTCATTCACCAAATGAATTTTGTGGTTTAATTCCAGATGCATTATTAATGTATAATAAATACTTAAAACTTGGACTACCTTATGTTAGTTTTGAAGATTATTTACCACATTTTATTGAAGAAAGAATAGAATTAATTTTAGGTAAGAATAGTGAAGCATTTTCATCTATAGTATTTGATATTAACCCAACTATGACTCTTGAAATTGTTGCTGGTGCCGGTGGTGGTGTTGCCGGAGCCACAACACGACCATTCGGATTATTAGGAGGAGATGACATAGCACCTAGAGCTGCATTGGCACAGGCTGATTATAGGGGTGCCTTGGATACAGAACATCGTTTGATACAAGATGGTGGTATTAAAATGATTGATCACGTAATGCTTCCTGGTCCTCAATCAAAATTTATAAATGAATTTCCTGGTTGTGCATCATTGGGTGCATATTCAACAGTTGTCGATACTAACTTATACAATAAGTTTAAATATACTGATTCAAATATATATTATGATATGATATTATGTGCGTCAGCAAGAAATATACATTGTATTGATGCAGCTGCCAACCTTTTAAATTCAGTAACAAGATCAACCATTAGTTCTGCTAACACATATAACTCTAATAATGGAGCTGCTGTACTTGCTGCAACATCAGCAGCTATGTTTAATATAGCTGCCGGTAATGATCCTTCTCATAAGATGTCAATGAGCAATTTAGATAGAATTAGATCATCTTGTGTTAATATTCCCAAAGCAAGTCATGCTATCGATGGTAGATTTCATTTATTAAGTATTATGTATGAAATTATATTAAGAGTTATAACTACTTGTTCAACAGAAAAAACGTTTGAAGCAAGATATGATCATTTTAAGACTAAAATACTCAATGGATTTTTGAAAGCATATACACCTTATTTAGACAAAATGTCACTAGATAAAGGAATGAAAAATAATAAATTATACAAATATTTACCGATTATTGCAAATCCACGCTGGGTAATTAACGCTAACGTATACGAAACTGTTCGTGATACAAATACATCTACTATAAATAGAATAATGCATGGTACCACAATTCAGGAATTAGGTCTTATGCTTGATGTTGGAACATATGGTGGAGCCGCTACGGGTTTACCGGGTTTTACAATTAATAAAAGTTTAGGTGTAAACAATGTAAATGAGGCTATTAATACTGCCATAAATAATCCTACAATATTAGGTAAATATATTGCGGGTGATGCATCTGTTGATACTATGTTATCAGCGATTGAATCCAATTTTATTAAAGATGGTAATTTTATTTATCCAAGTTTAATAAATCCAGATTCAGATACCGTGACAAAATTAAAATGGTTAGCCCCTATATTTAATATGCGTGATACAGCATTAAATTCCACATTACTAACTACTATTATTCTTGTTATTACTAATCATATTAAGTTTAATGTTGCTCCATTTAATATGTATACTTATATCGCAAGAATATTATCCTTGCCTACAGAACAATTTTTAATTGGAATATATGGATTATATAAACTTATGTTTTTCGCCATTGGTTTAATTGGTATGTATTATGTAGTAGGTAAATATCCTAAAGATAATGCTGGTTTAGATATTAAAATTGATTTATATGATAAAGCAATTCGCAATTCATGTAGTACCATTGGTTTTGTGTCTGTTGAATTGTTTAATTCTATAAAAAATTATGATACCATAATGTCAGAAACAATAACTGTACATCCTATGTTAACTACTACCGGTATGAATACATTAAGAAAGACTGTAAATAGTATCACTAGTTTCCCTCAGAAACCTATAAATCATTTAGAAAAAATAGATTATAAAGATTTAGGAGATAATAATTTTATATTAAAAATAGCACAGTATGCAAATACAAATATATTTGGACCGGGTAAATTAGGTTCGGAACTTGCTAATAAAAATTTCTCTAGAGCAGTAGCAGCAGGCGATTTAACTAAAATAGTTAACAGTGTAACAGACAAAGTTTTTAACGATGTAAATTTACAGTATTTTGTAAAATTATATATACCAACAACAAACGGTGGTAATGGTAAATGTGTTAGAGTCAATGCCCCTGATGCTATATTAGGTGCAACATTTGGTATTGGAACCAATACTGCATTTACGGATAATCAAGCTACTGGTAATGTTAATGCTATATCGAATCGTGTATTTAGAGTTGAAGACCGCGGTTCATATGAAGGAGGTAATATAGAAGCATCATGGGGTGCTGGTACTGGTAATTATTCAATGATTATATCAAAGCTTGTATTTATGGCTTCAATAAATAGACCAATATCGGATATAGTTATTGAACCTACTGGTCAGGTTAATGGTGGTGTTACTATAGCTAATTTAACTAATGCATTTAAAGATTCATTCTTATTATTAAGTAATTTATTAACTAGTTTAAATGAGTCTATTAATGTTGGTGGAGCTACTCAATTAGTATCATTTAATAGATTAGTAAACACATATAAGTCTGTAGATACAAAAGCTCAACAGGAAGCTAAAAGATCATTAATAAAAAATATTTCTGATTTATCATCTAATGGTGAATATGTAGGACCAAATGCATATCCATTATGTTCTCATATTGATAGTTTGTTTGTTGATGGTTTAATTAAAAATAATTGTATTAATTCGTGTTTAGAATTATTTTCATATTGGAAAACTATTTCATCACCAAAATCAATTAATAGACTTATATTCGCTAAAGCATTAAATACTGTGTATAGTAAAAACACATTATCAAATATATTAAATTTCGATAATATTTACGCACCATTTTCTCAAATAGCAGGCGCCCATGGTTATCAATTTAAATATGAATTATCTACTGCGACACAACCGGAAACAGCATCACTACGTATTGATACTCCAGCAAATTTACTTGCTAGAATTGATGCATTTTACACAGAATCTGCAAAATTATACAAAATATTATATAATTCAATTGGTAATTACTCTGAAGTTATTAATAAATTATATTTCACATATGATACAAAAGGATCTGCTGTTGGTTTTAAATCAACAAGAGAAATTATTGAACCCACTGGTGATATTTCTATATTATCAAATAGAAATCTTGCGGTACTTCGTCCAGATGATGCAGCAGTACAAGGAGTTCTTGGACCAACAGCTCCTAATGATATATTCAAACGTAATAAACAAATTATTGATATTGTAGAATATAAAGTTACCGCTTTTGTAGATGAAAATGGTGTTGATCAACATTGTATTATGTCAGATTTAGCATTACCTGGAGTTGATGAAAATGATATGAGTAGTAGGTCTAAAAATGCTATATTATTTGGATTGATTATTCATAAATCGCTTTCGGGTGTATACAACGAGCTAAATGATAATCCAAAATATTTAGAAACTGACCCTACATTATCTGATTTGAATAGTTTAGTTGATAGAGCAGAAAAAAGAATGCCATTTACATATGCAAATGAACTGTTACCAAATATTGTTAATTCGTATATGAATATTGCAGGTATTAAAACAGAATGTAATGTTCTCAAAACAGTAAATATGGGTACAATTAAATCTATCAATAATCTTGGAATTCATTGTAAAAATATTTATGATTTGGATAAATTAATTATCGGTGATAAATCAGACGTATTCAATCTTATTAGATTATTTTTATTCTCTGATTCTATGTATCCATTAACGGCTAAAGATTTTCCATGGTTAAATTACATAATAAACAATGCATCTGGTGCGCAATTATTAAATAATAAATTAGAGCAAAATAACTTAACATCATACATTCAAACTATGGCTAAATTAACTAAATATTTATACGAAATTGATTTCAAATCTATGTTTGGAAATATGTTCCCAGTATTTAATAATTTAGACAATCCAAAATTTGACATTAATACCCAACCTGGACCCTCAAATCCAATGCATGGTATGTTTGTGAAATCCTATGGAAATAATATAGCAATTAGAACATTAGAAACATCATTATGTGGATTATTTTCATATAGAGGACAACTAGATGCAGTAAGAGCTATTTGTCCATTTGATGATATGATAGAATTAACATTTGGACAACGTAATCTTGTTGCTGCAATAGATCTAAGATCTATTGGATTTACAGAACGAAAAATGATAGATCCAATAAAACTATATCAATTATTAGAAATTGATTCTAATTCTCCAACTTTAAACAAAATATTGACAATAAATGGTATTAGAATGGGTGCTAAAGTAGGAACTTACAATGATTTTGATCAATTATTAGGAGAAAATATTTTAGATTTAGGTATATTTCCACTAAATATTCATTCAATGGCAAAAGAAATTCCTATGGCTGAAATGATAAATAATGTTTATAATTATGATATTATTATGAAATGGCTTTTGAGCCATAACACAAATGTAGCTAATGCAGGATTTTATATTTCTAATGTACATGCTAAGCCACGTGCACGTGGCCACCTATCATATGAAAAATATTCTAGATTGACTGAACCAGTAGGAGGTTATGTTAATCCAGATGGTGAGGATCCTGCTGTAGCTGGATCTGCATCTGCTAAATTAAGAGATTTGTTATGCAAAAATCAATTATATAATTATGTTGTTAACCCATTAGGATCATATATTTTTCCAGTTAAGTTTGCAATTAATGATATTACAGCAACTAGTTGGCAATATTTTAATCCAACCGCATCAGGTACATCCAAGTTAAATTCAATAAATAAATCAAAACTAGATAATTTAGTAGGTATACATCCTTCTTACGCAGCAGGAGGAGCAGCGGCGGATGAACATTTGGCAACCCGACCAACCAATGCCGATGTTTACGTTCCAAATATGAATATAGGTAATATACAAAAAGATATTCCAGTTTGTTTAACTGAAGATTATATGGATGTTGCTGCGGGTAGTTTAGGAAAACATTTAATTAATGGTATAATCAATAATTCTGGTGGACCATTTAATCCAATTCAACATAATATGTTATTCATATCGGAAGCTGATGCTGCTTGTTTTTACCGGAACATCAATCCTGTTTTTACACAACAAACAGTTAATCTAAGCTTAGGTTGTCAATTAATAGAATCAAATATAAAAATAAGTAATAGACAAGATTCTTGTGTTATAAAAAATTCTAAGTTAATTAACAAATTAATGGGTGTTTGTCCTCGCACAAATATCACAAATGCACCACCTAATTTTACCGTAAAAGGTGGTGGTGGAGTTGCTGTAATTGCTCCTGGTCAGAACGTTTTGGTTAACGGTGCTATCACATATGATGATCAATCTTATTATTATAAACAAAGAGTAGGTACATTACCATTTTTACAAATGGATCTTATGCACGGTGTTGATCTTGAATGTCAACAACCAGTACTCGGTCTTAATATCTTTGCCGATGTTTTAATGAATATTTACACTGCTAAATTATATGATGAAATTAAAACTCAACGTCAAAGATCATCTCAAGTATCTATTGGTGAAGCTGCAATCTTTGATCAATATTATCATTAGATAAAAAAAATAATATAATTTAATACATTCTATCAATATAATATAAACCTTTTTTTATGTCTCTATCATCTAATTTAGTACATCCTAACATTTCTGCAATTTTGTGAAATCGATCATTTGACCATTCCAACTTTGAATATTCAATTTCAGTAAGAGGTTTTTCCTTGCGAATTTCAACCCATTTACGGATATCTTTTGTATGCGCCAAAATGATTATTAACATACACTCATCCAAGATTGATGAATATTTTTCTTTTAGTATAATATGTTGACCATCACGGTACACAGCATTTGATATAAAACTTCTATCTAAAATCCATAATTTATCTTTGT
>Ga0255183_1000034_pt1 | contig 66402 bp, 71 predicted proteins | sample Atl_UVDOM_RepB_8_FD_183638 | JGI IMG/M metagenome (GOLD analysis project Ga0255183, IMG submission 183638) | Freshwater microbial communities from Altamaha River, Georgia, United States - Atl_UVDOM_RepB_8d | ecosystem: Environmental > Aquatic > Freshwater > River | place: USA: Georgia...
ATAGGCAATAGTTATGCAGCCTCATGTCGTTATAATTATCATGGTTCATTGGAAGGCGTGGTGGGTTTTAAAAAGAAGCTCTCCATCGTTGAAAAAAAACTCAGTGAAAAAGGTTTTCAGCTCACGAAATCGAATCAAGATGTTGATTTTACAATTTTAGATCTTGATGCATTTTGTGAGGAGTTAGACTCAAGAGAGTTTTGCCGAAAAGCCTATGGTACACTTCGCATCCATTTTCATCATCAAAATCAAACAAAAACATTGGTTAAAGTAATAGAGCCCGCATTTTTTTATACCAATAGCGAAGAGGCATTATCTGATGTTTTAGAGGACATCAAAAAATGTCGATAAGTATCAGAGCGATCGTTTGAACCGTTCCCACATTTGATCTTTATCGCCAGTATACCCAATACTAAGACGTAGGAGTCCTTCGCTTAGTCCCATTTTCTCCTGTTCGTCTTTTGGAATTTCACTTGATGTACTTTTCGCCGAGCAACTCATAAGGGTTCTTGAAAAACCAAGAGAAACGGCATAGAGACCAAAAATATTGTCCTGAAGTTTTTGGGCCATTTTTTTTGCTTCATCGGCATTTTTAAGCTCTAAGGTGACTAAGCCGCCATGGCCGATACTTTTATCAAAGATGCTTTCAAATAAATCGTACTGGGGATAGTCTTTTAAACCTGGATAAATAACTTTGAGCCCAGCTTCTTTCATTTTTTTTGCCAAGTATAAGGCCATCTCAGAGTGAGCTTTCATTCTTGGCTCGAGATGATCAAGTCTCAAGTAAAGCTCATGAGCAATTTTAGGATCCATGATCGAACCATTCAACATCAGTAGACCATGGTTTACATCGATGAGGGTATTAATAAAATCTGAAGTTCCACAGATAGCTCCTGCAATAAGATCACTAGATCCTGAAATATACTTAGTACAAGAATGAATCACTACGTCAGCACCATGCTCGATCGGAAAAATGATGAGCGGAGCAAAGGTGTTATCGATGATGAGTTTTAATTGATATTTTTTTGCTAAATCTGCTAATTTTTTTATATTTGTTAAGTTCAATAATGGGTTACTAAGAGTTTCCGCATAAAGAACTTTCGTCTGTGGAGTGATCGCTTGTTCAACTTCATCAAGATTTAGTGTATTCACAAAACTAACTCTAAACCCTATTTTGGGGAAGACATTCTTAAAAAGAGCATAGGTTCCACCATATACGGTCTGAGAACTAACGACATGAGAACCATTTTCATTGATCAAAGTTTGTTGAACCGCTAATGAGATAGCAGCCATACCACTTGCAAGTCCTACAGCAGCCTCTGATCCCTCCATCGCAGCCATCTTTTTTCCAAAAATATTCACCGTTGGATTCGAGTGCCGAGAATAAAGATAACAGCCTTGTAATTCTCCGGTGAAAGTTTTATCCATGTCCTCAGGGTTCATAAATGTTGACGTCGCACCGACATCAATCGCAGGAACGACAGCTCCTTCTTCTCCAAAATGCTGAATATCTCTCATGCGACTGATAGCTGATTTTTTCATCTTATGATCCTTAGGAACTAGAAACAGCGTGATTTGGCGTAATCCTCATCACTAATTGAACGGTATTTTATTTTCTGTAAGTAAGATTGACCACATTTAAATTTTTTACCCGCGACTGAACTCAACTTATCTTTTTTAGTCATTCGAGCTGAAATTAAACTCTCGTAAATCATCTGCAGTTCACTCATAGAGACTTCTTCAAACGAGCGTGGATTCTTTTCTGCACCGAGACCAATCAAGAGAAAATAATACGTTAACCTCATTTGGCGCTGGAGCTTTGCCTCTGAACTATCTTCTCTAGGTAAGAATGAATTCATTTTGATCAGATCTTCTCTCAATATTTTAGCCAGAACATGAATTTGATTCGTTTGTCTAACGCTTTGCGGATTAAGCAAAGGAGTTTGCTCTTCATGAACCGTGATAAAAAGTGTGTCATATGAATGCGCGCGATAGCCAAACTCTACCGACTCAATAACCATCTTCGCTTTTGTCATTCTTACCATAGCCTGGCCACAGCCAAGCTTTTTATCAACAGAGAGAGAAATTCTAAAATTTTTAAAAAGCTCTTTCTGATACTCTCCAACATCAAAACACCCAATCGGCCTCTCAGCTGCTACAAATTGAGACCCCTCAGAGTAATCTTGTAAAACGGTTACACCTAAATCCACCTCTCCACTTGGAAAGCGTGATGGTTCGGGTGATTTAGTCGTACATGAAGCGAGAATCAGGATAAGAAAAAAAATCTTCATAATCTCTCTTATCGAATCCTTATGAAAAATACTTGAGGGAATAACTTTATGTATTTCCTATCACTTAAGGCTTTAATAAAATAGTGAGATGATCAGTCTTCTTATTGTTATCTCCTTGTTCGCGGGTATTCTCGGCTCTCTCCTGGGCTTGGGTGGTGGGATTATTATTGTCCCAACTCTCACTCTTTTATTTGATGTTCACATCAAGTACGCCCTAGCTGCTAGCTTGATTTCAGTCATTGCGACTTCATCGAGTGCTGCCAGTTCTTATCTTGACCAAAAACTCACCAACATCCGCCTATCTGTTTTCCTTGAGATCGGTACCGTATCCGGAGCTATTGTTGGTTTTTTTATTGCTAGCTATCTACCAGCAAACATCCTCTACATTCTCTTTGGATTTTTTCTTATTTTTTCTTCAGCTTTGATGCTTCGGAAAAGAGAAGAGAGCTCTAATATTGAAAATCACTCTTGGAACGAAAAATTTAAATTAAACTCAACTAAAGATTATCCCATTTCGCATTTACCCTTTGGTCTGGCCACTATGTTTTTTTCAGGCATTTTATCTGCCATTCTTGGTATTGGGAGTGGAATATTTAAAGTCGTTGCGATGGATGCTGCAATGAAACTTCCTTTAAAAGTTTCATCGGCAACGTCAAATTTCATGATTGGTGTTACGGCTGCTGCGAGTGCAGTCGCTTATTTTATCCAAGGACAAGTTAAGCCCGAGATTGCCGCTCCTGTGTGCCTAGGAATCATCATCGGTTCTCAGATTGGAACGATGATCATGCCAAAAATAAAAACTGAAATGATGAGAAAGATTTTTGTCATCGTTCTTCTCATTGTGGGTAGTAAGATGATGTATCAAGGAATTAAATTATGGAACTAGAGAAAACGATCTCTAGAGTACTCAGGTTAGGAGTTGGTCTTTGTTTTATATTACTCGGCTTTGGCCTTGTACCTAGCATCTTAAAAAACTCATCTCGCCTTGATTTTTACAAAGACTTTGATCCTCTCCCCCTTGCTGATTCAGTTCAATTTTACCTTCAACAAAAAAATTGGACAATTTTGAGCTGCTATATAGCTCTCGGAATCCTGATTCTGCTTCCTTTTTTTAGATTACTCATCATGGGAGTTGGTCTCGCCAAAAAAAAGGAGCTCATGATGAGCTCCTTAAGTTTTTTAGTTTTATTTCTTTTGATCTTAAGTACAGTTTTAGCTCTCTAAGCCTTCTTTTTATTAAGAAGAGAGACAATCACAGACACAGTTAGGATACCAAAGATCACTGCCATTGTTAAAGATACAGGAACGTGGTAAACGTGTGCGATCAGCATTTTAACACCGATGAAAATAAGGATAAGACTCAATCCATATTTTAAATAATGGAAAATATCCGCAAAACCTTTGAGAGCAAAATAAAGTGCACGAAGACCTAGTATCGCAAAAACGTTTGAGGTGAAAACGATGAAAGGATCATTCGTAATTCCAATGATCGCTGGGATTGAATCAATCGCAAAAACGAGATCTGAGAATTCAACAAACACAAGTGTGATAAATAGCGGAGTCATCGTGAGGACTCCATTAAGTCTTACAAAAAACTTATCACCATGAAACTGTGGTGATGTTGGAAAAACTTTTTTCGTCCAGATGATGATCCAACTCTTGTCGAGGTCTTGTTCTTCACCTTGAGGGAGCATCATTTTGATTCCCGATATAATCAGGAAGACACCAAAGATATAAATAACCCACGCGAATTTCGCCAGGATAGCAATACCGGCCCAGATAAAAAAAGCTCTCATGATCAAGGCACCAAGAATACCGTAAAAAAGAACCTTATGTTGGTATTCTCCAGGTATCTTGAAATAACCAAAAATTAAGAGGAAAACGAAAAGATTATCAACCGAAAGTGACTTTTCGATCACGTAGCCAGTGAGGAATAGCATCGTGTCTTCATGGCCTTTCCAGTAATAAAGTAAGCCTGCAAACATCATCGCAAGCATAATCCAAACGATCGACCAGAGGATCGACTCTTTAAAACCAACCGTATGGGATTTTTTGTGGAAAACACCAAGATCCAAACCTAAGACAAAAAGTACGAAAGCGATAAATCCCGCCCAAGCACCGAGTGACGTTTCATGGTACATAACAATCCTTCATTTTTACGTTCTTTTTTAAGATTATTTTAGGATAAAATATCTGGAATGAGTAATAAATTAATTTCTCGCTTAAATGAACTTCAGCTAAAAGAAACAATCAATCTTGGTGAGGTTTGCGATAGCACAGGACAACATTCTCTGCTCCTGATCGCACTTATCTGTGTTCTGCCTTTTATGCAGCCGATTCCGCTACCGGGACTTTCTACTTTTTTTGGGTCGATTATTTTTTTACAAGGGCTCGGGCTTTGTTTAAAAGGCCAACCTCTCATGACTAAGAACATGCGCGCACTTACTCTAGATCAGAAAAAATTTAATTATGTTTTAATGGGAGCAAAAAAAGTCCTTTGGGTCTCAGAAAAATGCTCTCTCTTTCAGAGCTCACTTCTCGATAAAAAAGTTATCCGTGTCCTTAGTGGATTGTTTATCATGGGAGCAGCCTTTTTCTTAGCACTCCCACTACCTATTCCATTCTCTAATTTTATCCCAGCTCTTTGTATTTTTTTAATCTGCCTTGCTCACCTTGAGAATGATTTATTTCTTCTCATCCTCGGTTATCTGATGATTCAAGTTGTTGGCGGCATCGCTCTATTCAGCTTCGTCTTTATCAAAGAGTTAGGGCTTATGTTGATCAAGTGAACAGCCCGCTTGACCAGTCAATGAGATCGATTCAGGTTTAATTTCAACTTTCTTTTTTACTTTATCATCACAGTCTTCTTTCTTCTCATTTTTAGCTGTGATTTCTTTTTTTAACGACTCAAGATCTTTATTAATGGGAAGCGTTTTATGAGTTTTTTTAACTTCACTCCAAACAGAAAAGGAAATCAGAAGGCTTAAAAAAATCATTTTCATCTTATTTCTCCTTGCTATAGTTAGCCATTTTTAAAGTCATCATTTTTTTGTACCAGGTTCTTGGGATCACACTTAAAATCCTCACAATACTTGAAAAGAAAAAAGGAAATGCGTAAATCATTTTCTTTTTCTCTATGGCGCGAGCAATGAGTCTGGCTGCTTTCGGAGCTGGCATCAAAAAGGGCATCGGATGATGGTTTTGCTGAGTGAGCGGAGTATCAACAAAACCAGGACAAATAGCGGTAACATCAATCCCAAAAGACTTCATATCGAGATGAAGAGACTCTGCAAATTTTAGGACTGCAGCTTTTGTTGCACTGTACGCCGAAACACCTGGCAAACCATTGTAGCCGGCGATAGATGAAATAATCGCCAGATGACCTCGTCCCTGACCTCTCATGATCTCCAGCGAAGCCTCAGCTGAGTACATTACACCAAGAAGATTCACGTGCACCATACGATAACTCATGTCAAAATCTGGCCACTTTGTTTTATTTTTATAGCCGATACCGGCGTTAGCAATCATAAGGTCAAGGCCAAAAAGTTTTGAGAATGAGTTCACAGCTTTTTTTAATTCGTCCCTATTAGCCACATCAACATGATAAAACTCTAAATGATCCGGTTTAGGGTTGAAAGACACTTCGAATTTCTGAGGATCACGTCCACAAACTCCAACTCTCCACCCCTGATTTAAATAGTATTTAGCGAGTTCAAGTCCGATACCCGTGGTTCCACCAGTAATAAACACAGTCTTCATTTTGCTTCCTTTTCTCTGTTAAAAGCTTAAACGTTTTTAGAGGTAACGCACAGGATAATTTAAAAAGATTTTTCTTTCATATTGACGAGATGAGGCTGATTCCCTATATTGAAACTCACATTTCTCCTGGGGGAGTAGTTAAGTTGGTTATAACGTCTGCCTGTCACGCAGAAGGCCGCGGGTTCGAGTCCCGTCTCTCCCGCCATTTTTATTAAAATTTTAAAAATAATGAACCCACCGCAAGGTGGGTTTTTTATTTTTAAAACCTTTCACCAAATTCGATTCTTCGATTATTCTCCCTTAATGGTGGATAGCACTCCATCCACTCATCTCCCCGCAAAACCTAATTTGCTTTCGATTTCTTCGTCTCGGTTATCCCTTTTAAAACTAAAAAGCCAAGTGCTGCTCCAACTAATTCTGAAATGAGAAACGCCAAATAGTGAATCGGAGCCATTCCACCGAAAGAGTTTGTAAACATCCTGGCAAATGTCACTGCAGGATTTGCAAATGATGTAGATGAAGTAAACCAATAGGCCGATGTTATGTAAGCCGCTACACTGATAGGTGCAAATTCAATGTGCTTTCTTCTAGAAAGAGCAATTACACAGATCAGTCCAAAGGTGGCAATCACTTCTGAAATCCATAAATGTGTACCATCTCTTGATACCGTAGAAATTTCGAATACAGGGTGCTTAAACATTAAATGAGTTATGATAACCCCTACATAAGAGCCAAGCATTTGGGCAGAGACATAAATTAAAGTCTCTTTCGCTTTTAATCTTCCCCATAAAAATTCGATGAAACTCACGACAGGATTCAAATGAGACCCAGATAAATTTTCCAGACTTTGAATTAACACAAACAGGCCAGCGCCCGTCGCAATCGAGTTGGCAAGTAAAGCGAGGCCGGTTTGCCCTGGAAATAGATTTTCGGCCATGATTCCTGAGCCAAGAACAATCATGACAAGGAAAGCTGTCCCTAAGAATTCGGCAACAAATTTAACTCTCACTTAATGGCTCCTAGAATCTGAGGTAGATTCTTAACAGCCGCTTCGATTTCATCTCTAACACGGCGGTATACGGAAAGGATCTCTTCTTCATCCTTCATTTCTTTAGTTAGAGCGGGTGGATCTTGAAAACCAACATGAATGACTTTCCCTCCTGGAAAATATGGGCAATTTTCTTTAGCCGAATCACAAACAGTAATTACGTAATCAAAGACAATAGAAGGTAACTCTTCAGTAGTCTTTGAATACTGAGACGAAATATCTACTCCGATTTCTTTCATCACCTTCATGGCCCGTTCATTCATGCCATGCTTCTTAGTTCCTGCTGAATAAACATCAAATTCACTGCCCCAATGGTTACGGCAAAGTCCTTCGGCCATTTGAGACCTGCATGAGTTTCCAGTACACAAAAACATTATGTTCTTTTTTTTCATTTCAACTTCCTAGCAGCAGCTTTTTGCTGTTGCATTTTTAGGAGTACAACAAGCGATCATTGTTGGTTCAGCTTTTTTCGATTTCTCGCTAAACACTACGGCATCTGCCATCGTGTAATAGGCTTCCCAGGCAATTCCTGTAGGATCTTTCACCCAGGCCTTAGTAGATTCAGCGTAACAGCAAGTTGTACTTCCTTCTCCATACACTCCCAAATCAGCCTTTTTAAGACGTTCACTAATTTCTAGTAGCTCGCTATTTTCATCCACTTGAATACCAAGATGATCTACCCCTTCTTCATCTGAACGTGTCGAGATGGCAAAGTTAATTCTTGGGTCCTCAAGCATCCACTTCGCGTAATCTTCTTTAACCTTTGATGGCTTTTGCCCAAAAAGAGTTGAGTAAAATTGCACTGATTGATTTAAGTCTTTTACACCGACATGAATGTGGAAACGTTTCATAAATTCTCCCTTCTTTATCATTTACAGTTAAGGCCAATATCAAAACATTCTTGAACCTTAAACTGTCGTATTTGGTCCTGACTTGCATCACAAGCACAGGCTAACTTTTCTAAGCTCGATTTCATCTTAAGAAGGTCAGTAATCTTATCTTCAATTTCTTTGATCTTTGATTGCGTTTTCGATTTTACTGTTCCACAAGTCACTCTTGGCTTTGTATTTAGCTCAAGTAGTTCCTTAACTTCACTTAAAGTGAAACCCAATTCCTGGGCTTTTTTAATGAAGATGATTCTTTGAGCGTCTTCTTCAGTGTAAGTCCTGAATGCACCAACCGCTTTGGGCTCTCTAAGAAGCTCCTTTCTTTGGTAGAAGCGAACTGTTTCTACCCCTACCCCTGCTAGTTCTGCTAATTTTCCAATTGTTAGTTTTTCCATAGAATTATTATAGCATCCGTACTATGGTACGGATTCAAGAGTTTTTTATAAACCTAATTTCCATGGGTTTCCCCTAACAAAATTCTTCTGAATAGTACTTTGGGAGTGAACTTTTTGAGCCGCAATTTGCATAGGAAGCCGAATGATATCTATAAGATAGAGGGGCAGAGTGAAAAATTCGGATGGTGATGGTTAGACTCGCCACTTTAAACTCATTTTACAAGACCCTGATTGCTGACAATAGTATGATTTCATTTTTTCACACTCATCACTATTTTTTTCTCCAGCACTCAATCGTCTGCTACAAATCTCAAATGAAAAAACTCATCTTATCACTGATTATTATGACTCCCATTTTCGCTTATTCTATCGAAAGCTTTACGGGCTATGATACGAATCAAAACATCTGCCAAATGACAATCGAGTCTGGAGAACAAAATAAATTCCAGCTTTCATCTTCACTGATCGATCATGCGAAAGTAACTAAAACGGAAGACGATGCTCGTCTCTTCATGGAGTATTACTTCAATAGACAAAACACAGACCTTCTAGGCTTCACTGCTTTGACTTTGGGTGAGGATAATCGTCCAGATATGCTCGTCGTAGGTAAAAATGGTCATATTTTTACCTGTTTTTTTAGGCTCTAAAGTCTGTGTAAATATTTCAAGATTTTACAGAAAACTCTAAATTCATGCTACTTAGTGCGAGTGAAAATTATCCTTTTAATTCTGCTTACTATTTCTTGCTTCCAAGTTCTGGCTGAACCCTTTGATTCAATTCCAAGCTCTGTGCCTTTGGAGTTTCGAAAGACAAGTGCCTCCGATTTAGAATACGAAAATAAAATATTACTTCCAGATGAAGCTATCGGTCTCCTTGAGAGTGGAGTGATCGATGATCTTTCAAACCTGCAACCAACAGAGAAAACTGTTCTCTGGAAAAATACTTACCCTAAAAAATTATCTCAAGAAAGATTTCTAACCACTGAAGGCGAAACGCTCGAAGTGATTGAGTCTATACCCAGAGAAGAAACCTTGAGTGGTCAATTTGTTTTAAGGGCATTCAAAACTCAGTCTAACAATCAAAAAAAAGTCTACCGGATTATCTTTGATCCCAAAGGTCACAACTTACTCCTACGAAAATCACTTCTCGAAAAAATTGGTTATAAAATACCAGCGATCAATCACCTACGCTCAGTACGTCTGAGATTTAAAGGTCCCTTCACAAAAAATGAGACGATTAAAGAAATCACGAAAGGAACCTTTCTTGAATCTGAGAGATGGGTAGTTGAAAATGAGGATGAACTCGGAAGCGAAATAAAAGTTCAAAACGTTTTTGCCATTGAGGCAGCTGATGACGAATACTACAACCTCGCTCTTGGTGTAATCCCGTCTGCTCGAATCAGAGGGAGAAGACTCCTTAATGCGCTCCTGATCCCCTTTAATCTTGTCGATGTCTCTGAAAGTGTTAATTTATTTAGCTGGCTTCCTGGCCGAGTTTTTAATCAACAGCTTATTCTTGATTATGAGTATGGCAAAGAATTCTCAACAACCTTTGAAGATGCTAAGTGGATCACTAAAAGAATCCTCGAACTAAGTGAAGATGACTGGAATGAAATTGTTGCAAGTGCTGACTATCCAGTAGAGGTTGAACTCCTCGTTCGAGAAAAAATTAAGATGAGACGAAACTTTCTTAAAAGAGTTTTTGATCAAGACAAGAAATTTTCTGAGCTCGGGGTTGAAGAATCTCTTCGCTATGGATTGAGACTTCAAAACAGTAAGCTTATCGGAGATGAGCCGTGGCCAGGTTATGCTTCAAAATTTTCAGGTAAAGATCCAGACGATCCCCTTTCAAAATCTGAAGCTTGGTCATTTTTAAGCTCGAAAGTCATGACAAATGTCATGCAAAGTTTAGTCTCTCAATTCAACAAGCGATTTATCCCTGCCACCGATATTGGATTTAAGGTCTTCGATCACCAACTTGATATAGCTGCAAAACAATTTGTTGAGTTTCTTAAAACAGGTAAGATCTCAAAAACACCTTTTGGGTTTTGGACAACGAAGTACTGGGATTTTAATCTTATCGCCTACAGAGAAGTCATTGCTGGGAACTATCTTGGGACAAATAATATCATCCAAGTCGCGGATACGATTGGCTTTAGTTCAGAAGCAGGTTTTTATATTGGAACAGACGGTCTTCCCTCGGCCAGCATGATGATTGATGGCCAGGCGAAGCTCAATCTATATAGGACTTACACCCACCTGAAACCAATTAAGAGCATTAAATCCTCACTCAAAGAGCCATTTAGAAATATCCTCGTACCTTTGCAAAAATTTTTAGCCGCACAACCCTTAAAAAATCTGAGATCTCTTGAACTCAATACTGAAAATAGAAAAGAGCTGGGAGAAAAAGCTTCTACTATCTTTGAAGATTTCAAAAAGAATCTTGGAATCGGTGAATCAATTATTATCCAAACAGGAATTGGCCCGGAACTTGCGATGAATGTTGGCTACCAAGTTCAAGATCAAATTCAGGCGTATCTAAAAATCCGAGATCAAATTAATATTATCTCGAGGATTCATATCCTGAGGATTTCAGAAAATACATTTCATGTTTATAAAGATCCTGCCATCTTCAATAATTTTGAAATTTCTTTTGGGCTCAAAGCTTATATTCAAACGCTTGAGATTGGTAGATCTCAGAAGAATGGGATTGCCACGACAGAGTTTTATAAACTAGATTTCAGTTTAAATCTTCAGGATCAGGATCCTTTTAAAAACAATCAGGATTACTTTGACAGTGCGGAAGCCTTGAGGCGAGTTATTCAATTCAGCAAATTCGACAAACTAAGATCTCTAAAAAAACCGTGGCGTATCGATCATGATTTCAATGAGACGAAGTGGAAGTTTGATTTCCTATGGTTTAATTATATTAGTGGAAAGCAGGCGAATAATCTTATTTTCACTCACCCTGCTGGACAAATCAAAAACGTCGCTCGGTATAATATTGGTCAGAGATCGGGTTCAGACTACCAGTCATTCGGACTTGAGGTGATTGACAAGCTTATTGATGAGTACACAGAATTTGGCGACTACGTGACCTTGAGATCAACGAACAGTGGAAATCCTTCTGATACTCTGTTTGGAAAATCTGAATCGAAACAAGTAAGCCTTGAGTCGATTGTTTATGACCAAGACATTGAAGTAGAAAACACTTACGGAGAGATCACTTACCGCGCCAAAGGCTGGAGTGCCTCTCCTCAAAAAATATCCTCCCTATTTAAATTTTATAATGAAAAATTTAATGAAACTCTCTTCAATGATGAACTCATCAAGGGTGTCACAAAAATAAGATTTTATTCCGTTGAAATTAGTCTTTCCCTCTATGAAGAAGCAATACGAAAGTTGCTCACTCTTGATCCTAGTGAAATTCATCAGGCTCACATGACCTATAAGAATAAATCGTTTTATCAAAAAAATGAGTTACAACAAATTTCTTCACGCTCTAGGTCTCTCCTTAAAGAAGTTAAGTTCTATCAACAGAATAAAGATCCTCATAATCTTGTTAAATCTCTAACGAAGCTTATACACCATCTTGAAGAGAATTTAACATTCGCTGGCTTCACGGAGGTTATGGGAGGAAGAGATAACCTTTTTGTTTCAGGATCATTGAACGGATTTAAAATTAATTCTGAAAATGGAGAGAGAGAGATTTATGCTCAATCTATCGGCAGGATTGGCTCATCAAAACCAAAAGGTCCATTAAAAATTATTCAATCTCAGTCTGGAATGATCGAAAGCGAGATCCTTCTCCAGTGGCTGATGAGTAGGTTTTAAATGAAGGCATTACTTCTCACATTGACCCTTATTCAACTATGCTTTGCTTCTATTCGACCAAGTCCAGAAGCCCCTCTTATGAATGATCCTTATTTTAGTTACCAGTGGTCACACCTGAATCAAGGACAAATTGTTATCAGCGATATTGATGATATCACTCCCATCGAAACAATTGGTCAATCCAAGGCTGCTATTGACTGGAGCCCAGAGCTCGACTCATTGATGAAGAAAACGACAGTTGTTGCGGTGATTGACAGTGGTCTTGACCTCAACCATGAGGATCTTCAAGATAAAATTTTTTATAATGAAAAAGAATGTATAGACGGGAAAGTACCTCTTAATGCTCCCAACGATTTAGATCAAAATGGATTTGAAGGTGACTGCGCGGGCTGGAACTTTGCAACTCCTGATAAGAAGCAAGCTCGATTTGTGACAGACGATATTGGTCATGGGACTCACGTTGCAGGAATCATGGCAGCGAATATCAATAACCAGATTGGTATTAGTGGGCTAAGTAATAAAATAAAAATTCTTCCACTAAAGGTTTATGACAAAAGAGAGACCACAGGATTTCAACGAGAAACAATTTCCGAAAGAGTAGCCAAAGCTATTGATTATGCCGTTTTAAGAGGAGTGGATGTCATAAACCTTAGTCTCGGGTGGCCTTCTATCGGAAATACTCCTAAAATTATCAGTTCTCTCAAAAATGCATCTGAGAAAGGTATCTTTATCGTCGCCGCAGCTGGAAACGATCGTCATGAGGCTCAAGTTTATCCTTGTGCCTTTGAAGAAGTTTTTTGTGTTGGCTCAATTAATAATGATTTATCTATTTCAAGATTTTCCAACTTTGGTGGACATGTTGATATTTTAGCTCCTGGTGGACAAATTTTAAGCCTCATTCCATCAACCATCTCATCTGATTTTTTTGGAATCAAAGGCTATGACATTAAATTTGGGACCAGTCAAGCAGCCCCCTTTGTCTCGGGTGCCGTAGCTATCATTAAAGGAATTTTTCCATCGCTCTCACAACTTGAGATTAAAGATAGCCTCATGAAGTCGAGCTTAAGATTAAGTCAGGATTTTCCTTTCACTCAATCAGGTTTGATTCAGATCACAAAAACAATCCAAGCGATAAAAGATGGTAAAATAATGCTTCTGAGACCTAGCTTTAAAGAGGTCTCGTTTGTTGAGGTTGATGCTAAAAATCTTAAAGGTTCTTTTAATATAAAGCTCAACAGAGGTTTAACAAAAACTGACAAGATTTTTATTTCCTCTCATCACCCTCAGATAAAACTCAAGCTTGCTCAAAAAAATGATTCTCTTCAGATTGATCTCGCCTCATCTTCAGATTGGGTAGACTCAAAACTCGATTTCACGTTGACCCTTAATGGAGAGCGCTTCCGTCATCAGCTTCAGGTAGCGAAGAAAATCACAGCAGATAACTCGAACTTCTATGAGATACAGCAGCCGATTGACGTTAAAAACTTTTCAACAATCCCTGCTCCTCAAGTCTTACAAACTCAGCCAGAATTTTTTTCTTTTTCAAAAGATGAAAAAAAGCTTGAAGTCTTTCAACTAGATAAAAATCAGCTTCGTCTAAAACATCGATTTAATTTAGATCAAGTAGATGAGCTTATTTCAAATTTCGGAGTCATAAGAGTTCTCATTAATGAAGATCAAAAGTTAGACTACTGGATTTCTGGTTTTAAGAAAGATGATCAGGGGAACGCGAGCGAACTTCGTTACTATTTCTTCGACTCCGAGGGTAAAAAATTAAATCAGTTTGATGATCAGATGAGCTATGAAGTCATCAGTGATTTCTCATTTCCTTCTCCTCTATCAACTCGTTTTCTAAAAGTGAGCACTCCTAAACTTGGAACATTCTATATGCCAGTTTCAATTGCCAAGGGGAACGTTGAAAAGATTGATCAAAATCAAGATCCCTTTGAGGTTAATCCTTCATTACCCGGGACTCATTTGACTTATCTCTGGCCAGAGATCAATGATCAAAAGATTCATTGGAAACTAAGAACTTTTACAAATGATCAAACTCAGAAAAAAATCAAACAATCTCTTCGTCTACCCACTTGGATGGAGTTTGACCTTCTGACGATCAAAAACTCAGATCCTACGAAAATAACTGTTTTGTTTAGAACTGGGACATCACAGAACGAAAAAAATTACTTTTGGGATCTAAATTCTCATCATTTTGAGATTCACGCAGAAAGATCCTCTCTTTTCTTTAAACCAGAGGAGATCAGACCCATTTACACATCACTTTCATTTTTAAACCAGGCTTTTGATAATGGGATTCAATTGAAAGATCAAGAACTGACGACGACACTGATCCTTAAAGGACAATTTTCTAAAGACCGTTACCGAGTTTTAAATATTGAAGAAGATAAGGTTTTTAGTTTAGCTTACAAAACATCAGACCCAAGAGAATTCATTTCCTCACTTATTAAGTTTTTCTCTCTTAAAGATAAAACGATTAGTATCTTTGAGTTAGATACAGAGCTAGAAATTTCGATGGATTCAGACGAAGGAAAAAAAGTATTTTCAACCTCACTTTATCGATCAAGCTTCATTCAAGGAACAAAGTTTTCCTTAAGGTTTCAAGCTCTCACGGCCCTAAATCCCGAGGGAGAATTGATCCCTACTATTTACGTTGATAACTCTAAGCTCTATCACTCAACTCTACAAATGTGGGCGATTGAGCAAGACAAGATTTTTACTCCCCTGAAATTTTCTTATTCGATTCCTAAAAACTGCCTAAGCCTCAATCCAGCTTGGGAAAAAAATCAAACATCTGCTGTCATTTACTGTAGACCAGACCAGTCGACACCTCTTGAAACCATACGAACTGTAAGATTTTAAGCTGACTGGTGCAAAATGCGACTCCCCCATCTCATAGTTATTTCGACTTTTCTTTGCTGACCGACAAACCACAGTCATCATTTTTCTTACTGAAAAGCTCAAACCTTAGAGCCAAAATGCCCCTCTTGTAGATTCGAATTTCGTTTTATAAGAAAGAGAAGAGGAATCATTTTCCCAACAACTTCGAGGAGAGAAAAATATGTCTACGACGATGATGAAACTAGTGGCCTCAACTTTAGCTCTAGCCCTACTTGCTAGCTGTGGTGGAGGGAGCGGCGGTGGAAGTACTTCTACAGGGGGAACTTATTACTCCCACGCACAACTTGCGCAAGAATTTGTAAGAAGAGTAAACTCGGATGTTGCTGGCTATGATATTCAGCTCGCCAAAACAAACACTGAACAATACGACTATATTGTTGTCTACGATAGAGATTATGGTTCATATGACGCCTACTACATCGGGAAATATAACGTAGGTGAAAACGTTAGAAACTACCTTAATACTTACGAGAGTTACTTCTTCTATGATCTTATCCCTCAATCAGGGAACGTTTACGTAGATCCTTATTCTGGGACTCGTTTCGAGAAGCAAGAAGTATCATCTAAAAACTTAGCGAAAATTCAATCGATAGAGAGACAACTTTCTGTTGGGAAAATGGCTGAAAAATTACAAACTCAATATGGTTTAAGCTCTGAGAAAAGTTTAGATGTTGCCTCTTTCGCCTATAAAATACAAAATTCTCCTGCGGGAACATTTAAAGTCCAGGATTATGATGCTTTTGCAAAAGAGCTCACTGGATCAACCATCACTGAATTCCAAAAAGATATCGTGAGCGGTGATTCTTTATCTCTCAATCAAAGAATTCAATCGGCAGCTGAAGTTTCTGGTATGGGGACAGAGGGTGTTAACAAGCTTATCACCGATATGTTTTCCCAGAATTAGTATTTCGATGGGCCCCAAGTTTACTTGGGGCTTCATTTTTATATCATTTTTACACATCTTAATTGCACCCCATCAAAACCTCTGATAACTTCCCGCTCCAATACTTATCCTTATTTGGAGAATCCATGAAATTTATGATTATGTTTTTGATGTTAACTGCCTTTTCAGCTCTGGCAGCGACTTGTCCAAAAGTATCACAATCCTGTACGACTAAAACTGAGTTTGGTTATGTATGTACTGATCTGATTGAGGGAGTCGTCGATGCCGCTGTTTTCAAATCAGAATGCGAAAAAGAAGCAGGAAACACTTACTCAGATAAATCTTGTCCATCTGACTCTAAAGTTGGAAGCTGTGTTTTAGGCGATGAGGGTGTAGATCTGGTTGTCCTAAGACTTTACTCTCCTATACCAGCTGATTACGTTGAACTCATCTGTGCTCAATCTCAAGGGTTAAGCTGTAAATAAGTCCTTTGGATGGGATGAAAATCCCATCCACCTATAATTTTTTCACATACTGCACTTCATTAATCTTACGAAATCTTTAAAAAATTATTTCTCGATCGACAGACTAATCTCTTCCCTTTAAAAAACCTTTAATCATTTTTCTTAGGGGGAAAAGACATGAAAAAATTGGTTGCTATAAGTCTCATGGGCTTAAGCTTGAGCTCGTTTTCTGTAGAATTAAAGATTAAAGACTTCAACTACTACAAGTTAACTGACGTTCAAGAGAAAGGACTATCACCTAAATACCTTTACGATCGTATGGATACGACAAACTACAATATCAATAGCGCTATTTGCTCTAATATTGCTCTCCTTTGGGGCTATGATTTTAAAAAATTCTTTAACCTCAATACTGGTAAAATCTTTTTATTTTATACACATCGCATGGGTCCAGCGAGTAATTCTAAGTGGTGGTACCACGTTGCACCTCTTATCAATGAAGGTGGAAAAGTCGTCATTATGGATGCAGGATTTCCTTATATGATTGATACTCCAGTCACAATGGACGAATGGTTTTTAAAGTTCGCAGGAAGTACTAAATGTAAAGCGATCCAAGCGACAGATACTGACCTGATTGAGAGAATGAATCGTGGAAAGATTTACCCTGAATATACTTCCTATGGACAGTATGACTGTTATTACAAAATTGCTCCTGACTATGTCTGGACTCCTGCTGTGATGGCCGAAATCCTTTTAGGACGAGACATGAATGGCAGACCGGTACAGCCAAGATACGAAGAATTTAACTCAAATGAACTTGCGACTGCGTGTTTAGAAGCAACAACAAGACCATGGGGAAGATTCTTTGGTGCAGGTAGAGAAGTTTGTCAAAAGAAATTAGGTTTTAGTATTGATCAGTAAAAAAAAAGCCACCGTAAGGTGGCTTTTTTTTATTTAAAAAAGAACTCCATTTATCCACATTCCTAAAGAAGCTGTTTCCATCGTCATTTTCTTGCCATCGAATGGCCATGTTTGAACATAAGTATAGAGATTGAGATACTTGCTTATGTTAAAAGTTGGTCCAATCGACATCGATGTTGGCCATCTTTTGAAATAAAGAGGGTCTGAGTCAACAAACTGTCTAAAGCTTAAATCAAATCCTCCTCTCATCCCAACCTTATCATTAAAGGCATAGTTAAGAGTCGGAGAAAGTGCGATAATGATTCTTGGTTTTAACCCCGGACTTCTTCCTGACTGAGCCCACTCATCTTCAACCGCATATTTTTCAGAATAAAAGAAATACCGAGGACTGATGATTGAGTAAATGCTCCATCGATCAGAGAGTTGATAAGTTAATCCAGCGAATAAACCCGGATTGAAGATCGTCTTACGTGCACGAGCATCTCTCCCGTTAAGCTCTGGGACATCTGTGTTCGCAGCACCTTTCAGACTCCACTTTTCTCCACCAAGAAGCTTACCACTAATCCCGATTCTCATTCCTTGATATCTCCACTGAATTTCTTGAGTGTGAATGTACTCAAGACGAGTTTGAAGATCTAAAGCATAACGATCGTTGAGCTTATAGGTAAAAGAGACGAGGTTAAAAAGTTGAAGACCATCATCTAGAGGACGACCTAATTCATTTCTTGCTGTTAATCCATCATTTAACGATGGACCTTCCCAGAACGAAAAATAGTTTGCTCCAAAACGACTTAAAAAATCTTGACCAGTTGATTGAGCTTGAACTGAAAAAGAAAGGAGGAATAAAAACAAAAGTCTCATCATAAATTAACCCTCAAATGTTATTGATGAGGATTTAGTACATGAGACATGACTTTGTATCAAGGCGAATATGAAAATTTATTCATGTTGAGGGCATCCTGTTAAAATCTTAACAAAATGCCCTCGTTAAAATGATTCGGCGCTTAAGCTGCTTTCTTCTTATCCTCACGATAGGCATTAAGATCAACGACGTTCGTTGCCCCATGACCTTTGTTGGCCATTAATTTCGCATGATTAATAGCCTTTAGTTCCTTTTTAGTGAGTTTTTTCTTTTGGCCTGTGCCTGATCCTTTACTACTCATACGTACCTCCTAAAGCGATAAAAACGCTCATCATTCTTATCGACTTTTCCCCGAAAATACTTGAGCAAAACAGCTGGAAACGAAAGAGTTTCAAAGACTTAAGATTAAAACGCAGGTATAATAAAACCATGGAACAAAACAACCCCGTAGATAACAAAATTGATAACTCTATCGCTGCTATCTGGTCCATGATGTTACCAGGACTTGGGCAACTGCTTAAGGGACAGGTCATGCCTGGAATTTTTTGGTCTATCCTCACGGGCTTTGGTTACTTCTCATTTTTTTGGCCCGGTCTAATTATTCACGGATTTTGTGTTCTCGATGCTGCTTTCCATGGAGGTAAAGATTCATGGATTGGCTTTGAAACATGGAAAAAAAAGATCACTTTCACTGCCCTGGTGGTTGGCCTAATTGCTTATACGATCTATCGAAATTTTTAAGTTCAACATAATCACATTTAGCCCATGACTCCCAAGGATTAAAGCCATTTTTTCCTTTTTGATAATGAATATTTCTTCCCGGCATGGCAAAGAAAACTTTAATTGGCTCAGACATTTCAATAACGAGTCTCATAGAAGCACCAGAGAACTGTTCATAAATTTTCTTGTCTTCATTCCATCTTGCTGAGCCTGGATTAATCGTTTGCTTATCCCCGACTCCTGACTGCAAAGGAGAAAAATTTAATTTCTCATCTAAACTAAAATGAGGAAAGTTAACTTTTAAAATGTCACTCCATTTGCGCCCCATAGTGTCTTGTTTAGCCTTAAGAAAAGATAAAGTGACGATTTTTTTCATTTCCTGAGTTGGATTTAAGAGTGATTGGTAGAGAGCTACTTCATCTAAATTTTCTTTTTCTAGAATCAGATCAATCCATCGTCGATATAGACCGACTTCTTTCGACTCTGAGTGAACTCTTAAATCCCATTTTTTTAGAGGATCATGGGACTGTATTTTTAAAAGCAGAGGGAGCAAATATTCGGCATCTGTTGCGTAGGTATCACACTGAATGAGCTTCATCGAATTCAGATCATGATTTTTCGTTGAACTAAGTAACTGATTAATTCTTTTCGCCCTAAAAGAAAGGCTATGTCCTCCCCCGAACTTCAGAGGATAGCTTGTTGACCATTGGGGCTGATTTGCCGTAGCAATATATCCCTTCGTCGGGTTCAAGAGAGAGGGATTTTCATCTGGTTTTAAAAACTCAGGCTGATAAAACTGTCGTAATGTTTTTTGTTGGACACCAAAAAGATCTGCTGTCGATTTAAAGACTTTTCCAATCGTTCTATACCCAATCTTGCCTTGTTGATCTGCGAAGACAAAATTCCATGATGGAAGCTGTATCGTTTTTAAAATGTTATCTGCCTCAATGATCCTTTGAACTTTCTTTAATTGAAAAAGTCCTTCTAAGTCTCTTCCCTTCAAATGATAACCACTCCACTCTAAGACCATCCTTTTTTTTGATGGGAGATCGAGAGGTAAAACCGGCTCCCCTGTTTTAAGTTTTTCAAAGGATTTAAAGAAGAAAGGGATTTTAAAAAACCAAAACTTTATATCAACTCGTGGGTAGAACGTTATTAAATCAGTGGATGTTATATCTGTTATCTCAACAGCATTCGCTGTATTAAGATAAGAATTCGTTAGTCCCCAAGCAACATGATTATTCGTTCCGCTTACCACCACAGGAACTCCCGGTAAAGTCGCTCCGAAGATCTGATCGGTTTTTATCCAATACCAAAACATGGGTGTTTTTAAGTCGAGATGAGGATCGTTGGCAAAAAGAGCATTTTTGCTCTGAGTATGTTGTGCATCTACGACCCAGTTATTTGATCCACTCTCTTCACCAAAGATTGTTTCAAGTGCAGTTGCTTTGAAAAAAGTTTTTATCTCATGACGAACTGTTTTCTCATCTAATTTGTTCTTCTTTGGATCAATAATAGGCTGATACCAAGGTGTCTTTGACTCATCAAAAAGATCTTTAACATTTGTCCGAGAGGACTCACGCCTTAACTCCTCTTCATAATCTCGATAAAAAGTTTTTCTGGTTTGATCAAATGACTGCAGAAGTAACACAAGGATTGAGTCTTGAGGTTTCCATGGTCTGAGCTCGATTCCATTCAGGACAAACTCAGGACTCTTTTGACCAAGAGAAAAGCCGTGGTTCACACCACGTGAGTAGGTTTCGAGTTTATTTTTTATCTCTTGATCAAGTTCACTCCAGAGTCTGTCCCGAAGTGGGATGAGGTTTAAAAGTCTCATCTGAAGATCAGTTTTTAGGTGCTTAAATCCAAGTGCCTCAGCATTTCGACCTTCTCCTGAGCGCCGGAAGAAATCCATTTCGAAGGCACGATCACGGCCATGCAACATTCCTAAACAGTAATAGAATTGTGACTCGGATTTTTCCTCAAAAGAAGGAATTTCATGTGGAAGAATTTTAATTTCACATTGAGCAAAAACTTGTGTCCAAAATAAAAAAAGAAAAAAACTAATCATAATTTAGCTGACGGCCATAGAGGGTCTCTAGGAAAATCAGCTTTATTTTTTCTCCGATTTCAGGACGATGCTCATTCAGTCTCTCCTCGAGAAGAATGATATCTTGATTGGTAAGAGCTTGGTAAGAAGGTCTCAAAGGCCAAGCATTGTTCCAACGATGATCAACTCTTTTAATGGGCGAGTATGAACCGACTCGAACTCCCATATACATCAAAAGTCCCTGGCCAGTACCTGCCACAGAACTCACACATTTCTGAAGACTTTTATCTGCTGCTAATCGATCAGCCTCTGTTCCGCCTGCCCACATGTAAAGATCATGAAGGATACAGCAATCTCTCCATAAGTTTGGTTTCTCTAAAGTGCCTTCAGGGTAAAAAGTACAATAATCAGTTTTAAAGGGCTTCACATACTCGGCTCTAAGTCCTTGAGAAAGAAGAAAAAATAAACTAACTAGGATAAATCTCATGAGCACTCCCTGCCTGAAAAAAATTCCAACTCTTCCACTATTTTTACAATTTTTTTATGACTCCGCTAGAGTTTATCTACGGTCCACAAGCAAAGAGAGGTTATTCATGTTAAAAAGATTTTTTATTTTCTTAACGATGCTTACAATCCTAATTGGTCAGACTCAAGCTTCAACTCAAACTCAATTAAAAGAATTGTATGACGATCTTCAGATTAGCCTGATGACCGAGTGGGATCAAAAAGATCAGAACTTTTATAATTCTCAAAGCGAAAAATTCACTACTGAACTGAGAAAACTACAAGCTCAAGGGCTCACTAATGTCGAATTAGCGAATTTTGCTCTCTCGCAAATTAAAGACAAGCATGTAGCGAGAGAATTTCAAACAGCAATGACGCTTGTTAATCTTAATCAGCTTTCAGCAGAAGATGCTCAAAAGATGGTTAAAAAAATGATGGATCAATCTGCCTCGAGAGGAGCTAGCTGGAGCGGAGAAGTCATTGGTGGTGCAGTAGTTTTTCTACTTCTTACAGCTGCTGTCTTAGTCCTCGTTGGCCAAGCAAAAGTTGATGATGGTTGCTACCAAACTTATCGTTGTGAAAAAGAATGTAATCTAGGGATCTGTTCAGATAATTGCGGATATAAATGTATCTAGATAAAAGTGATTGGGGAGAAATTCTTTCTCCCCAATCATTATTTAAGTAAACTTAACGCTTTTTTAATTCGCTCAACAGCCTCAATAATATTTTTTTCAGAAGTTGCGTAAGAAAGTCTCATATATTGAGGAGCCCCAAAAGCCCCCCCAGGAGTAAGAGCGACATGACCGACATTAAGAAGGTACATGCATAGATCTTTAGCATCCTTAATCACTTCATCATTATACTTCTTACCAAAATAGCTGGAAACTTCTGGGAAAAGATAAAAAGCTCCCCCTGGATTATTTACTTTAATCCCTGGAACTTCTTTCATTAACTTAACAATAAGATCTCTCCGCTTATGAAATTCATCCCTCATGGGAAGAACAACTTCTGGGTTCGCACGAACAGCCTCGAGAGCTGCTTTCTGAGAAATGGAACTTGCTCCTGATGTGAATTGACCTTGGATTTTCACACAGGCTTTAGCCACTTCCTCTGGTGCACCAATGTAACCCAGTCTCCATCCTGTCATTGAAAAACCTTTTGAGACACCATTTACAGTGACGGTTCTTCCTAAAAGCTCAGGGATAGCACCAAGAGAAAACATTTTGCCTTCAAAGGTGATAAGTTCGTAGATTTCATCTGAAACGATTAAGACTTGTGGATATTTTTTAAAGACTTCACCAAGGGCACGAAGCTCACTTTCGGTATACATACTTCCTGTTGGGTTGGAAGGATTCGAGAAAAGGAACATTTTTGTTTTTGGAGTGATACTCTTTTCAAGTTGCTCTGGTGTAATTTTAAAATCCGTTTCATGTGTTGCTAACAATGAAACAACTACTCCCTCATTAAGGCTTACCATCTCCGCATAACTCACCCAGTATGGTGCAGGTATGATAACCTCATCTCCTGGATTTACCGTCGCCATGATGACGTTGATGATCGATTGCTTCGCTCCGGTTGAGACGACGATCTGTGAGGGCTTGTAATCAAGGTTATTATCTCTTTTGAATTTTGCAGAAATAGCTTCGCAAACATCTTTATAGCCAGGAACCGGTGTATAGTAAGAAAAATTATTATCAATAGCTTTTTTTGCTGCCTCTTTAATAAAATCAGGAGTCGCGAAATCAGGTTCACCTAAACCCATATTGATAACGTTTATCCCTTTTTCTTTTAATTCGTTCCCAAGTCTCGCCATCGCAAGCGTTTCAGATTCTGCGAGTTTATTTACTCGATGAGATAAAAATGTCATTCGTCACCCTTGTCTTAATAGAAATTTCCAGAGTGTAGATTAACAAAAAAAAGGTGTTTTGTATTTAATGAAATTCCACTTGAACAGGACAGTGATCCGATACCTCTTCATAGCTAGCGCCAAGTTCTGAAGATTTGACAGGACGACAACTCACCTTCTGACAATGTGCAGCCACATTAACTGATTGAATTGACTTGAAAACTGAATCTTTCACCACAATATGATCTAAAATGGATGGTTGAAATTCTTTACTGTTTTTTGGCCCCTCCCAGAAATTAGTACACTGAGTTTGCTCTGCCGAGGTCCTGAAATCAGTTGAGCTAAGCACCTGTTGAAACCGATCGAAGTCTTTATCGTTTAAGATATAACCAGTCGTATTGAAATCACCGAGAAAGATGTCGCTCTCAGAGCTTTTGCTCATGATATCTTTAAGCATTTTGTACTGCTGCCATCTTGTGGCCATAGCGGCAGCTGAGCTTCCAGCTTTTAAGTGCACAAGGTGAAACTGATAAATTTTCTGAGTTTCAATCGATTGCAATGAAACGGTGAAGAGTGGACGCAAGCTTCCACATTCACCAACATCAAGATCAGAAAACTTTAAATTTTCATTCGTCGAAAGGAATTTAAACTTTTTCGGATTAAAAGCGAGAGCCAATTTTTGACTTCCTCCTCCACCACAAATTGATGTTTTGTAGTCGAATGTAGGGAGTACATCTTTGATGAGTTTATCGAAGGCTGACTTATTAACAATTTCTTGAAAACCAAAGACATCAGAGTTTTGTTCTTTAAGAAGAGCAGCGAGAATTTTTAGATTCGTTCTCCCTTGCCCAGGATCGTTATCAAAATTACGAATATTATATGAAGTTAATTTCCAGCTCGCGAAACTTAAATGCGTGAACAAAAGAGAAATTAATAAAATTCTCATAAATCATCCTTGGTTTAAGAGCTACTCTCTTTTATTGGATGATTTTTATTTCTCTCTGACAACTTGATTCTTTATCTCCACTAAATCTTAACATTCATCATTTTTATTATTTTCTCAGCCTCAATAGGATTAATGTTTTTATCAGAGAAATGATCCATTTGAAGCCATGGTGGTTTAAAGAAGTGAGGATCAGCTTCATATCTTGGAAAAAGATGCCAATGGACATGATCAACGACATTACCAAGACTACAAAGGTTCATCTTTTTAGGCTGAAAGATCTCTTGAATAACTCTCGATGCCAAGGTGAGATCTTGATAAATAGCCGTAGCAACACTAGCAGGCATATCATGCATTTCTCGGTAATGCACTTTGGCAAGAATCAGGCTGTAGCCTTCAAAATACTGGTGTTCACCTAAAATCCAATAGGAGTGCTCGAACTCTTGAATTAAGTAGGGGTATTCTTTTCGTTTAATTTTATGAACTCTTTCACACAATGAACATGACATCACTTACCTCTGGTGTATCCACCCTGTTAAACTTTTCCGGGGATGCTTCGTCGGGAGAACTTCATGAGGAAATTCCTGTGATAAAAAAATCATCATCCATCCGGCGAGTGGTAGGATTTTTTTTATCTCCACATCGTCTTGATAAAGTACCAACTCCCCTTCATTTAGGTGAGAAGTTAAGTACAAAATCAGGGATAGGACTCTCGAGTTTTTGCCCTGAAAATTATCTACATGCTTCTTATAAAATGCACCCTCTGGGTACATGGAGAAATGAAATTCGTGACGATCCAAGCCTAAAAAGAGGCGACGATTGATTTCTGTTTTCAAACTCATCAGATCATTTTTAAAAAAGACTGGAAGCTCATGGTCTTCGAGCCAATGAATGTGATCACGACGAACGTTTAAGTCTTCATTTTTTTCACCAATCCTTGCCTGACGAAAATGAGCTTCTTCAAACTTTTCAAGAAATTGATTTACTTGTTCAGGAGGAAGGTAGGACCGATAAGAGTAGCCCTGTGTCTGAAGATCATGGAGAATCTCCTCTTTTAGTTTCATCGTAAGCTCTTTAACTTTTTAAAGACGACAAAGCTCAAGATCACAGCAATCATCATAAGTGAAATCGCAAGACCAATCCAAAAACCTTGAGCTTCAAAACCTAGCTTAAACCCAAGCACATAGCCGGTTGGAATTCCAATAAGCCAGTATCCAATGAAGCTTGCGATCGACGAAAACTTAGTATCTCCTAGACCTCTTAAGACTCCCGAGAGTGTAACCTGAACACCGTCGAAAAGCTGAAAGCATGCCATCCAAAAAATCAGTTTCACGCCCCAACTTAAAACTTCCTGATCTTTGGAGAAGAGTGAAAGAAGAAAAGTAGGATAAATCAAAAAAATGCATGAGAGAAGAACACTGAAAGTTAAGCAAGAAAACAATCCGGCTTTCGCGTAATTTTTTATATCGTCGATCTTTTTCTCTCCCCAGTGATGACCAACTTTTACACTCAAGGCTGCTCCGATTGACATAGGTATCATGAAAGCGAGCGAGGCAAGATTAAGAGTTATATTATTGGCAGCCGTTTGAATTTCAGCAAACTTCCCAATAAAGAGCGTGACTGAACAAAAAGCCATGACTTCAAAAAAAACAGAAATCACAATCGGTCCACCGACTTTGACGAGCTCTTTTATAAGCGACCAATCAATTTTGTTATTAAGCTTCACCTCTCTCAGGCACATGATGAGGAGACTGATCCCCATAAAGTACCGAACAAGTAAGCTAGCCCAAGCCAGTCCGGCTTCTTTAAGTTCTGGTAAAAATGCTGTTCCAAAAACGAGGTGATAATTTAAGAAAAGATTCACAACGACAGCAAGGAGCGCAATCAAATTAGCCCAAAAAATTTTTTCTTCAGATTGAAAAAACTCCTTACATCCCTGATAGAGGCAAAGACCGAAAGTTGAAAAAGCTGTAATCCATAGGTATTCAACAATAATCCGCTCAAGATTTTGAGAATAACCAAACAGAGGCACAAACCTCACACTTAAGATTGTCAGAAGGCACGACAAGATCGAAACCATGAGACTATAAACAAGGATCGTAAAAAAATACTGTCGTATTTCTTCTCCCTCACCTCTTTTTTTAGCTAGTACGGGAGAGATCGCAAACTGAAATCCTAAGAGCGAAATCATAATCGGATTAGCGACTGAGATGGCAAGACCAATAGCTGCCAAGCACTCTCGAGAGTATTGACCGGCGATAAACATATCGCCAACGCCAATAAGCATAATACCGATATGACCCAAAATAATTGGAGTCGCGAATTTCAATAAATCCTTAACGTAAAAAGAACTGTTCATATTCCTCTTGGAAAACAAGTTTTGTCATATCTTTTATTCTATCCACATAGAGAACACCAAAGAGATGATCTAGTTCATGCTGAAGGACTGTTGCTAAAAAACCTTCTGCTTTTATTTTTTTATTTTGACCATTTTCATCCAGGTACTCAACTTCTACTTCTCTCGGTCTCTCAACATATCCTCGAAGCCCTGGGACCGAGAGACACCCCTCCCAGAATCCCTGCTCTAGAGGTGTAAGAACATTGATCTTAGGATTAATAAAAATCGTCAAAGGCAATGAGACTTTCTCCCCGTAGCGATTAGACTCAGGCAGGTCAATGAGGGCCACCTGTTTTGAAATCCCAATCTGAGGAGCTGCTATTCCGATCCCCCCATGTTGGGCCATGGCTTCTTTCATTTCTCTTATCAATTGCTCAAAATCCTCAGTATTAATTTCTGAAATATCAACAACTTCTGCTCTTTTCCTCAGGACCGGATGACCCATTCGACAAATGTCTTTACTCATATTTTTTTCCCTTTCTCAGGCTAGCCGACAAAAAAGCTCAAGCAAAACCGCACAAAAACCGACAAGTTTAATCAAGAGGAAGAGCCCATGAAAAAAATGAGTTTTTTATTTACGACCCTACTTCTTTGCCAGATCACAAATGCTGAGATTATTCAGTTAAAAGATCATACCTCTCAGGTTGGAGTGGCGAAACTAAAATCGAATCAAGTTGCTCTCTTTTCTAAAGTTTACTCTCCTGCTGAGTTTAAAAAAGATTTTGGAAAATATAAGAAACTAGACAGCTTAAAATTCTCTCAATCAAAACAACCTCTCCTTGTTATCAAATCTATCAATGTCATCAAAAAACCCGTTGGGTTTTTTGATAGTAAGCAGTTTGCTCGACTCGACTTCATGCAAGCTCTTTACCCTGGATTAAAAGTAGAAAAGGACTCCGACTCTCTTTTTGTGATGAAAGATCCTGTGACTAACCAAAAATATGTCGAACTCTACCAGTACTATGATTCAGATGATATGACGGATCTCCCTCATGAAGCTTCACTTGGAGCCGTCGCAAGTTTGAAAGATAAAGATACGATCACGTTAAGCTCATTTATGACTTTGTACCGAGAATTTAAGCTTCCTCAGGAAAGACAACTTCAATCATTTAGCTTAAGTTCCTTCATGTCCTACACTCAGGATAGAACGATTGTTGTAAGCTATTATTTTTTCCAATCTAAAGCAGGAGCTCTCAAGCCTCAAGCTCTCCAGAAAGATCTTGAAGATGAGATCTTAAATCAGGAAAAAATCATAGAGACCTACCGAGACCCCCACTCTCTCTAACTGTTGACTTTTTGTTCACCTGTCCAAAACAACCGGCTCCCCTGCTTAGCTAAAGCCTTAGAATAACAAACCTTTTTTTGGCACCCCTCTTGAAGAGTATTCTCACATCTAACATGGATTGTTTGGATATTAACAAGGGGAATACAATGAAACTCAAAACACTTTCGCTCTCAACGATTCTAGGCGCTTTAGGGATTATCCTCCTTCTTCAAAGCCTATCCGCTAAAGCTTCTGAGGGAAAAATTTCCTGTCAAACATCTTATGGAGAAAAACATCTTTTGATCGATGACTATCATGTCTCATTTCAGAAAGAAGAACAAAAAGGTCAGTTCAGGACATTGTCTTCGATAGGACAAGACCAAATGAGAACTCAACTCCAAGGAACAGGGTTTAGCAAAGTTCTTTTTATTGATGGCAATAAATACCGAATTTTTATAAAAAATAAATCTCAATTTAATGACACTGAAGATTATCTCACAATAACATCTCCCAAAGGGCATGAGATGACATACCCCCTCAATTGTCACTCTGCCTAAGGAGCTTTCCCCCCCTTGTAAAATAAGGTTCAAGTTGGATGTCTTGAGCCTTATTTTTTTTCTCCTTCCCTTTCAAAAAAGTATCAAATCATTTAATCTAGGGTGACTTCAATTAATCCTAAGGAATTATTCATGGACTATCAGTTTTCATCTATTGAACCCAAGTGGCAGAAATACTGGGATGAACATAAAACTTTTAAATCCATCGTCGATCAAAATAAGCCAAAATACTATGTGCTCGACATGTTTCCTTATCCCTCTGGAGCTGGACTCCATGTTGGTCACCCTGAGGGTTATACCGCCACTGACATTATGGCCCGCTATAAACGGATGAAAGGCTTTAACGTACTTCACCCAATGGGATGGGATTCATTCGGATTACCAGCAGAGAATCATGCTATTAAAACAGGTGTGCACCCTCACCTCACGACTCAAGAAAATATTAAAACGTTTAAAAGACAGCTTAAGATGCTTGGGTTTTCTTATGACTGGGAAAGAGAGATAGCGACGTCTCACATTGATTACTACAAATGGACGCAGTGGATATTTGTTCAACTCTACAACAAAGGTCTCGCTTACGAATCTCACATGATGGTCAATTGGTGCCCGAACTTAAAAACGGTTCTTGCTAATGAAGAAGTCATCAATGGTAAATCAGAGGTAGGAGGGCATCCGGTTATCAGAAAACCAATGAAGCAGTGGATGCTCAAGATCACTGAGTACGCCGAAAGACTTCTTCAAGATCTCGAGCTTCTGGATTGGCCAGAGTCTGTTAAGGAAATGCAGAGAGTTTGGATTGGAAAATCCGAGGGTGCGATCATAAAATTTAAAATTGAAAACTCTAATGAAGAAGTTGAAGTCTTCACGTCAAGGCCTGATACTCTTTTTGGAGCAACTTACCTCGTGCTTTCACCTGAGCATAAACTAGTTGAGACGATAACAACATCTGAACAAAAACCTATTGTGAAAGCTTATCAAGAAGCTGCCGCCTTAAAATCTGATCTTGAACGTACTGAACTTAATAAAGATAAAACGGGAGCCTTAACTGGTGCTTTTGCCATCAATCCAGCAACAGGTGAAAAAATCCCTGTTTATATTGCAGACTACGTCCTTAACACTTATGGGACAGGGGCAATCATGTCTGTGCCTGCTCACGACGAGAGAGATTTCGAATTCGCTCAGAAATTTCAACTCCCGATAAAAACTGTTGTTGAAGGTGGATCCTCCGAGAGTGCTTATACCGGCGATGGAAAGCATATTAACTCTGGTTTCCTCGATGGTCTCAATAAAGAAGAAGCTATCTCTAAAATAATTGAGTGGCTCGAAAGTAAAAAATTAGGTTCGAAAAAAATAAATTATAAATTGAGAGACTGGCTTTTCTCGAGACAACGCTACTGGGGAGAACCTTTCCCTCTGCTAAAATTTGAAGATGGAACAGTTCGCTGTTTAGATGCTGACGAACTCCCTGTTGCCCTTCCGGAGGTTGAGAGGTACGAACCATCAGGAACAGGAGAATCACCTCTAGCTACGATTGATTCTTGGTTAGAAGTGATTGATCCAAAAACAGGAAAAAAAGCGAGACGTGAAACGAACACAATGCCTCAATGGGCCGGCTCGTGCTGGTATTATTTACGCTTCTGTGATCCGACAAATACAAAGGCACCTTGGGATTCAAAAATTGAAAACTACTGGATGCCAGTAGATCTTTATGTAGGTGGAGCAGAACACGCGGTCCTGCATCTGCTTTATTCACGTTTTTGGCATAAAGTCCTTTTTGACCTAGGCCTTGTTTCGACCAAAGAGCCTTTTCATAAGCTTGTGAACCAGGGAATGATCCTCGGTGAAGACGGCGAGAAAATGAGTAAGTCTCGAGGTAACGTCATTAACCCGGATTTGGTCGTAAAAGAATTCGGTGCTGATACTCTCAGACTCTATGAAATGTTTATGGGGCCACTTGAAAAAACAAAACCGTGGTCGATGAACGGAGTCAAGGGTGTCTATAATTTTCTTAACCGTGTGAACCGCTTCTTCTTAAACAATGAGAATATAGCTCTCGAAGAAGACTCATCGAATATTAAAGAACTTCATAAACTGATCAAGAAAGTGACTGAAGATATTGAAGGCATGAGATTTAACACGGCCATTTCTCAGATGATGATTTATGTGAATCATATTTATAAAACAGGCAAAGTCACCAAAGACTCAGCCCAAAAGTTCGCTCTAGTACTCGCACCTTTTGCTCCTCATTTAGCTGAAGAAATTTGGGAAAAGATGGGCCATACAAAAACTCTTAGCTACGAGACTTGGCCAAGTTTTGATGAAAAATTAGCAGCAGATGATCTCATCACCATGGCCGTTCAAGTAAATGGTAAAACGAGAGGGACATTTGAAGTGGCCGCAGACATAAGCAAAGAAGATTTTTTCAGTCTTGTGAAAAACGATGAAAAAGTATCGAAGTATCTTCAGGGAACGATTGTTAAAGAGATTTATGTTCCTGGTAAAATTTGTAATTTCGTCGTGAAGGATTCTTAAGGGAAAACCTTCACGACCGTATTCAATAAAGTCAAGCCAAGACCAGACAAAACGGGAATCGTGAGATTGTCATCTATGTTAAGAGCTGACACGAGCTCAGAAAGTGACCCGATAACTCCTGCGACGATTGAAAACACAAGAATATTCGTATCGAGAACAGCATTATTAATAATGTAAAACAAAGTAATGATGTAACAGGTGAAGAAACCTGCAATCGCTCCCTGAAGAGACTTATTTGGAAGAATTTTATCCTTACCAAATAAAATACCAAAGAATGAAGATAGAGGGTCTGAAAATACAAGAAACATAACGGCTAGTGTTGCAATTTCAGGTCTAAAAAGAAAAAGTGCAATAGAAACCCCTAAAGCATAAAAGGGCAAACCACTGACTCCTTCCTTCTCTGAACGTCTCATGAGTGGACCGGCAGCTTTAATAAAAATCCTATTAAATCTTTTGTTCTTTTTTCTAAATAAATCGAGTCCAAGACCTAGAGCGGCAATAACGAGAGTAATAATAGCCAAAAGTTGTTGTGATTCAGGAAACTTAAAAAATGCATAAAGGCCAAGTGATCCCGTTGAAATGTGCCATAATTTTCTTAAAAGATGTAGATCAGACCGCTTATGAAGCTGCTGATCAGAGACATCAAATGATGAGTGATCAGTAGTGGACATTATTACTCCGTTTTCCTAACGCACCATGAATAGTGCTGAATTTAGACAATTTAATCAAATCAATCTCAATCGTCTAGCTTAACCTTGTATTTTAAAACTGAGCTGTACGTTATCTTAAAGAAATTATTCATAAAATTGCCTTTCCAAACCAGAATGCCGCTTCCTATAATTTAATCTATGAATTTTTATCAAAACGAAAATATGATCAGAGAAAAAAATAAAAAAATTTGGGCGATTGGTGGTGGTAAAGGTGGAGTTGGAAAAAGTTTAGTTTCTGCCAATCTCTCCATTTGTTTAGCCCTCATGGGCAACAAAGTTATTGCTGTTGATCTCGATCTTGGTGGTGCAAATCTACACACTTGCTTAGGTCTTCCAATCCCAAGCGTGACACTTTCGGATTTCGTTTCAAAAAAAGTCACTCATTTCGATGATCTCTTAGTTCCAACGCCGATCCAAAATTTAAAAATTATCAGCGGAGCACAAGACGAACTTGGCATGGCGAATTTAAAACACATGCACAAAAGTGAAATTATCGCAAAACTCCAAGAACTCGATGCGGACTATATTCTTTTCGATCTCGGTGCAGGGACTGCATTTAATACGATTGATTTTTTTATCTCAGCGGATAAAGGTATTTTGGTGGCTCTTCCTGAGCCAACATCAATCGAGAACACCTATCGCTTCATTAAAACTGTGTTCTATAGAAAATTAAAACTCATCGAAGGGCTCGAAGACTTTGAGAGTATTATTGATGATGCCATGAACGCGAAGCTTGCCTCTGGTGCCTCACTTTCACCGGCTGATTTAATTAGAAAGATTTCTCTTACTCATCCTGAACTTGCTTCAAAAATTAAACTCGAAATGTCTCACTTTAGACCTAACCTTATTATCAATCAAGTTAGGTCACAAGCGGACATCGATATCGGATATTCGATCCAAAGTATTAGCCGAAAATATTTCGGGATAGAGATGAACTTTCCGGGGTATCTTGATTACGATCAAACTGTTTGGCAAAGCGTTCGCAAGAGGAAACCACTCTTGATTGAATTTCCAAATTCAAGACTCGTGAATAATTTTGATCGTATTGTTCACAGACTACTCGACTCTTAAGGATTATATGGAAGCAGATAGAAAAAATTACTATGAAGTTTTAGAGATTGAAACGAATGCAACTCCTGGGCAAATTGAAAATGCCTATGTCAGAGCGAGAAATGCTTATTCTGGTGATAGTGTTGCCTTGTATTCACTCATGACTCCAGAAGAATGCCAAAATATTCTTTCTCAAATTGAAGAAGCCTACTCAGTCCTTGGTTTTCCGGATAAGAGACGAGAGTATGATCGACTTAGAGGACTTAACCAATCTCTCTCTCAGCTCATCAATCACGGTCACCGCTCGCACCCAACGGCTGTCGTCAGCCACACGGGTCACGTGCATCATCCTACGGACGCGATTCAGTACGAAGACTTTAGTTCAAAAAGTGCTGAGTCTAAGATTTCAAAACTTACAGCGATCCAAAAATTTGGATTGGACTTTAAAGAAGATCCAGATTTCGATCGAAAAATTCGTGAAACTTCTGAATACACAGGCACATTCCTCAAAGAAGTTCGTGAGTATAAAAACGTATCGATTGAAAGGATGGCAGAGCTTACAAGAGTTTCTAAAACTCACCTTATCTCTATTGAAGCCGATGATGTCAAAAAACTTCCGGCGGAGGTTTATGTCAGAGGCTACATTTACCAATACGCCAAAGTCCTCAAGCTTGATCCAGATAAAGTTGCTGCAAGCTACATCTTGCATGTTAAAAAACTCAAGCTGGCAAAATAAGCAGTGGAACCAGAACTAAAAGTTCAAGAAATCGTAATCAGCGCTGATGATAAAAATCAATTTAAAAGATTAGATCTTCTCATTACACATTACCTATCGGACTTATCGAGATCAACCGTCAAAAGACTTTTTGAGGAAGATCATATTTATGCTGATCAAACAGAACTTGAACTTAAAAAAATTCCAGCAGCTGGAACTAAAATTTTTATTGAACTCCCTGAACCAATACCAACGGATCTCAAGCCTGAAAACATACCACTTGAGATTCTCTTCGAAGACGACTACCTGATTATCATCAATAAACCTGCAGGATTAGTCGTCCACCCGGCTCCCGGAAACTATACCGGAACACTGGTCAATGCGATCCTTTATCTTTGTCCCGACTTAAAAGGTGTAGGAGCAGAGAAGCGTCCAGGAATTGTTCATCGACTCGACAAAGGAACCTCTGGAATCATGGTTATCGCTAAAGAGCAAAAAACTCATGAGGGTCTAGTCGAGCTTTTCTCAAACCACGATATCGAGAGAAAATATGAGGCTATTACTCTTGGTGCGCCAAAAGATCTTTCAGGAAAAATTGAAACACTCATTGCTCGGCATCCAACTCAGAGACTAAAAATGTCGAGCCAAGTTAAAACAGGTAAAAAAGCGGTGACGTTTTTTAAAGTAACGGAAAACTTCACAAAATACGCACATCTTGAGCTTAAGCTCGAAACAGGTAGGACTCATCAAATCCGAGTCCATCTTTCACAAGTCCTTCACACTCCCATCCTCTGTGATGATTTGTACGGAAACGGTAGTGCGATCAATCAGATGCCATCGAAATTAAAATCTCTCCTCGAGAACTATCCCCATCAGTTATTGCACGCCAAGGTACTTGGGTTTGTTCATCCGATCACAAAAGAGAAACTATATTTCGAGTCCTCACCACCAGAAATCTTTCAAGCTGCATTGAATTTTCTCAGAGAAAATAAAAATGAAAATCGTTGAGAAGAAAACTCCAAAAGGATTATTGACAGTATTTTCAGAAAAACCAAATTTAGATCTTAAATCGGTTCATCAAGTTCACGGAAATAAAGTTATCTATCCACCATCTGAAGGGCAGCAAGCAGACGGGATTATTTCATGCCAAGCTAACGATTTTTTGGCGATAAAAACAGCTGATTGCCTCCCAATTCTTCTTGAGGGGGAAAGCCATTTCGCTCTGATCCACGCTGGTTGGCGTGGACTGCAACAAGAGATTTTAATGGCCCCTGAACTAAGAGCACAGAAATTCAACTTTGCTTATATTGGTCAAAGCATCCGAAGCTGCTGTTTTGAAGTTACATCGGAATTCAAGGCACATTTTCCTCAAAGTCATCATTTCAAAGAGTCAGAAGGTAGGTTAAGCTTTGATCTCCAGCAAGAGGCTTATGACCAACTTAAAAGGCTTGATCCAAGTCTTAAAATAGAAATTGCGCCAGAGTGCACTTGTTGCGATAATCGTTTTCACAGCTACCGTCGAAATCAAACAGAAAAAAGACTTTGGACGATATATCAAAGGATAGATTTATGAGCCAAAAGAACAGACTCACTCTCAATGGATTAACCACTCCTAATTTCATTTTTATTTTGAATGCTGCTTTCATGATTGGAACCAGTATTTATTTAACGAGTCACTTCTATGATACACTTTTTCCAACCACTCTTGGAGGAGCTAAAGGGTTATGTGACTTCTCTAGCTTTTTAAACTGCGATGCTGCGACCTACTCACCTCTCTCAAACATCGCAGGCGTACCAATTTCACTGTTTGGTATTTTAACCGGTCTTCTTTTCCTTATCTCTGGACTCATGCCGAGTGAATCTCTCGAAAAAACAGCATCTGCTGTTTCTCGCTACAATCTCATTGGCTGTCTTTTGCTCTTCACCTACTCACTTATCGTTCTTGGGTCACTTTGCCCATTTTGTACTCTCTACTACGCTCTCTCAGGAGTCGCTTTTTTTCTCCTGCATCGTTTCGGAATGAGATCGTGGCTTCCTGATGTAAAAACGACCGCTGGATGGACTGTCATTCTCCTGGCGAGTGCTTTTTTCTTCTTTAAAACGACACAAGGAAAACAAGATTCTCAAGCAAAAATGAACACTTCGATTGTTGAGCAATTCAACGGTCTTGCCGACCTCGGCTCTCCTGACCTGAAATCTGAATTTATTATTCATGAAGGAAAAAATCCTAAAATTTTTGTCAGTGTATTTTCTGATTTTCAATGCCCATTTTGTAAAATCGTTGCAGAACAAATGCCTGAACTCGTGAGAAAGTATGGTGACGTTCTTTCTATCCGCTATTTCTTTTATCCGCTTGATTCAAAATGTAATTCAAACGTCACCGGACGCTTCCATGATCAAGCCTGTGATGCAGCGATGCTGGCAGCTTGCTCGAGCGAAAAGTTCTTAGAAGTCCATGATGCGATCTTTGCTGCCCAAGAGAAACTCGGACAGGGTGCCCTTAAAGACATTGAAGAAAAATACTCGCTTCAAGGTTGCCTGGAAAAAGAAGAGATTAAAAACAAAGTGATCTCAACAATCAATCAAGGAAGTAAATTTAACCTTAAATCGACTCCTACGATTATTGTGAATGGCCGAAAAATTGAGGGGACGATTCCCTCCAAACAGTTTTTTGCTATCTTTGAGGATATTTTAAAAAAATGATCATCGAGACTCATTGTCACCTAGACTATTTAGGTCTGGAAAAGCTTCAAGAAATCCTTGAGCTTTCAACCCAGGCTAAGATTCAAAAGATCATTACTATTGGTGTTGATCCGGAAAATCTAGATAAGGTGAAACAGATTTCTGATGATCATGAGATGATCTATTACACTCAAGGTATTCACCCGCATGATGCGAAGCTTGCCACGGAAATTGAGTTCGACAAAATAGCGACTCGTTCCAGCGAAAAAAAAATGGTGGCCGTCGGGGAGATTGGATTGGATTATCACTATGATAATTCTCCTCGAGACATCCAAAAGTCTGTTTTCGAAAAACAGCTTCAGCTCTCTCTTGATCACAACCTCCCAGTTGTGATCCACACTCGAGAAGCAGAAGAAGATACCATGGCGATTTTAAGAAATTTTCCTAAAATTAAAGGTGTCGTTCACAGCTTCACTTCGAGCCTGGAGTTAGCCGAATTTGTTCTTGGGAGAAATTTATTCCTAGGCTTTAACGGCATCATCACTTTTAAAAATGCCAAAAATGTTCAAGACGTCGTTAAAATCACGCCACTTGATCAGATCCTTTTTGAGACAGACGCACCTTTTCTCACTCCTGTTCCTCACCGAGGAAAAGAAAATGCGCCCTATTTTCTTCCATGGGTCGTTACAAAAATAGCTGAACTAAAAGAGATTTCAGAAGATGAGCTCAAGCCGATTGTTTATCAAAATTCTCTACGCTGTTTCCCGAAACTTACTCATCAAGCTTGAGATTCCCAAGCATTTTTCCAAGACTTGTTTTCGGTTCATTCTTGAGCTGAGGCTTCACTTCTTCGTCAATATACTCCGGAAAAAAGGGAAGTTCATTTTTATAGATGATTCGATCTAGATGCTTCACAAAACCTGACCAATGTCCTGTTGATTGATCCGTTTTTTTGATGATGTCAAAACTTGCTATTTTTGAATCCATCAGATCAATCAAATGAACGAGCATTGCCTCAGACGTTTGAGGTATTTTAGGCGAACCATACTCATACTCTCCATGATGCGAGAGAAGAATATGCTTAAGATGCAGTTTTAGAGAGTAAGGAAAGTTTTTGATTCGATAAGAGTACTTATCGACAATCTCAACCCCTTTGACCAAATGTCCAACGAGCTTTCCCTCTTCGGTGTAATCGACATTTATGCCATCACTAAGTTCATAGATCTTACAAAGATCGTGAAGGATACAACCTGCCAAAACATAATTAAGATTAGCTTTATAGTGAGGAGCTAGAAACTGCGCGAGCTCACAGCAAGAAAGAATATGCTCTAATAAACCTGACTGATAAGCATGGTGAATACTTTTACCAGCTTGCCATGTTTTTAATCGGCGATGAATCTCAGGATCATTCAGGATATTTTTTAAAAGTTCTTTGATGTAAACATCATCGAGTTGCTCGACTTGTTTTAAAAGTTTAGAGAACATGATCTCGGGATCTTGAGCTGCTTTCATCACAAAATCCCCTTTATCAATTTGAGCCTCAGGGATTTTTTCAAGACTTGAAATAATAAACTGCTTGCGGCCCTGATAAAAATTAAGCTTTCCTCGCGCCTTGACGAAGGAACCCTTAGAAATCTCTCGTTCTACCTCTGGCTTATATTGCCAGAGCCGAGCTTCCATTTCTCCCGAGGAGTCAGTGAGGATGATATTGAAATATTTTTTTCCGTCTTTTCCCTCCATCACATTGATGATTTTAACGAGGAAAATCGACTCACATTCATCTTTGGAATTCAAATCAGAGATAAAGAGTTTGGGCATTTTTAAACTCACGCGTTAAGTCCTTAAAATAAGGAATGAGGTTATCATGAACTTCAGCGAATCCGCTACCCAAATTCGGGCAAAAGGAGTATCTTCCTAAGCATTTAAAACTACTTTCTTTTCCTTCAGAGGAGACTTATGAAAACCGTTAAAATTGGGATCAATGGTGTTGGGCGAATCGGACGAACTGTTCTGAGAGCCTATTTTAATAAAATTCAAAAAAATCAAGACGCTCACATTGAGATCGTTGCCGTTAACAATCCCGGTGATCCAAAACCTTATGTGCATCTTCTAAAACATGATTCTCTTCATGGAAAACTCGAAGGAGATTTTAGCTTTAATCAAGAAACAAAAGAAATCTCTTACCTCGGTCGAAAGATCAAATTTTTCTCAGAGAAAAACCCTGATGAAATTGATTGGTCATCTTTAGGAGTTCAAGTGGTGATCGATGCCACTGGAAAATTTAAAGACAAAGAAAAACTTGGCCTCCACATGAGAGGGTCGGTGAAGAAAGTGATCATGTGTGCTCCAGGAAAAGATCTTGATGGAACTTTCGTCATGGGGATTAACGCTGACAAATACGACTCGGCAAAACATCACATTATTTCAAATGCATCTTGTACGACAAACTGTCTTGCACCAGTGGTTAAAGTCCTCCATGAAAATTTTGGTATCGTGAACGGTCTCATGACAACTGTCCACGCCTACACATCTGATCAGAACTTACTCGACAACGCTCATGATGATCTTCGACGTGCACGTGCTGCTGCTCTAAGCATGATCCCGACATCTACAGGGGCTGCCAAAGCTTTAGGCGAAGTTCTTCCTGAAATGAACGGAAAACTTGATGGATACGCAGTCCGAGTTCCAACCCCAGATGTTTCTATGGTCGATCTCACAGTTGTTCTTGAGAAAAAAGTGACAAAAGCAGAAATTAATCAAGCGATGAAAAAAGCCTCTGAAGAAAAACTTAAAGGTATTCTCGGCTATACAGAAGAAGAACTTGTATCGATGGACTACATGGGCGCAACTGAATCTTCTTATTTTGATGCGAAATTAACAAACGTGATTGGCCAAACGGCGAAAATCGTCAGCTGGTATGATAACGAAGTTGGTTTTTCAAACCGAGTGATTGATCTTGCTAACTTTATTGGACAAAAACTTTAAGAGGACACATGCAGTTAAAATCAATCCAAGATGCTGACATCAAAGGTAAAAGAGTTCTCGTTAGATTTGATTTCAATGTTCCTTTATCGAAATCAACTCCACGAACGATCACTGATAGCAACCGCATTGACCAGGCCCTACCGACGATCAAACTTCTTCTCGAAAAAGGCGCTTCAAAAATTATTATGATGAGCCATCTCGGAAGACCTGATGGGAAAGTTGATGCGAAATATTCTCTTGAACCTGTCGCTGAGTGTTTAGCACAAAAACTTGGAATGGATGTTATCCTTTCAGAGTCTGCCATTGATAACGGAGTTAAAAATCTTCTCCATCTTCCAGAAACAAAACTCGTTCTCTTAGAGAATATTAGGTTTCTTGCTGGTGAAGAAAAAAATGAAATGGAACTCGCTGAAAAGCTAGCTCAGTATGGAGATATCTACGTAAACGATGCGTTTGGAGCAGCTCACAGAAAGCATGCTTCAACTCATGCGATAAATTATTTTTTCAAGAATCGTGCCTATGCAGGTCTTCTGATGAAAAAAGAGATCGACTCACTTTCAACTCTTCTAGAAAAGCCAACGAAACCTTTTATTGCCGTCATTGGTGGGGCGAAGGTTGCGGATAAAATTAAAACTATCGAGCGGATGATGGTCCTCGTTGATCACCTTCTTATCGGTGGAGCCATGGCTTATCCTTTCCTTAAAGCGAAGGGAATTGAGGTTGGAAAATCACTTTGCTCTGATGAAGATGTTGTTCTCGCCAAACAAATTCTTCAAATGGATAAAGGGAGCAAGATCAGACTTCCGGTTGATCACATCGTTGCGTTGAATCCAGACTCTGCCGCACAAACAACTGATGGTGCCTCAATTGGTGCCGATCAAATGGGTTTAGATATCGGACCGCAAACGAAAGAAAACTATGCTCTCATCTTAAAAACGGCCAAGACTGTTTTTTGGAACGGTCCAATGGGACTTTTCGAAATGAAAGCTTTTTCTGAAGGAACTATGTTCCTTGCTCATACCATCGCTCACCTCAAAGCCTTCACTGTTGTTGGTGGAGGAGATTCTGTCGCTGCTGCAATGGAGTCAGGTGATGCTCATCTCTTTAGTCATGTTTCAACTGGTGGAGGAGCTTCCCTCGAGTACATAGAAAAAGGTGAACTCCCTGGTGTACAAGCCTTAAAACTAGGAGTCTAGGATTGAAAAAGCTGATTGTAGCTAACTGGAAAATGAATAAAACTCAAAAAGACGTTGAGGATTTTTGTGTTGATTTCAAACAAAAGTTCACCAATCAAAGAGAAGCTTGGTTAAGTACTCAAGCCCACCTTTTACCGGTCGCCATCCAACATGCCACATCTTTTTTAATTGGATCTCAAAACGTGAGTGAATTTGATGATGGAGCCTACACTGGAGAGCTCTCTGCAAGCTCGCTTAAAGATCTTGGTGTTAAGTTCACTCTAATTGGTCATTCTGAGAGACGACAATATTTCAAAGAAACTTCATCTGATCATCAACTGAAAATAAAAAAAGCCCTCTCGGCTGGTCTCAAAGTTATTTACTGTATCGGAGAAACTTTACAGGAAAGACAACTCCAATTAACCGATTCTATTTTGTGGGATCAGTTACACAAAGGCTTGAGAGATATCAGGACCACTAGCGATGATCTTATTATCGCCTATGAACCCGTATGGGCGATTGGGACAGGTCTCAGTGCTGATCCTTCCATGGCCAACCAGGCTCATGAGTTTATTAGAAAATCTCTCACCCAATTGGGATTTGAAGGAGAGAAAATCCGGATTCTCTATGGTGGAAGTGTGAAAACTAACAATATCGATGCCTATTTGAAGGAATCTCATATAGATGGAGCCCTTGTCGGAGGGGCGAGTCTTAAGGCACAAGATTTTTTAGCTCTTTGCAACGACCGTTAATTTTGTTAAAAATAAACCCTATTTGGGAGTTTAAGCTATGATGACTTTTTTAATTGTGCTTCATGTAATTATTTGTGTGTTACTCGTTTTAACAGTTCTTCTACAGTTCGGTAAAGGAGCTGAGATGGGTGCTGTGATGGGAGGAGGAGCTTCTCAGGCAGTTTTCTCAAGTTCTGCCAAAGGCAACTTCATGACAAAGCTCACAACTGCTCTTGCCATTGCCTTTATGGTCAACTCTATCTTCTTAAGCACTCTTAAATCAAGACAAGCTAAGCAATCTCTTTTTGACGGTGAAGCTCCAGTTGCAGCACCTCTTAATTCAGATGCTCAAAATTTAAATCAAAAAGCACAAGAAACATCACCGACTCCTGCTCCAGCAGCAGAAACGAAATAAAAAAAGGGAGCTTAGCTCCCTTTTTTTTTGCTCACGTCTTTGACGACAATCTTACCGAAATCACCTTGAATATTTTTTTTCTTTTCTGTCACAGGAAACTTGGCATACGGCAAAGTTGGATCAAATGAATCACTCATAGACAGTTCACGAGTGTAATCACTTTTCACAAGATGGATATTTTTTTCAAAAACACTAAAAATCGTCGGATCAATTTTCTTTCCGCTCGTTTTCTTCATAATCCCAATCGCTTCTGCTAATGGTAACACATCACTATAAGAACGCTTCGTTGTGATCGCATCGAAAAAATCTGCAACCGTACAAACTCTTGCCATGTAATCGATGTTCTCACCTTTTATTTTTTTAGGATAACCAGTTCCATCATAATTCTCATGATGCTCATTGATGATTCTTCCTAAGATTTTGACATCAAGACTCTCGTCGACCTCGCAGTGACCACTTAACAAAAGATCTAGCCCAAGATCAGGATGTTTTTTTATCTCCTGATACTCTTCATCAGTAAGTCCATCAGGTTTATTGAGAATAGAGGTAGAAATTTTAATTTTACCCAAGTCATGCAGTAGTCCACCTAAACCAATATGAATGAGATCTGTTCTCGAAGCTTTTGGCTTTAGCATCCGATAGAGAGCAATACAATACATCGATACATTAATAGAATGATCGAAAGTATAAAAATCATGAAAACTCAATTCTCCAATAAGTTTTTTTAGACTATCAATTTCATGATGCTCAAGCACATCTACCATCGATGACACAACTTCACGGCAGTTTTCGATTCCTTGGGAGAGACGCTCTGGAGAGAGACCTTTCTCCTTATCAAAGAGATCGTTCAAGTAGGTGATCGCCGAGTCTTTAAGAATATTAGTTTTTTCGACATCATTATTTTTTGAACTCATCATGAGCTTTAAGTAATCACCTCTTTCATTCTCACTGACATAAAATTGATGATATTTTTGCTGGTATGATTGAACTTCTGTTTTTTTTAAAATCTCACCGGGTTGAGTTAATCGAATAAATTTCTCTCGATCTTTGATTGAAGATGAGTTGATATAAAGTGAAAAAGGAATTGGAATATCCGAAGGAAGGAGGTCTGATCTAATAGAGAAATAACTTTGTTTTTCAGGCATGAAAGAGATTTTAGCACGAATCAAAAAAGAAAAAAGCCTACTCCCATGAGGAAGTAGGCAAGAAATAAATGACTAGAAAGGAATATCATCAGCAGCAAAAGAAGCGTCTTGAGAAATCTGATAGTCAGGAGTTGGAGCGGCTTGAGCAAAGCTTGAGTCGTATCCTTGTCCTTGGGAAGCAGCTGCTCCTGCTCCCGCAGTCGCTCCACCAATAAATTGAACAGTTGAAGCTAAAATCTCAGTTGTATATCTCTTGTTACCATCTTTATCATCCCAAGCTCTCGTTTGAAGTCTTCCTTCGAGAAAAGCTTGTCTACCTTTAGAAAGGTATTGATTACAAAGTTCCGCCAGTTTTCCCCAAACAACAACTCTATGCCATTCAGTTTTCTCTTGTTTCTGACCTGACTTGTCTGTCCATGACTCTGTCGTTGCAAGAGAAAAATTACAAACTGGTGAGCCGCCTGGTGTGTACTTAAGCTCAGGGTCTTGTCCTAGTCTTCCCAGTAAAATAACTTTGTTAACACTCATAAATTCTCCTTGTAGTCGCCTGGGAGGCGAAAAATAAAATAGCTTAGTAAAACTATCTTCTTTTTCTACCTCAGGTAAAGTTTTGTGGGAAAAGATTTTTCCTTTCCTTTGCTAACTCTTTCCAAGCAATGTTTGAAGTTCAATAGGAATCGTTTAAATAGAAGGATTCAGAGGAAGAATAGCGCGTCGCGCTTAGTTTTTTGAAAGAAACTGTTGAGCTTGCTGACGTCTTTTAAGCAGGAGTTGGCCTTCTGGGTTAAGACTCAGGTGTTCTTCAACTTTTCGTCTCGCGAGCTTAACATCTTTTTTATACCAGGTTGGATCAAAACCACAAAGTTCACATTTTAGATCACGTCGATAAAGAAGTTTTTTAACTGCTTCAAAACTTCCCCAGATAAAAGGGATCACCAGAAGACTTTTCAACTGAAGATAAGGAAAAAGAAGGTAAACAGTTAAGGCTGATATAAGAAAAATTTGAAGATAATTCATCACGCTCAATTCACGGCTTACTTTAATCACTCGAGGCGAGCGGCAAAGAGCGCAGAAACATTCTTGATGATTTTTTTTCATATCTTCCTCCTCTACCATTATCCCTAAGATTGCTCCTGGCCCATAGAGTGAAAAACTTGCCAAAAAGACCTCTAGGCATCCCTCGATGCCTAGGGAGGTGAAAAATTGGCGGATATTTTTGACTTTTGTGGGGGAAGCTTTGCCGAATTCATCTCACGTTCAACATCCAAAGATCGGCACCCTTTGGATGCTTTACACCTCGCAAATACCATACCAAAATGGAATGACGTCATTTTAATAACTTTGATGCGAGACCAGATGGCACCAGTAGCAAAAAGCTCCTCCGAGCAAGGTCAAATTAGTATCTTCTTTTCCGCCTCATTAGTGGTTTTGATTTCTATCATCGCTTTTGTGATTAATGTGGGCTTGTTTGTGAAAGCGAAAATTAATCTTCAAAACGCAACAGATGCCGCAGCTTTTTCAGGGGCAGCAGTTCAATCGAGACAACTTTCAAAAATTGCTTATCTCAACTGGGAGATGAGAAACATCTACAAAGAGTGGCTGTATAAATATTATGTTATCGGTAATCTCAATGTCGCTGACGTTGAAACTCCGAGTGACACAGGAGCGATGAGTTTCAGGTTAAGAACTGACACAAACGTTGTTTCCTCAAGACAAACAAACGATTTCTACAATATCCCGGCCGTTTGCCTTCATCTTACTGGTTCTCAAACGAACATTTGTAAACGCTACTCTGTTCCCGGATTTCCTGAATTCGGTTCATCCGAATTACCAGGAGCTGAAGAAGCCTCGAGAAACTTTCTCAATAACCTCATTAGTTCAAAAATCAACGACTGTGTCGATCGAACTCGCTATAACATGCTCTCTACTGTGACATGGGCTTATAATGTCCTTTCTGATCCCTCTCTCGATAATACGATGGCCGGTCAAGGGCCAGCGATTTTAACTGATCGTCAGGGTGCGTGGCCGAGGGCCGTTGAGCTTGCTCTTAGGATGAGAAATCTTGAAAAAATCATGAACAGAGAACCTGAGACGAGTGGTGTCTGTCTTTCTGGAAGCAGCAGTGTGGGGAATTGTTCAAAATCGATCGACTCCATCATCGGAGAGAGCAAAGTCGGGAATGAGAGAATTGTGAAGGCGTTTTACTCCGCTTATCGTAATCTTGGGAATTCGAGTGATAGTGAAATGAAAGACAGCTTTATTCTCACAGAACTAGCTCCGACAGTACCCGATATTGGTGGCCCAGCGAATGCCAGTAATCTATTGATCCCATCGAATGCGATTTCGACCTACAAAAAATACTACGTCGACTTAAAACTTATGCTTGTGAATTACGCTACTTTTTATGCTGCCTTTATCCCAAGGGCGACGAGCAATGGAAGTGAGCAAACCTCAGGGGCCTGTGATATTTCAAAAGTTGCGATTCCTGTTCCTGGTTATCCACTAGGTTTTTATAAAAATCCAGACGTCATCACCTACTATGCCGTTCGAGGTGAAGCAGAATTTGTTGGGATGTTTAATCCCTTTGCTGAGCAAATTAAAATGACTGCTTTTTCCGCCGCAAAACCCATGGGAGGAAGGATAGGTCCTATTCTTTTTATTCAAAAACCTGGCTCAGATTTTTTTGTGGGTAGAACTGATAACCAAAAATTCAGATCAATTCCCTATATAGCCTCTCTTGACTTCGTGGGAACTCCTAAAAGGTTTGGTGGGAATTTAGCTCTTGGGGAATTTGAACCTGGAGTTCCAATTCCAATCAATAACAATAATGATCCTGGTTATTTTTGGCTTAAAGATGAGGGGCAACCACTCGGTGGTATTATTGCCGATGCGAGTGGAATTCAATTCGGGATTCCCAACCTTGTTTATGACTACGATGTTCCCTTTCAAACTGACGGCTACATTGAAGGCAACCAGAGAATCAACATCATCAAAACGAATGCTCCTTTGGATCAAGGGGCTGTTCCCGTTCTTCGCTCAAGCCAAGATAAAAAAACAGGTCTCTACTCAAAGTCTCAGTTCTCAAAGTTTAGAGGAACGAACTTAACGAATAACATTTCTGTGAACACACTAAAAGATGAGATCGCCAGAGTCCGTGCACCGACACTTTACGAGGCTGCGAACTACCTCATTCCATCTCCACATGATTTTAATCTTTCGCAAAATCTCGACTCTTTTGGCTTTATCTCAGGTGCGAAACGATCTCTCACTAATGGCATCGAGGTCACAGACAGTCTCATTTATGCACCTCTTTTACCTCAGCAAGGTGAAGCAGATCTGCTTTTTACCAATTCAGCTCAAGTCTTAAGCACTATTTATGAGTATATGCGTGCTCAAGAAACTGGGATGAAAAAATATAAAATGTCGATGAACAAAGCGGCCATCACAGTTTTCAATTCTGCTCCTCCTGGAATTGCAGCGGGATCGATTGAAGGTTACCAAAGATCAGCTCGTGGAATATCTGATATTACTGATTTATCACCTGGAGCCAATTTAGATCAAAACCCAAATTCATGTAAAAGTATCGCAGGACAATTCTTACACTTTTTTTACGGTCACCCTAGTCTTCCTAATTTAGTTGGTAATAGAGCTGATTGCCCAACATCATTACCAGAACAGTTAGAAAGATATTTTTCATTAAGTGGAGCTAATCAGCCTTTCAATGGATCCTTTTATCAAATGGAATTTTCTTGGCCAACAAGCTTATCAAATGCCAACGGCCTGAAAATGCTCACCGCCTATGCTCCTGGTCCAGTCACTGGAGTAGGAAATGACGCTAAGTTTGTGAATCCTATTCCGGGCTCAAATACAGAGGAGCTCATGAAAAGAAATTTCTATTCGACCAAACTCATCCCTCTGGAGTCGGTGCGTAATGGCCAAGGCTACAATGAAACAACGAATCAGTTTTCTATCTACTCTGAGGGTGACACTTCCACAGGTGGAGATGATCGACGTCAAGGGAATTTCAAAAACTACCTTGATGCGGCAGCCTCCAGTGCTGATCTTTCTAATATCAGGTATTGATAAGACCGAGCTCTTTCCCTTATAATGGGGAGCAAATTTATGAAAATTATCAAACTCGTCAAAGGATTTTTTGTGGCCACTAAAAAGTCTAAAAAAACTGTTAAAAAAGCTGCTCCAAAAAAAGCAGTAAAAAAAGCTGCTCCAAAAAAAGCGGTGAAAAAAGTTGCTCCGAAAAAGGTAGCAAAGAAAGTGACTCCGAAAAAAGTCACAAAAAAAGTTGCCCCAAAGAAGGCCGTTAAAAAAACTGCTCCGAAGAAGGTAGCTCCTAAGAAAGTAGCGAAAAAAGCTGCTCCGAAAAAAGTTGTAGCTCCTAAAAAGCCAGCAGCTCCTAAAAAAGTTAAAGCCGTTGTTGAAAAAGTGAAGAAGCCAATTCTTCCACTACCAGCTCAGAAAGTTCCTGCGCATGCGACCTCATTTTCTGAGGACTATACGGCGGATTCTCTCGATGATGATTTTGTTGATGATGAATTCGAAGGTCAAGACGACGAAGAATCAGAGGGTGAAGCAAAGCCAGCTGAAGCGTCTGACGAAGACGATGAGTTCGGCTATGGCTGGGGATACGAGGAAGGATTAGACTCACCTGAGGATGATGAAGACGAAGATGACTTCGTTGATGAAGACGAAGAATACGTCAAAGGTCCGAAGAAAAAATCTGATGAAGATTCAGATGATGAGGATGAAGATTTTTAGTTGCCTAAGAGCCCCCGTCAGGGGGCTTTGTTTTTTGGAGATAGAATGAAATTAGATTTTTATTATTTTGATGAATGTCCCTACTGCCAAATCGTCCTCGAAGTCATTGAGAAAAATGCTCTCAAAAGTTTTATGACTTTTAACAATACGAGGAAAGATCCCTCTCATCGAGAGAAGCTTGTCAAAGACACAGGCAGAGGTACAGTTCCTTGTCTCTACATTGATGGGAAGCCCATGCATGAGTCGAGAGATATCGCGAACTGGCTTGTAAAAAACCTTGATCAAATCAAGAAAGGATAACCTGTCATGGAAATTCGTGATCCGGTTCATGGAAGTATTGATATCTTAGATGATGAAATTCATATCATTGAACATCCTTTTTTCCAAAGACTCAGAAACATTAAGCAACTTGGTTTTTCTGAATATGTTTTCCCCGGAGCCACTCACACACGCTATCTTCACTCGATTGGAGTCATGCATATCTCGACTCTTGTTTTCGATCATCTTTTTAAAGATCAATCGAACCTTGATATAAAAAGACTAAGAGAGTGTTTAAGACTAGCTTGTCTTCTTCATGACGTGGGACATGCCCCCTTAAGTCACGCCACTGAGTCTGTCATGCCGATGGTATCGTCACTTAAACTTCCATCGCTTTACATGGGCGAGGATAGACAAGCTACTCATGAGGATTACACGATCAAATCAATCGTTGATAGTAGCTTCACTGAATCTTTTAAGGCAGTGACTAAGAATTTCGGTGTCGATCCGAACAGAGTGGCAGACCTCGTGATTGGAGAAACAAAAGACCCAGCTTATTTCACAGTTAAACAAGTTAACTTTTTCCCTCTTCTGCATCAACTCGTTTCAAGTGAAATGGATTGCGACAGAATGGATTATCTTTTAAGAGATAGTTATTTCTGTGGTGTGAGTTACGGAAAATATGATCTTGATTGGATCATCGATAACCTAAGAATTTGCCAAGAAGATCAGATCGCTTATCTTGGAATCTCTGAGCGGGCGATTTCAACGTTTGATGACTTTCTCATCTCGCGCTTTCACATGTTCATGATGGTTTATTTTCACTACCGTGCCGTTTGTCTTGAGCAAATCCTCTCTCGCTATTTTGATTCATCTCAGGGTGAATACCTCATCCCTGCTGGCATTGAAGAGTATCAGGAGCATGATGATCCTTATCTCTACAAAGTTTTAAAAAAATCTCAGAATAAGTGGGCGAAAAAAATTATTTTGAACTCTATTCCTAAAAAGATCTTTGAGACCTTTGGGACTGGCGATCTAGAAAAAATGATTCAACTTGAGGATTTTTTATCCAAACAAAAAATCGATTATATTAAGTGCTCATCTTCAGGAAGGCTCTCAAAGTATTATTCAACAAATTCAGCACCCAAGTCATTTCCGATGAAAGTGGTCAGAGAGTCGCATTTGAAGAAAGGTTTTCAATCGATAAAAAACATTAACGAAGCGACGGATCTTTTTTCGAAATATAGTTCTTCACATGCGGTGAATAGAATTCATTGTGACTACGATGAACTTCCATTAAACTTACAAAAAGAGATCCTCAATCTGATCAATGGATGATCATGTATAAGTTTTTTTTATACTCGATGCTTTTATTCCTCTATCTTGGCCTCGCCAAGTTTCTTTCTCCATCCGAGATGGGAATTGATTACCTTCAGAATGAGAAAACATTTTCTAAGTTGATTTCCGGTAATCATGCCACCGCCATTTTGACGGACACCCATGCCACAGGATTTCTCATTAAGACCTTCTACCAAAAATACCGGATTATTTCAGGACTAACTGTTGAGGATCGAATCTTCCGGACGAGTAAAGAATTCGCTAAAAAGAACCTGACTCACATCGGTCTTGCCCTTTATGCCAAGAATTCTGAGATCGAAACAACGACACCGTCCCTTCCTGGAATGATCTACGTCGATGATCGTGAGTACGGGTACTGGAAAGAGCGCAAGAATGGCCAGATTGTTTGGGTCTTTAATAAAACCTATAAGCATTATCCGAAGTATCTGGGCTGGGGAAAGTACCGTCCAGATGAATTAACCTTCCAAAAGTTTCGATCACACCTCCTTACAGGTGAAGCTTTCCTAGGCTTGAATAACGAGTTTGGTCCAGAGGGATCAATCACAAAAAAATACTTTCCTCAATTCTTTAAGGTTGAAAGGAAAAAGAAGATTAACTTACAAACAATGATGGTTCAGTTTTTTAAAGAAAACTTTTAGGAAAATTATGGCCGAAATTTTTGACCGACTCATGATACGACTTCTTCTCGTGCTTTTTGTTTGCTTAATGATTTTTCTTTATCGATATGCACATCTGATTTTCTACCCCACTGTTAAGAGACAAGCTTTAACGAAGATAAGTCCAGCTGAAAATCCAGCGGATACTCTCCATTTTTTCTCTCGTCTCCTCGGGATCTCAGTTATCTTTTCGTCCATCACGTTTAACGAAGCCTCTGGTTTTTTTCTCACACTCCTTCACTTCACACTCTGGGGTATCCTCTCGATTACTCTCTACCTTATTTCGATGTATGTGATTGAGTCGATTGTTTTTTATAATTTCGACTACACCGATGAAATCCTAAAACGTAAAAATATGAGCTATGCTTTTATTAGTTTTTGTCATGCGATAACAGTCGCCCTTCTTACGAAGACTATTATGCAAGAGTCTCAAAGCTCAATGGTCATTCTCCTGATCCTATGGCTCTTTGTTCTCGTTTTATTCGGTATGTCTGTGAAGTACTATACTTTTGTGAGCAAGCTTAGTTTTAATCGTCTGATGATGCAGCAGAACCTCGCTCTCTCGTTTTCTTACGGTGGGTTCATCCTTGGCTCTGGGTTTATTATTGCGAGCTGTTTTAACCAGGAACACTACGACATCACCATTTACTGTATTCAGGTTCTCCTTAAGGCTATTCTGTCACTTCTCATCTTTCCTCTTTTTAAAAAGGGTCTCATTTATATTTTTCCTATCAAGTATCAATCCGCCATGACTGATGACAATGGAATCGACTTTGAAAGACAGCAATTGGGGTACGGATTTTTTGAGGGAATTATTTTTGTATCGGCAGCGATCCTAACAACGCTGATTGTGAATCGGATTCAGTTCGGATCTATTTATCCGTTCTTTTAGATCAGGGTCCCTTTCTTTTGCCCTTCGATCATTTCACGGTGAAGATTATTTAGCATAAGCTCAACTCGATCGAGCTCGACCTCTCCTACCTTCGATGTGTATTGTTTCTCGAGCATGTTCGTTACTTGGATTAAGTTTAATTTAAACTTTTGTCCATAGTCCGTTAGGTGCACCAGTTGCTCTCTCTTATCTTGTTCAGAGTTAACTCGGAGGATATAGCCTCTTTTTTCAAGTTCATTGAGATGGGAAGTCATCGTTTGCTTTTTCAAACCACAGGCTTTACCAATCATTTTTATCGATGGCCCATCATGATCAGAAATATACATGAGAATTTCGAGGAAACTTGGTCTCAAGTCATTAAACCCTAAAGCCTGCAGCTCTTTGATAAGCTCTATACTGTAGACACGGTAGATCTTCTTGAGAAGGCTTCCAATATGGGCGATCTTTTTCATATTGTCTGATTATAATACTATTGGAAATAAAGTTAAAGCTGTTTTACTTGTTTCTCGAGGTCTGCCGGTAACTGAATTTTTTTTACGGACTTGGTAGGCTCGGAGGAATTTTTAAGGCCGAGATACCAAAGATCTAGACGTACCTGATCCTTGGTTGAGAAAGTTTGAGCAAAGATTGAAGAACTTAAGGCAAAAAAAACTAATAAAAATATTTTTTTCATTTTTAAAATTCCTCAAAAGAAGAGGTGGGAAGAAGAACTTCCCACCTCTTAATCATTATTGTGCTGAAGCCTTAGAAGATTTCTGTTCAATATAACTCTTAATCCCTTGATCAATTTCTACTGACTCTGGGTTAATAATTTTACAGCTCACATCGAGAAGTTGTGGTCGTCTGTAACTTACGATCATCTTATGATCGAGTTGAACATAACCAGTGAGATCAATATTTAAAATTTCTGCCTGGGTCACAAATTTCAGATAAACTGTACTTCGAGATCTCTCAATCTTATAGTTGATACCGTCTTTTAAAGGGTGACGATAAACGTCTCTTTTATTTTCTGAGGAAAAGTTATCTACTTTAGGGTCAGCTTTAAAGACAACGATACTGTCATCTCTTTTTTCATTTTCTTTCGGATCAAGAATCAATTGATTCAAATCAAGTTTTCCCATGACCGTATCACCATCAAGGAGATCAAACTCAATTGTATTTACAGATTCTTTAAACACTTTTTCTGAACATTTTTTAAAACTAAAAAGAGAACAATCAAGTTTGTTTTCTTTTATCGTTAGATCACATCTGACATGTGACTTATCTTCTGCCAAAACACTTAAAGAAAGTAATGATAAAGCTAAAAGAGTTAATGATTTCATAAATTCCCCCTCTTGAAATCAGTTATACCGAATAATGAGCAAGCTGGGTGCCAAGAGCCAGTAGGGATAAATCCTCGAAACTGTGATAGAGAGGTGTCTAACTTTTAAACAGGTCTGAAAAAAGTAATCAGTTAAAGAAACTTTTTGAATTCGCCACAGAAGTAGCGATGCCCACACCGACACCAAAAGTCAGCATGCTTGATCCCCCGTAACTCATGAGAGGAAGCGGAATCCCCACGATTGGGAGAAGACCAGAAACCATCGCCATATTAATGAAGGTATGCCAGAAAAAAATCGCCATGATCCCAATTACAAGCACAGAATCAAAGAACTTCTGCACTGAACTAGCAAGCCATACTAAGCGCATAAAAAAGATGAGGTAAAGAGCAATCAAAACGATCGAGCCAAAAAATCCATGTTCTTCATTGTAAATCGCAAACACAAAATCGGTATGGTTTTCAGGTAGGTAATTCAAGGAAGCCTGAGAGGAGTTTTTAAAACCCTTTCCAAAAAGCTGACCTGAACCAATCGCAATCTCTGATTGAATTGCATTATAACCAGACCCTCTCGCATCTTGATAGGGATCAATAAAAGTATGAATTCTTTTTCTCTGATATTCTTTAAGACCATAGTTATACATGAGGACACCAGAGACAATGGCCAAAGCTCCCAGAGTCCCAATTGTTTTCCACTTAAGTCTTTTATAAAAAATCATCATCGAGAAAATAAAAAGAAGTAAAAGTCCCGTTCCTAAGTCTGGCTGAACAATCACCATCACGGCCGGTATGAATGTAATTAATCCCGGTATAATAAGATCTCTAAAACCTAACTGAACTTCGGGATTAACTCTCGTGAAGTACCTCGCGAGTGCTAGGACGAGCCCCATTTTCATGAACTCTGACGGTTGCATCCGGATTGGTCCAAGAACAAGCCAGCGCTGAGCTCCCATCCCAACTTTACCCATAAGAAGAACCAGTAGAACCAGAAAAAGAGTAAAAGCATAGGCAAGATAAGCAATCCTTTCAATTGTTTTCGGACTTAGAAAACTGATAATGAAAGCGACTGAAACGGAAAGAAAGAACCACATAATCTGAGATTTATAAAGAGAGTCCAAGCCCTCGTTCGATTGAGAATGAGTAGCAGAATAAAGATTTAAAACTCCGAAGATAAAAATCACGGCCATATTTCCAATGAAGGAAAAATCGTATCTCTTTAAAAACTGCATGATAGTTTGGTTCATGCTTCTCTCCTACTCGTTTGACTCTGAAGTTGTAGTTTTAGCTTGCTGACGGAGTGACTTCACCCACTCATCCTTAATCTCTTTATCGCGGTCGAGATTTTTCAGGTAAAGCTCTGGGTGATATTTCTGCATATACTTCGTAATGACTGCTTCAACTACAGGAGTTGCTGCACTCGATCCGTGACACCCGTGTTCAACGATCGCAGCTGCCGCAATTTTAGGATTATCATAGGGAGCAAAACCCACAAAAAGACCGTGGTGTCGTGAATTGTAATCCATGTTTTCACACTTCTGATAAACCTTATCAGCACTCGCACTTTTTACTTGGGATGTTCCGGTCTTTCCGGCCATCAGAATTCCCTGACCTCGTCTAAAGAACGCTGTCCCTTTTGGATTATTCACAACCTGAAAAAGCCCCTCTCTAATAAATTTGAGAGTCTTTGGATTTTTCATCTTCACTTCAGAAAGTAATTCTGGAGTGAAGGTTTTAACCAGTTCACCATGATGGTCATAAATATCTTTGACCACATACGGCCTAAAAATCTTCCCACCATTAGCAATCGCTCCATAGGCTGTCGCAAGTTGAATCGTAGAGGCTAACACGTAAGATTGTCCGATAGCACAGGAGAGAGTCTCTCCTCCTTGCCAATCTTGTCCGTATCTTTTCTTTTTCCATTCTTTCGTAGGAATAAGACCTGCAACTTCTCTTGGTAGAGAAATCCCTGTCCTCGCTCCCATCCCAAAACCTTTGGCATATTTGGCAATATCATCAATATCCATTCGGTTAGCAGCTTTTTGAAAATAGACGTTACAAGATTCACGAACTGCTTTGACGAGATTCGTCGCTCCGTGCCCCTCTTTTTTCCAACAGTGAAAAGTCTTACTACCGAATTTAAAGGATCCATCACAAAAGACTTCCGTCCTCTCATTAATTTGACCTTCTTCAAAAGCAGCAATCCCTGTAATCGCTTTAAAAGTTGATCCAGGAGAAAAATGTTCTTGGATATTTCGATCTCGCAGAGGATTTTCTTTATTGAGAACAAGGCTTCTCCAATACTCTGGGGTTAAGCCTCTAGAGAACTGAGAGGGATCAAATGAAGGTCTTGAAACCATCGCCAAAACTTCACCAGAATCAATATCAATCGCAATGACACCACCCACTTTCTCTTCAAGTGCATTATAGGCAGCAATCTGCATATCTCGATCAATCGTGAGTTTTACATTCATTCCCGAGACAGGTTTTTCTTCCTCAATCCCTTGGAAAAGATTATCGCTGTTAATGTAGCGTTTTCTTCTTCCTCGAGCATCAACCTCAACAAACTCATGGCCGTTCTCTCCTCGAAGAAAACGATCTAATTGTTCCTCAATCCCAAACTGTCCAATAAAGTCCCCAAGGCGGTAATCCATGCGATCTCTTTCTCTCAATTTAGGAAGCTGAGATTGAGAAATTTCAGAGATGTAACCCAAAAGATGAGCACCGATTTCTTTATCTTTATACTCTCTTGAAATAAACGTATCGACACTAATGCCTGGAAGATCTGCGTTCTGAGATTCAATTTGTGCTAATTCATCAAAGGAAATATTTTTCTTAATAATAATGGGGCGATACTTCGCTTGATTTGAATTTTTTTTGAGAATCGCTTCGATCGATTTCACTTCCATGCCTAAGATCTTAGCAAGTTTTCCGATCGTGACCTCGTGATCGATCAAAAACTGCGGAGTTAAAATGGCATCAAAGCGTGGGATATTATCAACGATCAACTGATCGTCTCTAGAGTAAATAAAACCTCTCGGCGCCCAAACAACTTCTTTACGAAGTCGATTCTGAAGCGAGTAATTGTGAAGGATATCCCCTTTATACACTTGCAGGTACCAAAGTCTCGCAAGCACGAGACCAAAGGCGGCAGTGATAATGTAGGAGATGAGGGTCGCTCTATCTTTATGAATTTTTACTAATTCTTCTTCACCAAACATAATTAGATTTCAACTCCGGATGGGCCAGAGTCACTTGGAACTCTCCAAATAGTTTCGAGGATCCAAAAAACAAAAGGAGCCATTAATGACAACAAAATACTACCAGGGATAAAGCTCCAGAAAAGCATACTGAGCTTCGTAAGGTCACTAAGCTTCAAACAAATAATCAGACTCACAGTCGCAAACCAAACAATCTGAAAGAACTGTACGATGACCATAGTCATAAAAGCAGAACTAAGCTGCAAAAGATCTTTTAAATAATTCGCAGAAGCCACAACGATCAGTGCTGCCAGTGTTCCAAGCGCCCAACCCTCAATCGAAAAGACAGAATGAACAAGTTGTAGAATAAGAATGAGCCATGACACGACTGGAGAATCGAGTTTGAGAGCTAAAAAGAGAATGATCAGGACATTAAACGTTAACCTATATTGTTGCCAACCGAGTGCCGGTAGAAGAGATGAGGTGACGATTTCAAATCCAATCATCAGAAACATGGTAATACTGAAAGAAATTAAAATTTGGGATAAGCGCAGTCTCATTTACTAGCCTCGACTTCGATTGATGCTGTTTTATTAACGGTCCCTGGGATGAGGACAAGGACTTCTTCAAGTTTATCAAAATCAACGCTTGGGTTAACTTCGATCGAAAGAGTCATACCATAGTTTTCTCGGTTAATGTTCGTGATCATCCCGACTTTTATCCCCTTAGGATAAATGCCTCCCACTCCTGCAGTGATAAGCTTATCTCCAACTTCGACTGACTCTCTACTCATGACGTATTTCAAGATACACTTGTAATTAAGGACTCCCTCAACGATACCGTGAGTTCTCGTTCGTTCTACAACAATGTCCACTCGATTATTTTGATCGAGGATGGTGAGAACATCTGAATAGCTCTCTGTCACTCGGAAAATATAACCAACAAGCCCTTGATCTGTAATCACAGGGGACATTAACTTAATCCCGTGCTTAGAGCCTTTATTTAAACGGATGACTTTAAACTCATTGGCCGAGTCCCATCCCACCACCTGCGCCATGATTGGTTTATGCTCCTCCTCATCCGAAAAGTGGAGAAGTTTTTTTAACCTTAAATTTTCCTTACGGATCTCCTCTAAGGAGATAAGATCACTCTCTAGTCTTGATACTGTCCGTTTAAGGACAGCGTTTTCCTTACTGGTATTCACAATCGCCAGGTAATTTTCCCAGAATGTTGAAATATTTTTTTGGGAGTTAGTTAAACTCTCTTGAACTGGAGAGACGATTTCCGCTACGAGCTGGTGGAAGAGTGAGGTCTCTTCTAAATTAAACTGCTTTTTCGAAACCCCAATCATAGCGATAAAGGCAACGATAATATTACTGACAATTTTGGTCTTTGAAGACTCTTGAACAATTTTCAAGTGATCACCCTCATTTATTTTCTTGATCCCAAAAGCTTAATAAAAGGAAAACCTAATGCCAATCAAGATTCACAAAAGTCTTTGACCTCTGGGGAAGAACCTCTATAAAATAATCCGAGATTTAAATGTTCAAAGGACAATTATGAAAAACACCTTCGCGAGTAAGATTTCTTACTTCATCTTAACTTTCATGTTTCTGATCATCACAGCAAGCTTCTTGTTTAGTAATTTTGATAATTTTTCTTTAGGCAGCTCGAAAGATGCAGCATCGGTAGACGGAACTCCTATCACTCTCAGAGAATTTCAAATGGCCTTAAACCGTCAGGTTGAGTTTTTTAGCCAAATGATGGGCGGTAAAGGCATGAGCGAGCAGCAACTAGAACAGATGGGCATTAAACAAATGGTGCTCAACTCACTCATACAGCAAAAACTCATGTTGAATCTTGGTAAGCAAGCTGGACTAGATGCGTCACTTGATGAGGTTAAGGCTGAAATTAAGAATATGAGCTATTTTAAAACGAATGATCAGTTCGATGTGAACTTGTATAAAAATATGCTTCAAGCGAATGGCTATACTCCGTCCCAATTTGAAGAAATGGTTCAAAATGACCTTAAGCAAAAAAAAATCGAAACTGCGCTCAATTCCTTGATCGTATCGGAAAATTATCTCCAGGATATGATCCGTTTCAAAAACCAAGGTTTAAAAGTTGAAGGGATAAAAATCACAAGACAAGCTCTAGCCCCTCTTGTGACGGTGAGTGAAAAAGAAATCAAGGACTATCTTGCAGATACAACCCATAAAAAAAATCTTGAAGATTACTATAATGAAAACTTAAGTCGCTACAATAAGCCTGAGGAAGTGAAAGCTCGTCATATCCTTATTTCTGGTGCAACTGATGAGTCACTTAAAAAAATCACAGCCATCAAATCAAAATTGACAGTTAAAAATTTCAGCACTGTTGCGAAGAGCGAAACTCAAGATCCATCAGGGAAAGATAATGGTGGTGATCTTGGGTGGTTCTCAAGAGGACGAATGGTACCTGAATTCGAAAACGTCGCGTTTTCAATAAAAGAGGGACAAATTTCTGAACCAGTAAAAACTCAGTTCGGTTATCATGTCATCCTAGTTGAAGGTAAAAAAGCTGAAGATAAAAAAGAGCTTAAGCAAGTTGAGGCAGAAATCGCTCAACTCTTAATTCAAAAAACAAAAGCTCAGGACTTAGATCAATTGTTGAAATCCAAGAATGAAGAACTTAAAGGTCTTCTTTCTAAAGGGGATGTTAGTGCTGTTGAGGCCATGGCAAAAAAAGTGGAAGGACAGTTTCTTAAAGAAACGGACGTAAATAAGTTTGATCAAACGCTAGCTGGTCAAAACTTAGCACCTCAAGAATCAGAAAAGCTTTTTAAAGCACAGACTGGTGAGGTGATTGACCTCGGAAATCCAGGAACAATTTATCTAGTTAAAATTAAGTCAATTAACGCTGGCCCTGATGCTCTTAAGCAGGCTGAACTACTAAAAACTGAAGGCTTGACACTTTCTCAGACTGAAACTCGTAAGCAGAGAGAGGAGCTGGTAAAAGTTTTAAATAACAAAGCAAAGATTGTCACAAACCAAGGATTATAGTAAATCTCTCCACATCGGAGTGTGGTTATGGCAAGCAAACAGAATAAGTTTAAAGAAAATGTTAATGGGAAGTATTACGTCGATGATTCTTGTATTGCTTGCGATGCTTGTTGTGTCGAAGCCCCAAGATTCTTTGCGATGAATGATGATGATGGACATGCCTATGTAAAGCTTCAACCTCAGACACCTGAGGATATGAAGGAAGCGGAAAACGCTCTCTCGGCTTGTCCAGTCGAAGCAATTGGAAATGATGGTTAAAAAAAAAGGGCTCCATAAGGAGCCCTTTTTTTTGTCTAGGAAGTTAGGAGTTAGAACCAGTTATTATCTCTTAATGTTAAGAACTTCTTGAAGCATCTGATCAGAAGTCGTAATCGTTCTTGTGTTAGCCTGGAAATTTCTCTGAGCTGACATAAGACCAATGAACTCTTGAGCGATATCGACGTTAGATTGCTCGATTGATTTCGCAAGTACAGTTCCTCTTCCATCTGCTCCTGGTTTCCCGATTGCAGCCTGGCCAGATTTACGAGTTTCTTTGAAAAGATTTTTTCCTGTTTTAAATAAGCCTTCATTATTTGAAAACTTCGCCACTGCAACTTGTCCAAGATCTTTCTGACGGCCATTATCGTAAACTGCTGTTAATATACCATCATCGTTGAATGACATTGATGAAAGTGTCGCGGCAGATGATCCGTCTGAATTGTGTCTTGCTACTGAAGACTTAGATCCGTACATAGTTGAAGCATCAGCTCCGTTACCGCCTTCTTTAACTGACTTACCAAAGTTGAAAGAAATTTTCTGTCCAGCTTGGGCACCTTTATTGAAGTTGAAGCTATTTAAGCCTTGAACTTCTTCATCGAGAACACCTTTTTGATTAAATTTAAGTGTTCCATTGGCCATTTCAACCATTGTTCCTTCTTTCCCATTAGCAGCATCTGCTCCATCAACCATCGCATGGTATTCCCAAGAGCTACCATCTGCTCCACGGTTGAAGTACATTGTCACTAGTCTTGCTGTACCAACGCTGTCGTACACAGTAACCGAAGTGTTGAAGTTAGATGTTTTATCAGGATTTGCAGGATCAAATTTTAATGTCTGCTCTCTTGAATCTAAGTTCATCGACATTGTGACTTCAGTCGTTGCAGAGGCTGGAATATTTGTTGAACCTAATTTAATTGCACCTAATTTATTCGTGATTTTTCCATTTTCATCAGGCTGAAAACCTTGAACTTTATATCCATCGGCATTCACCATATAACCTTCCTTATCAAACTGGAAGGCACCATCTCTGCTATAGCCTTTTCCGAATGGTGCATCCACTTGGAAGAAACCATTTCCGTTGATGGCAAGATCTGTAATATTTTGAGTTCGAGAAATTGTTCCTTGGTTAAACTGCGGAGTCACGTGGGCTAGTTTTGTCCCTGATCCGATTTGGTCTCCTCCATCAATCCCGAGAAGAGAATTTGAAAGGATATCCTGAAACTCTGCGCGCGATGATTTAAATCCGTTAGTACCAGCATTAGCGATGTTATCACCGATAACTCCCATACTCTGACCAGCAGCATTTAAACCTGTGATACCAATGTTAAAAGAAGATAAAATACTCATCTGTCCCTCCTAGACGCTCTGGCGAGGGGAATTAAGCACAACAGGCTTTTTCCAATGGCTTCCAGAAAAGGACCAGCCAACCTCAACCAAAAAATTAATAATAAAACTTCCTAACTAACTCCTTACAAATCACATCATAAAAATCGTAGAATCAATTTTCGTGAACACATTCTCATTCATACTTCCCTTATCCACTGCTGTGACAACAGTGTTTCGATCAACATCAACGACATAAGCCGCTTTTTGTGTGATCACGAGGGAGTCATGGCCTCCTTTGTGTTTTAGCTTCATCAAAGCTTCTTTAAGCTTTAAGTATTCCGATCCATCAAGCTCGATATTTCTCTCTTGAAGTCTCTTAAGAGCATGAGTCGAAACAGTAACCTCTGGTCCAATTTCTTTTTGCGAGACCTGAGGTAACCGAGGATCAGTTGAAAGCTGATCAACTAAATTTTTAAATTCACTCTTCTGACCACTCTTGAGAGTGTTATCATTCTCTACCTTCTTATCAGAAGGAAGAGACGTGATATTTGGAATCAAGAATGAATTAACTTTACTCATACTAATCGTAAATTCCTGTGTTCTCTGAGTAAGCATTCACTGCTTGCTCTACACGAGGAGCCTTATTATTTAATTTTACCACAGGGGCAGCTTGGTCCGATAGCGAGGAAGAATTTACCGAATGAGTTTTTGTGTCAGCCGTATGAAAACTTGCGACATCTCTAAGGTAAACTTTTTGTCCAGCAACAGTAAGAACTGGTTCACCTTCGTCAAAAGTTACACTTTCAACAATCCCAGTTGCTTCTGTTCTTGCGATAACTTCTTCACCATTACTATTCCAAGCTTTCACTTGAACTTTATAATTACCTTTTACAGCAGGAGAACCGTCGAGAGCGACTCCATCCCAAGTGACCTGGTGAGATCCTTTGGTTAATCCTTCTTTCCAAATTTCTCCAGAGATATTATTTTTTTCATCTAAAACTCTGATCATGATTTTCGATGCATCACTTTCGAGCTTAAAAAGTACTTCTGCAGGATCACCACTTTCTTTAAGAGAAAGAGAAGAACCATGAGTGACAACTTTTTTACCAACAAATGAAGCAGCATAAAATTTATCTTGCACATTTTGTGACTTATTAGACTCGTCGAATTTTTTATTTAAATTTGCTAGCTGCTCGAGTTGAGAGAACTGCGCTAACTCGCCAGTCAACTTCCCTTGATCCATGGGGTTCATCGGATCTTGGTTTTGAAGTTGGAAGGTGAGAAGCTTCATGAACTCATCTTTGCCCATTTGATTATGAGGGCCCTCTTTGTAGAGATTGTTCGTGATTTTCTTGCCTGTGGCTTTATTGATAATTTCTTCTTGAATTTGATCTTGTGATCTACGTGGCGCCATTTCGACTTGACGATAGCGGAGCTCTTGTGGAGAGACTGGTCTTCCCATTTCAGGCATTAGGCTGCTTCCTGTGAGAATTGTTTCCAAAGATCTTCACGTCGCTGAGACTCTTGTCGTCTTTGATTTTGTTCTGACCCAAACTGCTTCTCACCTTGAGCTTGTTTTTGTTGATGTTGATTAAAATCAAAATCTTTTGAACTTGATGATGAAGAGGTTTCAAGCTTGAGGTCACTGACACTCACACCAGCTGTCGATAAGTGAGAGAGAAGATCTTTCGAGTTTTGTTGAAAAAACTGAGTTCCCTCATTGGATTGAGTTGCGATGTTGATCGCTACTGCCTCATGGTGGTGAGCTGCCTTCTGAACTGTAATATCAATCATGCCGAGTTCTTGATGATTAACTTTTAAATTTATTGTTGGCTCTTTAGCCATTTTTGCTTGAACGATGTAATCACTAATTTGATTAAGAATTTGCTGAGGCTGAGAGCTCTTAATTTCATTCATGCTAAAAACAGGTGCATCTGTTTTTGATGCCTCAAGCGAGACAGGTTGTTGATCACCCATCATTTGAAGAAGAAACTGTTGTGAGTTCATTGGTGATTGTTTTGTTTCTACACCTTGAACAATTTGCTCTTTTGAAAGATTAAGATCCTGTGAAGCTTTTAACTGTTGAGTCATACCATAAGGGGCAGAGTTAAGGTGCTTCCTTGGAAGAACTGTTTTCTGTTGAACAAAATCTTCTCCAGATACGAGTTGTGGCAATTCTTTATTAAGATCCCCTACTTTTTTAGTGGCTTCATGTTGAACTGACGTAGGAAGCTTAGCCCCAGGAATCTCGCCTTCTTCAGATGAATCAAGAAGAAGTGGATTCTCAAGAAGTTTTTGCTCAACTTCAGGAGCAATGAGGGCATCAACTTTTTGAGTCATTTCCGGATCGATTAAATGAGCCGTTTGAAGATCTGGATGAGCGAACAACTGTGAATCAAGCTCAGAAGCAAAATCAGTTTGTGATAACTGATTTTCAAGATTCAACTCACCTTCAACTGAAGGAGCGCTCTTTTGAGCGTCGATCGCAGGAGATAGGGAGTTTAGAAGTGCTTGAATCATTTTTTTCCTATAAAGAAAAGTGGTCCTACGGTTATTGTGCAGGAAAACATTAGCGAAATAAACCTGGGCATATTCTTCCCGAACTGCCCTACTTTAATGGTGCTCTCGATCTTATTTGAAGTTGATTTACATAGAATTAAAAGTGACAAGAAGCTCATAAAACATAATTATTTCAGACGCTTAGCCCAAAACAAGAGATAGCCGTTTTTGCATCCTTTGATCTAATGAAACAAATTAATCAAGTAATAAGATGCGAATCACAATGCTCACAAATCAAAGACGGTTATTTCAAAAGAAAAGATGACGGGAAACTGGTCCAACGCTACAGGTGCAAGATCTGTGGGAGAAGATTTTCAAGCGCAACATCATCACAACTCTATCGACAAAAGAAAAGAACAATAAACTATAGACTAATAGAGCTTTTAAGCTCGGGTGTTTCTATGCGACGTTCGTCGAAAATTCTACGTCTCAACAGGAAAACGGTTGAGCGAAAATTAATCTTTTTAGGAGAGAAGTGTCGTCAAAAAAATTTATCTCTTCTAAGAAAAAGAAAAAAGAAAATTCATGACATTCAAATTGATGATCTTGTCACAAAAGAAAACTCTAAGCTCAAGCCACTTAGTATTACTGTTGCTGTAGATAAGAAAAACAGAATGATCCTAGGGGCTGAAGTGTCTCAGATTCCTTCGTTCGGTCACCTAGCTCATATGTCGCGTAAGAAGTATGGATACAGAGAAGATAAGCATTGCGAAGGACTGAAAAAATTATTCGAAACCATAGAGAGGTTTGTTCACCGAGAAGCTTGTGTAGAATCAGATTGTCATCAAAAATATCAACATTACATATCAATCTATCTACCGCATGCGAAACACATAACTTTTGAAAGCGAAAAAGCATCTGTCGTAGGCCAGGGTGAGCTCAAGAAAATCCGCTTTGATCCCCTCTTTACTATTAACCATACGCTGGCAATGATGAGAGCAAATATTAATCGCTTGATTCGAAAAACTTGGTGTACGACCAAAGATCCTGTGAGGTTAAAAGATCACATTGATATTTTTATTTATTATTACAATAAGAAAATTTTAGGACTATCACCAATATAGTATGGCAGTTAGTCTTTTTTCATGAGCAAATACTGCTTCTGCAGTTTAGCTGAGACTTCTTTATCCATAAAATTGAAAATCTTTGAGGCTTTCTTAGAATCAAGCATCTGAAGAATCTTAATCGCAATATCCGATTCCTGCACCGACAGAACCTCTGCTGCTTTTTGTGGCTTCATATTCGAAATTGTCTCGACGATCTGACCGATTCGGTTCTTAGACTCTTCCTCATTTTTTTCTACGCAGCCAAGAAAAAGTTTTTGTTTGGCTTCAAAATCTGTCACTTTCTTTGTGAGCTGAGCCTCTGCCGCCTTGAGTGTATCCCGCTGTTTCTGAAGATTTAATTCCTCTACCTTTAACTTCTCCTCTTTTTCAAGAAGCTCTTTCGTAAGTTCGGCTACAGGCTTCGTCTTTAGTCGATCGACCTGAGTCCTGATCTCTGATTTGAGCCGAGACTGAAACTCTGCTTCAGTATACGTTTTCGCTATGAGGAGTGAGGGTAGAAAAAAGAAAAAATATTTCATCATTTTTTATCTTTGAAGTTGAGCCAAATCTGAGTCTGTTCTTCAACCTTCTCATCAATTTCTTTATTAAGTTTTTTCCTAAAATCAGTATAATCTTTTTCTTTTAGATTCTCTATTACTTTTAGCTCACCCTTCAGGGTAGCAAGCTCTTCTTTCTTCTGCTGAATGAGTTTTTCGTATCTTTTTCTTTCTGCTTCTAAGAGCTCAAGGTTTTTAAGTTTTCCAGCCATGAGCATGGGAAAAGTTTGAATTTGTCGAGCTGCAACTCCCTGCTCTACTCCTCCTGATTGGATCTGATAGTAACGATCTAGCTCTCCGTTCTCATGTATGATCTGCTGATCAATTTTATCCATGTACCTTAGGAGCTGACCCAGCTCAACACGGCAATTCTCCTCTTTGAGCTTTCTAATTTTTAAAACAGGATTGAGTTTGAATTCGTATTTTTTCATTTATTATTTATAGTTTGGATCGACAGCTTTCTCTGCCTTCCTTGCAATCTCAAGCATTCGATCGAATAAATCATCGATGGTTGAAGACTCTTCTACTTGCTGCCTCAGAAGATTAATCAGGTCATCATAGATCGCAATCGCCTTATCCACTTTCGGATTAGACCCACGAGCATAAGCACCGACCGTAATCAGATCCTCTGACTCCTTATATGAAGCAAGAAGATCCCTTAAGTGTGAGGCTACAATTTTGTGCTCTTTAGTGGCAACCTTAGGCATAACCCGTGAAATAGAAGCCAGTACATCAATCGCAGGATAATGATTTCTCGCTGCTAACTGACGAGATAAAACGATGTGACCATCGGAAATCGCTCGAACAGCATCTGCAATTGGCTCATCCATGTCTCCACCCTCAACGAGAACCGTATAAATCCCAGTAATCGTTCCGCTCTGAGCTTTTGTCCCTGCACGCTCCATCAACTTTGGAAGCTTAGCGAACACACTTGGGGTATATCCCTTCTGTCCTGGAGGTTCGCCCACAGATAATGAGATCTCACGATTCGCCATAGCAAAACGAGTGATCGAATCCATCATCAGAAGAACATCTTTATTTTTATCTCTAAAATATTCTGCAATTGTTGTAGCGGTGTAAGCAGCTTTCGCGCGGATGAGGGCCGAGGTATCAGAGGTTGCAACGATAACCACTGACCTCTTAAGTCCCTCTTCACCTAAATCAGATTGGATGAACTCTAACACCTCACGTCCTCGCTCTCCGATAAGCGCAATCACGTTGATATCTGCACTCGTATTACGAGCGATCATCCCCATTAAAACTGATTTCCCGACTCCTGAACCTGCCATAATGGCCAAACGTTGACCTTTTCCTGCAGTAATAAAAGAGTTAATGGAATTTATCCCAACATCTAGAGCTTCTCTAATGGGTGGGCGATCAAGAGGATTTAACGGTACACCAAAAATTGATTTTTTCGAAAACTGGCCACCAATTGGCCCCTTACCATCAATCGGTTGTCCCTGAAAATCTATCACTCTTCCAAGCATTTCTTCTGAAATATTAATCTCTGTCACAACTTCTTTAAGATGGATCGTTGTTTCAGAGTTAATTCCTGAAATTTCATCATACGGCATCACCATACAATTCTGACCAGAGATCGCTACAACTTCACCTAGGGATTTTTCACCATTCTCAGCTCGGAATTCTACGCAGCTACCTAAGATAGCCTTTGGCACAGCAGCCTCATAAACCATTCCTTTTGAAGCAATGATTTTACCAATTTTCTCGTAGGGAATTTTACTTTCAATGTTTTTTAAAATTTTCTGGAAACCAAGGTCAGTTGTGATCATGTTCTTTTACCTGCTCAAAGATCTTCTCAATGTTTTCCATCACACTTTCCTGAGATCCATCGATCAATCCGTTTTGAGTTTCAAGAATAATCCCTGGGCCTTGAAGTTCCGGAACAATCTCAACTCTAATATTCTGAAGCTGACCAACATTTCTTTCAACTTGGGGAATCATCTCATTCATTGAATCGAAATGAGCACGACTCACCTTTACGATGAGATTTCTTCGAGAGTTCATCTCTAAAATCAGCTTTTCAAGTAAAGAAGCCAAGTAATTTTTATTATCCATTTCCTTAATCAGAATCCACTTAACAAATCGCTTTACGAACTCAAGAGTTTTCTCTTTTTCTTGAAGAATGAGACCATCGAGCTGTTGATAAGCTTGTTCAAGCTGTGATTTGAGATGGTTCAACTCATCATCAAGTTGATTTCTATGTTCAGCGTAGGCTTGATCTTGTCCGTTCTTTTTCCCTTCCTCAAGTCCTGCTTGATAGGCTTCTTCATAGTGAGCCTGGATTCGTCGCTCGACTTCTGCTTGTACCTTCAACTCATAGTCTTGGTTTTCCTGATCAGATAATCCACGAGATTTTCTGACGACCTCATCAATTTTAAATTTACCCTTAGACTCAAGGGCTCTTTCTGTTCTAATCGTTGATTGTCTTTCGACCTTTTGCTGAGTATTTTCAAAGTCAAA
>Ga0255183_1000035_pt1 | contig 65546 bp, 67 predicted proteins | sample Atl_UVDOM_RepB_8_FD_183638 | JGI IMG/M metagenome (GOLD analysis project Ga0255183, IMG submission 183638) | Freshwater microbial communities from Altamaha River, Georgia, United States - Atl_UVDOM_RepB_8d | ecosystem: Environmental > Aquatic > Freshwater > River | place: USA: Georgia...
AAACTTCAATGAAGTTGGTCTCCAATATCATCACTACTTAAAATGAAATATCTGACACTTCTTTTTCTTTTTTCATGCTCACATCTCTTCTACTATCCTTCAAAAGAGCAGAAACTCGATTCACATCAATTTATTAAAAAAGTAGAAGACTTAAATCTCACCACAGAAGACGGCATCAAAATTCATGCTCAATTTTTTCATGCTGAAAAATCTCCCTTGAAAGGAACGATTCTCTTCTTTCATGGGAACGCTGAGAATATTTCAACTCACTTTTTAAACCTCGCCTGGGTGACAAAACATGGATTCAACCTCATGGTTTTTGATTATCGTGGATATGGAAAATCAGAAGGCACTCCCTCCCAGAAAGGCACTCACCTTGATAGCCTTAAGGCCTTGAATGTGGCTTTTGAAAGGCATACTGGCCTTAGCCCAAAGGGAAAATTTATTGTCTATGGGTCTAGCCTCGGTGGAGTCATTTCACTGCGAGCAATTGAAAATTGGGATAAAAGAAACCACATTGATTTAATTGTCCAAGACTCAACCTTCATGTCGTATCAAAAAATCGCCTTTGAAAAATTGAAGTCAAGTTGGCTGACTTATCTGATATCCCCCCTCGCCTATGTTCTAGTGTCAGATGAGTACGAATCGAGTGAGCGTTTAAAAGAAATCGAAAATCCACTCCTTGTTATTCTTCAACCTCATGACCCAGTTGTTCCTGCTCGGCTAACTGAAGAAATTTATCTAAAGAGTCGATCTCAAAAAAAATGGCTCTGGGAATCTCCTCGAGGAGCCCACACGGATATCTTCTGGGTTGATCAGTACCGAAATCGAGAGAGATTCCTTGATTTGATCGACAATCTTTAAGCCGATCACACATTTTCACCTCCCTAAATGGCCCTCTTTGAGGTAGAAATGATGCACATTATTTTTTTCAGGATCACTCTATGAACTTTTTGCCACGCGCCACATTTGCTATTATCTCTCACCCCGATGCCGGTAAAACCACTATGACAGAAAAACTTCTGTGGTTCGGTGGTGTGGTTCGGGAAGCTGGGATGGTGAAATCAAAAACGGGAGATTACGCCAAATCAGATTGGATGGAGCTTGAAAAACAAAGAGGGATCTCTATCACCTCATCTGTGATGAGCTTTGAATATAACGACCGCGCTCTCCACCTTTTAGATACTCCGGGACACAAAGATTTTTCTGAAGATACCTACCGCACACTCACTGCTGTTGAATCAGTTCTCATGATGATTGACTCCGCTAAAGGAGTTGAGGCTCAAACGATTAAGCTCATGGAAGTTTGTCGTATGAGAGATACACCCATTGTCACTTTTATGAATAAATTTGATCGTGAAGCGATGGATCCTTTTGCTCTTTTAGATAATATTGAATCCATTTTAAAAATTCAGTGTATACCCATGACCTGGCCCGTGGGTAATGGAGTTGATTTTAAGGGTGTGTACGATTTCAAAACCAAACAGATCTTGAGTTTTAAAGACTCTCGAGATCCCTTTTCTCCAACTTTTATCGATGCAACAGATCTGAACTCTCAAAAACTCATCGATGCGATTGGCCCAGCGATTGCTGAAAAACTCAAAGAAGAACTCGAGATGGTGGAAACACTGATTCCTCCTTTCTCAATGGAAGAATACCTAGAGGGAATTCAAACTCCGGTCTTTTTTGGGTCTGCCCTCAAAAACTTCGGTGTTAAAGAAACTCTCGATCTGATCACAAAGATTGCTCCAACTCCAAAGCCAAGAGAAGCCGTACTTGCGCCTTATGACTCGTCAGCGAAAAGAATCACCATCTCTCCTGAGGATCAGGAATTCACAGGATTTATCTTTAAAATCCAAGCTAACATGGACCCAAAACACCGAGATAGAATTTCTTTTATGAGAGTATGCTCAGGAAAATTTAATCGAAATGATAAAATTTTCCATGTGAGATCCGGGAAAGAAATTAAAATCGCAACTCCTCTCATCTTCCAAGCAAGAGACCGAGATATTGTCGACGAAGCCTATGCTGGAGATATTATTGGTCTCTACGATACGGGAAAATATCAAATTGGTGATACCTTTTCTCAAGGAAAAAAACAGATCCGATACACGGGTATCCCAAGCTTCTCACCAGAACTCTTTATGCGAGTCACCGCGAAAGATCCGATGAAGGCCAAGCACCTTGAAAAAGGACTTGCTCAACTTTCTGAAGAGGGAGCGACTCAGCTTTTTATCAGACGACAAACGAATGAAAAAATGCTCGGTGCCGTTGGGGCCCTACAATTTGAAGTGGTTAAATTTAGGCTTGAAGATGAGTACTCTGTAGAAGCGATGTACGAAGCCGTTTCTTGGGCCGGTGTTCGTTGGCTGAAATTCCCTGATAAAAAAGCCGAAGAAAAATTTGCACAGGATTATTCTTCAGTCATCATGGAAGACAAAGAAAAAAGACTTTGTTTTGCTGCTAGAACTGAGTGGGATTTAAAGCTCGCAATGGAGAAAAATCCCGACGTCAAGTTCTATAAAAATTCTGATTATATCGATTAATTTTTTGGTTTAAACCAGCACAGGGGACGAAGTCCAACTTTGTCTCCAAGCTTCTTATGGCAAGTACCCAAAGTTTCTTCTTTCTGAGAAACATCATCATTCATGTCTTTTGCACATAAAGAACCAGCATAGTAAGTATCGAGACGACACTGAGCCTGTGGGTGAGCATTAAAAGTTTTATCCACCACATTGGTGTCATTAAGATCAAAACTAGGCGTTGGTGATTTTCTTAAAGCAGCTAAAAGACTGGCCGCTGAAAATCCGGCCATGGCCGAACGCTGACAAATCAATTGCTCTTCTTTTGATGAAAATGATTGAGCACAATCTTTTTTCACTTTTTGGGGGACATCCATTTTCGAAAGAATCTCTTCGTTGTTCTCAAGAATAAAGATTTTTCTCAAACATTTAAGAGATCCGAAATAATCAGACTGACCTTCATTAGATGACCAAGTATTGAAACCAAGAAGTTTATTTTTAGGAAAGCCACCAATATGGTGTCCAATCTCGTGACAAAGAACAAGGTTAAATCCATCTGGAGTGACAAGCGGATGACGAGCAAGTCCACCGTACATGTTCACAATCCATGTTCCAACTCTCTGTGCCGAAGCATTCACCGTTCCATCAGTCCAGTTTCTGGTGACAACTAGTTTTCCACCTTCACTCGAAATGATGGGTGCGTAAACTGCTTCCGTCTTATCGATCACAGCATTGAACTCTTCTTCCGATAGTCCTCCGGCAAGCGGAGAATCAGCCGCAATAAAAAGATCGTTTTCAGGTAAAAAGCCTGTTCCATCGGTACAAGCAAGAGAAGAAAAAGAAATAAAAAGGGAGATCCCTAAAAAAAGATTTTTCATCGTATCATCCTTAATAAAAAAGGGAGACTACCATGTCTCCCTATAACTTAAAAAAATTGAATTATTGGACGGAAGGCTTAAACCAACAGAGTGGTCTTAAACCGTAATCATAACCAAGCTTCGCGTGACAAGTTCCAGTCACTTCTTCTTTCGGAGAAACATCTTCTCTATAGTCAGCGGTGCAAAGAGCACCCTGAAGGTACGTATCTAAGCGACACTGAGTCGCCGGGTGGTTATCATCAGTTTTTGTGACAACTTTTGGATCAGGAGTATCAAATTTAGCTGGTGTAGACTGGCCACGAAGACCAGCAAATAATTGAGCGACTGAATCTCCCGCCATCCCAAGTCTTAAGCACATATCGAAATCATTATTCCAAACCCAAGAACTACCACAAGAACGAATAAGAGCTTCAGGTAGCTTCATTGATGAAACGATTGATCTATTATCATCATTTAACCAAACTTTTCTTAGACATTTTAAAGTCGCAAAGTAGTCAGCTTGTCCTTCATTTGAAGCCCATGGACTCGCCCACTGGCCAGCTTTCTTAGGCGCTCCACCAATATGGTGACCAAGCTCATGACAAACAACAAGGGCAAAACCATCTTCAGTGATAGCTTGGTGACGAGCTAAACCACCAAACATCGCCACAGTCCACTTCTTACCACTTTGCATGGCATAGGCGTTAACCGTTGCATCTGTCCAGTTTCTTTCTACAACTAATTCAGCTCCGAGACTTTTAATCACAGGTTCATACTCGGTGATAACTTTCGTGATCACGTTATTGAATTGCTCTTCAGTCAATCCACCATTTGCTGATTTCATCGAAACAGGGATTCTCATTTGATTTTCAGGAACAAATCCACCAGATCCATCCATTGAACAAGCGATAGAATTCGCTGTTATTGATAGGGCAATAAATGCTAGCATTCCTTGCTTTAATAATGTCATTTTGTCATCTCCTTATGAGGTCTTCATAAAATTCTGACATAAACAACACTTGTCATCATCAATAAAATTTGAAGTAAGAAGATGTTTGAAAGTGGAGAGGATGACTCCCCTCCACTAAAAAAGTGTCAAATTATTGAACTGAAGGCTTAAACCAACAAAGCGGACGAAGACCAATTTTATGTCCAGTTGAACCATGACATGTTCCAGTCACTTCATTGTCTTCAGCAACGTTGTCATCGTAAGAGATTTCACAAAGAGCACCCTGGAAGTAAGTATCAAGACGACATTGAGTCGCTGGGTGATTATGATCTGTCTTTTTTACGACTTTTGGATCAGGTGTTTCAAACTTCGCTGGTTTTTCATAACCAAATGAAGCGAAAAGTTTAGCGACAGAGTCACCGGCCATACCAGATCTAATACAAAGAGCTCTTTCATTTTCGTTTGACCATTGTTTAGCGCAAGATTTTTCAAGAGTTGCCGGAACATCTTTGATCGCCTTCACAATTTTCTTGTTGTCATCAGAAGACCAAACTCTTCTTAGACACTTCAAGGTCGCGAAATAATCTGACTGACCTTCATTTGATGCCCAATCAGCTGTGTACTGAGGAGCTCCACCGATGTGGTGACCAATTTCATGACAAAGGACAAGAGAAAAGCCATCAGTCGTAATCGTTTTATGTCGAGCAAGACCTCCGAACATAGAAACTTTCCAAATGTCACCTTCTCTTTCAGCATACGCGTTCACTGTTCCATCTTTCCAAAGTCTTTCAACTTTTAATTCGCCACCAGCTTCTTTTACGATAGGTGCGAAAATAGGCTCGATTTCATCAATGACAGCATTGAATTCCTTTTCTGATAATCCACCTGCGGCTTTGTCCCCAACCATAATTTTTAAATTATTTTTCGGAAGAAATCCTTCGAGGCCATCACTCGTACAAGTGAAGGCAGGCAATGATACAGCAAAAGTCGCGAGAAACAATCCGTGTTTGAATAGATGCATGAATCCTCCATGATTAATGATCTGATCTTTTAATCGTCACACAATCCGGAGGAAGTTCACGCTTTAATTATAAATGTAAGAATTTATCTGAAACTTGTAAGAAATGATTAATTTCTTTTAACACAGTTTAAATCTTCAAAAGCGATTTTCAGTCTGTTTACAAAGGCTTCTTCACCCTTCCTTAGCCATACCCGAGGATCGTAGTATTTTTTATTAGGAGCATCTGATCCCTCTGGATTCCCGAGTTGCGACTGCAAATAGGCAGCTTTTTCCTGAGAGTAATTTCTCACTCCTTCCCAATAAGCCCACTGCATATCTGTATCAATATTCATTTTTACCACACCGTAATCAATCGCCTCTCGGATTTCCGACTGGAGTGATCCAGAACCACCATGAAAGACAAATGAGACAGGCTTACCTGTTAGATTTTTTTTCTTCACCACATAGTCTTGAGAGTTTTTCAAGATAACTGGTGATAGCTTAACGTTTCCAGGTTTATAGACACCATGAACGTTACCGAATGAAGCTGCAATCGTAAAAAGCGAAGATATTTTTGAAAGCTCTTCGAAAGCATAAAAGACATCTTCAGGCTGAGTATAAAGTTTAGCGTTATCAACTTCTGTATTATCAACTCCGTCTTCTTCTCCTCCAGTGACACCTAGTTCAATTTCAAGACCCGTCTCAAAAGAAGACATTTTCTGAAGATATTTTTTTGAGATCTCAATGTTCTCTTCCAGTGATTCTTCAGAAAGATCAAGCATGTGAGATGAAAAGAGAGGTTTTTTAGTACTTTTATAATTTTCTTCCCCCGCAGCAACCATGTGATCAATCCATGGAAGTAATTTTTTAGCTGCATGGTCAGTATGAATAATCACAGGCACGCCATAATACTCGGCCATCAGCTGAATATGTCTTGCTCCAGAGATTGCACCTAGAGCAGCTGCCTTATCGTTTTCAAGTTTTAAACTTTTTCCCGCATAAAACTGAGATCCTCCTTGAGAAAATTGAATGATGACAGGAGAATTCATTAGTTTTGCCGTTTCTAAAACAGCATTAACTGAATTTGTGCCGATCACGTTGACGGCAGGCAAAGCGAACTTTTCCTCTTTCGCATATGAATAAAGATCGTGCAGCGCTTGGCCAAAAATGATACCAGGTTTAAATTTCATGGGAATCCTTTTGTTAGAAACCAAGTAATTATAGTAAACTTTATGAGTCTTGCAAAGGAAGCCCTCATGAATGTTGATGTTAAAACAATCGATTCTTTTCTCTCTCGTTATTTGAAAGCCTCAACGTTTGAGGATTACGGCCCTAATGGCCTCCAGGTAGATGCCTTTGAAGGTGAGGTAAAAAAAATAGCTCTCTCTGTCTCTGCGACCTTAGAAAGTATTGATGAGGCAGCTCGACAGGGCTGCGAGATTCTTATGACTCATCATGGGATTCTTTGGAAATACCACCCTGCTAGACCTCTGACTGGCCCGTTTGGAGAAAGAATTAAAAGACTATATAAAAATAATCTCAGTCTTATTTCTTACCACTTACCTCTCGATGCTCACGAGGAAGTTGGGAATGCCGTAGCACTGGCTAAAAGATTAGGACTTAAAAACTTAAAGCCTTTCGGCTTACATAAAAAACAGTACTCAGGTATCCAGGGGGAATGGGATCAAGAAATGACTGGCGATGATGTGAAAGAACTTCTCCAAAAAATTCTTGGCCGATCAGTCGTTCATGCCAATGTTCCAGAGAAAAACATCCGTACAATCGGCATCATTACCGGTGGTGCTAACAATGATTGGATTCAAGCTTCTGAAGCAAAATTAGATGCCTATTTAACGGGAGAGATTTCAGAATATAACTGGCATGACTCAATTGAAGCAGGTCTTCACTTCTTTGCAGGTGGGCATCATGCAACAGAAAAATTTGGTATTCAAGAGCTCGGAGAAAGACTCAAAAAAGAGTTCCCTGGACTTCAAACTGTTTTTATCGACAGCGCTAATCCCGTTTAATGAGAATAATTTGATCACCAAAGTCGTTGGTGTTAAACGCCATCATCTCTGCTTGTGGACCAAAGCCTGCATAAAGATCGCATCTAGCAGCACCTTTAATCGATGCGCCTGTATCCTGCGATAAATAAAAGCGAGAAAAATCTTCTTTGATGGGTTGATGATTCACCTGTAATCCAACGACTTTTTTTGTGCGGATAAAATTAATCAAACCTGTCGTAGGATAAAGTGTTGTATCAATGGCGAGAGATCGATGGGGAGTGAGTTGAATATTTTGAACTCCCACCGGAGGAGTGTCAGAGAGGTTATAAAACACGTACGATGGAGAAGTGGCGAAAATTTCTCCCTGCTTGCCAGGATTCTTGTCTAAAAATTCTCTCTGGGCAGGAATCGATGTATCTGCTCCGAGATATCCTTTCTCCTTCATATAGTGATAGATCATTTTAAAGGGAAGGCCGTTTTTCCCGCCGAAATTGAGATACTTATACTCTTTTTTACCGTCATCACCAGTCAACTCAACTCTTCCACTGCCTTGAACATGAAGAAGATAAATATCATAAAGTGACTGCTTCACATAAAGGAGCTCTAATCCTTTATTCTTCAGCACACCCTTGAAATCGATGTTAAACCTCGTTTCAGTCGCAAGCTTTGGGTCTTGAGGTTTTTTATAAATCGGATTTTTAAAGGTTTTGTTTTTTTTCAATGACCCTTGAAGGTCAGGAGAATAATAAGACGTAAACTTTGTTTTGAGTGCATTTCCAACAAGATCGATCGGTTCATAGAAATCAAACTCTCGATTCACATCTTGATTGAAAAGCTCAAAGCACTCTTCTTTAGATTTTGTAGAAAGGCAGTCTTCAAAGTTTTTAACAATTTTATCGAGAGAGACGAGCGAATCAACAATAACTGATTTGGGATAAGTTCTATCTCCAAAAGTAATCGTCCCTGTGAGTGTTAATCTTTTGTAGAGATCGAGCTGCTTAGACACTGCACTTCTTAGGTCTTGGAGGTCCATATCATCGCCGAAGATGATAGATTGTTCCACTCTTTGAGTAGGCGTGATTTCTTGCGCAAAAACAGGACTCAATACCAAAGATATTAACCAAAGAATCAATCAACGCTCCTTGCTCATTTATCGTGAGGAACATTAATGTGAGAAAAGGAAACCGTCAAAAGGAAATTTTGAGTTATCTCAATAAGTTATGGAAGCTTTGGTGCATGTAAGATCTTATTAGATTCTAAGAAAACTTTTAAACTTTTTTACAGAAAATTGAGCATATTTTACCCAAAAAAAACCTTGCGGGTCTACTTTCGCAAGATATCTAAAGAAAGATTCAACTGAATCAACCTTGTAAAAATCATCTGTCAGGGGAAAAAGTGAAAGAGGATAATCTTTAATTTGGATCTCCCATGATTTGAGCTCTGTAATAAATTCATAAGGCTTCTCGGACTTGAACATCTCAGAGAAAAAATAATGGGCACTCACATCGATAAGTGACCCCTTTGTTATCGTGCAACGAGACTGGAATCCAAGCTTAACCTTAAACCTTGCAAGTCTTAACCATCTCACTGGATCAAGGTGAAAATCAGCCCCTGCTGGCGCAAGAGTCTTCATCTTTAAATCATCAACTCCACCAAGTGGATCGATCAAAGACCATTGATTCTTTTGCCATAAAAAGCCAATCGTATTGATCGTGAAATCTCGCCTTAAAGAAGCTTCATGATAATCAAATTTAAAACTAAACGTTGGTTCAAAATTTTTATGAAGATGAGATGATAAAAATGATTCCTTACGTGGTGGAGAAAACTCAAATTCTAGATCTCCCATTTTTAATTTTAAAATAAAGTAGGATAATTCAGTCACTTCACCTAGTTCAGAGAGATCTTCTTTAAAGCTTTGCCAAAGACCAGCACTAAACTCAGTATTTAGTGATCTCACTTCAATATCAAAATCTTTGATGGCAGTTTTGCCGAGAAGAAAATCTCGAGTGGCGCCACCGATAAAGAGAAATGAATACTGATGATGATCGGCAAAGAATGCTTTTAGCTGACTAGGGAGAAAATCAGCGAATTTTTCAAACGAGGGATTCATTTTATTTAAACGATCTCTTTCGTTACATCGAGCAAGAATTGATAGAGTTCCTTAATCTTATAAGAGTCCGCTTCATCAGCATGAAAAGCAAAGGAAACCTTATTACTGTAGATTTCAAACCCATGATCGACATTAGCCAGCTGATTTTTTAAATGTGCTCGTTTGAGAACGTGAGTGGGAATGGCCGCAACTCCAAGGCCTGAATTTACGGCGTGAAGCATTTGTCCGAAGGAGTTTACAACAAGACGTGGTTTTATTGAGCGTGGAACAACCGAGAACCTTTCTCTACACCAGCGATAAAAATTAGGATCATTATTTTCATAAAAGATCACAGGGTGCTGGAGAATTTCTTTTAGTTCTGTTTCAGGTTTTATCTGAAAACTTTTTGGATAAATTAGTGCAGTATACTCACTATGAAGCTCATACTTCTGAGCGAAAGCTGGCACTAAAAAATCTGGAAGAATTAAACAATCAATTTCATGCTGCTCAAATTTTTTAATTAAAGTCTCTGGAAAATCCATCGTGAGACGCACTTCGAGCTCAGGGTATCTTTCTAAAAAACCCAGCATTCGTGAAGAAAGCCAAGTTTTTCCAAGGCCATAAAGAGACCCCACGTGAAGCTTGCCCTTAATTTGATGATTCTCTAGATGAATTTGCTCAATAGTTTCTTCGATCCGACGAAAGTACTGTTTCGCGACTTTCGCGAGTCTCTGTCCCTGATCAGTTAAGATCATCGCCTTCCCTTGCCTTGTGACCACCGGGAAGCCAACTTTTTGTTCAAGATTTTTAATCGCCTGAGAGACTGCACTCTGTGTGACATTCAGCTCTTCTGCGGCTTTGGAGAGATTTTCATTTTGAGAGAGAGCAATCAAAACCTGAAGCATCGATGTTTCAATCATTTTAATACTCTCCTTAAAACAAAAAAGGGACCAAGGTTAAACTTGGTCCCTTTTAGGATAATTGAATCTAGAAAAAAAAACTAGTCTGCTCTTTCAGCAAGCTTGTCTTTACGAGCTGCAATCACTTTCTCTTGAACGTGAGATGGACATGGCTCATATTTAGCAAACTCCATCGAGTAGCCAGCTTTACCAGCTGTTCCCGAACGAAGAACTGTTGCGTAACCGAACATTTCAGAAAGAGGAACGTGAGCATTAATAATCGCGTCACCTGTTTCAGTTGTTTCTGAACCAAGAATCACACCACGACGAGATGATAAATCTCCGATAACAAAACCTTGATAGTCTTGTGGAGTTTCAACTTCTACTTTCATAATTGGCTCAAGAAGAATCGGGTTAGCATTTTTGATCGCATCTCTCATCGCCATACGAGCAGCAATCCTGAACGCAAGATCCGATGAATCCACGTCATGGTATTGTCCGTCTTGGAGGAACACTTCAACGTCAATCACTGGGAACGCCGCGAGAGGTCCCTTGTTCATAACATCGTTGAATCCTTTATCACAAGATGGGATGAATTCGTTTGGAATCACACCACCTTTAATCTCATTCACAAAGCGGTAAACTTGATCTTCTCTTTCTTTTCTTTCCGCTGCAAGAGGTCTAAGTTTTCCAGCAACTTTTGCGAATTGACCAGAACCACCTGTTTGCTTCTTATGCGTGTATTCAAGCTTCGCTTCACCACGGATTGTCTCACGGTAGTTAACCTGAGGCGCACCGATTTCAACTTCAGCTTTATACTCACGCTTTAAACGCTCAACATAAATCTCAAGGTGAAGCTCTCCCATACCTGCAATTCTCGTTTCCCCAGACTCTTCATCTGTGAAAAGGTGGAAAGTAGGATCTTCTTTGATGAATCTCTGAAGACCTTTAGACATTCTTGCTTGCATTTCTTTATCTTTCGCTTTGATCGAAAGTTCGATAACTGGAATAGGAACGTGCATTCCTTCACATGAAAGATGCTCTACGCCTCCATCATCAGCAACGAATGTATCCCCGGAAGCACAATCCACACCAATCATCGAGATGATATCCCCTGCTGAGGCAGAATCGATATTCTCTCTGTCGTTAGCGTGCATTCGAACGATACGTCCAACGCGAACTCTCTTCTTCGTTCTTGTGTTAAGGAGTGTGTCCCCTTTATTAAGAGTTCCTTGATAGATACGAGTATAAGTTAACTGTCCAAACTGCTCATCAGTAATTTTGAACGCCATACAAACGAGAGGCTTACTAGCATCTGGTTCAAGATCAATTTTTGTGTTTGTTCTTGAATCGATCGCTTTTGGTTTCTCACTGCTAAGAGGAGAAGGAAGGTATCTTGCAACAGCATTAAGAAGAAGCTGAACACCTTTATTTTTGAAAGCAGATCCAAGGAAAACCGGTGTTAGAGAAAGAGAGTTAACTCCTTTTCTGATCGCTGAATGGATTTGCTCTTCAGAGATCTCTTTTCCATCAAGAATCGCTTCCATCATCTCGTCATCAAATGCTGAGATAACATCTAGCATTTCTTCACGTGCTTTTGTCGCTTGATCGACCATTTCAGAAGGAATCGCTTCCTCGCGGATATTTTCTCCGTTATCACCGTCAAAGTAATAAGCCTTCATCGTGATAAGATCGACACAACCTTTGAAATTTTCTTCAGCTCCGATCGGAAGCTGCATAAGAATAGCGTTGTGGTTTAGCTTTTCTCTAAGGGCCTTAACTCCGTTATATGGATTTGCTCCCATACGGTCCATCTTGTTAAGGAAGGCCATACGAGGGACACGGTAACGCTTCATTTGACGGTCAACTGTGATTGACTGAGATTGAACACCTGCAACCGAACAAATAACAAGGATAGCTCCATCGAGAACGCGGAGAGATCTTTCAACTTCTACTGTAAAGTCAACGTGTCCCGGAGTATCGATGAGGTTAACTTTGATAGACTTCTGGTCACCTTCTGCGTAAGTAATCCCTTTCTTATCAATACCAGTCCATTCAACAGTTGTTGCTGCTGACGTAATTGTGATTCCTTTTTCACGCTCAAGCTCCATGTGATCCATGGTTGCTCCAGCTCCACCACCTTTAACGTCTTCAATTTTATGAATTTTTGAACAATAAAAGAGAATACGCTCAGAGAGTGTAGTTTTACCAGAATCGATGTGGGCCGAAATCCCAATATTTCTGGTTTTGGACAAGTCGTTTTTCATCTGTACTCCAAAAGTAAAGAGGTTAAATAGTCTTCATTTAAAAAATTTTTAGCCTGCATCATAAAAGAATAATGGGGGCATCGTCAATGAAATTCCAGTGAAATCAAGTTCTTTTTGCTTATTGCCAAAAAGATTTTTTTCTAGGAAAAATGAAGGTCTATGATGACGAAGAAAGACCTTGATAAATCAACACTCTACGAAGCTGTAAAAACGATCGTAGAAAACCCTGAAAAACATATCCACTTCAATCAGCAGAAACTTTTTACATTGTTTAGTATCGCTTTCCAGTACATGCTCTTCAGATCCACTAAAAAACCAGGTCATTACATCATTAGAGTCGAGGACTCACTTCTTGCTGATAAACTGGCAAGAAAGTCAAAAGATGAATCCACCAGAAAGTTTCTCTCAAAGCTTTTGATCCCAAGAAGACTAACCTACGGTAATTCTACCTTTCACCTTGACTACTTTTCAATTGCGACTTGGGGAGTGACGAAAGATCTTCCGAAAGAAAAAATCCAAGGGGCTATTGTTATAAAAAATACGTCTCAAAATCCACTCATTGAAGAAACTGATTTTAGAAATATTGATGAAAAACCTGAGCTTGAAATTTTTGGCAAGGATTATTACATCACATCTCTTCTTGAGTTTTGTCCTAAAACCATCACAATCGCCTTTGAGTCTGCCTTTGAAAACCTTTCAGAGGTTCGCTTCCCTTTTATTGAGGAAAAAGATGAGAAAAATGTCGATGGTGTCATGATCGCAGACGATATTAGCCTTGAAGATTAAATCGTTGGGAGTTTATTAAGCGCAACTTTTAGGAGATCAAGAAGCTCACTTAATTCTTCTTGTTTAATTTGTGGGTTAAAGGAAAGTCTCAAGCCATTTTTACTAACTGAATCGAGGTGAAGACTTTTAAGGACTAAACTCTCTTTCGCCGTGCCACTCGAACAGGCAGACCCAGCGCTAAGTTCTAAACCATTCAAATCAAAAAAAGCCAAGGCAACATCAGAACTCATTTTTTCAAAGTAAAAATAAATCGTATTCGGCGCAACTTTTCTGAAATCCAACACAACTCCGCCCAATCTTTTAAGCTGATCTTTGAGAAGAATTTTCATTTTTTCATGGGCTTCTTGGAGGAAAACAAAATCTCTCAGTTTCGCATCTTGAAGTGCAAGCTCTAAAGAGTAGATACCTACTGCATTTTCTGTCCCAGATCTTAAGTTTCCTTGTTGTGCTCCTCCTGAGATTAAAGGAAAGAATTCAACGTGCTTAGAAATAAAGCTAAATCCAACTCCCTTTAAAGCACCAAACTTGTGGCCAGAGAATGTCACCATATCTATCCAGGCTGGAGGTGAATTCCAATTTTGAATTTTACCAACGGACTGTACAGCATCGATATGAAGAAAAAGATCAGTGAAAGACTTTAAATAACTTAAGCTCTCTAGATCTGAAATCATCCCCGTTTCATTATGAACCCAAAGGTGAAAATAGAGAGCGAGACTCTCTGAATCCAGAGTTTTCTCGATGAGAGATTTAATTTCTTTATGGTCATACTCTAAATCATTTGTAAGAGGTAACAAGTAAAAGTCAGTATCACTTAAGAGCGGATGAACTTTAAGCTGAGTGACAGCTGCATGATCAAGAGAAGAATAATAGATAATAAATTTTTTCTTCTTTTTCTTTGCTAGCGTATAAAAACTTAAGGCCGACGTCACCAGACCTTCTGTAGCACCAGAATGAAAAAAAAGATCAAATTGACTTTCTGCGAATGAAAAAGTTTTAAAAACTTGAGCTTTTGTTTGATTAACAACCTTTCTCGCAAGCTTGCCCGAGGAGTGCTGACTTGAGGGATTTGCCTCAATAAAAGAACCGCTTGCCATCCAGTTTTTGACTGAAGGAGCAAGCGGCGAAGTTGCATTATAATCTAGATAAAATCTTTTTTTTAACACTCTTATTGGTTAATTTCACCAACATTAGTTCTGATTGCTGAGTTCGACTCAGAAGCATAACTTGTTGAGTTTTTACGAGCTAAATCACCTAGAGTTGTCGTAGCAAGGTAATCTTGCATGATTGTTCCAAGGTTTTCGAAATAACCCTTAGTTAAATTGAATTCTTTCGTATCAACGACACCGTTGATATCGTTTCCGTTTTCATCTTTCATGATTTCGATACCAGAACTTGGAATACCAAGGATATCTCTCGCTGGGTTAATATTCTCCCCAACACAATCAAGAACGTCTTTAACACTGATCTCATCCATCGAACGAGAAAGAACATATCCTCCACCTGGACCTCTCACAGACTTTACAACTCTTCCTGTGCGAAGCTTTCTGAAAAGCTGCTCAAGATAGTGTAAGCTGATTGATTGGCGAGTAGAAATCTCTTGTAATCTGACTGGATTACCATTGCTGTTGAAAGCTAAATCTAGCATAGCTCTAACTGCGTAACGTCCCTTTGATGTAAGTCTCATTGTCTTCCTCCATAAATCCAAAAAAGTTGTTAAAGATAAGATATTTTTTTAAGAGCTTCAAACCATCCTTGTCGCTCTTTTAACTAATCAGGAAAGTCACCCATAACAATCCAGACTAATTATCTCTTAAATAGTATGACCTTTTCTTTTTTCTCACGTCAACTTGAAAGAAAAATAATTTTAACTTTTTCACATAGGGGCAAAAGCCCCTTTGTTTTAGTCAGTCATTTCAATTATTTAAATAAGTTCGAAAGAGGATTGGGATCAAAATGTCTCTAGGAAAAAGATACCGATTTAATTTGTTATTCTTCGCTCAAGGTGAATAATTTGAAGTGACGGAGCTGATTTTCACCAATAACTTCGATCTCTACTTGATAAAAACTGAACGTTTCCGGGACTTCTTTAGCAAGCCTTTTAAAAAACTTTTCACCCCATTCAACCAGGAAGTACTGCTTATCTTCTAAGTAAAGAGGAAGTTCAAGATGCATGATCTCTTCATTTTTCTCAATCCGGTAAAAGTCAGCATGCAAAGCAAGTTTGCTTTCACTCAAAACAGAATAGGTGGGGCTTAGGATGTTTTCCTCGCCCAGGAAAACTTGAGTGAAGGTGGTTTTTCCTGCACCGAGAGGTCCTTCAAGGATAATCATCGCAGGAACTTTTACAATATCTTTTATTTCGTAAACGATGTAAGGCAAATCAGTTTTTAAAACTTTTTTCCACTCTCGAGTTAACTTCTTGCTCATAGGTCTATTCTCTCTCCATCATTTCATCAATAGCTTTAAAAGCTTCAGGGAAAGCATCGATCAAGCTCGTTGCGGTCATCGACCTCACACCATTAACAGACGCAGCTATTCGACCAGAAATTGTGTGGAGGAGAATACTCATCAAGATTGTTTTATTTAAGGTTTCATACTTTGTCAGAAGAGTTTCTTTTTTCGAATAGTGGGCTTCTTGTCCAATCAGTCCACCTAAAATCCCTGCAAGCACATCACCTACTCCTCCAGTCGCCATGCCATCATTAGGTGAAAAATTAAAATAGGTTTTACCATTAGCAAATCCCAGATAAGTACAGGCTCCCTTAAGAATCACTGTGCAGTTAATCTTTTCGATCACATCTCGCAGATGTAAGTAAGGCTCTTTTTCAACTTCCTCAAAAGGTATACCAGCAAAACGAGCAAACTCTCCAAAATGTGGAGTCAGGATGGTTGGAGCGTGCCTGAGTTTAAAAACCTCGCCGTCATCTTTGAGTGATAAAACATTAATCGCATCTGCATCTAGGACTACTGGGCCAGAAAAATTATTGAGGATTTCAAGCACAAGCATTCTCGCTCGGTTTGAGCGCGCAAGTCCTGGACCAATAACAACAGAATCATACTTATCTAAGCCCTGTAGGAGTTTAGCCCACTTCGACTGATCCATAGGAACAAAACCTGTCATCACCTCAGGAATGAGTCTCGCTATAAGCTCTTGGTACTGAGTCTCCCAAGTTACTGCAGTGACAAGCCCTGCTCCAACTTTGATCGCAGCTTGCGAGGACATCACAAGGGCACCCGTGAGACCATGAGATCCACCAATGACTAAGGTATGGCCAAAAAGCTTTTTATCACCGAACTTATTTCTCTCATGCGGGAGTTCGTGCCTGATGTCTTCATCAATAAGAAACTTATCCCCACCACTTTTTGAAAGTTCATCTGGAAAGCTACACGGTATGACCTCGATCTCGCCAACGACTTTTGCTCCCTGCCCCTGATAAAAACCAAGTTTTGGAAAGCCAACCGCCAGCGTGAAATCAGCCTTAATCGAGTTGCCCTGAATTTCACCGGTATCTCCAGTGACTCCTGTTGGAATATCAAGAGAGACCATATACGAAGCGACAGAGTTACTGAAATGAATGACATCATAAATAAACTGAGAAAGAGGAAGTCTTACACCTGTGCCAAAGATAGCATCAACAATAACTTTCGGCTGTGGACTCTGTTGAAAATAAGTTTCAAGATATTGCATTTCTTCAATGAAAGATATTTTAACTCCAAAAGCTTTGGCGGTGAGATACTGATCCTTACACTCTTGTGAGAGAAGCTTTTCCTCAAAAAGAACGAAAGCCCTAGCCTCATACCCTATCGCTGCTAGTTGCCTTGCGACCGCTAAGCCAGTGCCACCATTGTTTCCTTTACCTACAAGAAAAACAAGCTCAGCTGATTTGAGTAAGTGGTTTAATTTTTTATCTATCGCACGAGCACAAAGGAGTGCAACGTTTTCAACAATTAATTTTTCTGGGAAGTGGTACTTTTTTTGAGCAATAAGTTCCAATTCCTTCATTTCTTTTTGTGTTACGATTTTCATCACTCTATCCTTTGAGTTGATATTCGCGAAAGGTTTGTGCGAGATCTTTCGTCACGTGGCCCAGACCTGTAAAGACGGCTTCAGAAATGATCCAATGGCCAATATTATATTCTTGAAAGTAACCCTGTTTGAGTAAAGGGATCACAGAGTCAAGAGTCAACCCATGGCCCGCATGGAAGCCAACACCAGAACCTTGAAGCATTTGGTAACCTTGTTCATAGGAAACGAGATGCTCATTTATGTTTTTTTTATCTAAAAAATCTCTGGCGAATCGACCGGTATGAATTTCCACAGCGTCGACTTTAAGATCAATACATTTAGAAAGGGTTTGTTTATCTGATTCAACAAAAAGAGAAATCTTCGTGGATGGAAGAGAACTTTTCAGCCGCTCAAGTGAGGCTCTGAGCTGCGACTCATACTGAAGAACATCAAGACCACCTTCAGTCGTTTTTTCCTCTCGCTTTTCTGGAACCATACAGATCCAATCAGGCCGAAGCTTGATGGCGATATCAACCATCTCGCGAGTACAACCCATTTCTAGGTTAAGAAGTTTTTTTTGTCTTTTGCATTCTTCGAAAACAGGAACCAAATCGAAATCTTGAATATGTCGTCGATCTTCACGTAAGTGAATTGTTATTTGATCAGCTCCATTTTCAAGGGCAATTTTCGCAGCCTGAGCGACGGAAGGATAACCCTCTCCTCTCTGCTGTCTTAGAGTCGCGACGTGATCAATATTAACGCCTAATCGTGGGAACATTTAAACACCTATTGTTTTTTTAACGACCTGAACGAGATCACTACAGACTCGCTTCACTAATTGATGATCTTTTCCTTCGACCATGACTCGCGCCAAAGCTTCGGTTCCTGAATACCTCAGGAGAATACGACCCTCTTTCGATAGCTTCGCACTCGCTTCATCCATCGCCTCTTTGAGCTCAGGGACACTCTCAAAAGGTTTTCTTTCTTTAACATAAACATTTTCCATCACCTGCGGGAAAAGTTCGATTTCTTGGGCCAGGGCAGATAAATCTTTATCGTAAAATTTTATACTCTCAATAACTTTTAAGGCAGCTAGAATGCCATCTCCCGTGGTTGAGTAGCGTTTAAACACGAGGTGACCAGAGGGCTCTCCTCCAAAGTACGCACCACTTTGCCTCATGTGCTCAACGATGTACCGATCACCAACCTGAGTTCTTATAAAGTTCAAGCCAAGAGAATTCAAATAAAACTCTAAACCAAAGTTAGACATCACTGTACCAACAACTTCGTTCGTCGGGCCAAGTTCTTGGTTATCTTTTAAAAAACGAGCACAGACTCCAATAAGCTTATCACCATGGATGACCTCACCTGTGCGATCGACGATCGTTAGACGGTCTCCATCACCATCAAGACAAATACCTAAGTCTGCCCGATATTTTTTTACATTCTCAGCACAAGCTCCAGGGTGAAGAGCACCACAGGATTTATTAATATTAACGCCATTAGGTGCATTTCCGATGGAAATGACCTCTGCACCGAGTTCTTCAAAGACAAGCGGAGCCAGCTTATAACCGGCGCCATTCGCACCATCGACGACAATTCTCAACCCCTCTAAAGAGTACTGATTCGAAAGAGCAGCTTTGGAATGAACGATATAGCGACCAATCACTTCATCTAATCGCTTGGCATTTCCAAGTTGATCTCCCACCATGACTGGAATCAGACCAGGATTGAGAACCATTTTCTCTAACTCGAGCTCAATTTCATCCGGGAGCTTGTGGCCAGTGCGGTCAAAAATTTTAATCCCATTATCTTCAAAAGAATTATGTGATGCCGAGATCATCACGCCAGCATCAGCTCTCATACTTTGAGTGACAAAAGCTACCCCAGGAGTAGGCAGAGGTCCTGTGAGAATCGCCTTCCCCCCTTGAGAACAAACTCCAGCAGAGAACGCTTGCTCAAGCATATAACAAGATAATCGCGTATCCTTGCCAATGATGATGAGAGGCTTCTTCGATAAATTTTTTTGGAAATAACTCGTGACTGCTCGACCCAAAACGAAAGCAACCTCTCCGGTCATCGGATAAGTATTGGCTCTCCCTCTAATGCCATCGGTCCCGAACAATTTGCGAACGGACATAAACCACCATTTGAGAAATTATTGTATATTAACCAGTATACTCTTTGGAGCGACCTCTATCAATCGATAAGAATGAGGAAGATCTACCTTCAGGGGGAGTTCGATGGTTCCTTTTTTTGCATTTTTTGGGATCTCAGCCCACACGATAACTTGATCTGAGTTCAGAGGAATCTTTCTTTGCTGCTCGTCAATATGAAAAAGCTTAATCTGAGCAACTTTCGTCTTCAATTCGTATAAAAACTGTCCGCTATTTTTTATTTGAATTTCTTTTTTTGAGGCTACAACATTTGACTTTAATCCCTTAACCTTGAGCATGACTTTCACTTCACTTAAGCTTGGCGTAACTCTGTCATCAAGACCAAGAACCTCAGTCGAGACTTCCTCGCTTTGATAGATTTGATCAAGATCAATCGGTCTCAAGTTGATGGAGGTTAATCTTTGAAGAATCGACTTCGGCCCGAAAAGATCGATCTCTTTAGGTTTAAGTTGAATTCCCTCGAGAACTAAACCTGGAGAGAGTTGGCCCTGAAGATTAAGTTTCAGTGGCACCGAGCGATACATCATTTTTTCGATCTGAAGATAAATTTTCGTTGGCACTGATCTCTGTACCGACATCCCAATAGGAAGGGTTAATCTGTGTATAGGAAGATTAAGCGCGTAAATGTTTTTTTTAACTTGCTGCTCTTGAGGGAGATTAATTTTAAGCCGAAGATCTGCCTGCTGAATTGTTTTGGCAAAAGCTTTTGGTCCTTCGATATAAACCAAAGCCTCATCAATTTGTTTTTCACTGAAGCTCATACCATCTGGTAAAACATAATCTATTTTGACAACTTTTTCATAGACGATTTTTTGCGATAAAATCACGTATACCCAAAGGATCAAACCAACAAGGACCGAGAAGATCTTAAGAAAATGTTTTTTAACTTTTTTTTGCATTGTCATGAGGAGACTCTCGCCGTTGAAATCAACTCGATTCCCTCAACATCACTTAGAAGAAGATAACGTAAATTCTTTCGTAGAACCGACTCATCTTCCATCATATGAAATTTTCCATCGACGCAGATATTTATTCGGCTCGTTTCTTCTGAGACGGTTACGACCACTGCATCTGAGATTTCCGTCACTCCGAGAGCAGCTCGATGACGTGTTCCATAGTGACGATCGATATCTACATTTCGCGAAAGAGGCAGGAAACAACCCGCCGACTGAATAGTATTGTTGAAGATGATAATAGCACCATCATGAAGTGGAGACTTTTGTTGGAAGATCGAGTAGATGATGTCAGAGTGGATTTTACAATTTAACCTCGTGCCTGTTGAAGAAAAATTATAAAGTCCCTGTTTTCGCTCAAAAACGATAAGAGCTCCCGTATTTTCTCGAGAGAGGGCCATCACGGCATCAATAACCTCTTCGATCTGTTGATCGAGTTTCGTGTTTTGATTTTTTGCAAATAAAGAAGAACTTGATAACGACACAAGAGCACTCCTGATTTGATCTTGGAAAAGAACAATCAGGATAATGATAAGGTAATCAAAAAAGTTTTGGAGCAACCAACTTAAAGCAAAAAGATCATAATAGCGGCTCACGGCCCAAAGAATAAGTAGCCCTACTAAACCCAAAACCATTTGATAAGCTCGAGTACCTTTAAGAATTAGTAGTAAGCGATAGATAATGAATGAGACCACGAGGATATCTAAAAAATCGAGCGCCCTAAAATTAGAGACAAAGAGTGAGATCTGCTGCAAGTGTGAACTCCCCCTTAAGCGGCTTCTTCTGAGGAGTCTATTGGAGCTGTTTTACCTGTAGCAATGTTCTCTAAAATTTCATCTGAGATCAGCATTTTTTTTCTTAGTGCTTCTCTGGAGATCCCCATTGCTAGTGCAGCCTTGGACTTATTACCCTTGTATCGTTTGATTTCAGCAAGAATTAATTCTCTCTCCACAAGAGCAACCCTATCCTTGAGCGGTAAATCTGGATTGTCTGCGTGAGGAACATTTTCAATGAGTCCGACTTTGGCTTTGGTAATATCGATGATGGGAGCAGCTTTAGACCCAAGCTCTGAAATGACATGACCCTTAGGATGATAAAGCACAGCTTTTTCGATCGCCTTAGAGAGCTCCTCAACATTTCCTGGCCATGGATAGTTCATCATTTCTTCTTTAACATCTTTAGAAAACTCTTTAAGTAAAAGCCCCTGTTTTTTACATTCTTTTTTCAAAAAGAAAGACATGATATCTTCGATATCAGCAACTCTTTTCCTTAGTGGTTCAATCGTTACTTCTGATGAAGTCATAAACTTGTACAATTCTGCATTAAATTGGCCGTCGTCAAAAGTTAAAGTCTTAACATTCTTTGACGTCGTAAAAAGACATCTCACATCGAGAGTGGTCGAGGCATCAGAAGTAATTTTCCTCTCTTTTAAAACGTGAACAAGCCTCGACTGAAGTTTAACCGGCATGTGTGTAATGTCGCAGAAGAGAACGGTTCCACCGATACAAGACTCGAGCTTTCCTTGTTTTTCACGTGAACCAAATATTTCTTCCTCAAGTTCAAGCGGATCACGTCCAATACACTCAATCGTTAAATAAGGTGCTAACCCTCTTTTCCCTTCGTTATGAATAATTCTTGCAAAAAGTTTTTTTCCAACACCCTTTTCACCGTGAATTAAAATAGGTGCATCGAGGTCTTTGAGTTTTACAATTGCTTTTCTAATATCTGATGTGTGCTGAGACTTTCCAATCCAGGCAAACTCTCTATCGTAAGGTGCAGAAAATCTTCTAATTAAGGTTTTCTCAGACATCGGATTATAATGGTGGAAGACGGATGAAAGAATGAGGGTTAACACCTTCATCGTTTTTTCATCTTCCGTTGTGAATCGATCTTCATTTCTTTTATTTAAAACCTCAATCACCCCAATAATTTTATCCTCTCTATTTGTGATCGGACTGCAAATAATAGATTTGGTATCGTAGCCAGTCACCTCGTCCATCTCTTTTGTGAATCTCACACTATCAGAATTTGTATCTATATTAAGTGAAACTCCTGTGGTGAAAACCGAACCTGCAATCCCTTTGCGGTAATCGAACTTAAGCATATCTTTTGGGATTCCCAATGCCGCAACAGCTTCTAGCTCGTTCGTTTCTGTGTTGATTAAAAAAATTGAAGCCCTTTGAGCATTCAATAAACGAACAATTTCTTCGAGCATCGACTCAACAAATTTCTCTTTGTTACCAAACTGAGTAATATCTTTAAAGAGAGAAAGGAGAAGAGAAAACATCTCAAAACCCTCGCGCTCTGAACTCGCGGATTGAGAAAGGGCTAACTGACTAAGGGAATCTTTCAGGCGATCAGGAGATAAGCTTTGAATATACTGTTCGATAAATTTCTTCATCTTAGGAAAATCATCGCTATCTAACTGTGCTCCATAGTTCATGGATTCTTCGTTTTCAGATGTTGTATCTCTGAAGGATCTCACAATCACAACATCGAAATCAAAACGTAGTCTTTTAAACTGAATAGAACATCTTAATGTTGTTTGATGCGGGATCGGTGTCGTACTAATAAAACCGAGTCCTGACATACTGACGTCGACAAGTTTCAACTGCTTAATGTCAGTGTACTTACCATTCTCATCCTCTATCTGGGCGATGAACATCACGTCATCTCGCGATTCAACCGGTAATCGAAATGATTGAAAGTATTTAAATTCCGACAGACTCGTCAACATGGACTACCCCTTTAACACCAATTATCTTAGTCAGATTATCGGAAGAACAGGGTGGGAACTTTAGAAATTGACTACTTCTTATGGCAGTCAACTAGTAAACCATTGATTTTTTATCTCTCTTGAGAACTTCTCCATGACCTTGGTTCCATGAACTGATTCTAATTGCTCCGTCCCTGGAACAAGATTGAGTTCAAGCAGATGATATTCTCCCTTATCAGTCACCAGGTAATCAAAAGCACCATAAAAAAGCTGATGCTCACGAATGAACGGCTGGACTCTCTTTAAAAATTCGTCATCCAAAGCCAATCTTTCCGCCTCCGCCCCTTGAGCATGATTCCCTAAATACCCTCCTTTTATTTTTTTCATAAAATAATAGTCAGAACCAAAAAAAACACACCTACGTTCCTCACTGTGCTCGACATATGGCTGAAGAATAAACTCTCTATCTTGAAGGTCTTGCACCGTCTTGAATAAATCACCCTTTTCACAGACACGAACTCCCCAACCACCTTGTCCATAGTGAGGCTTAAGGCAATAAGCCCTAGCCCCTAATCCTTCGGAGAAACTCTTGATTTCATCTTCAGTTGCAAGCCGCAGATCTAGAGTTGGAGGAAATGAGAGCCCAGGGATGATAAGTTTATTATATTGATCCCATTTAGATCTTGTTAACCACAACATCGGAACAGTATTAATCACCTTAGAATAAGATTTATTGAGAAAAGCAAGATCAGAATCATCCCTATAGATACCAGGATTTCGAACTAAGATAACATTATCAAACGTGGCCGAAAACTCATGAGTCACGATCAAATCACCGTCCCATTCTTGTCTGAGTCTTTTAATAAAGTATGTGTTTGGATTTTTTGCTAAGATGATTAATTTATTCATAGGACAGTTTTCTCAACTTTAAGTAAAATGATCTTATGTTTTTAATAAATTTTTTATTTATCATCCAGTCTAGTTTCGCACAATCAACTCCAGCTATCACAAAATTTTGTGAAAAGATGGATGAGAAATTTAATCTTTATAAATGGGGTCCATCTGAATGCATGTCCTTTCAATGGAATCACATTAGAAATTCTCATTTAGGAACTCCCTTAGCTTGGGTCACCTTTGGACCAGAAACTCCTCCGGCCAACGAAAATACGACACTGGTTTTGTGTGGCGTCCACGGAGATGAGATCACGCCAGTAAAATTCTGCTGGGACCTCATCCGTGAGCTCAAAAAAAATCCACCACCTCAAGACAAGCAAATCGTTATTGTTCCACTGGTTACACCAGATTCTTTTTTTGTGACAAAACCTTCACGAACAAATGGACGAGGTGTAGATGTGAATAGAAATTTCCCGACGAAAGATTGGAAAAGTGATGCCCATAAACGCTGGCACAGTCATTATAAAAAAGATCGTCGCAAATTTCCTGGCCACAGCGCTGGCTCCGAACAAGAGACTGTCTTTCAAATGAATTTAATTAAAAGATATAAACCCAACAAGGTTGTTTCCGTTCATGCACCTTTGACTCTCCTTGATTATGACGGCCCATCACTAACGGCTAAAGAGGGAAAAGATGCCAAGATGCTTCTCGAGCAAATGAGCAAAAAATCTTCTGGCTATAAAATATCGAACTATCCTATGTTTCCCGGTAGTCTTGGAAACTGGGCAGGTAAAGAACATCATATCCCAACGTATACGCTTGAGCTGCCCAATAGTAACCCAAGCGAAACAGATAAGTTTTGGCAACTCTTTAAGGACTCTGTTCTCTACGCTATCGATATTAAGATGAAGCCGACGGTGGATTAATTTCTGGCAGCTTTTTCATCACAAAGATTGGAATAACTAAGAGAGCCGCTCCCAAAATATAAGTTGTCTGAGATCCCAGTCCCCAATAAATCAAACTTGCATAGATCGGACCAATCACACGGCCAAGAGCTCCTAGCGAACGGAAAATACCGAGCCCTTCACCTTGAGAATCTTTTGGCATGTAAAAAGAAACGAGAGATGTCATGCATGGAATAATCATGGCAGAGCCCATCGCCAGAAAGAATAATCCTCCGTAGAGCAAAGCTGAAGTTTTTGCAAACGCCAAAAGAACTAAGCCCGGAATGATAGCGAAAAATCCTTGAAGCGCCATTTTCTTCTCTCCTACTTGAGAAGCTTTTCTGCGCACATAACCACCTTGAACCATCCCAATAATAAAGCCGATGAAAACGAACATGTACGCATTGTCCATGGAGGTATACCCCAGTCTCTCAACCGCCAGGAATGTTAACGTAAACTCCATACCAGAGAAAGCTGTTATGAAAAAGAAGTAAGCTAAGTTGGTTAAGTTCGCCCCCTTGTAAGGTAGTGGCGAAAGCATTCTCAGAGGATTGATCGTTCGGTAGAGAAGAGCTTTTTTCTTCTCTAGATTCGTTTCTGGAAACTTAAAGTAGATCGAAACAAAATTAATGAAACTCAATACGGCAGCAAATATAGCAGGAGTCGAAAATGGATTTACACCATAAGACTCAAGACTTGGATAGTAATCAAGGATGTTAATGAGACTTAACATTCCCCCGATGGCAGGGCCAAAAACAAAACCTAAAGCAAAGGCGATCCCAATGGTGGCCATACCACGAGAACGATTGGACTCATCTGTCACATCACTCACAACAGCAGAAGCAATCGATAAATTGCCAGACATCAATCCGCCTATGAACCTCGCTAGAATAAGTAGAGTAAACGAGCCTGAGAAAAACCAGATTAGATAACTTATCATGAGTCCAAACACACTGATCAATAAAACAGGTCTTCGGCCAAGTTTATCAGATAGTGAGCCCCAAACTGGAGCAGCTAAGAATTGAAGTAAAGAATAGATGGCCCCTAGAAGACCACCAAAGAGAACAATCGTACTCATTTGTGGAGTTCCATCTGAGTTGAGAGCTAAGCTTTGAATCTGCGAAATGGTCGACATGATCGACTTAAGGAAGAAATTTTCTTGATCGACAGAAAGGTAGTACTTGGCCATGGCCGGGAACATGGGGAAGATAATCGAAAAGCCTACAAGATCAAGGAACATCGTCAAAAACATTTGCTTAAGAATCTTTTTTGATTTCTCTGGCATCTCAACTGGTTGTTTTTTTTCTTCTGCTTGTCTCATCTTTTTATAGTCCTCTTGAACATTAATTTTGTAGAAAAGATTCTCTCTCTCTGCCTGACTACCGTTAATGTATGTGTTGATAAAGTGAGCATAATCTTTGATCCAGTCTTTATCGTCGTTAAGACACTCGATGAATCTTAGCTCTCCACCGAGTTCATGAACTTCTTCCGCTAGCTCATGACCGATCTCATCCGTGGTCTCCAAACAATCAACAACGAAACTTGGACAGTAGATGGCGATTTTCTTCACACCATCTTTGACCATATGACAAACCGTCTCATCGGTATAAGGCCCAAGCCAAACTTCTTTTCCAAATCGTGACTGAAAAGTCATGCGCATCTTAATTTTTGACTGAAGCTTTTCTTCAATCAATTTAAATGTTTCAAGGCAGTGCTTGTAATAGAGATCTTTCTTTTTAATCACTCTTCTAAGCGGGATACCGTGAAAGGAAATAACTAACTCTTCTAGCTCAGGGTGAGATTCCAAGGTTTGCTGAATTTTCTTTACGGAATGATCAATAAAAGCTTTTGATTTATGATAGGAATCAACCACTGTGAGAGTTGGAATGTTCACACGCTTTCCGAGCTCTTTCCCAATACTGTCAATCACAGAAGCAATTGTACTCTCAGCATATTGAGGGAACTGAGGAAGAACGACAACTCTCTGTGCTCGTGTTTCCTCATCCTCTTTTTCCCACTCATCTAAAACTTGATTTAATCTTGGCTCCGAAAGTAAAAAAATATGATTAAGTTCAAGATTTGAATCTAAGTGTGGCTTAAGTCCTTGCGCCACTTTAACTGTATTAGTTACGAGAGGAAATCCTTCAGGAGAATAAATTCGACTGTATGCCTCGGCAGATTTTTTTGGACGAAAAGGAAGAACAAAAAGATTTAGGATTAATTTCCACACAAGAGGGTTAATATCTACGACCCGGGGGTCACCGAGAAACTCTCGTAGATACTCCCTCACGTCCGAAACCTTCGTGCTTTTTGGAGAACCTAATTGGCCAATGATCACTTTAATTTTGGTATCCATAAAAATCTTATCTCTAGGGTTGAAATTGTTTGTCTTTTTTGTCATAAATGACGCAAATTGACTAGGATCATTTAAAAGGACATCTTATGGCCAAGAAATCAAGTTCTCAAGGTCGTCATTCTGACGAACTTAAGTCTGTCAAACTTCTAGGTAATACAAAGACAGACTATCCTTCCACCTATTCTCCAGGAGTACTTGAAAAGTTTCCTAATAAAAATCCAGAAAATGATGCTTGGACAAGCTTCATTTGCACAGAGTTCACATCACTTTGCCCAAAAACAGGTCAGCCAGATTTTGCCAAAATTTTTATCAATTACATCGCAGATGAAGAGATGGTTGAATCCAAATCACTCAAGATCTATCTTTTCAGCTTTAGGAATCATGGAGATTTTCATGAGGATTGTGTCCAAAAAATTTGTAAGGATCTCTATAAACTCATGAAGCCCAAGTTCATCGAGGTGATGGGAGATTTCACTCCTAGAGGTGGCATCTCTATTTTCCCCTACGCTTCTATGAGCAATAAAGACAAGAAATATCAAAATCTTAAAGAAGCCAGGATGGTCAACTATAGCCCAGGTAAGTACGGCATGGATCTCGCTCGCCTTTACTAGGGAAGCGTGTTAGAATAGTCTTATCCCTAGAAGGAGTTTTTATGTTTGGCTTAGGCTTTGGTGAACTAATTGTTGTGCTTCTTATTGTTATGGTCTTTTTTGGAGGAAAAAAACTTCCAGAATTAGGATCAGCCCTAGGTGAATCGGTTAAGAATTTTAAAAAGGGCATGTCTGAGGGTAAATCTTCTGATGAAGATAAAAAATCTTAGATTTCTTTAAGAACTCGCTGAACGATTGGCTCATTCTCCTCGAGTTTTTCCATCCATGTAAAGACTTGAAGAACAACTTCTTCATAACTTACTTTTCGTCCCTTAAGCTCACATAATTTCATAATATATCTCGACGACCTATCAATAAGCTTTAAGTTGCTTGGTCTTACCCAGGTCATGATATTTCCCTCGTACCTTCCGAGTAGTCCCATGATGGCAGTAGAGTGAGCATTCATTAAAACCTTTAGTTTTAAATGTGCCAAAAACAAATCAGAGGCATCGACTTTTTTCTGACAATTTCCAAGTTCAAAATGAATTTGATCGTCCTGCCACTTTACATAAAATGAATGTGTTGGAACTTTTGCGCTTCTAAGCTTCTCTCCCTTTGAAGAGATATCAAAATGATGCAATTTTTCAATATTAATTTTTCCATCAAGATGACTCCAATTAAGAGCACGTGGTTCTCTTTCTAAAAGTTTAAACCATGCTCCTTCTGCTGAAGATTGTTCAGACAAAAAAAGATAACAAAGGCTATACCCTTGTTTTAAATCATCAGGACTCTCAAAAGATCGAAGAGAAAAAGTAGGAGATCTCTCAGTCGTATCTGTAAGGAGTGAAATTCCTAGTTCATGAGAGCACACATAATTTACATATTCATTATCTTGATAAATTTTTGATTCCGCTTTAACCAAATCTGCCATGACAGAATAGTCTTGAACAAGAAGCTCTTGGATCATGTGAGACCAATTACGATGAAAAGCATCACGATCTTTATAAGTAAATAATAGTGAAGCTCCAATAGCGAGAGTCATGACGGTTGAAGCCTGCATACGAGTTGAACCGGAGATCGCCATCGGTCCTGTCGTGAGATTTAATTTTTTAATCTTTGGATGTTGAATGACTTCAAAAGAGCGATGAATATTTTTAAGATCTTCATCAGGGTTACAATAAAGAAAATACGGCTCAATTTTTGATAAAGTTGTCGCGTGAAGAACTGCTCCTATCACAAAAGGTGTTTCTCCACCTTCAGTTGAAGCAATCAAAAAATCTCCCTCTCTAAAGCCGAGTTCTTGAAGTTGCCTCTCGCCGTAATCCACTTTATCTTCAAAACTTTCTACTGATTTAATAAGAGCGTAATCACCTCCGGCCATGAAGGAGAGGACTTTATCTCCAAGGGTTGGATGCATTTTTTTCATAAGAGTCTCAAGCACAAGGGATAATCTCCCTGTTGCTCCACACCCACACATAAAAACTCGCCCTCCACGCTTAAAAGTGTCTTGTATAGCGACTGAAAGAGCATAGACCTCACTCTCTTTAAGTTTCATTTTTTCGAGTGCAAGTCGATCAACCTCTTTGAGTAAAGCGAGTCCAGATTCAGGAGATTTTCTGAGCTCTGATGAGAGATTCATGGTGACGGAGTGAAAGCTCTCGGTCGTCAAATGACCCAGCCTGAACTGATCAGAAATAGCGAGAAACTCTTTGGTTTTTTCTAGTGGTGTCATAAATGAGTTTTTGAAATAAATTTAATAACCTATCCTACTATAAATTTTATCCTTTTTAAATTAACTCTTTACAAAGAACTCTCGGCCATAGATAACAGGTCCACATGATAAGGAGGCCTTATGAAGCTGATTTTATTGTTTTTAAGCTTAAACCTGTTTGCCAGTGAAATCCCAAAGCTAAAAAAACTTAATAACTCTCCTGTGATCTATCAGTCTAAAGTTTCAACTTTTGTCACCTCGCTTGGCCTTCATAAAGTCAGAGTTGCTTCAAAAATTAAGGCTCAGCTCTTTGAAGTTGCAGAGGCTTATTATAAATGTACCCCAAGTAAGTGCCGCCTAAAAGAAATCAAGACAAGAGCTTTCTTTCGATCTTGTGACATTAAAGCATCACGTCTCAGTTGTAGAAAAAAACTAAGCTTCGAGGAAATATCTCAATCAGATCTTGGAGAAAAACCTGACTACGGATACGAAGACGTGGACAGCGTGAAAAATAGTGATATTGATGGCTCTTCTCGTCGAACAAGATCAGACATGGAATCATCTGAGTTTCCTGAACGTCATGAGTCGAATTGGGAAACTGGAGATATCGTTCTTTTTTAAAAATAATCCCCAGGTACTAAAAATAGTATCTGGGGGATAAGTTTTTCATCTTTAGAGAATATCAGTTCCAAATTCACATCGATGAAAACCTGACTCATAGGTCCCGGCACTTTTATTAATTATCACCTCAACATGATCCTTCTCAGAAGTAGCCATAACGAGATGGGCTTTTAAAATCACCATTTGATCTTTTTTGATCAATTCCATTTTCATCGATTTAAGACGAATATCTCTCACTATATTGTTTGTCTGATAATATCCTCCGCTAAGCTCCGTCGTAGTCGTAACTCCAAGATGAGCATGCGCCCAAGTACTTGGCACTGATTCATCAAATTGGCATTCAACCAGACTGCCCTCACCTCCCCCCTTCGAACACTGTCCCACACTTAAGCCCATAGCGAGAGAAAGTGAATAAGGCTGGCTATCCTGAGTAGAAGCGAGGCTTAAAAGCTCCTTATCAAAAAAATCGCTTAATTCAATTCGATCTGCATAGCGAGGTCCAGCGAAATGAACTGTTACGGATCGAGGTTCACCTACGCTTCCGCACTTAAAAGTTTTTACTGCTTGAGCACTGACTGTGGTGCCAATAAGAAGCATAAAAAAAGTCGTCATCATTTTTTTCATAAATTTCCCTTTGTTGTTTTCTCTTGGGAGAATTTATTCCTAACAGATCAATAGGCAAAGACCGAGATTACTTATATTTAATATAGGTAATTACTTATAAATATTTTGAGATGATTTCAAAGCTGGAGAAAAAAAAAGGGAGCCCCTGCATGGCTCCCTTCTTTTTCGGCATCTTGCCTTTTTGAGTGACATCCTGTCACATCATAAATTTATTATACCCAATCTTTTTTAAGCTCAAAGTAAAATGTAAGAGAGGCAAGAATTTCCAAGTTATATTATTTAAATAGAAAAAATAACTTACTCAACAAATTCTGATAATTTCGCCTATAATGATATTAAGTACTGGAAACTTAATTAAATTCATTAAATCCACATAAGGATCAGCCTCATGAAAAAAAGAGCTAAAAACTCAGGTAATTCGTCGTTTTTAAGGACTATTACCTACTTTATCCCTGCACCTCCAAAAAGAAAATCAGGTTATCGAGAAAGAGAGTTTGATAAAATCATGTCCGGAATCCTTAGTAGTGGTTACACTCTCGAGCAGATTCAAATGACAAGTGTGTCTGGAGATCAACCAGGTGTTTTTATTTTAGCTGTGATCAAAGCTAAAAGTATAAAAATTTTTATGAATGATGAGACTCAAGATTTACATGAAAAATTTCAACTGAATCAAACTCATGATAGTGAATTTGTTTTTGAGACTGAAGATGAAACTTAAGCTTTTTTTTCTTCTTCTCACAACTTCCTGTAGTTCGATCGTCTCCAAGCTAGAGAATCCTGTAGTTAAACACGAAAAAAAAATCGAACGAGATGAGTCTCTGAAGCCCACATTTTGTCAACAACAGGGCCAGAGATATCAGTTTATCTCAGACTCCCCGACACTTGATCAGATTTTTAAGCAAACTCTTAAGAAGCCATCTGGACTCTCTTTAGATTTTATCGACAAGCTCATTCTCATTCATTTAATTGAAATGAACATCCGGCCTGATCAGTCCTCGCCGTCTGCGCGACTTCAGATTGCTCTCGATTTAAATGATAAAACTTATTTCTATGATTTTTATTCCCAAAAAGGAGACGGACACTATACCTACCTGTATGGGCTGGATTACCTTCTTAAGAAATTTAAACCTGAGCGCAGACTTGAATATTATCTTCCTTGGCTCAATCAGATTCCACAAAACGCCTTCACCGTTTCAAAGACATTTGAAGATTTCCTCATTAAAAACCAAGAAAAAATTAAAGAGAATCCTGTCCTAGCGAAACACTATATGCGAGGCACAGAGTTTCTCAAAGAAGAGGAAACAATGCCTAAAATTAACTTTGAGCATCTCTTTCAAGAATTTAGAAAACAAAAAAACCTCGAGACTGTAAACAAAGAATCAAAACTCATTCAATCCACGCAAAACGATACTAACATTAACTGTAACTATGATATGAGTTTCTATCAGAACTCTATCTTCCTAATAGATAAAAAAATTCCCGAATCAAATCTTTTTGGCTATCTCGAAAAAAAGAATGCCTTTATCAGTTCATCGACACAAAATTTAGATGTAGTTAAAACGAGCGAATATGAGCCTTACATCCTAGGAGACTCTTACTCTAGAAGTTCTGCTGTTTGTTTAATCAATGGGAACCAGAAAAAGATTTGGCTTTTTTCAAATCAGAGCCGAGACCCCGGTCAACATCTTCATCACCTACTAAAGTACGGCCTTGATGCTCAAACGAATGTTTATAGTGTCGATCAGCTCCTAAGACACTCGAGGCATCAATTTCTTTCAGATCCTCTTCGTCTCATCATAGAATCACAAAGAAGTGACGAGGATCAAATTGAAAACCTACTGAAAATCAATCTCCCAATCTACCATTCACAGAATTTGGGAAATATTTGGGCTTATACCAAGTTTTCAGAATCTCAACACTTCATTATCGATGTACGAAACACAGGAGTGCTTGTTTGTCAGTGACGGTCTATGGATTAGCCTCCGGCCGAAGCCTCAAGTTAGAAGTGTCTCATGAGGATCGAGAAAAAAACCTCTTAGATTTTCTACGCTCACATGGAGTGATGATCTCTTCAAGCTGCAATGGTGCTGGGGTTTGCAAAAAGTGTGTGATGCAGAATGAGCTATTGATTTGCACATTCACTGTAGAGTCATATGAAAAAGAATATCCTAATACCTCGATTGAGATTAGTTACCTTTAACCATCAGTCCATCACCAGAGATGAAAAATGTCGTCACCTGTGAGCCGGCCTTAAGAACAGTACTCACGTGGTGCTCAAGAAGGATCGTCGCACCAGCAACTGGATCTTTGCGAGTTCCGAGGTTTTGTATCCCTCCAAGCTTCATTGTAGATGAAAAATCATATCCAAAAATTGTCATGACGGACTCAGGGATAACCTGTGCCGCCGTTAAAAATTTCCCTTTACCTTCATAAGTACCTCCGTAACTAAAGAGAATGCTATAGGTAAAGGAGACGACTGTGATTCCATAAAGATTTTTATAAACTGCTCTATATGATTTTCTCTTGGGAACCTTCCAGTTTTCAGTTTCAAAAATATCAACTGGTGTTCCATTCACTTTAGGGATGACTGAAATAGGCTCATATTTGGTTGTCATCAACGGCTTCCCTTTAATGACAAGGCGATAAACATCTTCTCCAAGTGCAACAAGATCTCGAGAGACCTTGATCACCTTACCAGCATTTTCAACCGGATCGATAAATCCGTACTTATCTGGTAACCCCACCGCTGGAAGATTAACCTCTGTTACTTTTTTGAGTGTAACTATATTGAGAGGATCTTGGATGACTTCTGAAAGTTCCATCGTAGCAGGAGTGAACATTTTGATATCAATATTTGAATTTGATGAGGCGTGGAGAAATTGAGTCGTCATGAGACAAAGTGCGAAGATAAGGAAGATACGTGTTTTTTTAAGCATGAGCCCCCTATTGGATGCTTGAAAGCTATAGGGGCTGACTTCTACAGTCAATCTCATATTTTCTTACATTAAAATAAACTGATGAATGTAAGGTTTTTTATTAAAAAAACCAAACAAATCAGATATTTTCCTTGTCAGCCTAAATTGAACATCATTAAAATTCAACCACTCAAACAAATAAGTACTGCTTATGTGTCATTAAAACAGTTCTTATACAAACAAAGGTGAATTATGATCAAATTCTCTCTCTTCCTTCTCATTATGAGCCTTCAAACTTTCGCTCTGACAGTTGGAACTTACAACATTAGAAACTTCGATTACGACGTAAGATCAGGTGTTAAAACGAACAAAAGCGCTTTAGCTGAGATCATTCAATCTATGAAGTATGACATCCTAAGTGTTGAAGAAATTCATAACACAAAAGAATTTGAAAACTTCGTAAGTTTAAAGTTCCCAGGTTATGATGTGGCACTTAGCCAGTGTGGTGGTCAACACGGGCAACATCTAGGATTTGTTTATAACACTAATGCTGTTGAGCTTGTTGAATTCTCTGAAGATATGTCACTGGTTGATCCAGGTAGAACTGGAGGATGTGATGTTGGTTCAAGACCAATGGCGATTGCTCTGTTTAAAAACAAAAAAACAAATCAAAAATTTTACGGCTTCACTGTTCATTTAAAGTCGGGCTCGGGAACAGATAATTTTCAAAAAAGAGCTCAGCAGTACAAGCTCATTAAAAAAATTATCACTGATAAACTTTCTAGCTCTGGGGTAAAAGATTTCTACCTTGCGGGAGATTTCAATTCGACGACTTATAATTTCAAAGGACAAGACTATACTGATATTGTGAAACTTGTGAGAGATTTAGGAGCTAGTGACTCTGCTGAACAACTTAAGTGCTCTGCTTACTGGTGGGGCGGTTCTGATGATGGGATTGAATCTCCGTCTATGCTAGATCATGTTATCACAACTCCGGGACTTACTTCGACAAAACCGAAAGCAAAAGTCGGAGCTCATTGTGCAGCTGTAAATTGCCAAGAAGTTTCTCAGAAACAACTGGGAGTAAGCTACCAAGGTGTTTCTGACCATTGTCCAGTGGCGGTTGAGCTCTAAGATGAGATACTTAAGTCTCGACATAGAAGCGACTGGTCTCGATCAAGATTGTCTCATTATCGAGTTTGCAGTTGTTCCATTCGATACAGATTCAAAAACAGTGGAGGAGGCATTAGCCTTCTCCACTTTCGTTAAATGTCCTTCATTTGAAGAGTTAAAACCCACGCTGAACCCGTGGGTGATCGAAAATAATCAAAAGCTCATAGAAAAAGCTCATAAAAACGGACTCACCCTAGAAGAACTTAAGCTTGGTTTAAAAAAATATCTTGAATCAGATTCAGTGAAAGAATATTTTAACCACCAAAAAATAGTTCTGTTTGGAAAATCTATGTCAGCTATTGATCTTCCATTTTTAAATAGAGATCTTGGCTGGGATTTCATGCGTGCCCATTTTCACCATAGGCAGCTCGATCTCTCCTGCGTATCACTCGGACTTGTTGATTTAGGACTCCTGCCAAAGGGTTCAGATTCTGGCTCAAAACTGATGAACTACCTCGGTATGGGAGAAGTTGCTCATACGGCACTTGAGGACGCCATTAATACTGCTAAAATGTACCTTAAACTCATGGATATGCTAAAGAAGTGAATCGCTATCAGATGCTTGATTTTTAGTCAGATAATCAATTGGATTTCTCACTGAATTTTTAACTCTTATTTCAAAGTGAAGATGAGGACCCGTTGATCGTCCTGTATTACCAACCTCGGCTATGACTTGTCCCTTGCTGACTCTCTCGCCTTTCGAAACCTTATTTTTTCGATTATGTCCGTAAACAGTGTAAATATCTTTACCGTGAGAAATTACAATCAGGTTTCCATAGCCTCTGATTCCATTAGAAGAATAAAGCACAACTCCGTGATCGACAGCAATAACCGGGGTACCACGTGGAGCCGGGATATCAATCCCATCATGATGTTTTCTTCCTCTAGGTCCAAAATGCGAAGAGACTTTACGGTAGTTTGGAACTGGCCAGGCAAAGCGGCCTGTACCGAGCAGAGAATAATCCTCAATCACATAGGTCTCTCTTAAAAATGAGAGTATCCCTATTTTTTTAGGGATAAAAATCCACTCATTACCAGTGAAGCTTTTATCGGGATTATGTTGTTTGAGTTCGTCTAAGGTAACGCCATAATTTTTTGTGACTTTATAAATCTCTGTTGGAGACTCAACATAAACATATTCGCCTGATTTCATATGTGAACAGGAGACGAATAACAAAAAGATGAAAAAACTAACTAAATAGTTTTTTATTGAGCTTTGAAATAAGGTCATCCATATGATTGTAATCTTTTTTGGCAGCATCCATCAAGCTCAAGTATGAAAGTGAGATAAATTCTTTTTCAATTATTTGACAGTCTGAATTTTCAATAGCTTGAAATCCCTCGTAAGCCCCACCGATCCAGAGATATTCTTTATCTCGAGCGTCACGTCGAGCAATAATATTCTGAGAATACTTTCTGAGTCCTAAAACTGAAGGAGAGCATCCTCTAATCTCCCCCCAAGCTAAATTAGGAACATTAATATTCAGGACATGATAAGGAGGTATGAGTTCATGAATATTGTTTTTTATAAGCTCGAGAACAAAGCGAGATGCTGTTTCAAAATGAGCCGCATGACTAAAGTCCTTAAAAACGAGACTTACAGCTATGGCGGATATCCCGTGTAGACTCGCCTCACGTGCGGCTGCGACCGTTCCAGAGTAATAAATATCTTGAGCAAGATTGGCACCTCGATTAATTCCAGAAACAATTATATCTGGTTTATAATTTTTTCATGATGTGGCTTAAAGCAACGAATGAACAATCAGCAGGGAACCCGGAGCAGGTAAATCTTCTTTCATCAAGCTGTTTAATTCGAAGTGGATGATCAAGAGTCAACGTATGCCCAGTGGCAGATCTTTCAATCTCCGGTGCCACTACCCAGGTCTCGTAGCCAGTAAGTTCATCAGTGAGTGTTTTTATACCAGGAGCATGATAACCATCATCATTTGTAATTAAAATTCTCATAAAAAATTCCTTAAATGATTAAAAAAAAGTTGAGGATTGATTGTTCCGATTGACTCAGGATGAAACTGATATGAAATAAGATTTTTTGTTTTTCGTGCCATGACCTCATTATGAGACAAAAGAATATCTTCATCATTAATTACTTTTGGAATCACAGCAAGGGAGTTATATCGCTGGACAATGATGTGATCTTGATCCGTATTAAAAAAATTTTTCCAAGTCTGATTCAAATGAATTTTTTCCTGTTGACCATGACACTTATTTTTTGAACTAACAATCTCATACTCATCGATCAAAGCAAGGATTTGATGGCCTAGACAAATACCAAGAATTTTTTTCTCAATCGATCTTAAGTCTTTAATTTCTGAAAAAATTTTTTGATAGTCTCGTGGATGTCCTGGCCCCGGTCCCAGAACATAAAGGTCATAATCATGATTGATTTTTTTTTGCCAATTCTCCACAGTGACTTGAAGTCCTGCTTTTTTTAAATGAGAAGCAATATTAAATGTGAAAGAATCTTCGAAATCGATGAGAATCGTTTTCATAATCGCTTTATACTAAAGTAGTTGGTCTTAAACTCTGAAAAATTATCATCACCAAAGTTAAAGAGAATGTTAAACGAGAATCTTGAATCTGCAGTAGTTTTTCGATAATTTAAATTTAAAATCCAGCAATTATTATTAGGCATCAAATCAAGAGAATAAACAGTCCTCAGTTCACTCTTGCGGTTATTTAAATCTAAGTCTTTAAACGCTGACAAACCGATCGTATCGATTGGCCGAACCTGGCCGCCGATCGCGAGCGTATTCAAGAGAGGCGAGGAAAATGAGTTGTAGTTATAGAACGCAAAAAGATTGAGAAGGTCAAAACGACGAGTAAAATTCACGTTAAAGATATTTTTACTCTCTCGGTGAAAGTAATACTCTTGAAGCCCAATACTCCAGCGATCACCATTAAACCCTGTTTCGAGGGCAAGTCGTGTGAGCCTTTCTCTCAGATCATTCGAATTCGTTTGATTCAAAAGATAACCTTGAGATAAGTTAATATAGGCGACTTTAGAGTACGTAAAATTATCTCGTAAATATTTGTTATCCTCGAGATAATTAAATTTTTTGGGACTTTTTCGGATGAGCGTATTATTCCATTGAAGCTCCGCCGTATTCACAGGTGGAATAAGAGTCCTTGTTGAATTAATCCCAAAGAGATATTCCTGACGTCTAAGGGCATCTTCAAAATCCGCCCACCCCTGCTGTTTCGAATCAATTTGATTCAGGAATCTATTATTCCCAAACTCAGAACTGCTCGAAATGAAATGATGGATGAGCTTAAAATCTTGAGAGTGTCTGTAGCTATTTCTACGTTGGACAACAGTCTCTGAGACGAACTCTTTTTCAAACTTCGGCATCTGACCAATCAGCTTATTCTCTGACTCTTCACGTTTAAGAGGCTTAATGTCTTTGCTCTTGTTATCGGCGAGTTTTCTTAGCTCAGCTTTTGAAAGATACTTCACTGGAATCGGCTCTTCGAAGGCTAAGCCAAAAATTTTATCCATTGAAAAAGATATTTCAGATTTCACAAGCCCAGCATTTTTAGTAAAGCTGTGTTCATTTTTAGAATCAAAACGATAGTTTTGCTGATCGAAGGTATACTGGGTTTTAACTTGAAAAGGGCCAAAGGTTGCAAGATTCCAATTAATATAGGGTCTGGTTGAAAGTCGATCAAAGTTTCTTAAATTGCCACTATCATCCTTATCAACTTGCCTGAACCTTGAGAGTGAAGAATCAAGACCCACACTAATGTGCTCCAGTAAGGGATAGTGTGATTGATACAGAGAATGTGGTTGGACTGAAAAATTTAACTTCGGTAAAGTTTGTACATATTTGCGATCAAACTCAAGTGAATCTTGAATCAGTTGGTTTCTTAAGTATTGAGATTCAACAGAAGCAGAAAAATGCTCTCGCCGGTAATCAAGATAACCAGAAAAACCAATATCACTGCCTATAATTTTTGGATCGGAGTACTGAGAATTATCCTGAATCATATCAAGATCTCTCACTCCAGTGTAGCGAAGATGAGTCGTTAAGTTTGAAGTGAAGTGATACTGAGTTTCGATCTCCGTAAAATATCTAAAGAAATTCTCTCCCGAGGGTCCTTGATTTTTTCTCCCTGGCTGATAAATAGCATCATTAATGACCCGATTGTTGGTCTCAAGCCAAGAAAGTTTATTAAATTTTTGTCGGTACTGAACATCACCTCCGTATCCACGTTTTGCCCAAAAGGTAGGTGTGATCGTTGCATCTTTACTATCACCAATAGCAATAAAAACTGGAACCTCTAAGGCTAAGCCCTCCCCTAGTCGATTAGAAATTTTAGGAAAAAGTAATCCCGTTTTTCTTTTCACCATAAAAGGCATCACAAGATATGGAAGGTATACAACACTCGCTCCCCTTACTCTGAAGAGTCCGTGCCAAATAGTTACGGTTTCCTTCATTTTGAGTTTGATCTCTTTACCAAAGACAGACCAAGACTCTGGGCAGTCTTTACATGTGGTAAACTCCGCTTGATAGGCAGAGTAATCAACTTCGTTAAAGCGGATCAGTTCACTGGCGATCAAATTGAAATCTGAGTTCACAATCCGAGCATTTTTAATCCTGGCAAAGCCCGAATCTAGATGATACTCAAGATGAGAGCCGTAGAGAGTCATATCTTTTGTGATGATTCGAACATTTCCTTCAATTTTGACCAACATTTTTTCTTGATCTAAAGAAGCAACCTCACCATAGATTGTATCTGTTTTCGAAATGATAACGACGTTACCAACGGCTTCAAAGTACTTTCCTTGATTCTTACGGTAAGCCTTATCTGAGTAAACGGAGAGAGAATCGCCGAAAGAAAGTTGGGGCGAATCAGCAAAAGTTTTTTCTGAAAAAAGACATGAAATAATAAGAGCCACAAAGATATATATCCGTGGGATCCAATTTATCCAATTCACTTTTAATATCTGAAACAAATTCTAGCCCTTTCATCTCTGCCAAAGATTTAATGATCTCGGAATCTGCAGCCTTAGGGTGATGAAAACTTGTCACGATAGGACGAAAGTTTTTTAAACACAAAAGCTGAGACATCATCGTCGAAAGATCTTTTTGAGATCTTTTGGAGAAAGCTACCACCATGAGTCGAGATGTCTCTTTATTATATTCTTCGTTGTTTAAAATTTGAATTAATTTTCTTAGCCCATCGACGTTATGAGAGCCGTAAAAGAAATAGCGATGCTTAGATTCAAACATCTCTCCTCTGAATTTGAGTTTTTCCTCATCAAAAACACAGTCTACAGACCGAAACTCTCTCTCTTTAAGAAAGCACTCTCCCGCATACGCCAAGAGCTGGTTTCTGAGTGTGAAATTGAGCTTCGCCTTTGCCTCTAGGGTGAGGTCAGATAAATTAAGCCAGCTAAAACCTAAATCTTTTTGTTTTTTGCCGACTCTTTCGTTCAGGTATCGTAAATCGAGGAAAGAAATAAGCTGAGATTGAGCTCTTAAAACCCCTAGTTTTTCATGTAGGATTTTCTCATATCTATTTCCCAGGATTTCTTGATGATCTCTGGAAAGACTAGGTAGAAGAACAAGGTCTGCATCAAAAACATTCACCGCATCTAAACGTCCCCCTAGTCCAACTTCTAAAAAAAGAAAATCAGGATTTCGTTCTTGAGCCCATAAGCAAAAGACAAAAAATAAAAATTCGTAGTACGTGAGTGGGATATTTTTTTCTTGTACTATTTGATGCGCTCTTTGAATTAATTGTTGAAGCTTAGAGAGGGAAATATCCCCTTCCTCTGATCTAAATCTCTCCGTTAAGGAATCAATATGAGGAGAGGTCCATGTACAGTATGAATTAAAGGCTGATGATAATCGATGAGTTACCTCACCCTTGCCATTAGTCCCAGCGATAATCGTGATTTTTTTTAAATTGAGATCAGGCAGCAGAGGTTGTAAGTAGTGACCGATCCTCTCAAGTCCAGGCTTAGGAATCTCCTGGCCATAGTTTGCGATTAACCAAGACTCAAGATCTCCACTCATCATGCCGGTTTAAACATTCTCATGAAGAAACTGAGTTCTTTTTTTAAATCTTTCCGGTGGATGATTCTATCGATAAAACCACGATCTTTTAAAAACTCTGATCGCTGAAAACCATCCGGAAGTGTTTGTCGGATCGACTGCTCAATAACTCTCGGACCTGCAAACCCAATAAGAGCTTTTGGCTCAGCAATATTCAGATCTCCAAGCATAGCAAAACTCGCAGCACATCCTCCTGTGGTTGGGTCTGTAAGAAGAGAGATGTAGGGAATTCCGTGTGTTTTAAGTCTTGCTCGAGAAGCAGATGTTTTCGCCATTTGCATAAGAGAAAGGATCCCTTCTTGCATGCGTGCTCCACCTGAGCATGAAACCACAATCACCGGGATTTTTTTCTCATAACCAATATCCATCGCGAGAGCAATTTTTTCTCCCGTCACAACTCCCATCGAGCCACCCATGAAACGAAAATCCATCACCGCCATGGCCACAGGCTGTCCATCGATCGTTGCCGTCCCACAAACTGTTGAGTCTTTGATCCCAGTATTTTTGATAGCTGTAGAAAGTCTTTGGTCATAGGACTGTTTGTCTTGAAAGCTTAAAGGATTGTTGGATAAAAGATCTGGACTTATTTCCTCAAAGGAGCCCTCATCTGTCATGCACTGAATTCTTTCATAAGCAGAGATTCGGTAGTGATAATCGCAAAGTGGACAAACGTTTAGGTTTTCCTCCAACTTTTCAGTTTGAAGAATCTCTCCACATTGCTGACATTTTTTCCAAAGTCCAACGGGTGTTGTTGAGGCTAGCTTTTTAACATTTTTAAGCTTCGGATTTTTTACCTGATGAAACCAACCCATTTATCCCCCTCGAGATCACTCGCGTTTTACCATTTATAAGATGTTCATTCTAAAAATGCCACTAAAGGATGGCAACTTTTGATTGTTTTTATGCTTGAATCTAGATCTAAATATCTGAAATTACAACAAGCTTTAAGTGTTCTTTGGGCCCAAGCATTCTTTAGGTCAAAATAATAAAGAATTGATGACTCCTATCCGACAAGGATAATCGTGAATAGATGTTTTGTTTCACTCATCCAACTCGTTATTTGGGTGCTACTTGTGGTGGCTTCACCTGCTATTGCTGAAGTAAAATTCTCCCCACTCGTTAACCATCAAGATTTTATTTTTATGTCTGAAGAGCAAAAAGAAAAATCGATCATTGCTCTGATGGAAGTGATGGTTTTTCTAGAAGCTCAGACAGAAAAAGAAACAGCTGATTCTCAAAAAATTGTCGATTATAAAATCTATTTAAGAAAATTATTGAATAGTTTCATCTCTGAAGCCTACGCAGTTGATCGTGGTGATGCAATGAAATTAATGCTTGAGTTATCTAAGGGATTCACTGATATAAAAAATAAGAAGAATAAAAATCTTTGTTTTTATGCTGGTTGGATTTCTGAAACGAGACTGGTTGGTAAAAGTCATCTTTGTATTCATCCCAAAAAGCTTGGGGAAGATAATCTAATTAAACAACTTTATAACAGAATTAATAAAAACGACTGCCCCTTAAATAAGGGTAATAAAGAGCAGATTGCCTGTAATCCGGCACTCTACGGCTTTGAAGATTTGCAATCAGCAAAACCATTTTGTGTTGAATCAGGCAAAAAATCTTACAATTCAGCCTATGAGTGTATGAAGAAAGCGAAAGAGAGCAAAGACAATCTTGATTTTATCAAAAAGTTTCTAAGTTCAAGTGAAAATCAAAAATTTGGAGCTGAGATTTTTAACCTCTTTTCTCAATACTGTATTTGTTCAGATGCTGATCAAAAATTTAATAAACAGAACTTTAATAATCTTAAAGGTCATCGAACATGTTATGGAATGGTTAAAATGGTCCAAGCTGTTGGAGAGAAATGTAAAGAACCTGGAATTGAAAATATCATCAATCAGAACTTTGTGGAGAATCTTAAGGCGTTTGACCCCAAAACAGATGCTGATTTAACAACAGGCACAGACGTATTTTCTGATGAATATAAAAATTGGCTAAAAAAAATACAGAGTAACACTCAAGGTGATAACTTCTGTCCTCCACCAGCGGGCACAAAAGCCATTATTACTGTGGTAGATTCAGATTCTGTCCCTCCAACTCAAGCTGAAGTTCAGCCTAGAACTGTACCGAATACACCTCCTACCGTCATAGAGACGAAACCAGAAGCTAAATCAGAGGACAAGCCAATACCGCAGAATAATATCATCAATGGTCAATGTACGGCGACGATGCCAAAAAAAGACTCATTCATGTGTTTGATCAAAGGTGAGGAAATTAGTAAACCCTGTACCCAGGATAAGCAATCATCTCTCGTCACTACGAACACTACTATAATAGTTAATACTGATACAAAACCTACTGCTGATACAAAACCTACTGCTGATACAAAACCTACTGCTGATACAAAACCAGTTGATGGTACAAAACCTGCTGCTGATACAAAACCTACTGCTGATACAAAACCTACTGCTGATACAAAACCTACTGCTGATACAAAACCTACTGCTGATACAAAACCAGTTGATGATACAAAACCAGTTGATGATACAAAACCAGTTGATGAAAAAAAATCAGCTCCAGCGCAAGAGCAGAAAAAAGGTATCTTTAGCCTTGATGATAAAAAATATGAATGTACTATTGAAGATAAAAAAATAGAACCACCTACTCCAGCTCCTGCAGCTGAAGAACCTCCTAAACCATCACTTAATCTTACAATAAAACATACTACTGCTAATGCTGAGATAACACTTGTTATCATGAATCCTAAGAAAGATAGTGACTCTCCATCAATCACATGGTCGGAGGAAAAATCACCAACAGCGAAAGATATCTCCCCTGGTCCATCAGCGCCTCTTGATCTCACGGCTGGTGATCCAAATGAAAAAACGAAGCTCGTTAAAAGATTAAGTGAGGACTATAAAGTTTGCGCTCAAATTGAACAAGATGTTAACACAAAAGTATGTACAACTGTTAAGAAGGTTCTTCCAGCAGTCAAATTCAATATGAAACCTCAAGAGCAATTTATCCCACGACAAGACAGCTCGTTTTCGACTAGAGGGATTAACTAGATTGAAACAACGTACCCATCCGCTTCAAGGATATGGATATTTTTAATTCCATATTCTAAAATCTCATTCTTAATTTGATTTTCATAATGGGGTTTTAAATGAGTAAGAATCAACTTCTTAAAGGGTGGCATTTTCTTAATTTCTGTCTTCAGGCTCGCGGGAGTATGGTGAAAGGAGACTTCAGCAACTTGGCTAAGTTGGTTGGGAAAACTCACCTCAGTTACAATCAAATCTAACTCTGTGACATATTTCTTAAGATGATCCCAAGTCTCATTTGAAGGGCCAGTATCAAGTGTAAAAAAAACACTCTTCTGATTTTGGCGAACTAAAAAACCCAATGATCCATTCATATGATGCACGGGAATTGGTGTAATCTCATACCCATCAACCACTAATCTTTGATGTGAATCAATCGGATGAAAACTAACCGTTGGATGATCTTCACTCGGCAGTCGTGAAAAATCAGGCCAAATCAAATCATTAAAAAGATGATCTTTTATATTTTTTATTGTCGATTGATGAGAAAAAACTTTAAAAGCCTCTGGCTTCAGGCCAAAGCAATTATCTGCTAAAAAAGCCAGATCTTTAATATGATCAAGATGAGAGTGAGAGATAAAAACATGCTTAATCTTAAGCTGCTCTTCAATAGAAAGAGTTGATGCCACTGAACCAGCATCAATTAAAATTTTATTATCAATTAAAAATGAAGTCGTTTGATGGCCTAAAGAGGTCCCACCGAACCCACCTAGAAAACGTATTTCCATGATTTTATTTTAATCGAAAAGAGATGACTTCACCTCTAGGCTACTCTTTTTGCCTAGTTTGAAGCAGTTGATAAACTTCTTTAGGGGATTTATCCGTAAGCTCGCCAATTAATTTTGACACAAGCTTAGGTGTCGCTCCACGCTCAAGGATCTCTTGAGCAAGTTGACCGATACCTGAGCGAGAGACTTCTCTTTCATTTTTTTGATAGAGACAAAGAACGAACTCTCCCTTAACAACAAGTTCAGGTTTAAATTTATGCCAGTCTTTTGCTTGAAATTTTAAAACCTGTTGAAATTTTTTTGTGAGCTCACGGCAAAGAGCTACGTCAACATCTGGAACGACTTGGGCCAACAGATCAAGAGTATCGATGATCCTTGTAGGCGCCTCAAAGAAAACATGTGTGCCCTTCATGAGAGTTGAAAAGATTTGTTTTTTTTTCTCTTCCTCTCGGGGGAGAAATCCTTGAAAACTGAAAGGGATTGGTGGCAAACCTGATAACTCAAGTGCTACCACAACGGAGCTCACACCAGAGTAGGTATCAACATTAATTCCTCTCTCGTAGGCTGCCTTAATCAATGGATAAGCAGGATCTGAGATCATTGGACTTCCCGCTTCGGAGGCTAAAAAAAGATCATTCTCTTCAGCAATAGTGAGAAGAAAATCTAAACTTTTTTCTTCCGATTGATCATGCCAAGAATAAATTTTTTTCTCTCCAAAACTAATTCCTAGATGGCCCAAGAGATCTTTAAATACCCGAGTGTCTTCCACTGCAAAATAAACACCTCCCTGCAAAGCCTTTAAAACTCGTGGAGTTAAATCTTCTAGGTTACCAATTGGTGTATTGATTAGAATTATTTTCCCCACATCTACCTCATCGTCAGTTCGTGTTATGATTTTCTTAGGGTTTTATCAAGGAGTTCCCTTTATGAGCATGAAAGCAAATATTCTACGTGATGCCAACGGAAACATTGTTGTGCATATGCAAGGGGATCTCAACTATGATCTTACCTATCCCTTAAGACAAGAGCTTCATCAAATCGCCAAGAATCACCCTCACTCAAAAATCACGATCGATCTTGCGGCGACAGATTTTGTTGGTTCATCAGGGATTTGTCACTTTGTTGAAACAATTAAAATCCTCAAAGAGAATCAGAAAACTGATGTGAGACTCACAAACGTCAAACCTGAATTTTTAAAGATTTTTAAACTTCTCTCAATCAATGAGGCTGACTACGTAGCAGAGCTCATGGATTTCGATAATGACGAAACCGAGCAGCTTAACACTCGCTTTGGAAATCGTTCTCAGACTTTTGAAAACTAGAAATTTAAATGTAAGACCGGTACATAGATGGGAGGAACCTTTCCTCCTGTCTGTAGTGGTCTGATCCGATCAAAAAAACCGTCCTGTGCCTCACCTGAAGCTCCACCATCCTCTGATTCATAATCATCCTCATACATATCCGGAGAATCCTTATAGGGTGATGATCTATCGTCGTATTGGCCGTAGCGACGATTATGGTGAGAAATTAAAACGTATGAACCAAAAATAATCCCTGCATAAAGACCGAGAGAAGCTCCTTGAGCAATCGCTCGTCCAGAAGTTCCAAAAGCAGTCGATGCTCCACCGAGAAGGGCTCCGCCCGCTGCTCCGTACCCTACCATCGTTAGAAAAGCTTTCGCTTTAGGAGAGACCTGTGCCTCTGCAGAGAAGATGAAACTAAAAGAAAAGAGAATGCTTAGAATTAATTTTTTCATAATTCTAGATTAATTCAAAAGAAGAGTTTTGCCAAAATGCTTTTGTCCGAGCGAGTATCTCAGGATTAGCGGTTTGCCAAATAGGCTACTTAAAAATAATCCTGCATTTTTAAGACGCTTATGCTGATGAGGACTCAGTGGAGCTTCAAAGTCATTTGATTTAACCTCAAAGAGCTCAATTTGATCTCGATAAAATCGACACAAATCAATTTGTCCTAAGCCTCTTTCTCTCAATAAATGAGCGTCGATGAGAATGGCCACACCTTCGGAGTGAACGAACGCTGAGGCTTCTCTCTCCCGTTTTTGGCCTTTAGAGAAGTTCTTTAACTCCTTTAAAGGTTTTTCGATGCCACTCAGTTGGGCCAAGTTTTTGGAGGGCTTCACGATGTTTTTTCGTGGGATAACCGTAATTTTTGTGGAGATCAAAGTCTGGAATTTGCTCATGCAGCTCCTCCATGAATTCATCACGATGAACCTTTGCTAAAATCGAAGCCAGTCCAATCAAAAGAGATTTACTATCGCCTTTGATGATTGGGATTTCCTCAAAAGGTGATTGATCTTCTCCCCATCTTAATCTGTGTGGCCCGTCAATAAGAAGGACATGATCATTTTTTTTCACATCTGATAGGGCAAGGGCTGCTTCTTTCATGCCTCTTAAACTTGCGGCAAGGATATTTTCTTCATCGATCATTTGTGCTGAAAGATCCCACACGACTCCTTTGATTTTAAAACCAGCCAACTCAATTTCCTTGATGGCCTTAAAGTTCATATGATAAAAACCTAAAACTTGTAAAATCTTGAAGCGCTCAGAGTTTTTCAGTTTTTTAGAGTCAGTGATATTGAGTGAATTTAATTTTCTGAGGACTTTATTTAAACTTTCTCGATCATTAATGGTGATAGCGACTGCTCCGATGACAACAGGTCCACAGAGAGGTCCTCGACCGACCTCGTCCACTGCAATGATCTTAGCGGGGAATTGAGAGATGAGCTTCTTCTCGATCATAAAAAAAAAGCCCCGGATGAACCGAGGCTTTTTGTTAGTTACTATCTTGAGTAATCGATCGCAACACGTGCTGACTTACCAGTTCTACCTCTGAGGTAGTTGTGTTTCGCACGACGAGATTTACCTTTAGAAATAATTCTCACTCCTTCAACTGCAGGAGAATGGAAAGGGAAAACTCTTTCTACTCCCACACCGTCAGAGATTTTTCTCACTCTGAAGTGGCCATTAATCTGACCAGGGTTTTTCATCGCAATACAAGTCCCTTGGAAAACCTGAGTTCTTGATTTCTCACCCTCTTTGATTTTCACAGCAACTTCTACTGTGTCACCAGTTTTAAACTCAGGAAGTTTTGTGACTTCTGGGTTCGCGTACTTCTTCTCAACCAAATCTACTAAATTCATAATGCCCTCACAGCAATGATCCTTCCTTACGCCGAACTTGTGGCCAGAGGGAAGGGAAAAAATTATGGGTTCAGAGGCTTCTGGCCAGTCTGTCACAATAAATGGCAACAGCTGAACGAACCGACAAATGATTATATCCGTCATTTGCCAAACCGAAAATCGGTTTTAGCCTAAAATCGGCTTGCTCTACCACAGAAGCAGTTAATCCCCAGCCTGTACCAAATAACAAGAAGATAGGTCGATCGTCAATCTTTATCTTTGCCAAGAGATCTCTCTCGTCACCTTCGTAAGCTTCAAAATTTGCCCCAGTCACGACAACATAGGGCTTTTTACCTTCTCTCTTTTCTATCTCCTTGATTCCATCTTCAATAGAATCAACAATATAGGCTTCTTTCAGGGCCTCTTTTCTATCGGGGTTATAAATCAGGCCAGAGTCCGCCTCCCAGAAACCTAAAATCCGCTCAATCATTTTTTGCTGATTTTTTATGGGAGTCACTAAAAAGTATTGAGAAAACCCAAAGGTTCGCGCCGTGCGCGAAATATCGTGGATATCAAGATTGGTAACAGATGTTGTGATCTCTTTTCCATCTTTGGATTTCACAGGACCATGAACTAAACCAAGGTAAAAATGAACGGGTAAACTCATTCAAAAACTCGCTAAGTAAGAATTAGATTGTAGATACTGACTCAATAACTTTCTGTCTAGTAAAATCAACTCGATTACACTTCACATTAAACATGGAATCAGCTACAAAGTGAGTTATAATAAAAAGAAAAAAGAGTATCCATGTCACGACTTATTTCATCTCTTACGGATCCCAATCAACTCTACCTCGTGAGTGGACCTTGCGCTGTCGAATCCTACGATCAGATGAGAGCCATTCTCTCTCAAAAAAATGCTCCAACTCTCTTGAGAGGTGGAGTCTACAAAATGAGAACTCAAAAGAATTCGTTTCAGGGGCTAGGAACAAACGCCTACGATCTTATCAAAGATTTAAAAAAAGAATTTCAATTTGATTTTATCACTGAAGTAACTGATCCACGTCACATCGAAGACCTCGCTGACTTCACATCCATCTTCCAGGTGGGTGCTCGGAACATGTACAACTATGAACTCTTGAAGGAGCTTGCTCTTCATCAAAAACCTGTTGTGTTAAAGCGATCTTTTAGTGCGACCATATCTGAGTGGCTAGGGGCTGCTGAGTATCTCTCCCCCTTAGGAGAAGAAAATATTATTCTCTGTGAGAGAGGGGTTCGATCGTTTGATACCAAGCTTAGAAATATGCTTGATCTAGGGTCTGTGATTTACCTCAAGAAAAATTCTAAGTTTAAAGTTTTTGTCGATCCATCTCATAGCATGGGACTCACACCTTACGTTTCAGATGCTGCTTATGCAGCTGTTGCAGCTGGGGCAGATGGATTGATGGTAGAAGTTCATCCAGATCCTTCATCAGCACTTTCTGATGGGCAGCAAGCTTTGAATTTAACCATGTATCAAGAGCTCGTGGAGAAACTAAAAGTTCTCGCTCCGCTTTTTAATAAAACATTAAAGGTTTAAGCCTATGCCAAAAGCCGACTATATCCGCTCAATGTTTAATGATATCTCAGATAAGTACGATCTTCTGAATGACCTTCTTTCATTCGGGACTCACCGCTTATGGAAAAGAAAACTTGTTTCTATCGTTCAAGAGTCTCAACCGAAAGTTTTGCTTGATTGTGCTACTGGCACAGGTGACATTGCTTTTGTTTTAGAGGAAAAAACTCAAGGGAAAATTACGGGTATAGATTTTTCACCTCTCATGATTGAAGAAGCGAAAAAAAGATCCCTCAAGCAGCACTCAAAGGTTCACTTTGAAGTCGCCGATGTTCAAAAACTACCCTTCGATACAAAAAGCTTCGATGCTGCAACCATTTCATTTGGGATAAGAAACGTTGAAGATTTGAGAGCTGGCCTTAAAGAACTTTCGCGTGTTTCAAAAAAACTCTTCATCCTAGAATTTGGTCAACCGAAGAACTTACTTTATCGAAAATTTTATTTTCTTGTTCTAAGACTATATGTTCCCATCTTTAGTCTCTTGACCAAGAGAACTGATGCTTACGATTATCTGATCACTTCATCTGAACAATTTCCATCAGCGGAAAAATTTGTCGAGATCATGAAGGAATCAACAAATTACTCACAAATCAGTTACCGCTCAGTATTTGGCGGTATTGCCTATATCTACCAAGGAAAGGACTAATTATGAGCATCTCTCCTTTATTTGATCCTAACGAATGGAACGAAGTCACTGACTATAAATTTACCGACATTACATTTCATAAGGCAAAACATACGGGAGCGGTCCGAATCGCTTTCAATCGTCCAGACATGAGAAACGCCTTCAGGCCAAAAACTGTAGATGATCTTCTCATCGCACTTGAATGGGCGCATAGACAAAATGATGTAGGAGCAATCATCATCACCGGTAACGGTCCATCGAGTAAGGATGGGGGTTGGTCTTTTAGTTCAGGTGGAGATCAGAATGTCCGAGGTCCCACTGGATATGAGTATGAAGAACAAAAACAAGGAACCATGCCACTCGCCCATGGACGTCTACATATTTTAGAAGTTCAGCGTATGATTCGTTTTATGCCAAAAATTGTTATTGCTGTCGTTCCTGGTTGGGCCGTCGGTGGAGGACACTCTCTTCACGTTGTTTGTGATATGACGATCGCCTCAAAAGAGCACGCCGTTTTCAGACAAACAGATCCTGATGTCGCAAGTTTTGATGGCGGGTTTGGTTCCGCTTATCTTGCTCGTCAGATTGGCCAAAAAAGGGCGAGAGAAATATTCTTTCTTGGTTTTAATTACTCTGCTCAAGAAGCATTTGAGATGGGAATGGTGAATAAAGTTGTTCCACATCAAGACCTCGAAAAAGAAGCTCTCGAATGGGCAAAAATTATCTGTTCTAAATCTCCGACAGCGATGAAAATGCTTAAATTTGGTTTTAACCTTATCGATGATGGACTCATTGGCCAACAAGTCTATGCTGGTGAAGCGACAAGACTTGCCTATGGAACACCAGAAGCGGTTGAGGGAAGGAATGCATTCCTGGAAAAAAGACCAAGAGAGTTCGAAAAATTTCCTTGGATGTACTAGGTATGAAACCCGAGAAAAATGAGAGACTCATTTGGCTCGAAGAATTACTTTCCACACCAGGGGCAGTCATCGAGTGGGAACAAGGGGGATTACTTTTTCTTCAAGGATCCTACTCTGTTTTAAAAAATATCCCTAAAAAATTCACTGTCCTAGTCCCCAATTTTTTCCAAGAAAAATTCTTAAGCTTAAATGTTAAAAACTCTTTTGTCTTAGAAAAAAACTTCTTCTATGAATTTCTAAGTGACCTAGAACTCAACACCAAACAAAAGATACTCAGAAATCAAGATTCAATCTACGAACAAGACTTTCAAGAACTAAAAAAACAACTTAATCAAGACTTCCAAAAAGCTGTTCTCATCTCAAGAGAAGAATTCAAACCCGATCATGTCATTCAATTTAAAATCCATCTTTTAAAAAAATCTCTCGAAGTTCAAGAAGGCTTAACTTTCGGCTTCTGGACAGAAAAACAAGGCATGATAGGTGCGACTCCAGAAATTCTATATCAACGAGATGGTATGAATTTTTCCACCATGGCACTCGCGGGAACACGGCCAATAGAAAAGAAAAAAGAACTCCTGGAAGACTCGAAAGAAAAAATCGAACACGAGATTGTTATCAAAGATATAGCTGAAAAAATAGCTCCGATGACAGATCAGCTAAAAGTAGGAAAAACCTCTATTGCTGATTTTAGGAACCTAAGCCATCTTAAAACACCTATGACAGCGACTTTAAAACACAAAGTTACTGATTCTGATCTTATATCCGCTCTCTCACCGACAGCAGCACTCGGTGGATACCCGTTTAAGAAAGCTCTCGATTTCATTCGAGGCTCTCATTACCATCAGCAATTCCCAGAACGTTTTTATGGCTCAAGTCTATGTGTCAGTCAACAACATGAGACAAGATCACTTGTTATGATCCGTGGAGTACAATGGGAAAATGAAAAATTCTTTTTGGAAAATGGTGGCGGCATTGTTGAAGCTTCAACTTTTTCAAATGAACTCAAAGAAGTTCATCTGAAGCGCAACTCTATCAAGAAGCACTACTTATGAAACTAAAAGATCTATCGGTTTATTTCTGTACAGGAGCTAGGAATCACGACCTTCTTGGTCTCTTTGATGAAAAAAAAATCTCCTATGAAATTGACGAAAGAGTCGCAAGCTTTAAGGCACTTGGAGCAGCTAAAATCTCTCAGGTTCCAACGATTGTATGTACCACCTCTGGTACAGCTGTTTCTGAGTGTTTATCAGGATTAATTGAAGCCTACTATGCTCACCTTCCACTCGTTTTGATTTCAGGAGATCGACCAAAAAAAATGCATGGAACTGGTGCTCCGCAAACGATCCATCATGAGATCATCACGAAAGGCCATGTCAGGACTTATCTTGACCTTGAGTTATCAGACTTAGAAACATTTGATTTTAGCACCTGCGAGTATCCTCTCCATTTAAATATTCTTATTGATGATACTAAGCCTCACGATCAACAAACAATCCTTGGATCAGATCTTAATCGTTTCCATGAATTTATCAAAACAAAGAGAACTCCTCTATTCCTTGTTTCACATGAAAACGGATCGATGAGAACTTTCACGGAGGAGTTTAAAAAAAGAGGACTTAATTTTCATGCGGAATCACTTTCTCATGCCAGAGATCTCTCTGAGTTTGATGAAAAAAAACTAGTTAGTCTCTTTAAGAAATTTGATTCGATTATTCGAGTTGGACATACGCCTCTCTCAAAAATTTGGCGACTCTTAGAAAAAGAACCTAAACCCGTCTATCATTTTGATGAAAGAAATCTTCCCGGAATGAGCTACGGAGAGGTGATGAAAGTTAACTCCAGCGATCTCCTTAAAAGTGATTTCTTTAAAATCCTCGATCAGTATCAGTTTGAAAAATTACCCCTCTCTCCGCGAGTGTATCCCTTTGGTAAATATTCTCAGGCAGAACCTACAAAACTTAAGGCGATTCACGATGTGATACCGGAGGATTCGATCGTTTATCTTGGAAATTCACTCTCGATTCGCTTCTTTGAACTCATCCAGACAAAACGTTTTAGAGTGTATGGGAACCGAGGTGTCAATGGAATTGATGGACAGTTAGCGACGGCGATTGGAATGGCGAATAGAACCTCTGATACGGTCTATGCCATTCTTGGAGACCTCACCACCTTTTATGACCTAAGTTCTCTAGATGGATTCCCAAAAAATCTTAAATTAGTGATCATGAACAATTTTGGCGGACAAATTTTTCATGAGTTAAAACTTGATGAAAGGATTACTCTTAGTCATAAGAAAAATTTTAAAAAAATCGCTGAGACCTTTGAATTGATTTATTCTCAAAGGATAGATGATTTCTCACATGCACAAGTTCTTGAGATCCAATCGAGTAGAGATGAAACAGACTTGTTTTTAAAGGACATCTCATGATTCACTACTTCCATGGTTTCCTTGGATCACCTGAAGACTTCTCAGAGATTAAACCTCAGGGCATATCCCATAGCTTACTATCCCTTCCCACTGAAGATCAGATCAAAGAAGACGATACTTTGATCGGATACTCAATGGGAGGCAGAGTTGCCACTGAAATCGCTGTAAGTAAAAAATTTCAGATCAAAAAACTTATCCTTCTTGCCTCTCACCCAGGCATAGAGGAGAGCGAGAGAGAGGAGAGAATCTTATCTGAAAATAAAATTATTCATCTGATGGAGAAGTATCCTAAGGATCAATTCTTAGACCTTTGGAACAAGCTTCCACTCTTTGAAGGCGACCCTGAGCTCACCCCTAACAATCTCACACAAGAAGAAAACCTTGATCTTTTTAAGAAATTCCGTTTAAGTCAGCAGTCTAATTTTAAAGAGGTCTTAAAAAAGCATAAAAATAAAGTCGTTTATGTGGTTGGAGAAAAAGATCATAAATATAAATCTCTGGCAGAAAACTTTTTTATTAAAGAGGGGTTTAAATGTCATTTTTTGCCTGTGAATCATCGATTGATTAAATACCCCTCTCTTTTGAGTGAAATCCTTCAGAAGGAATGCGAATGAAAAATTTTCTTTTAGCCATTAGGCCCAAAACGCTTTTGGCCGGTTTTTTTCCGCCTATTGTGAGTTTTTTCTATGCTCATTTAACTCATGGAAGTTATGAAACCCTCATGCTCACCTTTTGTCTTATTGGAGCTCTCTCCATTCAAATCGCAACTAATCTCTTCAATGATCTTATTGACTTCAAAAAAGGTGCAGATAATGAGCGTGTTGGGCCTGTGAGAGTTACTACAGCGGGTCTAGTAAAACCTCAGACGATTAAACTTTGGGCATTTTCATTTGTCGGCTTAGCTGCAGTGGTCGGTTTTCCCATCATCCAACGTGGCGGAGTTCCCTTTCTCTTGCTTGGTTTAATCTCTCTCTACCTAACCTATGGTTACACCGGAGGTAAAATCTCTCTTGCCTATCGTGGCCTTGGCGAACTTTTTGTTTTTCTGTTTTTTGGTCTTTTTTCGACGATTGGTTCCTACTATCTCTACACTTTGAGCGTAGACTTCAAAATTATTATCTTAGGAGCCGTTTTCGGTTGTCTCACAACAACTTTTATTATGGTCAATAATCTTAGAGATCGAGAAACTGATCTTAAGGTAGAAAAGAAGACTCTCGCTACCAAACTCTCTGATATGCAGTATCGTCTTTTAACAATCTTCTCTGCTTTAGCTCCCTACTTACTACTGCATTTTTTTAGAGAAACGTCTGGGATTTACTGGATTTTTTTAAGTCTCGCTCCTGCATTAAAGCTTGCGATGATTATTTACCGAGAATCTGGTGAAAGATTAAACCTAGGCTTAAAATGGTCTGGGATTCATCTAAGTCTATTCTCATTTATTTTAAGTTATATATTTAACCAATGAAAGTTCAGTACCGTGTCTTAAAACTACGCCCTCTACAGACCCTGAATCGCTTTCAGGAAAACTCTATTGATGTCTTTCAACTAAAGGCAACACTTAAAGATAAAATCCTTTTTTCAGAGTATAGGCCTCACCTATCCTTAGGAGATGAGCCATTTGAAACTTTCATTCAATCTTTTAAAGAGCAGTCGACGGCTCCAGCACAAAAAATTTTTTCATTTCTTCTCGGTTTTACTCCTGATCTTAAAAAGATTTCATTCTCAAACCATGACTTTAATCAATCATTAGGATCTCCTTTCCTTAAATACAAAATTAAGCATAAAGATGATCTGGATTTTTTAAAAATTCCTAATAAGAAAATCCGTCTAGATGCTAACGGTCTTTTTGAACGAAAAGAATTTGATGAGTTTGTAGCTAAAATACCTGATGTTAATTTAATCGATTATATTGAAGATCCATTAAAAAGTACGGACTGGATTGGACTTAAGCTTAAAACAGCTCGAGACTTCATACCAGGTAATCCTTTTGACATTTATATCTATAAACCTCTCAGGGAACTTTTTCCGACCACAAACAATCCGATCATTTTTTCACATTACATGGGATCTTTTCTTGGCTCCTATCTCTGTTACGCTGACCTGATTGAGCGAGGTGATCTTTCTCAAACTCATGGCATCGTTTCCAATGGGATTTTTCAAGAGACAAATATTTTTCATCATCTAGGATCTGGTCAGTTTGAGCTAGATCAGAAAGCCTTAAAGACGAGTTTAAATGATATTCTCCAGGATAAATGGAGTGATCTATGCGTGATGTAACCTACTATCTTTCTCCTGCATTTGAGCACTTGAGATCCAGTCTTGAAAAACTCCTCGAAATCCACTTGAGAGACGGAGACATTGTTCTCCTTTCTTCTGGTACAACAAATAAAGTTAAGGGATACATTTTTGAGCGGACAGCTTTAGAAATGAATGCAAAATCAGTCAATGATTACTATAAAATCACTCCAGATGATACCTGGGCACAATCACTACCCCTTTATCATATAAGTGGTCTTTCAATTAAATTGAGAGCTGAGCTTTCTCAGTCTAAGGTTTATAACCTCAGACCCTGGAGCCTTGAAAATTTTAAAATTGCAGCTAAAGAAATTAGTATCATCTCACTGGTTCCAACTCAGCTTCACGATATTGTAAAAAATAAAATCTCTTGTTCAAGTTCAATAAGACACGTCATTTTGGGAGGAGATTTCACTCCAGAAGATCTTCTTATAGATGCCAAAAACTTAGGCTATCCAGTAACGATGACCTATGGGATGACTGAAGTTGGATCACATCTCGGTGTCAAAACCAATTTCCATGATGGCTATCGACCTCTTGATGTCCATGAAATCAAAGTGAGTGATGATGGAAGATTAATGGTGAAATCTCCCTCTCATGCTCGGGCCATGTTTGTGCTAGACCAAGGTGAAATCAACATAACGACTTATGATCGATCAGAGTTTCAACTATTAGATGATCAAGTCAGAATTGAGAATGGATTGATTTTCCCTATGGGAAGATTAACCCAAGAGTTTAAAAGCTCAGGTCATCTGTTCTCCTGGTCAGACTGTTATGCCCTTCTTAAAAATGAACTGTATCGTCAGGGAATCTTTGAAGAAGCAGAGCCAGTATTGTTGAGTGATGCACGAGAAGGATTTAAAATTATAGTGAAGCAGCTTGAATCCTCCATGATCTCACTTCAGAAAGAAAAACTCTCTGCTCTGATTCAGCCGCAGAAAGTCTCTGAGATTCAAAGAGTCAAAGAATTACCGAAGACTGAGCTCGGTAAAGTGAAGCGAAGCTAAAGGCTGACTCCACTCATCGATATCCAACTCATACCATTACAAAACTCCATCTTCTTAAGGCCTGAGTTATACCTTTGAAGTCCTTCATTAGTTGAATCACAGGAAAGGGATGAGTTCCCGATCTTAATTTCTCCCGTTAATTCAAGCTTACTGAATTGACATTTTTTTGTAGTAGAATTCCAAGTCCCTTTAAACGAAAGACAGCTTTCCTCCATAGCTGAAAGAATTATGGCATCCGTATTAGAATAGCACTCTTGGATCGGATCGTTTGCGCCACTGGCCTTTACACTTAATGGAATTCTCATTTCCTTATCTCCCCCGAAAGCTTGTTTTTTAACTCTCTCAAGGCTAATAACAAGATCGATCATGCGCGTTCCATCTGCGTTGACAATATTTTTATCTACTGTTCTCATCCTGCTAATCTTTAGTGAGTTATTCTCGTAGGTTTTTTGACTCTCATAAAGAATTCCACCAGAGCTATTCTTGATCTCCTGAATATCTGCTCCGATATTCATCGCGACAAACGTCATGTAGCATGCTGTTTTATCGAGAAAATTGGTCGTGATCATTCGTTTAATTTCAAGCTCACTCATCTTGGCTTCTGATGTTATCTGACTTTTCGTCATATTTTCTTGAAGCTTCATAAATGCGAGTGATGATCCACCCAAAAGGCTCACACCGATGAGCATTTCTGGTAAGTTAAATCCTCTTTGGGTAGAGAGAATACGTTTAAATTTTTCAATAAAGATCTTCATAGAATTCTCCTATCTCTTGAGTATTTTATCACTGAAGAGACTTGGCGTGATGACAACTCGCCACTTCTAGTGTCCATGAAAGATATTGAATTTATGATGAAATAATGTTTTGAAATGAAAAGTTCATGAGAACATGAAATTTAACGAAGCTCTCTCCAACCATAGTTTGGAGTCGTGATCCCACCTGACCCCTTAAAGATCCAGGCGCCAGTTGAGGAGACTCGATAATTGGCGCCAGCTGGGACGACTGCTTCAATTAAGCCATTATAAGCATTGGTGGTATAGTATGAAACAACGACTCCATTAACTTCAATTTTAGCCCAACTTGATCCAGCTATAATATTTCCACCGACAACATTCACCTTGATTGGCTTACTTGTATTGTTCACATATGTTGTATTGAGTTCTCTAGATGCAGTCACATCCACCCAAGTCTGCCCACTTCCGAGACCATCTCCTCCCATCGTTTCCCATTTTAAGCTTTGATTGCAAAAAATTGGTTTATGCAAATTTTCATCATAAGCAAACTCACCCTCTACCGAACAACTTGCTCCGACAGAATAACCAGCAGAACCTAATTTTATCGAGCCCTTTACATCTAATTTTGCAACCGGATTTAAAGTCCCAATCCCAACGTTCCCATTGCTATCAACCGAAAACTTTGTCTGGGTTGTATTGAAAACTTTAAAATTTTCAAAGTAACATTTTTTAGAGACAGAGTCCCATACGGCATCAAGAGAGAGACAAGTTTCCTCCATAGCGGTTAGGATGAGAGAGTCCGTCGATGAAAAGCAGCTTGTGATTGGCTGACTTACACCACTAGATACAACTGTTAAAGGTATTTTTATCTGCTTGGCACTACCATAAACATTTTTTTTGACTCTTTCTAAGTTTATGACTAAATCAACATTTCTACTACCATCAGCATTTAATTGATTCTTATCTTGAGTTACCATAGATAAAATCTTTAATGTGTTTTGTTCGTAGATTTTATTTTTTTCAAAGAGAGAAATACTGTTATTGTTTTTTATTTGCGTAACTTCACCGCCTAAGACAGCTCCTGAGAATGTTTGAACACAAGCTTGTTTATCTAAAAGTGCTGCCGTTATAAGTCTTTTGAGTTCAAGTTCGCTAGACTTTGCCTCATTTGTGAGTTGAGACTTCGAAACATTTTCTTGCATCTTCATAAACCCAATAGAAGCTGCTGCAATAATACCCAAACCTAAAAATGTTTCGGGAAGAGAAATACCTAATTGATTAAAAATATTCTTCATGAAAAAACCTCTCACGAAGATTATAAGGGCAAAATTAAAATTAAGATTATTTTATTTACAACCAAAAAAACAGATCAATCAACTCGGCTATCTTTATTAAAACTTGAACTACTTGGAAATAAGATCTGGTCGATACTTTTTAGTCATCGCTAATTTTTGATCTTTCTGCCATTGCTTAATTTTTTGATGGTGTCCTTCAAGTAAAACACTAGGAACTTCCAAACCTTCAAACTCACGAGGCTTAGTGTATTGAGGAAACTCAAGCAAACCATCTTCAAAAGAATCTTCGGCAGAAGAGAGAGAATTACCTAAAACGTCTTTTTGATAACGAAGTGAAGAATCAAGAATGAGCATCACCGCAAGTTCACCCCCGCTTAAAACATAGTCTCCAACGGAGTAAAAGCTCGAAACGTATTTCTCTATGAATCTTTCATCGATACCTTCGTAACGACCACAAATAAAAACCAGATCTTTTTCACCTGATAAAAAACTCTCTGAGAAATCCCTCGCCGCTTGATGATTCCAAATTTTCCCACGAGGAGAAGGATAAATGACATGAAGCTCATTCACGCTTTCATATCCACCCTTTTGAACGACTCCCTCAATCAGAGCATCTCTTAAGATATCAGCTTTCATGACCATTCCTGGGCCACCGCCATAGGGCGTATCATCGACACTTTTATATTTGGTTTTGGAGTAGTCCCGGATATTCACACATTCAAGTTTTTCTTTAAGACTTGCTCCGGTGACACCACAAGTTTTAAGAGTTTCAAAGTATTCAGGGAAAAGAGTAAGGACCCAGATTTTTCTCACTCCGTATACTCCGGTAAGATCATCCGAATATAACCATCTTTCGTATTTACCTCTGGGAAGAAAGTTTTCACATAAGGAAGAGTCAACAGCTCTCCCTGAGGATCAAGCCGAATATTAAAAAGATATTGTTGCCCGTTATCAGAAAAACTTTCAAGCTTTCCAATTTTATCACCCTCCTCGTTTAAAACAGGAAGATCGATAAGATCAACGAGATAGAATTCATCCTCATCGAGCTCTGGAAAGAACTCACGACTAAGAAAAATTTCAAATGGGAGCATTTTTTCTAACTGCGTGCGGTCTTTGATTTCATCAAGCTTAAGAATCACTTTATTACCGAATCTCAAGGATTCAATTTTCATCTGAACGCCAGAGGGATTCAGAAGAGATTTGGGCCCAGATGGGAAAAGCCACAGAGAAACATCATCTTCTAAAATGCTCTCGCTTGGATCATTGTGCAAAACGAGTTCGATCTCACCTTTAATTCCATGAGGCTTTGTGCAATATCCTAAGCAAATCAAATCATCTTTTTTAGTCATAAAAATAAAAAACCCCAACCAAAGGCTGGGGTTCATTCATTAAAGTTAGATTTAACTATTCAATAATTTCTAAAACAGATCTTTTTCTTAGTTTCGTAGAAGCTGCATTAAGAATAGTTCTTAAAGCCCTGGCCGTTCGACCTTGCTTCCCAATAACTTTTCCAAGATCTGACTTATCGACTTTTAATTCGATAACAGTGGTCTGTTCACCTTCGATCTCTTTCACTTCAACCTGATCAGGCATGTCCACAAGCGCTTTTGACATAAACTCTACGAGATTTTTCAATTCACTACTCATAACACCTACTTGGTAAAATAAAAAATTCGGGGGCTACAACCACCCTTATTCAATATTATAACTTAATATTGTTATTTTTTAACAGAGTTCTCACTGTATCAGACAGTTGAGCCCCTTTAGCAAGCCAAGCTTTAATCCCTTCAAGATTCAAATACTGAAGAGCAACTTCAGCTTTAGGGTCATATTGACCAAGAGTTTCAAGGTATTGGCCATCACGCGGGCTACGAGAATTCGTAGCTACGATTGAGTAAACTGGGCGGTTCTTACGGCCTCCACGGGCCATTCTAATTTTAACCATTTAAATATCTCCTCTACTGGATAAAAGTCACACATTTATATTTCAAAGCGTAAGCAAAGTCAAAAATACTTCTTTCCAAATGGGCTTTTTTTAGCGCTCTTAGGGGATTGATCTTGAAAAAGCTGCTTGTTCTGAGGAGCTTGCCTGAATCCCTTCACCGGACCCATGCCAGGAATTTGTGGTATTCCTCCGCCCTTCATCATCCCCATCATCCCAACCATCATTTGACGCATCTTTACAAACTGCTCAATAAATTGATTTACATCTTGAAGGCTTCGACCTGATCCACTAGCTATTCTTTTTCGTCGAGATTGATCAATCAAATCCACATCCTCACGTTCTTTTTTAGTCATGGAATTAATCATGACTCGCATTCTTTTCATCTCAGCCTCTGCTTGTGAGAGATCTCCCATTTGTTTGAGAGCTCCTCCCATGCCGGGGATCATTTTAAGAATAGAGCCGAAAGATCCAAGACGATTAATCGTCTCCATTTGAGAGACGAAATCATTCATCGTAAAGCGACCACGCTCAAGATTTTGCATAATCCCGAGAGCTTCATCTTTATTAATCGCCTCTTCCGCTTTTTCCACAAGAGAGAGAACATCTCCCATGTCTAAGATTCTCTTCGCTAATCGATCAGGATGAAAGAGTTCGAGATCTTTCATTTTTTCACCGGTAGAGACGAACTTAATCGGCACACCAGTGACGTATTTGATTGAGAGAGCTGCTCCACCTCGAGCATCAGAATCCATCTTTGAGAGTACGACACCGGTAAGTTTTATTTTTTCATGGAAAACTTTCGCGACATTGACTGCCTCTTGTCCGTTCAAAGCATCAGCCACCATGAGAACTTCAGGATTATCTAAACTCTCACGAATGAGAGAGAGCTGTCCCATGAGTTCATCATCAACTTGAAGTCGACCGGCGGTATCGATGATGACAATTTCTTTATGAAGTTTTTTCGCTTCCTTTAATGAATCTTGAATAATGTCATAAGATGATTTTGAGAGATCTGAATCAAAATAATCAACACCCAGATTTTTTGCATGGGTGATAAGCTGATCTTTAGCTGCTGGTCTAAAATTATCTGCAGGAACAAGAAGAACATCTTTTTTCTTTTTACCTCTAAGGTAAAGGGCAAGCTTCCCTGCGAAGGTTGTTTTCCCGGCACCATTTAAACCCACAATAAGAATCGGGATCACTGGCGGACGATTTAAATTAAGATCCTGGTTCTCGCCACCCATGAGATTCGTCAGTTCATCATGCATGATTTTGATAAACTGTTCACCAGGCTGAACACCTTTAAGAACTTTTTCACCAAGTGCCTGGACTTTAACTTTTTCGACGAACTCTTTAACAACTTTAAAATTCACATCGGCTTCGAGAAGAGCGGTCCTGACGAGTTTAAGCGTCTCCTCAATATTGTCTTCACTAATTTTACTTTTCCCACGTAGGGATTTGAAGGCTTCCGAAAACTTATCGCCCAACTGATCTAACATAAAAAAACTCCTCAAAATTTCATGCTGATCCTACCCTATTTCCTTCCCCCGAGCATTAAAAATTTCATTCTTGACGCGGGCTTTAACTCAAGGATAAATAAAGCCCATGGATAAATACCTCCCATTCTCTCCAGAGCTTGAGAAAAAAATGGATCACTTTAGAACGAAGCGATCAGCGATCAAGCTTGGAAAAATTGATTTCGATTCACCATTGCTCCTTGCTCCAATGGCTGGGATCTGTAACATTCCTTTCAGACTTCTCATGGAAGATTTAGGTGCCGGAGGAACGGTATCAGAACTCGTCTCTTGCCATGGAATTAATTATAAGAATGAGCGAACTCTTGAGATGCTGAAAATTCATCCTCGTGAGAAAAATGTAGGTCTTCAGCTTTTTGGAGAAGACACGCAGTCGATGTTCGAAGCTGCTCAAGTGGCAGAATCATTTGGGCCCAAATTTATTGACATCAATATGGGATGTCCGGTTCAAAAAGTTGTTTCAAAAGGAGGAGGATCAGCTCTCCTTAAAGAGATCGAAAAACTTGCTCCTTTATTTGAAAAAGTAAAATCAGGGTTAAAAGTTCCTTTGAGTATTAAAATTAGAACAGGCTGGGATTTTGAACATCGAAATGCCGATGAAGTTCTCAAAATTGCCTACAACTCTGGGATTGAGTGGGTGGCCATTCATGGACGCACAAGGACCCAGCAGTACACGGGTTTTGCAGATTGGGATTATATTGAACAATTAACAACTCATAAAAAACTTCCTTTGATCGGGAATGGTGATCTCCACCACCCTTACGGAGTCTCAGAAAGACTTAAACGAACAAAATGCGAAGCTCTGATGATCGCAAGAGGAGCTTTGAGAAATCCTTTCATTTTCTTAGAGTCACTAGATCCGGATTATGCCTCTCAGAAAAAATCTATTTTCTCTGGGCCAGATTATTTTGAAGTGATTGAACGACTTTACGATTACTGTTCAACGACCTTTAGTGAAGAGCGCACTGTGCTTGTCCAATTTAGAAAGCTGGTGGTTTGGTTCGCCGCCGGATTCCCTCATGCTGCTGCCTTTCGCTCAAAGATCTTTGCCGAGCAAAACCTACCAGAGTGTCTAAAAATTACACAAGATTATTTTATGGGTCTAGGAGATGCACAAAAATTTATCAATTACGATGAAGTTTTTATGAGTTCTGGCCACGGTTAATTTTAAAGTTATCATCACATCATCCGATAAGAGTGCTATGAGATTTACCGCTCTTTTTGCACTTTATACTGGATTAGTTTTTGCTGAGGCTCAGAAATGTTCTGACTTTAAAAACGTCGCTGATTTATTAGAGAAAGATCTCCAGAAAAAAACACTCGAGAATTGTTCTAATCTTGAAAAATTCGACAACATTAATGAATTTCATTGTCAAAGCCTTGCCTCTATTGATTTAGAAATTTCTCGGCTTCAAAACCAAGAAGCAATTCTACAGGGCCTACAAAAAATAAAGATTGATCTCAGTGATAGTGCCAAACAATTAGCCGAGGATCAAGAGCTCCTCCATATTCAAAAGACCGGAAAGCTCTTAAGCCTATGCTCTGAAATTGAATCCATGCTCACGGACACTAAATTTGACCCAAAAAAAATTACTTCCAAAAATAAAGTTGAGCTCGAGCTTCTATTAGCTCAAAAGAAACTCTCCACCAAAGAAGATATTCAAAAGTGGATCGAAACATTAAAGGTAAACAAAACGAGTTATCACGAATTATACGAGCAATTTAAAAAAATCGATTTTAACAATTTAACGTCAAAAGATCTTAATCTTATAACTCAATTATCTGTGATCACAGAGAATCCCGACAAGATCGAACGATTCGAAAAAAGTAAATTTAAGTTTCAAGTTCAGTCTTTGATTTCTCGACTCACTTTAGATATTAAGGCAAAAAATAGTCTTCTCATCAATGATCTTAAAGCGGGGCAGGATCGCTGCGAAGATTTTGAAAAACTTACCTCTTGCTTAACTCCTCTCACTGCTTCAAACTTTGAATCCAACGCAGATTTAAATATTTCACTCAGAGATAACCTTCTTGTGAGCTTAAATTATCTTGAACGTCTAAGTCTATGTGAAAAGGATCAGACTCAATGTAATTTCATTCAACAACCATTAGCCGATATGGCTGAAAAGTTATCAGATCTTTTAGCACTCAAAGAGAAAATTCTTAAGCAAGAAGAGGGCTTAGCTCGCTACCGTAATAAAGCTTTTGAGCAAGTTGCGCTTGAATGTACAAATGAAAAAGAAGCGATTTCTAGAGTTGATTTTTGTGAAACTGGTGCTCAAGGAATTTCACCGGAAATACAATATATTAAATCAACCAATTTTATCCTTTTAAAGAATCTTTACACAGAAAAATCAAGTGAAGATCTTTGTTCACCAAATAATTCCAATCTATCATCAGTGAAAAAACTATGTGAGCTCATGTCTCCACCGAATGCTGATCTGAAGACTGGCACAGCTAAAGACAAGAAAAAAGAAGAGGCTCAAAAGAAAGCAGAACAATACATTGCCAGCAGTGACGTTGAAGGTGGGTCTAGAAAGACGAAAGATGCTATCACCAATTTTTTAGGTAATACGTTGAAGGATTATGTCACGGCCAAAAATGCCATGAACCTCCCACGCTCATCACCTTTCCCCTACAATTATGTACCGAATTCTCAACCACTGATTACTCCCATGGGAATTAGTGATTCGATCCTCACAGGTGCAACTCGTGTTGGTGGTTATGGTTTTTATCGGCCAACTCCAGGAGTGACCCCTTATACAAGTTTCCCTCAAGCTCCCATTTTCACCGGTTATCGACCCCTGCCTTCTATGGCAAGCCCCTATTTTTCTCTCAGATAAGCCAAAAATCTCTGGCATAAAAACCTACTTTTTTGATCGAACTCTTATTTAAATCCGAGGAGTTAAATCTCTCGGCAATTCTCGCCTAGTCAGGTTAAAATTAAGAGTGATGGGAGATCATCCGAAAAATAAAAGGGAGATCTTTTTACATGGACGTTAAATATCTCGTACTTTTTCTTTTTATCCTCACAGGAT
>Ga0255183_1000036_pt1 | contig 63719 bp, 67 predicted proteins | sample Atl_UVDOM_RepB_8_FD_183638 | JGI IMG/M metagenome (GOLD analysis project Ga0255183, IMG submission 183638) | Freshwater microbial communities from Altamaha River, Georgia, United States - Atl_UVDOM_RepB_8d | ecosystem: Environmental > Aquatic > Freshwater > River | place: USA: Georgia...
TATGCACTCTCATGCATATGCCATCTGTCTGTACCGAAGATACTTAATCTTACGACAGATTAGGCAATTGAACGGGTTCCTTTCTCATCTCATCTTGAAACCCGAAGGTTTCAAAACTTTATTTCGTTATTTAATTGTCAAAGAGCTTAGCGTTTTATCACCTTGTTTTTACTTCATCAAGAACTTTTTTATTCTTTTTTGAAGTGGTGGAGATGACAAGGATCGAACTTGCGACATCCAGCTTGCAAAGCTGGCGCTCTCCCAACTGAGCTACACCCCCACTAGGCAAAAACGCGAGACGCTAATATAGGTGATGATGGCTTTTTTTGTCAATATCAATTTGAAAGTTTTTTACAAAAAAAAAGGGAGTCCTAAGACTCCCTTTTTGGATTAGTTTTTATTGAAGGGTTTTGGGTTCGTATCGTAACCAAATTCTTGCACAAGTTTCCTAATAGCGCGTATTTGTCTCTTAGGATCGTTGTCTAGAACACCATCAACTGCTGGAATAAGATTTCCACTACCATCATCCCAGAAAGCTGGCATGCTTGTGTAAGGGATAATTGACTGAGGACCGGCCAACCATTTCTCCATCCAAGTTGTTCTTAATCTCTTCTTAGCATAATGAAGATTTGGCGCCTGAGCTGGATCATTTGTGAATCCAAGAGTGTGACATGTTGTACATGCTAACTCATTCCAAATTCTCTTCGCAGCCTCTTTCTCACCTGGCTCCCACTCAATAGCAACCTCAGGTTCAAAAGTTGTTTGGTTTGCACCTGCTTGGAACCCAGTTACGAGAGCATTGATCTCTTCGTGAGTGAAGTTAAAGCTTGGCATTCTCACATTAACATAAGTACGGATTGGATGAACATTCTTTAAGAATCCATAGAGCCAATCAGTCTGAACACGATGACCTTCGTTAACGAGATATGGTGGACCATAATTTTGATCTTCAAAAGCTTCGGATAAAGCTCCACCCATCCCATCAATCTTGTGACAACCGTAACAGTTATAACGGTTGGCAACTCTCATCCCTTGCTCATAAAGTTTTTCATTTGCATTAAGGATTTTTTGACCCGCAAGAGGAACCTTGTCTGAAACTTGACCTAAGAGCATACCGACGATTGATTCAATCTCATGATCTTTGAGATAGAAATTTGGCATTTTATTTAAATCCTTAAACGGCTTAGGTACTCCAAGATCCCAAATACTAGGTTGTTTTAAGTGTTGTCTTAACCAACCATGACGTGTGTGAGGAACTTGTTTTTGTTGTCCAAATCCAAACTGCTCAACAGGCTTAGAGCCTTCTTTTGTAAGTTCAGGACCGATCTGTGGAAGATCTCCTTCAAAACCATTGATGTTGTGACATGAATAACAGCCGTATTTATTGATTGATCTTTTTCCAAGCTCCATTGTTCTTTCTTCGTCAGAAAGTTTACTTAGTTTCGCTTGAGCAGCTACTTTAGTTTCGAAAGCAGAGAAGTAATCTTCAACAAGAATTTCATCTCTTAGTTTTTTATTCAACTCAGGGAATTTTAATCCTGCAAATTTCTCATTCTTAAAGCTTAAGAGATAAGTCGCAATATCATTTGCCTCTTGATCAGTAAGTCTGAAAGATGGCATCGCCGTATCTTCTTGATAGTGACTTGGCTTCTTCAACCATGAAACCAGCCAGTCTGGATCAACCTTAGATCCAAGTCCAGTGAGGTATGTACCTTTTCTCTGACCAACTTTATTCCACTTCTCATCAATTCCTTCAACCATGTGACAGCCGACACATCCGACAGTTTCAATAAGAGCTTTTCCTTTATCCACACTTCCTACAGAGTATTTTTGGAAAGGCTTGTACTCTCTCGAAGTTGAATAGATATACTCCGTCATGGCATTTACTTCTGCCATGTTCTTCGATTTGAATTCTGGTGCAGAGTTATTAGCTTGGTTAAAGTAAGACGGCATCTTCGACATCGGGTTAAACGATTTCGGAGACCAAATCCAATTTTTAATCCACTCTTTAGAAACTTTTGCGGTCACCTTTTGAAGAGAAGGACCTGGTTTCTTCAAGTGCTGCCAGCCTTCAATTTTGTGACAACCATAACAGCCGTAAGTCTCAACAAGTTTTCTTCCAGCGTTGAGTTTATCCGCCATCGGAATTCGTTCAACTTCCTTGTGACACTTCATACACATACCTTCAGTGTACTGAAGAGGAAGCATTGCTTGTGGAACTTTATGCGGCTCATGCCAGTGGTATTTTTCTTCCCACTCTTTTTGTTGCTCTAAATTTTGAGGAATGTGAGCAGGAGAATTGAAATCGTTTACACGGTCACCAACACCACCGTGACAAGAAGTACAACCAAACTCTTTCGCTGGGTGAGCAGAGTTTGCTCCGACAGCAAGAGATTCAACTTTAGGGTGTGTTTTATAAGGATTCGCTTGATCTTCATAACCAGGTTTATCAATGAAAACGTGACAAGTTGTACATCGATCAATCTTAGGAACGTGTTGAAAATATCTATCATCAGTAACGTTTTTGATAACGTACTGACGGATCTTAATTGTAGGATCAAGGTAATCTATAAATGGTGAGTTCCTGATGGCCCAGATTGGATTCATTTCAACTGATGACATGGCAGTCAAAAGTCTCTCTTTATCTCCAACAAGATTTTTGAGTTCTTTTTCTGCTTCTGTTTTAGAAGCCATAAGAACTTTGAGTTTTTCTTGAGCTGCTGCTTCTTTTGCCTGGAGTCCCTTTAGAGCGTCTTTACCGTCTAATTCTTTCTTTTTAAAATCATCAAACTTCACTTTTAATTTTTTAGCCTGATCAAGGTGTTTTTCCACCAAAGCATGCTCATACTTAAACTGAAGCTCAGCCGCCTGAGATCCGTTCACACCATTATTCATATTCTGAACGTAGATCTGCCTCTGAATTTCAGCGATTTCTTCGTTAATTTTATCAACCTCGCCCTTTTTCGACTCAAGAGCTTTTTCTGAGGCTGCAATCTTAGCTTTTACCTCTTTAAGTTTTGAGCTATCGATTGTTCCATCAACTTCTTTAATCTTCTCTTGGAGCTTAGCTTTTTCAATATCCATCGCCTTCACTTGAACTGCCTTCCAAGGTCTGATGTAGTCATCTAAGACAACCCAGATGGTGACAAAGAGGAAGAGGACAGAAATAATGGCAAAGATCTTATTGAGAAGTTTCGTATCGTAGGCCATTCCAGGTTCGCGTTTCATTTCGTATCTACCTTATAAAAATTCTAAATTAGAGGTTTAATTCAAACTCAGGCATTGCCACGATGTACTTGAGGTTAAAAAACCATCTCAGGTACATTTTTATCGGCAAGCTCATCATTCCTAAAACAAGAAAAATCATGATGTAATATCTGATTGATCCCATTTTTTCCAAGTATGTTTTCCCCCACTTCTTCGTGATAAGCGGAACGCTCCCGAAGAGATAAGCGAAAGTTAAGATGATCCCAAAAATCTCTCGAAGAAAAATATTTTTCGGGAGTCCAACACTCAAAAGTTTAATCCACACAATCTCAGAAACGTTAATGTTATTCTCAGCAACAACCTTGTGTGCATCCCAGTACTCGAAAGGGCCATAAAACGTCCAGTTTGGACCACGTAAAAATGTCCCGACTTGAATAAGGAAAACCCACAGAACAAGCCATCCGAAAAGAAAAGAAGCAATAGCAAATTTTCTCTCTTTAAATGTAAAGTAACCATTCCCTTTTGGATTAACATCAATGAAAGGAATCGCAATAAGACCAACAACAATCAGACCCGGAAGGACAACCCCTGCCATCCATGGATCAAAGTAAACAAGCATTTCTTGCAGACCTAAGAAGTACCATGGAGCTTTCGCTGGGTTTGGTGCCCATGTTGGGTTGGCTGGTTCTTCTAGAGGAGCTTTGAAAAAAATCGCCCAAACAATTAAGAAGATTGTACAAAGAATACCGCAGAAAAGTTCTGTGTAGACAAGGTTAGGCCAGGCCCAAACTTTTTCTCTATTCTCAGGAGTTCCTTCAAGAGGACTTACACCAGCTTCAATCCTAAGGTCATTTTGGTGACCTTTATAGAGTGCATACCAAGTTGACCAAAAGACGAGAGCATTAAGAATAATAATAGGAATATTATCTGGGAGAGAAATAATCGAGAAGAAAATAGGGTCTGCGATCATCCAGCCAAAAATAACGATCGTCACAACCATCAACCAGAAACCAAATTTTTTCGTCCCAACGATATCAATTCTCTTGAGTGCCCAGAAGAATAAAACCGTGAATAAGGTAAAAGAGTAAACCGGTGATGATAAATAATTTATTGCTTCTTTAATCATAATATTTGCCTACTGCTCTTATAGTGGAGCTGAAATCCCACCATCTTTTCTTACTCTCCAAAAGTGAACTGCAATTAAAACAGCCACAACAAGAGGAATGAAAACACAGTGGAGAATGTAAAATCTTAGTAATGCTGCCTCACCAACGAACCTTCCACCAAGAAGCTGGAAGCGAACATCGTTTTTATCAGATACCATTACGAAGTCGCCGATCTTCGCAAGAGCAGCCCCTGGACCACCATTACCAAGAAACGGAGTTGCCTTCGCCATGTTTGATCCCACAGTGATCGCCCAAATCGCAAGCTGATCCCAAGGAAGGAGGTAGCCTGTGAAGGAAAGAAGCATTGTTAAAACAAGAAGGATAACACCAACACCCCAGTTAAATTCACGAGGTGGTTTATAAGAACCTGTCATGAAAACACGGAACATGTGAATCCAAACAGTGATCACCATTAAGTGGGCTCCCCATCGGTGTAACTCACGCATAATTCCCAATGGAACGTGCTCTCTTAATCCAATAATATCTGTGAAGGCATACTCCGCAGTTGGGCGGTAGTAGAACATCAAAAGGACTCCCGTAACAGTAAGGGCAAGGAACACGAAAAACGTTAATCCCCCCATACACCACGTGTACCCGAGTTGAACCCCTGATTTTTTGAGCTTGATCGGATGCAAGTGAAGAAAAACGTTACCAGCAATAACAGCGGCACGGTTTCTTGCATTGTTTGGTGGCCCATGACGGAAAATAGCTTTCCAGACCTGAGTGTTAGCAACTTTCTTAGCAAAACCTTCTGACATATATGTTACCTCTTAAACTTCGATGTATGCGTCTGAGTTTGTCCATTCACCTTTTTCGTAACGGAAAACTTTTGTTTTATCGACAATAATTTTCCCTTCTGGGTTTCGATAAATTTTAAATCTTTCTAGAGGTCTCGGAGCAGGGCCTTCGAAGTTAATTCCGTTCGGATAGTAACCTGACCCGTGACATGGACACTTGAATTTACTCTCCGCAGGGAGCCATGTAGGAATACAACCGAGGTGAGTACAGATGTTCGACATCGCAACTAATCGGCCATCCTTTTTGTAAATCCAAACTCCAAAACCGTTTTTCCATCTCTCATCAACACCCTCAGGATAATCGTCAGGAGAACCTGCGATAAAGTCCATTGCTGGTTCAAAAACAACGTTAGGATAAAGGAATCTAAAAATTAAACTAGCAAGACCAGAGGCCGCTGCTCCAAAGGTAATCCAACCGACGGCGATGTAGCTGAAAAACTCGCGACGGTTAAGACTGGTTTTGGTCTCATCACTCATATGAGAATCTCCATAAAAAAAAAGGGCAATTTAGGTTTACCCCATTATGTGTTTAAACTTCTATTTTTTCAACTCTTTTAGAACGAGTTTCGCTTTTGTTGACACTCTCACATTGGTCTCATTTTCGAGGACTTTCTCAACCATCGGAAGAGTTTTGATCCAGGGAGATTTTTCAATTTGATCAAGTGCATTCATTTTGTAAGCTTCAATCTGCAAACCATTCAGGTCCTGAGAGTTCGCAATCGCAGGTTCTTTCGATGAAAAAATTTCATTTAAGATCGGTAAAGCTAACTCATTTTGAAATTGGATCAGGATAATTCCCGCTGGATATCTTATGGTTTTTTCAGCGGACTGAGAGAGAGTAAGGGCCACTTGCTGAGCCTTTTCGTGTTTGTGCGACGCAAGAGCCAACATGGCAACTTGCTTCAATCCAAGATCATTGTCCTGTGCAGCAAATTCAAGGATTTTATCCCAGCTAACGGTAATTCCTGGAGTCATATTCCCAATTGCAACGACTGCGTTAAATTGGACTTGCGGATCTTGGTCTGACAACGCGGCGTTTAATGTTGTTGCTGTTAGCGGATTGTTTAAACTTCCGAGGGCAAGGACAACAAAATTTCTTGTTCTCGCATCAACACTCTCCACATAAACTTTTGAAAGATTTTCAATCACCCAAGGGATATCTTCTTTCGGAATTTTTGAACCAGCTAAAAATTTGGATAATTCGTAGGCGGCAATCCAACGGTTGCCAAAAGTTTTAGAATTCATTTCATCAATCAGGTCTCGATGATTTTTGCCAGAGGAGAGCATCTTCGTCACTCCGAAGATGATGAGAGCGCCGACAAGCACAATCGCAATCGGAACCGTGATCCCTGAAAGGGGTGAACTCTCAAGAATTTTTTTTGAAGGTTTTTCTTCAGACATTGGATTTCCTTGTGGTAAATGGATAGAAGCATAATTAACAAAATGATGTTTAAATTGGAAGACCCATGGCTTATCTCCTAAGATTTTTATTACTCGTGATGGTGGGAGCATTAATCTTAACCACCAGTGCGGCACTCGGGTGGGTTCATCTTGAACAATATGGACATATTCAACTCGCGATCCCAAGCTTTATTTATGTGATTTTCATTCAAGCATTTGTGATGTTTTACTTCATTGGAGTCGCACGACTCGTGGAAAATGTTTGGAACGCTCTTCACTCAGAGGCGAACTTGCACGAACTTTTCGATGAGGCTCCGGCCGATCTCGAACCCTACAAGAAAAAAGTTGCTCGATATGTTCACGAGTCTCAGCTTTCAAAACGACAAACTATTCCTTGGACAATGCTGATGTTGGTTTTAGGCACGATCGCTTTTTTAATGGGCGGAGCACATGATACGGGGCTCGTCTCAAAAACAACTCACTCAGGCATTGCCTACGGTTTTTTAGCGGCGACAGTGATCGGGTTTGTCAGACAATGGTACTATCTAGGTAAGTCCTATGTTTTACTACGAGAAATCAAGGCACTTTTTGGTATTTCCCGAGATGCGATGTAGGAATTAACTCCTTAAATTTAAAGGTTAATTTTTCCTTGGGCTAGCTCAAATCTTAAAGCTTGTTAAAATAGCTCTATGACCATTTTTTATTTTTTGATCTTTAGTATGAATTTCCTTTTGGCCGAGAATGAGATTAAAGACTCAGATCTAACCACTAAGCTTGCGGCCCAGGTGAAAGAGATTGAGATCCAACAACAGCTCAATGAGAGTAAAGAGTTTTCAACTTGCAAAGCTAAATACAAACCAGATACTCCAAATACACTTGGAGACGCTGAAAAATGTATTAGTGATGAGCTTAAAAAAATTAGTGATCCCAAAAAACTTGAAGCTCTTGGTGAAAATCTTAATCTTTTTAACTTAGGTCTTATCCCCAGTAAAGACGCACAAAGTGTCCAAAAATATCTTTCAAAAAAAATGTATGTCTCTTTGACGGGAGTTGATCCCGATGAAGAAAATGTCAAAAAATACTTAGAGGCTTTAAAATTTAATAAGAAAAAACACATTGATCCAAAAGAGTTTTATGAGCTCTACCGAACTCAGCTGATTAAAAACTCTCTTTTTGAAATCTCTAAGTATTGCCTAGAGGACTTGAGGAATGGATCAGGATGCCCAAGTTCAGGTACTAGTTCTGGTTCAAATAATTTTGCGAGCCACTGGAATTTAACTGCCAATCCAAGAATTAAATTGGGAACCATTAATGACTGTGGAGAGCCTAAATTTGATAATTTTTCAGGTTTAGATAAAAAAAATATTTATGAAAGTATTCATAAAAATCTTGGTGTCGAAAATCTTAATTCCAACACTTCGGATTTTTTCTCAGACTGTATGAAGGCAATGAAACAACTTTGCGAGAATTATAAACCTACACCTGGTAATTCACCAACAGTTGGTTCAAAATCTTGTTTAGTTAAAGAGAGAATTAGAAATATCACTCGATCCATCTCCGCCGTTGATAAATTGATTAAAGATTTTAATCAAAATGGGTCCTCAACAATGAAACTCACTCTTGACTATAAAATCTTTGATCCCTCAAATGAAGACACAAGCTATGATCGCTTAACAAGCTACTCCTCCGGGGATATCATCGGACAAGATGCGGTGGTGAAATCGGAAGTAGAAGACTGCGAAAAAAATCCTCAGAAAAAAGGCTGTTCGGATCTTTTGATTGATGGAAAAGACTACCAGAATCTTGAAAATAAACTTCGCCTCAATCTTGAGCTCCAAAAGCAAATCGCTGTAAAAAAAGTTGAGCTTATCAAGAATGATACGACGAAGCTCAATGAGTACTTAGAGCAAAATGGCTATTTTGATTTAGCGGCGAAATTAAAGAAAGATCCGATAAATACAGATATTGAAGCTGAGGTTCAAAAAATTTTTGACGCTAAAAAAAGTGCTATCCTGGCAGAGTACGCAAAGAAGGTAATGCCACGACAAAAAACATCCAACTCAAATATTGATCAAGAGGTAAAAAAAGTTGCGATAGAATCTAAAGCAGAAAGATCGCGGTTAGCTCAGGTCGTGATGTTTAATAATATTATCACCAGTGTGCTCGATTTAAAAAACACTCAAGGACAGAGCATTGGTAAAAATGTCTCCGGTTGGCAAGCTGAGGAGAGGAATATCGCTCAGGATAAGGCTTATATCAATGAAGCTTATTTTAACGGTATTAAGAGCACAATTGGACCAACCAAGGGCTCAGTTAAACAATCCTTTCAAGGGGCAGACGTGGTCTTAGAGAATCTTTTCGATAAAGAGAAGAAAAATAATTAGATCGATTTAATCCAAATAAAAACTCTATTTCTACCAGGATACTCAGAGCGAGTTCGGCTTTCATAAATCGTTACTGAAGCATACGTTGAGACCTTGGCCATGAACTCTTTTAAATGCTCTGAGGGAACCTTGAGGTTAAAGTAAATGCCACCAGGGATCTTCGTTCCGGGCTTCACCTTATCAACTTGATTAATATCGAATTTGGCCAGTAAAGGGAGAATTTTCGTTTTGATCTCATCTGGGTTCACAGAGGCCATAAGTAAACGATAAGCTTTCTTATCTCCGGCTACTGCCGATTGATCTTTATAGCCACCTTTATTTTTCTCTTCATACTCTGAACCCTGGCCAAAAGTTTGCGCCAAAGTTTTAGGTACATCCTTAATTGAATCCAAGATCACCACATCCGACTCGGGCTCATACCGGGAATCAATCCTCTCTTCAGTGAAATTTTGTTGAGCCTCAATCCTCTCTAATTCTTCAAGCTCTTTATTCGAGAGATCAATTTGCTGTTTCGCTAAAAGCTCTTGATCAAGATAACTGAGCGACTTATCAAGCCAAAAGAAATTTGGCTCGAAGAGAGTGATCTTATTAGAAAGATAGTTCTCATACCATCTGTTCGCATTTTTAACGGCAACGACAATGATACTTAAGATAAGCAAAAGAACAATCAGCTCTTGCATAAGCTTCACTTGTTTTTTGAATTTCAATTTTTTCTGAAAGGTATCGAAATCAATTTTCAAGGCCAGAACATCTTTCTTAAGCTCTTTCACAAGACTGGGCCAATCTGGGTACAAGGTCACTTCCATCTGGGCCAGGATATCATCCTCGAAAGTTCCACGATTTTTTGCAGCGTCACCTAGCTCAGGAAGAAGCTCCGAGAACTTCAAATAGAGATTTTCTGAACTCACATTACTTACTTGAAACTTATCATTGATTAAATCTTCAAACTGCGGATAAACCTTCACCAGATGATCTCTGAGCGTAATTGAGACTTCTCTCTCTTTCATGTCAAAAAGAAAGGCTAACTCCCGCAGTGATACGTCTTTAAAGACAAACATATAAATGAGGTACTTATCAAAGAGCCAGCTTAACCAAGAAATTAAGGGCCCAGATTTCGCGATTTTTTTAGCGTATTCGAAGCGCTCTTTTAATTCATGGGTAGAGAGCTCTGTTTTGAAAAACGAATCCCAGAACTGACTAAAGGAATCAGAATATCTCCCCTCCCAGGCAATCGAATTAATATCCAGGTCTAGCCAATTTTTAAAATGGAGGTATTCAGTTTTTGAAATCATCATACTCCTATAAACATACTTGAAATCAGGGTTTTAGTACAAAAAAATGATGCTTTTTGCCCCCATGAGAGAATTTTGCCCAGTTGAGTAGAGTTGAGCTCAAGCGATAGAATGGATAAGGACCTTTGATGGCTTACTTTAAGGAAAATTTATGTCAGAAACCTCAGCAACGAACGCTCAAATTAACAAACTCACTGAGAGTCTCTCCACGAGGCAAACTCATGACATGAAAAGAATCAATAATAAACTCGAAGCAGAAACTAAGAAAGCCAAAGACCAAACAGAATTTCAAATCGCTCGAGTCAAAAAAGATTACGAGGTTCAACTTAGCAAAGAAAAAACCGATGCAGAGGTGAAGATAGCTAAAATCAGAGAAGACTACTCGAAAAAAATTGAGGATGAATCTAACCGTTACGAAAGAATACTCTCAGATCTAAGAAAATCTAACGAAGAAAAAATGCAAGAAATTAAAGAGGGGCATGAAGATCAGGTCGCTCGCCAAGAGCTAAAACATAAAGAGCACCTCGATAAAGCCTACTTAAAATTTCAAGAAAACAAGAAAAAATTAGAAGCCTAATTTAAGGAGAAAAGATGAGCGTTGAGAACTCTCAGAATGGTGTTTACATCAATGGAAAAAGACAAGTGATTGAACTTCTCCAGGTTATGAATAGCGCCGACAAAATTAAGCTCCTTAAAAACTTAAAACTTCGTAACCCGACTCTCGCCAAAGAACTCTACGAGCACTGTATTTCGTTTGACAGTATTTGGGATTTATCTGAGGAACAACTTAAAATTCTCGTCAATCAAGTCCAACCAACGATCTTGGGACTTGCGCTCTCACTTTGCCCGATGAAAAATCAACGTCGAGCCCTTTCTCTCATTTCAAGGCAAAATGCACTCAAAGCTTTTGAAATTATGCAGAAAGATCTTTCTGGTAACCGTCAGGAATGTCTAAAGGCACAGAAGAAAGTCCTCGAGGCTGCCCTCCAACTTCAGAAGAATAGAGTGATCAATTTCTTTTAAGCTAAAAGCTTTTTCAGCTGGACTTCGAACTCTGGAGTAAATTCTCCGGCACTAATGATCGATTCGTGCTGGATACGGTTTTCTGAAAGTAAGTGAATCGTTTCGGCCAATCTGTTCACCATAGAAGCAAGAAGATCTCTCATCCAATCAGGAGATTCTTTTAAATGGTGTTTTATTTTAAGAGCTGAAATCTCCTCAAGCCTCACCGAATTTTTAGTTACCGCTGAATAGGTATGAAAAGTGTCTGCAAAACAAGACACCTCACCGATAATGTCTCCCTCTTTAGCAAGGTAAACAGGAGTGAGTCTTGAGTTTAATTCTTTAAGAATAAGGATCTCTCCTGAATGCACTTTAAAAAGCTTCGTCGCCTTGTCCCCTTCTTTAAATAGGACTGTTCGAGAAGTAAAAGTCTTCAATTCTCCATCGTCTAATTTAAGCTCCATGCAAATAATCCTTTTCGATTTTACCTTCAAGAAGTGTTCCATAGCGGAGACCGTATGTTGAAACGACGATTTCCTTAACTCCCAGGCGATGAAGAATATGATATGTTAAGTGGAGACCACCCACAATACTTGCTGCTCTTTTTCCTAAAAACGGAAACTCTTTCAAGAGATCCTCTGGTGATGCTGCAGAATAGAGCTTAAAAAGATCTTCAATTGCGGATTTGGTCATCGTGAGTCCATGAACTTCATTCTCATGAAACTCTTTATTTTTTAAATGCATGTTACCGAGTGAAGTTACTGTACCTGCAACGCAATAAAGACGTGGACTCATAAATTGATCAAGCTCTTTGCTGTGAAGATTGAAAAGCCCGCTCAATTGTTGAACAAATGATTGATCAGCTAACCACTGAGTCGAGCGCACTGAGCCTACTGGCATACTGATCGATTGAAGGATTTGCGAAGATAAAGGTTCAACTCGTATCAGCTCCGTAGAGGCTCCTCCGATATCCATGATCGTGACTTCTGGCTCTGTAAATTCAGTTTGATATAAAATACCTTTCGTCGAAAAATAGGCTTCGGCACGTGAGTTGATGATCTGTACCTCAAGACCCGACTGATCTTTAACTTTCTGAAAAAAATCTTTGGCATTTGTCGCCACTCGCGAAGCCTCTGTTGCGGTCACGATGACTTCCTTCAAATCGATTCCTAAACTTGTACAATCTTTTGCGTAGATTTTAAGAACTTCAAGTGTCGCCTCCATCGAGCTTTCGATGAAAACCTTATCTTTATCCAAATTTTTTCCTAAGGACGTAACCTCTGACTTTTTTAAAATTTCAGTAATAACACCATTTGTGACATCACCAATAAGAAGAAGAATGCTGTTAGATCCGATATCAATTGATGCTCTTCTTGTTTTCATTTTAATACCTCCATGAGGTGATTTGGGATATGAGGAAAAATCATGCCCTTTTCACAAACGATCCCTGAGATCAAGCGATGATCTGTGACATCAAAACTTGGGTTGAGTGCTGTCGCTCCACTTGGTGCTACTTTTTTGTTATTAAACATTAGGATTTCGTCCGGAGTTCTCAGTTCAATATCGATTTCATGGCCAGACTCCATGCTGAGATCAAAAGAGCTAATGGGTGCAACTACATAAAATGGGATTCGGTAATGATGGGCGACGATCGCAAGTGTAGATGTTCCTACCTTATTAGCCGTGTCTCCATTTCTGACAATCCGATCAGCTCCCACGAAAATTGCGTCAACTAAACCTCTCGACATGAGATAAGAAGCGGCTCCCTCTACGACAAGATCGAATGGAATATTTTCTTTTTTTAACTCAAAAGCTGTTAGTCTTGAACCCTGCATGTAGGGGCGAGTCTCGTCAGCATAAACATGGCTTACAAGACCCTCATGAAACGCTTGAGAAATAACTCCAAGAGCGGTACCGTGACTGCCACAGGCTAGAAAACCAGTGTTACAATGGGTCATCAAGTTTAATTTTTTTCCAGGATAAATTTTTTTAAGTTCATTGATAGCGAATTTAGACATGAGACGATTCTTCTCTTCGCTCTCATTGATCTGCTGGATTCCAAAATCCACAAGATGTTGATAAAAAACTTGAGGGTTTTGGGTCGAAGAACTTAAAGATGAAATAAGATCGAAACATCGATTAACTTCAAAGGCTAGGTTCACTGCTGTTGGCCGAGATGAAATGAGATAATCACAAGCCTCTCTAAAGACTTGCAGGGTTATTTCTTTTTGTTGTCGCATCCATGTGGCAAGACCCAAAATCGCAGAGAATCCAATACAGGGAGCGCCTCGAACTACCATCTCGTGAATAGCAGTATGACAATCTTTAAGGTCTTTAATCTCGATGAAAACTTCTTCGTGGGGAAGTTTTCGTTGATCAAGTAATTTAAGAGTGTGGTTCTCCCAAAGAATAGGTGAAAAAGTAGTCATGGCGAAAACTCTCCTAGGATGCTCACAAGGTTTAAATTTGGGTTTAAAACTTTATTTTTTTTCTTTTGTCGTACAATGAATAAAAGTTGTGACTTCGGCGTTAGTTCTCCTGAAAGTTTAATGTCTTTTTGAGCACTCGTGGAAAGTTCAATCAGTGAGAATTTCTTTAATGCGAGTTTACCGTTCAGAGAAAAATCTACGGAAGGATTTCCAGAGAGCTGAACTTCCGAGATAAGTTTTGTGAGGAGCTCTGGCACTAATCCACGAGTCTCGATTGTATCCTTAGTTTTAAGTTTAACACCCCAAGTTCCAAGTCTCCAATCATCCTCCCACTGTCCGTCAATTTGACCGGTAATTTGTCCGGTCGTAGCAGAGAAAAATTCATCAAACAGTTTAAACTGAGGAATAAGAGGGAAATCTTGAGCTGTTAACTGAAAAGATTTTTTTGAATCTTGGTGCTGATAGTTCAGTTTTAGCAAAGACGCATCGAGATTTAAATCTACGGTGTAAAACTCTTCGATTGGAGTTTCCCCCATGCGAAGGATACCATTCAAACGCCCATCTTTAAGAGGACAATTTTTAAAAGTAACGAGAGAAGTAAAGAACTGCCCCTCAGGATTGACTGAAAAATAAGTGAAGGGTTTTAAGAGAGGAAAAATGAGTCCAACATCTAGACCTGTAAAACCAATTTCTTCTGAAAACTGATTAAGAACTAAATCTTTTGGTGAAAATGAGGCTCTCCTAAAATAGCTAAGCTCACCTCTCGGCGTGATAAAACTAGAGTCTATCCGGTCTCCATTAATTTGAAAAAGCCACTTCCCTTCAATCTTATAATTTTCATCGATTTCAAAAGGAGCTTGAAAGGTAAGTTTAGCTGATGTCACGAGTTCTTTAGAGGAAAACTTATTCTCCACTCTAACTGAGACTTGCCCGTCTGAAAGATTAGATCCGACGTAATCGATTGTTAATTTTTTAAAAAAGTCTTCGAAAAGATTCATCGGAACCTGACTCAAGTGAAGCTTCATCTTAAATCGCTCACCATTAATCCCAATATTTCCATCTCCCATGCGAAGTTTATCGAGAAGAACATTAAAGTCCGCATAGAGATCAAAGTCCTTTAAGTTTAAATCAGCTTTACCCTCAAAAATCAGTCCATCAATAGGAAGTTTCTCAACCCCTTCAAGGTGCTTAGAGTCTCCTCTGAAGGTCATCCTCCAAGATTTTGGATAAGGGGTTATCTCACCAATAAAGCGAATACCTACAACGGTTTTCGTTTCTCCCTCACCGAAAACTAAGGGAGACTCAAATTCAAAGATTGCCTTATTTGTTGAGCTAAAGTTTTTAATAATAAGCTTTTTTAGGCTTACGACTTGATAATTTTTCTGAGAATCAACAAGAGAAACATTTTTGACTCGGATATTATAACTAGATTCAGCGATATACCTTGGGAGCCTTAGCTTCATTTTATGAGCAGAAATCTCTCCAGACTGATGGTTGGTACGATCGATAGCGAGGTTAACATTTTCTAGGTTAATTTGAACTTGACCCTGGCCAGTGAGGACTAACCACCAGGGAATTTTTATGGCAACTTTATCTACTTCCCATATAGTAACCTTTGCTCTTTCAAGCTGAGCCTCTTTAAGTTCGAGTCCCATGTCAAGGCCAAAATGATAGTCAACTTTTTGAATTTTGAGTGAACTACCTGGATAATTCTCTTCGACATTCTTCTTGATTGCTTCAACGAAATCTCCAGACTTAAACTTATCGTATGTATAGTAGGCAAAGCTGCCCCCAACGATGATAAGAATTATCCATGAAATAATAAGCGTTTTGAGTTTCACCGACATAATTACCTAAAGCTTTTGAAGTGGTGCAAACTTAACCATAAATTTCTTACGGACACCGTCTCTAAATTGGATTGTTACTTTTTCATCTTGTCCATATCCCTCAGAATCAAGAACGAGACCATCTCCGTAGAGACCATGTCTAATTTTCTCTCCTGATTGATAGGCTGTGAGGTCACGTTTTACTGAGGATGGCTTCGACTGATAAACTTTTATCTCTGATGAATCATCACCGTAATCAGATGTCTGATCGAACTCATCAAAAGTGACTCGATTCGCTGAATTTTTAGGCCCTGTTTGGATAAATTTTTTCTCAATATATATTTCTGGAATCTCGTGAATGAACTGACTAGGACCATTAAACTTAAGACTTCCCCACATGAGTCTTCCTTGTGCAAAGACGATATAAAGATTTTTCATAGCTCGAGTCATTGCGACGTAAAAAAGTCTTCTCTCCTCCTCTAGCGCAGTAGCTCCCTGCTCAAGGCTTCGGTATGAGGGGAAAATATTATCCTCTATTCCTACAAGAAAAACATAATTATATTCAAGTCCCTTTGAGCCATGCACTGTCATGAGAGAAATTTGATCGAGAGGATCTCCCTCTTCAGTGGTTGTATCAAGGGTGACAGATTCTAGGAAAAGAACAATTGAAGGTTTTTCTTCCGAGTCTTCATATTGTTTGATCGCATTAGCAAGTTCTTCTAAGTTTTCCAGACGAGCAGCTCCCTCGTAGGTTTTATCTGCTCTTAAAACATCGAAATAACCTGATTCATGTAAAAGCTTCTCGTAACAGATGGAAGGTTTTTCTTGGTGGTCTTCTAGGATCTTCACCTCTTGGATGAGCCCAACAAGTTGCTTGAGAGCACTCATGACCTTCCCTGAGAGGGAGAGGTGTTTATAGTCGACGGGATCATCGACAATTTTTTCAATAATTTCAAAGAGCGAAAGATTTAATCTCACGGCTTCGTCTTCTAATTTTCTGAGTGATGTCGCACCCACTCCACGAGCCGGTGTATTAATAATTCTCGTTAGGGCCAGTGAGTCTTTAGGATTAATCACAACTCTCATGTATGAAAGCATGTCTTTGATTTCTTTTCTCTCGTAGAACTTAATCCCTGCGACAACTCTGTAAGGAAATTTTTCTCTCCTCAAGGCATCTTCTATCGTTCGAGACTGAGAGTTATTACGATAAAAAACTGCCATGTCCTTTAGAGAGGCTCCCTTTTTGAGAAGTGATCTAATCTCTGAGGCAACGAAATCTGCCTCGGCTTTATCATCGCGACACTCAACCAAAAGAATCGGATCTCCCTCTTGGTTTTCTGTCCACATATTTTTACCCTTTCGGGCTTGGTTATTTGCAATAACAGCAGAAGCAGCGGTGATGATTTTTTTTGAAGATCGATAGTTTTGCTCGAGCTTCACGAGTTTTGCCTCAGGAAATACTTTTTCAAAATCTAAGATATTTCTGATATCTGCACCTCTCCATGAATAAATGGATTGGTCTTCATCTCCCACCACACAAATATTCCTCGTGTGGGCACTGAGCATTTCGACAAGCTCAAATTGGACTCTGTTCGTATCCTGATACTCATCCACAAGAATATATTTAAATTTTTGCTGATATTTTTTTAAAACCTCTGGAAATTTTTTGAATAACTGGAGTGTACCCGTGAGAAGTCCTCCAAAATCAATCGCATTGCTTTTAAACAGCTCCGTTTCGTATTCTTGAAAAAGACTAAAAAGATGCTCATCCGTTTGGATAAATCTCTCGACATCTTCTCCTCTCTCTCGTCCGTAGTAGAATCCAAGATTTTTCAAACCATCAATAAAAGCAGCAATAGAATAGGGAGAAATCTCTTTCTGATTCATTCCTCTCTTTGCCATAAGAGATTTAATGATCGACTGAGTTTCACTATCATCATAGATGGTGAAGTTTCTACTCAAGCCTAAGTACTGGGCTTCTGTTCTTAAAACTTTGGCACAGAAAGCGTGAAAGGTTGTCACTTGAAGAGCACCGATATCAATTTTTGTCTGAACTGATAATCTCTCTCTCATCTCACGAGCTGCTTTATTAGAGAAAGTCACCGCGAGGACCTGATAAGGGCCAACGCCTTTTTCTTCTAGAAGGTACTGGATTCTGGAAACAAGTGTACGAGTTTTACCTGATCCCGCACCTGCGAGAATCATCATGGGTCCATCGGTATCAAGGACCGCTTGCCTTTGAGTTGGATTGAGTTTGTCTAAATTCACTTATTCCACCGTAACTGATTTGGCTAAGTTTCTTGGCTTATCAATGTCAGTACCTTTAAACTTAGCCACATAGTAAGAAAGGAACTGGAGAACAACGTTTACAAGGAGTGGGCTCAGATGATTGAGTCCCTCAAAATTGAGTGGCACGTAGTAATCGTAGAGGTGAAGATGCTCTTCAGAAATCTTAGGTCCAACACCTACAATCATTCCTTTACGAGCTTTCACTTCTTCAACGTTTGAAATTGTTTTATCCATAAGCTCGGGGCCCACGAGAGCAATATTAACGATCGTTTCATCGATAAGTGCGATCGGGCCATGCTTTAATTCTCCAGAGGCGTATCCCTCGGCATGAACATAAGCAATCTCTTTTAACTTAAGAGCTCCTTCGAGTGCAATCGGGAAGTACTTCCCTCGCCCCGTGAAAATGAAACCCTTTTGATTAGCGATTTCTTTAGCGACTTTATAAATATTTTCTGCGTTCGCACAGACATCGTGGATTCTGGATGAAAGAAGCTGAATCTCAGCAAATAGTTCGAGATCATCGAGTTTATTTGCCATCGCCTTACTCATGAGAAATCCAGTCAAAGCCTGAAGAGTGAAGGCTTTCGTTGAAGCCACACCAATTTCAACACCTGCATGGATAAGAAAATTTTTATCCACATTTCTAAAAAGTGTTGATCCTTCAACATTCACAATACTAAATGTTTTAAGCTTCTTATCATGGCATAGCTCCTGGCAAGCAAGCGTATCTGCCGTTTCTCCAGATTGTGAAATAAACAAACCAACTTCACCTGAGTTTAAAATCGGATTTTTGTAACGGAACTCGGAAGCGATCTCAGCATTAACTCTTTGTCGATTTTGATCTTCAAAAAAATTTTTGATCACAAGTCCTGCATGCCAAGCTGTACCACAAGCAACAAAATGCCACTGAGGAGCTGAAAATCCAGAAAGTGAATCTAAAATTTTTCTCCCCTCACCTTTGATATAGTATGCTGCCACTTTATCGACTAGACCAGACTGCTCATGGATCTCTTTCAACATGAAATGATCGTAACCCCCCTTAGATGTTGCATCTAAAGTCATCTGGTTTCCTTGAGATTTGTATTGATTCGAAGGATTGAGATCCAGGTCATAGAAATTAAGGTTCACATCACCTGCGACGCTAATCGCTTCACAGATCACTCCATCAGATGGGAAAAAAATCAGAGGAGCATAACCAATTAGAGCAAAAGGATCTGAAGAGATAAAAGCTTCACCTTTTTCTTTAAACATACCGACGACAAGAGGAGCCGATCTTTTTACGCAGAAAAGTTTATCACTCGCTTTTTCCATAATAACAAAAGCTGAGTTCCCATGAATCGTTTGAAAAGCTTTGGATATTGCCTTGAGTGTTGAGAGTCCTTCTTGATGAAACTTCGTTAAAAGAACAAGAAAGACTTCTGAATCAGTTTGTGATTTAAAAACAAATCCTTGGGACTGAAGCTCTTTTTTAAGAATTCCAGCGTTCTCAATAATCCCGTTATGAACAACGGCAAAAAGATCATTCCCGTGAGGGTGTGCATTTTCCGTACTCACTGCTCCGTGAGTCGCCCATCGTGTATGTCCAATCCCAATTTTTGATTTTGGTTTTTCTGATGCTAAAAGAGACTTTAAATTTTCAAGCTTTCCTTCCTTTTTAAAAATGGAAAGCTCACCACTCTCTTTCAAGCAAATACCAGCGGAATCATAGCCTCGGTATTCTAGGCGAGATAGTCCCTCGATGATAGGGTCAACTGAATTATTTGGGCCAGTGTATCCAACGATTCCGCACATAAAATCTCCATAGAGGTAAAATCAGAAATTTAATCTATCATTTCACTCTATGGAAGACTAGTTTTACGCGAAGCAAATCTTAGTTTTTTGACTTAAGAAATTTCTTGGCAGCACCCTCTTTGATCACTTGCTGAGAACGAGCGATACCAAAACCTCCATCAGGAATGTTTTTAGTTATTGTCGAGCCTGCAGCAACAAAAGCCTTAGAGCCAATTTCAATGGGCGCGATGACCTGACAATCTGAGCCAATAAAAGTTTCTGCACCAATTTTAGTTCTGTGTTTTTGAGCACCGTCATAATTACATGTAATAAAACCACAACCGATATTTGTTTTTTCACCAATTTCCGCATCACCAACGTAACTCAGGTGCGAGACCTTTGCCCCCGCTTTTAAAATGGATTTTTTTATCTCGACAAAATTCCCAACTTTAACTTTTTCTCCTAAGTCAGATCCTGGCCTTAAGTGTGCCATGGGTCCAACAGATGCTTCAGAACGGACCAAAGCCTCCTCCAGGTAACTGTTTGCTAAAAGATGAGCTCCGTTTTCGATCCGTGAGTTTTTGATAAAACATCCAGATTCAATCATCACTTTTTCACCAATCTGAGTTTTTCCTAGAATTGTTGTAAAGGGATAAAGAATCGAGCCGACCCCAACACTCACAGCATGATCTATGTAGCAAGTACGAGGATCTAAAATCGTGACCCCAGACTCCATAAGTTGCTTCAATTTTTGAGAACGAAGAATGTCGGAAACATGAGAGAGCTGCTCGAGTGTATTGATCCCAAGAAAAGGGGTTTCGTTTGAAAAAGGAACAGCTTTTACAGCATATTGATCTTGAAAAAGATCCGTTAAATAAAACTCTCCAGATTTATTTTTATTTGAAATCTGATTCAAGACTTGTTTAAGATGATCTGTTCTCACGATATAAAAGCCAGAATTTACCTCTGAAATTTTTCTCTCATCATCTGTGGCATCTTTTTCTTCAACGATATGAAACCCCTTTGAAGACCTCACAATCCTTCCGTAGCCCGTTGGTTGAGACGTTGAAAAAGTTGCGGCAACACCCATCAAAACTGAGTCTGATTTTAACTCTTGAAACAAACGATGAAATTCACTCGCAGAGATCAGCGGAGTATCAGCACATGCAATCATCGTGTAAGTGTAGTTCCAAAACTCAGGCAAATCATGAAAACAAGATTTTAGTGCATCCGCTGTGCCGAGCTGCTCTTTTTGCCAAGCTGTTTTAACCTTAAACGTCAAAGAATCTAGCCAATCGATCAGGAGCTCTTTTTGGTGACCCACTACAACGCCAATATCGAGAGTGAGGTTTTCTTTTTCAGAAAATGACTTAACTGATTGAATAACATAATCAAGAAGAGGTTTTCCTGCAGCCAAAGCGAGAGCCTTAGGAGTATCCGTTTTCATTCGTGTACCCTTACCAGCAGCCAAAATTACTGTACCAATAGTGTCAGCCATATGATTGAACCTTTTTCTCTTCTTTTTTAAGTTATTGAAAGTGTAACTTTTCTTTTTAAAGTTAGAAATATCTTATCAATAAAAACTGAGTTTCTCAGCTATAGTTTGAACTTTTTTTAATTTTAGATGAAATAAATTTAAAGCACTTGGCGTTTTTTCCCGAACATAAATTAGCTAATGATTTTCACTGCTGTGATTTTCGCTATGAGGAGAAAAATATGGTGACTAACTACGAGGGAGAAACAATTGAGTTTAAAGAGACGCTCCCTCTCCTGCCAGTTCGTGATCTCGTTGTTTATCCTTTCATGATCCTACCCCTGTTTGTTGGAAGAGAAAGTTCCATTAAGGCAGTTGAAGAATCATTAAATAACACGGACCGCTTAATTCTATTGGCATCTCAAAAAGACATTAATGCAGAAATGCCTACACCAAGTGAGATCTATGAGCTTGGGACTGTAGCCATGATCATGCGAATGAGAAAACTTCCTGACGGAAGAATTAAAATTCTCATTCAAGGTTTGGCAAAAGCTCGGATCAAAGAGTATGTTTCAAAAGATGACTTTTACCAAGTAAAAGTTGAGAGAGTTGAGACAGTTGTCTCTGAAGCATCTCCTTCAACAGTTGAAGCGTTAACCAGAATGACAAAAGAAAACCTTGAAAAGGTTATTTCTCTTGGAAAAGTTCTCTCTCCAGATATTTTAATGGTCTTAGAAGATATTCAAGACCCGGCAAGATTATCAGATTTAATCGCCTCTAATTTAAATTTGAAAGTTTCTGAAGCCCAAAAGGTATTAGAAATTTTAGATCCAGTTGCAAGACTCGATCACATTAATCAAATCCTCATTCACGAACTAGAAATTCTTCTTCAACAAGCAAAAATGAAGCAGAGTGATTCAAAGCAATCGAGAGATGGATTTATTCGTGATCAGATTAAAGCAATGAAGCAAGAACTCAATCAAGAAGAGTCATCTGATAAAAATGATGAATTCACAGAATTAAAAGAGAAGCTTGCAAGTAAGAAGCTTCCACATGAAACAGAAAAAGAAGCTTTTAAGCAACTCGCTCGACTTGAAAGAATGCATCCAGACTCGTCTGAGTCGAGCATTCTAAGAAGTTACCTCGAGTGGATTATTGATTTACCTTGGACTGAAGTTTCTGAAGAAAGAACTGATCTTGTTTATGCGAAAAAAGTTTTAGATGAAGATCATTTTGATTTAGAGAAAATTAAAGAGAGAATTTTAGAGTATCTTGCGGTGAGAAGCCTTAAAGGTGAAGGAGCTAAAGGACCTATCCTTTGTTTCTCTGGTCCTCCAGGTGTAGGTAAAACATCTCTTGGAAAATCGATCGCTAAAGCCACAGGAAGAGAGTTCATCAGAATTTCCCTGGGTGGATTAAAAGATGAATCAGAAATCAGAGGTCATAGACGAACTTATGTAGGGGCTATGCCGGGTAGATTCATTCAAGCGATGAAACAGTGTAAAACCATTAATCCAATCATCCTTTTAGATGAGATTGATAAACTAGGATCTGATTTTAAAGGTGATCCTGCTTCGGCTATGTTGGAAGTTTTGGATCCTGAACAAAACAATACGTTTAGAGATAATTACCTTAACGTGAGCTATGATTTATCAAAGATTATGTTCATCGCAACGGCAAACGTCCTCGAGCAGATCCCTGGACCACTACGTGATCGGATGGAGATCATTAATCTCTCTGGATATACACAAGAAGAGAAAGTCCAGATTTCTAAGAAATATCTCATCCCGAAACAGATGGATGAGCATGGTATTAACGATAATCACATTGAGTTCACCGATGAGGGTGTTGAAAGTGTTATCTCTGGTTATACACGTGAAGCAGGTCTTAGAAACCTTGAGAGACAAGTTGGAGCTCTCTGCCGTAAAGTCGCAAGAAAAATTGCGTCTGGTAGTCTTCATAAAACACATATCTTTTCTCAAACAGTTGAGGAGCTACTTGGGCCACCTCTTTACACGAGAGAAGATTCAAACCAATTCGATGAAATTGGTGTTGCAACAGGGTTAGCTTGGACAGCTGCTGGAGGAGAAATTCTCCATATTGAAGCAACGAAAATGAAAGGCCGTGGGATTACTTTAACTGGTCAGCTCGGTGAAGTGATGAAAGAGTCAGCTCATGCAGCTCTTGGATTCATTCGAAGTCATGCCAAAGAACTTGGAATTGATGATAAGTTTTTTGAAGAAAATGAGATCCATATTCACTTACCGGCTGGAGCAATCCCTAAAGATGGACCGTCGGCAGGGATTACACTTGCAACTGTCATCGCTTCCTTAGTCACTCAATCCTACATCAGCAAAGATATTGCGATGACTGGAGAGATCACACTAACAGGAAAAGTTCTACCTGTTGGCGGAATTAAAGAGAAGGCACTAGCTGCGATGAGAGCAGGGATTCAAACTGTGATTATTCCTTGGAAAAACCAAAAAGATATTTTGGAAATTCCTGAGCATCACCGTAGGAAAATTCATTTCATTCCAGTTAAAAATATTCAAGAAGTTCTCTCAATTGCACTAGTTGACTGGAAAGGTCAGCTAGATCTTGATCAAACGAAAAGAAAAGAAGAACCTCAAAGACCTAAAGATAAATCAGTCGCTGCTTAAAAGAAAGGCTTCCGAAAGGAAGCCTTTCTTTGTTATCCTATCTTCATGAGTAACCTTTCAAAGATTAAAGCTGTTATCGTTGACGACTCCGACTTCGCACGTTCCGTGATAAAAAAAATGCTCCTCCAAGAAAGCATTGACGTGATTGGAGAAGCCAATGGAGGCGAACAGGCTCTTCTATTGATTAAAGAAAAAAAACCCAATGTAGTCATCACCGATATTGTGATGCCAGAGATGAGCGGGATTGAACTTACCGAGAAGATTTCTGAAAAATTTGATGATGTCTTTGTGATTGTTATTTCATCCTTGACGCAAGAACATGTGGTTTTAGAGGCGATTACAGCTGGAGCTTGTGATTTCATTCCCAAGCCTATTCAAAAGCAACAGCTTATTGATTCTCTCGATAAAATTGGGTCTCAGATCCAGTAATCATAACAGGAGATGAAACATGGATGTTTCAACAGTTCAGCTCTCTCACATAGAAGAAATTAAAATCTTAACGGATGTTAAACTCACTAACGAGTCCAACGACAGAGAAAACTCTCTTCAAAATGTTCATGTTAACTTTATACTCAATGGAGAAATCAAAGGTGATGTAACGGCGTATCTATGTTTGGATGGAGTTGATCTATCAACCGCTGAGAAAAACTATCTTTTTCCCTTGTTCACAGAGTCGATGAATATCCTAATCGGAAAGCAAATCTCTCTTGATCCACAGCTCAACTATTTGAGAGTCTCCCTCTCTCCACCGCGTTTTATTGGTAAAGCAGAATCTATCAAACTTAAACGCGGATTAACGTCTCAAACATATTTTCTCGAAACGGAAGAATTTAGACTTCCAGTGATTCTCATTTATCAACTAGAAAGGATGCAGTAGGTTTCTATGCAAAAATATAAATCTTTGATTTTCGCTTTTTTGGGCTTTTTTATTTTTTTCTCTATTACGATTTCAGGTAAGCCCATTTTTTACTCTGTATATGAAGTCACATCGCCTGCAACGAACCTAGCGCAAAATGGGGTCATTAATATAACAACCCTGGCATTCAAAAAAATAAAGAATTTTTCCTACATGCTTATTGATAATTCAGAGCCAAGTAGTGATGTTGTCAGAACTAAAGTTGCTGCTCCTGCAAAAGCATTACCCGAATCATCAGTGATTTTGAAAAAAGCTGAAGTTGATCCTCTCATCAAATACCCTACATCGCCTTAGCTTTAGATTTTTTAGGATTTTTGATCGACTGTATAAGAGATTTTTTCAATGCCTCTCTTTGATCTCTCATCATAGGGCAATCTGTTGTCGACTCCCCTAAAGTTGAACCAAACACGTTGGAAACGATCAAAAGTGACATCAGTATAGCAAATTTCATAAAAGCTCCCTTGTTTACTTATATTGGATTGAGCAAAGAAGGTGCCATATTTAAAGCCACTAAAGACTGATTTTTACGAAATGAACTGACTAAAATCATGACAGTTGTGAATAAAGTAGTGGGAGAGCCCAAGGCCCTCCCACAAAATGCTAAGCTTATTGAGCTGAGGCTTTTGCTTTCTTAGATTTAATGACTTTCGTTTGAGACATATTTTGCTTCATGTTTTCACGCTGATCTCTCATCATGGGACATTCTGTTTCAACCTCACCAGCAAAAGAGCTAAAACTTGAAGTCATGATCGTGATAACGGCTAATAAAATGATGTTTTTCATATTTCCCCCTATTGTTCTTGTAAACATAAGGAGCAAACCAAGTGCCAAAAATGATGTGGACTAAGTGATTGATAGATCAAAAAAGAAGTGTCTATTTTTTAGACAGGAGTTGGTAAAAGTGACAACTCCTCTACGAAGGAGTTGTCATCATTAAATGATTATTGAGCTGAAGCTTTCGCTTTACCGTTTTTCTTCTTCACACCTGCAAGATTTCTTCTCTCGCCACTATACTGTGAGTTATTCATCATCGCACAAGAGTTAGGACAAATTTGTGATGGGCACTTATCTTCTCCTAGACAGTTTCTATACTTAGGATTGGCATTTTCGCCTAAGTTTTGTGATTCCTTAGAAAAGCTAGAAAATGAAGTAAAGATAAGTAATAAAAATAAGTATTTCATGCAAAACCTCTTAAATATTTAAGTTAACACCAGCTGGTTTGACGATGCTGAGTAAATTTTGAAAGGCTTGTGTCACTTGAAGTGCCATACTATGCCCAGCACTTGAGTCGACTTTTTTAATCTCCCCATTATTATCGTAGGCAACGTTTATTTTTCCAACCTTCTCCATCTCAATTTCAACTGGCTTACCAAAAGTATTGTACTTGAAAGCAAGAATTCTTTTCTCTGTACCACTGTCCTGGTCAATCATTTTAGAAATTTTCCCTTTAGAGTCGTAGATCAAAAAAACAACTTTACCAGAGTTATTTGAAGCTTTCACAAGGTTACCCTTGGCATCGTAGTCAAAACTCGTCACGCCATCGTTATTAGTCACTTTTTTAATTTTATTAATTTTCTCATCGTACTCAATGTTAACAAAATCACCTTTTGTCGAAGATTTCTTAACAAGTAAGCCCTGCGGGTTGTATTCAAAATTTGTCACGTGATTTCCACGAGCAATTTTTGTTGGTAGAGAATTTTCAGCGTAGATCGTTTCTGTTTTTACACCGTTAATCTCAGTCAAAATTCTGTAAGTATAACGGTTACCATCTGTACGCGTTTTAATTTCGTACTCATACTTGTTGGCAACTGGTTTTCCATCGAAGCCATTTTTTGTCACAGTTGTCCAAAAATGATCTTCTGGATTTTTCGAATCTGTACCATATTGATACTTCGTCGTTTCGTTGCTTCTATCAGTTAGTTCAGTCACAAAAAATGTTTTCGAATCATAGCCAATTTTTACTTTTGATGAATCTTCATACTTAATCTCGGTGAGATTGTGTGATTTATCAAAGGTATACTCATAGACGTTATCATCTGTATCTTTAGAATAAACGAGATCATTATCTTGATATTTGTAAGCTGCTTTTTTATCGCCAGCTGACCAAATTTCTTTCACTAATCCATCCGGATACCAAGAAAAAAAGATTTGTTTTGCTTGAGAGTCTTTAATTGACTCAAGTAATCCTTCTTTATTGTAGTTAAAATTAACAACATATCCTGACTTATCACCCATCTTCAAAAGATTTCCTTCAGATGAGAAAATGTCATATCTTCCATCAGAGTGAACTCGCTTATATCCATCTTTCTGTACTTGTAGTTCTTGGAGCCCCGGCCCCTGAGCATAAAGAACTGTTCCAGGAGCAACCTCTGACTTCACATCGAAGTTAACAGCAAAGGTGTGTCTGAGTTCTGCATTGGCTGCGAGCTTATCAATAAGATCATTAGCAGCTTTATCAGAAAGAGATGTTTTCTTTCTCATTTCATTAACGATCTTCGTTGAAGCAGCGACTCCATCAATCGGAACCTTTGGAGTAAATCTCGTTCTAGCTCCAGTACCGTGCTCATGAACAGTAATTGATCCATCAGCAGAAACCTCTAGACGAGTTTCATACTCACTTCCCCAACCAAACCCAAACCAACCAATCTCAGTGGCTTTCGAATTATAAGTTCGAGTGATTTCTAACTTATTACCACCGCCAGGAACAAGAACATCTGTATAAGAAACATAGAAATTACCACTCTTGATGTTCACTCCTGAGTAAGCACTCAAAGAGAAAAAAGCAAGAAGTGAAACTTTTTTAAATTTAGAGATTAAGTTCATAATTTCCTTCCTTAAGAAAAATACCTAATAATTTATCGGCTTACTAAAATCAGTCTTTAGACTTTAATTTTCACTATCTTCATAATAATCCACATTCCAAGAGCTACAAGACCGCACATGAGGATTAAGGCGATTACACCCGGAATTGTCCCGAATAGCAGAGAAAAATAATCAGGATCCCCAACTCCAAACATTAAGATCATTGCAAAAGGCATTGAACCAATGATGTAAGCTTGAATCATCCCAGAGGCGACATACGTATCAATTTTAAGCTGCAGCCTTACTCTTTCTCTAATCACAAAGACGATCGTATCGAAGGTCTCTGCAAGATTGCCTCCTGTCTCTCTGAGAATGTTCACGCTCGTAACAAACATTTCATTATCATCAGTATGAATTCTTTTTTTAAGATTTTCTAAAGCTTCATCAATCGGAACACCAATCTTCGCTTGTTGTAAAACGAGATTGAACTCCTGACTAATAGGTGGAGGAAGTTCATCCACGACCATTCCAATAGCCTGAGGCATTGTAAGACCAGCACGGAGCCCGTTGGCCAACAGATTCAATCCATCCACCATTTGAATTTGATATTTTTTTACTCTTTTTTGAACAAAATAATCTGCAATATGTCTGGGAGACTTCCAACCAACTATTAAAACGAAAACTGATAGTACAAAAGCAAGAAAAAGTTTACCGACGAGGGCGACTAAGCAAAAAGTTAAAATACCTGCACCAAAAGACATCCCTAATAAGATGTAAGTTATTTTCTCAGGCTCAATTTCAATGAACATGAGCTCGAGTCTTTTTTGGATATAATCTCTGGACCCATAGGTTTGATCGTCTATCCAAGAGAATAGTCTCACACTATTTTTATATGAGAGAAAAAAGATAATTGAACTTAAAATGAAAATGATTCCCTTCATTCCCAAGATATCAGTATACAGATCAACTCCTGTCGACTTCTTGGATGATTGGGCCAGAGCTGTAAAAGAAAAAAGCAAAAACATCAACACAAATTTCTTCATGTTTTATTTACAAAGAGTCCGCGAGGCACTTTGTACCCTTTTCTCTCAAGCGTTTCGATAAATTTGGGGATAAACCCAGTCGCCATAAATTTGCCCTGAATTTTACCATCTTTACCAATACCCTCTTGTTTGAAAACGAAGATATCTTGAAGTGTGACAACATCTCCCTGCATTCCACCGATCTCAGTGATGTAGAGGATTTTTCTCGATCCATCGTCGAGTCTTGATTGCTGAATAATCATATGAACTGCTGAGGCAATCATCTCTTTAATCGCTTTCTGTGGAAGCCCTGCCCCAGCATACTGAACAAGAGTTTCAAGTCGTGAAATGGCATCTCTCGGTGTATTTGAGTGAACAGTCGTCATGGAACCATCGTGACCAGTATTCATCGCCTGAAGCATATCCAGAGTTTCTCCACCTCGGCACTCTCCTACAACAATTCTATCTGGTCTCATTCTAAGTGTTTGCTTAACAAGACATCTAATATCAATCTCTCCGTCACCTTCAAGTGAAGGGGGTCGTGTTTCAAGTCTCACGACATGGTCTTGTGGGAAGTTTAACTCGGCTGAGTCTTCGCAGGTGATGATCCTTTCATTCGATTGAATGAATCCTCCCAGAAGATTAATCAGCGTGGTTTTCCCTGATCCTGTCCCACCTGAAACGACAATATTCCGATGAGCCTCAACTGAGATTCTCAAAAAATCTGCCATCTCTTCAGTGATCGAACCATACTTAACAAGATCTTTATAGGTAAGACGCTTATCTGGAAACTTTCTAATCGTGATCACACACCCATCAAGTGCACAGGGTGGGATGATGGCGTGAACCCTAGATCCATCTGAGAGACGTGCATCCACGTACGGTGTTTTCTCATCAATTCTTCGACCGATAGGAGCAACAATTCTCTCTATCACATTCATCACTTGTCGATCGTTTGTGAAAGTGATTTCAGACTTTTTAACTTTTCCACCTTGCTCGTAATAAATCTTTTTAGGGCCAACGACCATGATTTCAGAAATTGTTTTATCTGAGAGCATGTCTTCCAATGGTCCCAAACCAAGAGCCTCATCCAGGATCTCTTTAACGATCCTGTTCATATCTTCTCGAGTAGGTAGAATATTTTTTGTATCCTCTTTCCCCAGAAGCTCCACCACCATCTTTTTAGTTTGTTCTCTTAGAATAATTTTAGCTTTGGGATCGTTATCATCTTGCTTCTTAAGATCCATCTCTTCAATCAATGATTTATGGATACGAGATTTGAGTTCAGTCCAAAGATCTTTCTTTTTTTCTTCCGCTGCTCCAGCAGCCTCGCCAGTAGGCGCCGCTGAGGCTGAGACTTCTTTCGGTTTAGCGATTTTTTCCAATGTTTTTAAGACATTTTTTTGAATTAATTTTCTTACGCAATCAACAACACCATTTCCAAATGGTGAAGACTTTGCTGCCACTACGACAGGAGTCGATCTTGAGAGTGCCTGAATACAATTTGCATCATCCCTTGGGATAGCATGAAACACTGGCTTACCTATTTGCTTACCAATCACATCTGGACTAACGGGATGACCATTCACTGCTTGGTTAACAAGGACCTGAATCATGTCCTTCGGGAAAAGCATCGTTGTAAGATCGGTGTACATTCTCTTACATTGGTTCACTGCAAGAAGATCTGGTGAAGCAACCAGAAAAATGAGGGTTGAAAACTCAAGAGCTTTCAGGGCAAGTGGATTAAGCTCACTTCCAGCGTCGATAATGATAATCGGATAAATATTTGTGATTGCTTTTAATACTTTTCCAAGTCCTTCGTCATTGATCTGAGACGCTGCGATCGGCTCCGTTGGCATTCCGATGTAAGAAACACCAGCTTTATGATCTGTGGTAAAAAGCTGAATTGATCTTGGATCAATAGCTCCATTAAACTCTGATAATTCTTTTAAATGCTTCTTTGATTTTAAACCAGTGATGATATTTTGATCCCCGCAAGCTTTTTGATCAAAATCTAAAAGAAGAACTTTAGTTCTCAGTTCCGCCGCGTAGGCAAAAGCTAAATTGGCAGCCACTTGTGACTTCCCAACTCCGCCTTTTCCTCCAATTAAACTAATAATATGACCGGCCATTATTCCCTTCTTCTAAACTTTTTTTGAATTTCTTCTGTGCCAGCACTCGCAGACTCAATAATCTCTGGGGTAATAAAAACCACATACTGACTTTTTGAAATTTTATAGTCTTTTGCTCTAAACAACCTAAAGAGTGGAGACGTCGGATTATTCCCGGTTGATCTTAGCGGTGCTGGATCATTGGTCGGATTATCATAATCAGTGGACGAACTATTTTGGACAATCCCACCAATCGCCGCAGACTCTTTTGACTTTAAGATTAAATTTGTATTTACGTTATTTTGTGTGGTCACAGGAGGATTACTTGAACCAACAGTCGTTGAAACAGTTAAATCAACTCCCATCTGAATTTTTTCTTGTTCTAGAATCTCAGCCGTGACACTTAAATTTAATCCAAACTTTGCCTCTGTTGCTTTAGTAAAATCTCCCGATCCTAGAGCAAATGGAATCGTCGTTTGTTTCGACAATTTTGCCCCTTGCTGAAAATTATTTCTAACAATCACCATCCCTGATTGGATTGTACGAGCGTAGCCAGCAACTTTGGCAGAGTTGAGTTTTGGAAATAAGTTACTAATCGTTGCACTCAAAGCACCGCTAGATGTCGTCGTAACGCCTCCGCTAGAATTTTGACCGGTGGAAATTGTACTATTATCTTCACCCATGAGCGGAGCCCATTTGAAAGCAAAAGCTTTCGAATAGTTTTTTGCGAGCTCAACGAACTGTGCTGTGACCTTAACCATTTTAGGAATTTCTACAGGCTCTTTCTTTTCATTGATAGCAATAAAATTTTCAATCGGACTTCCCTCTTCAGGGGTTTCAAACCGACCTTCTCCAGAAGCCTTGGTTTTAATCCTCGGCGGAAGAAGAGATTTGGCGATATCAAAGGCAACAGTCTTTTTTTCTTTATTACTGACCACACCCTCTAACCAATACTTCTTATTCACAATTCTGACTGAGACTTCTTTCAAGTTATTTCGAGCAAGCTCTTCGTTCATTCGACGAGCAACGATCCGTTGAGTTTGGGGAGAGCCTTCAATCAAGTCTAAAATCCCCTTATCTTTGTAAAGGTTTAAGACTTGGTAAACTCGTCCAATATCGTCAGGGACAACAAGTTCTCCACCAACATAAACTTGACCACCCTTAATTCCAATCTCAATCCCTTCAACGTCACCGATGAGCTCTCTCAGTTCAGAGACGATACTTGATTTTCCTGAGGCCGTTACGACCACCACGTACCTGAGTCTCACATCACCGAGATTATCTCTGAGAGTAACGGTTGTACGTCCTGGCTTAAGACCTTTAAAAACGATTTCTCGTTTACCTGGTACAAGTACTAGTTTAAGAAACTGCTCGTTCCCAATTGAGATTTTTGTATTGTAATCAAATTCAATTTTCTCGATGGTATCAATCCCCATGGCCACTTCAATTTCTTTTTCTTGAAGAGTTGGAGAATTAGTCGCAAGTGTTGATGTATCTTGAGCAAAGATATTTTGAAGAAGAAAGAATGAAAAAAATAAAATTCTAGCGGCCAACAGGAGCTACCTTCCTCACGTCTTTAGAGGCTTGCTCAGCGAAGTAAATTTTTGCTTCTGCGGCATCTTCCCCAAGGACGTCATACAATCTGGTTGCACTAATTCTTTCTACCGTTTTATCGTCATTATTTCTAAGCGAGAGGTACAATCCTCCTCCGCTCGCGATCAAAAAGACCATTTTCTGTACTTCAAAAGGAGTCAACTCTAGAGTAACCGTATTATAGTTTGTATAGGTATTGAGCTTCATTTGTCTTGTATCGTTATCACTTTTAAGGTTCACAATTGGTACTGAATTTGTAACATAAAGACCCGTAGAGAGGACGAGCACATCTTGAAGAACTGTTTTTACTTTTTGTTTTTCTTTTTTCCCAGCAGCGTAATCCAAGTACGTTAGGACATCCACACGGTCACCGGGCTTCAAGAGTTTACTGACTGATTGCTCTTCTCTTACTTGAAGAGCAAAAGCCCTTTTCCCAATAGAAATTTGTCTCGATAAACCTGACTGAGCTCCCGGATAAGTGACCCTTGGGACAGTGATCTGCTCACCTTTTTTAATCGGGACCGAAGCAATTGTATTATATAGATCCTCAACTCTTCTAAAGTGACCTGGCATTTGAAATTTCGCAGGAATATTTTCGAGTTTTACTTTGCGATCATCAATCACTTCAAGCTCTTTGATGTCCTCTCGAGCGACAACCACTGGTCTCAGATCCCCATACTCACTCACGAGTTCAGATTCGCGACTTGAGATGTACGAATAAATCATAAAGGCAGCGAGAGAAGCCAACAAAAGACTAACGGTAAATGCACGACTATTCATAGCTCATCCTAAACTTTGAATACAGTTTCAATAAGTTAATGATAACAGAAATTTATTACGAGAGTAAAACTTCGATCTTTTTTCCTACCGAGTTATTAGACAACTAGATTGATCAACAACCTCGTTAAATCTCTGACCACCATCAGGCATGAAAATCGCTTGAGAACCATTATTCGCCATGGTCGCTCCACAGACTCCGTAGACAGTACCAACTCTCACAAATAAGGTTGAAGGATCAGTGTAAGCATCTTCACATTTATCGGTTGGTTTTTGCTTGAGAGGAATACTCACTTTATAGCAAGGCATGACGGGGACATTAGAGTTAAAGTAATTTTTCCAACCGATAAAAAACATTCCGAATTTTTGCCATGATTTATAATCTTCAGCTGAATCAGGCTTTGGGATGTTCGGATTATTTTGAACTCGGTAGTAAAAATACCCACGAGTGATTTTTTGCTGGTTGATCGAGGCGTGGATGGCCCCCGCAAAACCACTTATCACTGAATACAACGTAAACATCAGTGGTAAAAAAATAATGAGTTCGATCAGAGCTTGACCACTCTGCTTTGTTTTTTTAGCAACCGTCATCATACAATGTGATATCCATGTTAGTAGAACAAGAGGTTTGCCCTGTAAGAGCAAAACAAACTCGAGAAGCACAAACGGCTCTAGTTGGCTCTTTACCAAGAAAGGACTCTGAAACCATATTAAGCTCTGTTTCTCCTGCGATTTTACCTAACACATCAACTTTCATTCTGAAGCTGGTTGTTGTCCCAACAGTTAAGTACTCATCAGAGGCAACTGATCCTGTCTGGTTCACAGTGAAAGTTAAATCCTTTAAATTAAAAATGCCAAGATTATACTGCTCAAACGTAGACCTGGCCTTGGCTTCTGAGCCTGATAAAGAAACGAGAGGACTCGCGACAGTTCCAAGATTTGAATCCGCCGTTAAGTAAACTCGACTCGCCATAAAAGTCGCATAGTGGACAAGATACCCCGTCGCCTGGTTGATCGCTGAATTAAACACCATAAAAATAAGACTCACGCCAAAGGCGAAGGCAAAAATAAACTCAATCGTCGACTGTCCTCGTTCACTTGTTTTATGGGTAAGCATCTTTCGCTCCAAAAAATCTTGTTCCAACACCGGCTTCGACATACGAGGGATGAAGTTTTATATCCTTATTATTTTCAGGTAAATCTGCTGTCCCTGTCTGATCAGAAGCTGGATCATAAAAGGCGTGCCTATAAGTAAATTCAGACTGCGTTTTAATTTTCTTCCCTAACTGCCCCTTAGTCCCAAAGAGTCTTTTATACGCCTGGCTATTATAAAACGTTACGACGAGAGAGAAGATTACTGCTAAAAGAAGAATGTACTCGATCGTGGTTTGTCCTCTTTGTTTGTTTAGATCCATTGTTTTAATCCTAAAAATATCCAAGCTAAAAGGATGACGGGAGCAAACGAGAATGAAGATCTGACAGTATTTAAAATATTTTTCACCTGTCGCAGCTGAAGATATAGAAAAATCTGAGTCCAGTTTTGGATAATCTTCGATGTGAAGAAAATGCCACCAACGAGAATCGTCGAAAGGAATAAGTTCTCAATATACGGCAGATGAAACTCGACGGGAATGAGACATAATAGCGAAATAATAAACTTACTATCTCCTGCGCCAACGACTCCTGTGAGGAAAAGAATAAACCCAATGATAAAAACCGAAAAAGGAAAGAAAAGGACTTCCCAAGACCAGTGGTAGAGATCGGGGAAGAACAGGTAACAACTAATAGCAAAAACTAGATTAATCAGAGGCCAGATATTATAGATTTTCTTCCACCGAAGGTCTTGATAGGTAACAAAGGATAATTCAATCAACAGAAAGAGGAAGACGTAGATCAAGGTGATCCCCCGTATCCGTTACTATAACCATTAAAAAAGCATTCCTGAGCACAAATCCCCACGGTTAAGTGAGTTGAAAGCACGTGAGCTACTCCACCCATGGAGGTGGAGAAAAAATCAGTAAATTTATTGATGAATTTAAATCCCAAGATAAAGGCAAAAGCTAAAATAAAAATATATTCGACGGTCGCTTGACCGTAAGATCTTTTAGTCATCAAGAAATGATAACTAACTCAATGATGAACGTAAAGATTCCAAAACCTGACGAAAACTCTTGTTCTAGTCAGCGATACTTTGGAATTTATTCTCATCTAAAACTGCGTTCAAGATACCACCATTCCCTCCGTTACCGAAGAGCTTCGTTTGGATCACGCTTTTAAACTTGATCACAATCGTACCAACGACTGCAAGAAGTAAAATGTACTCCGTAGAAGTTTGGCCAGTTTCATCTTGAAAATAAGCAATCAACTTGCTTTTCATAATTACCTCCGCTCACAAAGAACTTATCGACACATTCCTTTGGAATCTTAAGCCTTTTTTCATGAAAACTTTAACCGACGACTTCTCTCAGGTTATTGAATTTACGTTTCAACGAGAGAATGTTTCTACTGCCAAGCTGAGGCATTTTAGGTTATAATTTAATTGGGTTCGGAGTGAAGCTATAAAGTTTCGCCCCTACGATACAATTTTCGGGAGCGGTCCCTGATCATGGTGTGCAAGCTTGCCTGTCTCAGTATTGAGTCAGAATGCGAGAAGCCTAAAATGATTACTAATTGCGCCCACCTTATCTATAAGGGGCGCGAAACCGTTTTAAATCTTCTTCCGGACCTTTTTCTTTTTATTTCTTGACGTTAAGCACTCCCCATCAAACAATTATCTTATGGAAACAATCAATATTAATGATTATCAAAACATTTCATGGATTGAATCTCTCGCTCTCGATGAAGTTAACATGGAAGAGTCAGGGATCATTAAGTTTAATGACCACCTCACTACTCAGCATCTTCTTGAAGAATCTTCTCTTCAGTTTATGACAAAACTTAAGGATAGATTCGAATTCTATGCCTCACTTTTTAATCAGTATCGAACACATAAAGATGGGTCTCGAGCCATCAAGATCTTCAGGATTTCAAATACCGTTAATGATTTCATGCTTTTTAGAAACTCTCTTAAACTCATTATAGCCAGACGTTCTATCGATGTCGTGAGTATCGGTTTTTTATCGAATAACGGTGGACTTTTTTCTCCACGACTTTCAAACGAAAATCAATCTACGCATGCAATTCATGAGCTTAAAGCCCATGTCGGTCCCTTCAATAATATCACTTGGAGATTTCAAGGTGAGCCAGTGGAAACTGAAGCACTCGTTAAATACTATCTCACTGAGTTCGTGAAAAATTCATCTCGGTAATTTAATCTTTATAACTCAGTAACTGGCGTTCGCAGGTTGGAATTGGTTGATTGATAATATCCTCAATATTCATGCATGCTAATCTGAATCCTAAACTATTAGTCTGAGTTTTCATTTTGAACTTCTCAACAGGAAACTCGACGGCGACAGGTATGATAAGACTTTCATCTTTGTGATGAGTTTTTGCATAAAGTGTAGCGAATTTGAACTTTGTCATGTAATCAACGGATGAAAGATGGAAAAGTCGGTTTGTCGTCCCTTCATCGAGAAGTTTCAATAAGACCTCTCCTACCCAATTCATATGCAAAAAACCCAACTCAACAGAATCATCAACTTCGATTGTTTTTTTCTGCTCTAGAGCTAACTGAAGTTGTTCAAACCAATGACTTTTCATTGGGTTCAAACTAGATCCAAAAAGATATGAACATCTTAAAATAAGATAGTTTAGACTCGAGCGTTGAATATAGAATTCGGTCGAGGAAACAAAATTACCATAGATTGTTAAGGGGAACGGAGTATCGGCTTCGGTGTAACATTCTTGATCCCCACCAAATACAAATGCTGATGAGATATAAATAAATTTGCACCCATGACGCTCTGAAATTGTACAACAGTTAATGGCCCCAGCAGAATTAAGCTGATCCGCTTTTTTGGGATGAATCAGACACTCTTGAAGAGAGTGAAGACCAACAGCATATAGAACGTAATCTGGTTTAAAAACTGAGATAACTCGAGAAATTTCATCTCTTTTTAGGACATCACATTTAATAGTGGTTATTCCACTGATATGAACTTCGTGACTAAAATATGTTCCAACGATACGATATTTTTTTCTGAGCGAATGACTCAAGTTAGAGCCAATGAATGAGTTAATACCAAAAATCAGGATCGTTTTTTTCATAGAGGTATTCTACCACTCTCAGGATAGAAAAAAAGAAAAAACCTTGCCTCATTCGAGGCAAGGTTAGTGGGTGTAATTCTAAGACAAAAGCTTCAATGCAAAGTTCGGAGACTGATTCGCTTGCGAAAGTACCGAGACACCTGCTTGAGATAAGATATTATTCTTAGTTAACTCAGCAGTTTCTGCAGCAATATCTACATCGCGAATTCGTGAATTTGCTGCACTCAGATTCTCGTCTGCAATCGCGAGTGATGTACTCGTCGACTGTAGTCTGTTCTGAAGCGCACCAAGATTGGCACGAGTCCCGCTGACTCTTTGAAGAGCGTCGTCAAGCTTAGCCAGAGACAGTTGAGCTCCCTCTTTGGTTGTAATATTCTCCCCAAGGAGACCAAGAGTTTCGAGCGTGATGTCAGTTGAACTTGAATCATATTTGATTCGATCGTTCGTTGGGTTATTTTTAAGCCCAACTTGGATTTCAACCATACCACCTGTTCCATCCAGGAGACTTCTTCCGTTGAACTCAGTGCTCTCCGAAATTCTTTGAACTTCTGAGAGTAACTGTTGAAATTCAACATCTGAAAACTTCCTTTCAGACTCACCAACTGTATCAGAGGCTGCTTGAATCGAGAGCTCTCTGAGTCGCACGATGATGTTGGATACTTCGTTAATCGCGCCTTCTGCAACTTGAATGAGTGATATACCATCATCTGAGTTCCTTTTAGCTTGTCTAAGACCTCGGATGTTAGCTTTAAGTTTTTCACTTATGGCTAATCCAGCCGCATCATCAGACGCGCGAGTTATCCGTTCACCGCTGGACAACTTTCTTAAATTGTTGTCCATGTTATTTTTAGTCACACTTAATGCACGTTGAGCTGCTAAACTCGAAACGTTCGTATTTATTTTTAATCCCATTTTTTAATCCTTTGTAGACATATGAACCTCCATGTTCTTCGTCGGACTTACTGTCCTTAAGTTGTTAATAATTTAGTTCTCTAAAACCATGCTACTTGTCTAGTTACACCCACTACAAGTTTTTGCAGGATTCGTTTTACATCAGTACTTTACTTCTCTCAGACCTAAGCCTGTGCTGCCGCATTAATGAGGCTAAGAGCACTTGTGCTAGACTGATTCGCTTGAGCAAGAACTGAAGTACCTGCTTGCATAAGAATATTGGTACGAGTTAATTCAGATGTCGCAGAAGCTACATCCGCATCTCTAATCCTTGAATTCGCAGCTGCTAAATTTTCAGTGCTAATCTGGATGTTGTTAATCGTTGACTGAAGTCTATTCTGCATGGCCCCGAAATCAGCTCGGATACCAGAAACCGTTTGAATCGCCTGATCAATTGATGAAAGCGAATTCTGTGCAGAAATTTTGTCTGAAACTGAAGCAAGGTTTAACCCTAAAGCCGCGACGTTAACGTCCGCACCAGAAGCGTCGAATGTTAATCTATCGGCTAAAGGATCATTTCTTGTTCCAATCTGAATGTCGAAGACTGAGCCTGAACCATTAAGGATTGGAACTCGGTTAAATTCAGTTGAGTTTGCGATACGATCAATTTCTGTTGTTAACTGTTCGAATTCAACGTTAAGAAACTTTCTTTCTGTTGCCCCGATAGTATCAGAAGCAGCTTGTACCGCTAGTTCTCTAAGTCTGATTAAAATGTTTGAAACTTCACCTAATGCACCTTCAGCAATCTGAACAAGTGAAATACCATCTTGGGCATTTCTTTCTGCTTGTCCTAAGCCTTTAATTTGTGCTTTGAGGTTTTCTGAGATCGCTAACCCTGCAGCATCATCTCCTGCACGGTTAATCCTTTGACCCGATGACAATTGCTCCAAAACTTTTTGTTGAGCAACTCTAGTTCCGCTGAGGTTTCTTTGCGCATTAAGCGAAGAAACGTTCGTGTTAATTCTTAAACCCATATATCCTCCTTGATTTGGGTTCTTTCAAACTCTATCCATGAGTTGAAAGACGAATGACCTACATGGCCTTTCGTGATAAACTTTTCGACAAGGACCAAAAGAACTTAAGAGGATCTGTAAAAAAATTAGGCAGTGCCTCCAAAAACCACCTAAAACATTGAAATTAAAGGAATATTTCATGGGCAAAAACTACCCCATCTTAAGAAAACTCTCCGAGGTTCCGGAACTTTATAGTGATGTTTTAAGATTGGTTGAAAAAAACCTAGGCTACGAAGCCGACTTTCACGTTCATGAAGACTTTGCACCACTTTTTGATCAGTCAAACTGGGTCAACAGTTATCTTCTTCTAGATGGAGAAAAACCGATAGCTCACCTTGGACTCAAGATTCGTAAAATTCGCGGAATGAATATTGGAATGATAGGTGCTGTTGTTGTTGCAGAAGAATATAGAGGCCATGGATACTCACAAAAACTTATGGAAGAAGTGATCTCTGATCATCAATCGGAGCTCGTTTGTTTTCTTCTTTGGAGTGATCAAATTGAATTATATAAAAAATTTGGTTTCTTTCTGTGTGGACATCAATATCAGCTAGTTCAAAGTAGTAAAATCAATTCATCTTATATTACTACAAAGTACTCTTTATGCTCAGATAGCTTTAAAACACAAATCAGAGCTCTTTATGATAACTATTGGTGTAAAAAATTTCTTTCATTTGAGCGCAGTCCACAAGACTGGGAGTTGATTGAAAAAATAACATCGTCTGATCTCTACCTCAAAATCCAAGACAATAAAGTTGAGTCTTACTTCTTTAAAAATAAAGGCCAGGACTTGCAGAATATTATTTTTGAATATGGTTCCGTCATCAATGATGAGTTATTTATCCCAGAGCTGTCTTCTTATGGGACAATCTGGTCGGCTGACCCCATCAGCGAGGAAGCACAATTTCAATTTATGTTGGCGATCGGTGATCAAAACCTATTTAAAACCTTCATCGAAACTATTTCATCTCAAAAAATTAATATTCGGATGATCAACAGAATGAAGAATGAAATATTTTTTGACTTTGATGAGCAGACCTACTCTCTCGACTTAGAAGAATTTCTACACGGATTTATTGGCCCAGGCACTGTCGAGGAGTTTGATACTCCAAAGATCTTTATTTCAGGATTAGACAGTATCTAAGTTAAGGTCTGGTTAAAATTTTTACTAAGAGCGACGTACCCATCCCCCAAAAAATCCATGCAAGAAGTGGAACATCTGCTAAGTGTTTTAAAGGCAGATCTTTAACAAAAATTGTTCCGGAGAGAAAGAAGATAGCACTTAGTATACTCAACGAAAGTTTTAAAATCGCTTGAGAAAGATTTTTTCCTAAATCGTCGATGCTTGAAACCTTGATATCAAGAGCATATTTATTTTTGGAAACCTCTTTAAGAAACCATTTTAGATGTTTGGGGACAATCCGTAGTGAGGTCACAAGGTCTTTTGCCATCCAAACTAACTCTTCTTGTGAGTTTTTGTGTGAAATGAGTTCTGTGGTTAATTTGGGTATATCTTTCTCAAGAATTTTAAAAATATTAAGATCAAAACCTATCGATTTGCCCACTCCATCAAGTGTCATTAATGCACGAAAAATAATATACCATTCACGAGGCAGGTAGAGTTCGTGCTTACTAAGAGTTTGAATTAATGATTTCACGAGTTCAGACATGTTCGTTTCTTGAACACTCAAACCTATATAAGGAGAAATGGAATCTTTAATATCACGAATAAGCTCCTCATGATCTGGAACAGTTTCGTAGTCAGCAACTTCAAGAAATTCGTAGACGAGGTTATCAAAATTATAAGTGATGATTGAATACAGAATAGCAATCAAATTTAATCTATTTTTTTTACTGAGTGTACCCATGAGCCCGAAATCTATCAGACCAATACGACCGTCTTTTAAGACAAAGAAATTTCCACCATGTAAATCCGCGTGAAAAAAACCATCCGCGAGCAAGGTATGAGTGAAAAGTTCGATACTTCTTTCTAGTCTCTCAAGAGTCCCCTCAGGGAGATCTTGGATCGAGGTAAATTCGTTGAAAGGTTTTCCATCAAGATATTCTAGTACGAGAACTTGTTGAGTTAAAAACTGTCGATAAACTGTTGGGACCTTGAGATCATTTTGAAGATCGATAAGCTTGAGATTTCTTTTAAGCCTTTCACAGTTTTGAGCTTCAATTAAAAAATTAAGCTCAATTTTTGTGCTCTTAAAAAAATCTGAAATCATTCTCGAGAGACCTAATAGTTTAACTTCTTCTGAGGCAGACTCAATTTTTTGGACGATGTAATACAAAAGTTCGAAGTCCGTGTGAATAACTTTTTCAATCCCCGGGCGACGAACTTTAACAACGACATTCTCCCCCGTCAAAAGAGTCGCTTTATAGACGACTCCAATAGATGCCGTTCCAATTGGTTGAGGATCAACCCAAGTAAAAACCTCTGCCATAGGTTTTTTAAGCTCAGATTCAATGACTCTTTTAGCCTCATCGAAACTGATCCCTTTAACTTTATTTTGTAACAACTTGAGTTCACGGATTACCGCTGGATCTAGGATATCTTCACGCGTGGCCATCAATTGACCAAGCTTAATAAAACTTGGACCAAGTTCTTCAAAACTGAGTCTTAACTGTGCTCCAAATCTTCCCCACCACTCCTCACCAGAGAGATCATCATTTTTCTCTTCTCCATTTTTGTGAGGCAAAACAAAATCTGGGATAACTTTATCTAGACCAGATTTTAAAATCAGTTCCGAAAAACCATGCTTCGCGAGAACGCTCACGATCTCTTTAAACCGAGCGGCGTTTTTAATTCTTTTAGATAGTTGTAAACTCGATTTAATTAAACCCATAATTTGAATTCGCTTTTTAATCTATGGTAAGTTAAAATTGCCTCAGAAACAAAACCCTAATAGGCTTGCATTATTTACCTATGATAAGACTGATGTTTTTACTCTTTTATCTTGTTTTAAGTAGCTCCACAAGCTCTGCAAATCCTTGTAGTCGAGTTGCCACAGTGAACTATCAAGATATCCTCGTTGATCTTAGTACCGAGCGCAAAGGTGAAGGTTTAAGGTATTACTTAGAAAAAGATAGTATCGCTAAAACTTACCTTGATAAGTACCAAGAAAATAACAAACCTTCTTTTGAAGGAGTCGGTCTAAGCACTCTTGGAGCAGTCTTTATCCTGGGAGGCTATATTGGTGGTCAAGATCGCCAAGGCTTCATAGGAAAGAATCAAAGTTTTATCATGCTTGGAGGAGTGAGTCTTATCGGCTTGAGTTACCTGATCACTCGAACTAAGCAGATCAGTAACGAAAAAAACCTTCACCAAGCGATCAATGAATATAACAAAAGAAACATCCCTAAAATATTCTTCGCTCCGGCAGAGAACGGTCAGGGGCTAAGCTCTGGCGTTCAGTTTAATCAGGAGTTTTAAACATGGCCCTCACTTGTTTTAAATGTCAGTCAGAACTTCCTGATAGCCTCAAGATTATGGTGACACGACGAGAAGTTTGCCCCAAATGCATGAGTGACTTAAGATCTTGTAAAATGTGTGTACATTATGATCCTAGGTCCTATAACGAATGCCGCGAGACATCAGCAGACCGAGTTCAAGATAAAGAAAAATCTAACTTTTGCGACTTCTACAAAATCCATGATAGAAGTATTGATCCAAATAAAGTAAAAGAAGATTTATTGGCGAAAGCGAATGCTCTCTTTAAGAAGGATTAATTTATGAGTGACTGTCCAATGACTACTTTTGGGAAAAAACTCCTCGAGCAGGAATTAGCACAATTAATTAAAGTTGATCGAGAGCAAATTAAGCAAGCTATTTCAGAGGCTCGAGAACTCGGAGATCTTAAAGAAAACGCAGAATATGCAGCCGCAAAAGAAAGACAGTCTATCATTGAAGGACGAATCCTGGATCTACAAAGTAAACTCGCGAGAGCTCGCGTTGTTGATGTGTCCAATATGAAATCTGACAAGATTGTTTTCGGTGCAACGGTAACGATCTTCGATCATCAAAAAGAAACAACTCAAACATTTCAAATCGTTGGAGAAGATGAGGCGATGTCAGATCAAAATAAAATCTCGTTCAATTCTCCTCTAGGAAAATCACTTATCGGCAAAGAATCAGGGGACGAAATAATTGTGAAGGCACCAAAAGGTGATTTGACTTATGAAATCCAGGACGTCCAGTACCGATAAAATTGATTGGAACTCTCCACTCGAGAAAATTGGCCCAAAAAAAACTCCACTGACTCTCCAAAAACTCATCGATGCTGGGATTGATACTATTGATAAGCTGATTTGGATCCTACCTTTAAGAGTTTTTCCTTACCCACAAAAAAGCGATTTTTCTAAATCTAAAATTAACGAGTATTTTCGCGGTTCGGGAAAAATCATTCATGTCGATATTAAGCCAGCCTATGGTCGTCGCGGTAAAGGAAAAATCCTTCTTTATAACGGGTATCTGATTGTCAAAGACCATCTTTCATCAGAAACACTTGCGCTTCGATGGTTCAATCTATATCCCACTCAGAAAAAGTTTTTTGAAACGACAGATCATCTCGATTTTATGGGAATCGTTTCAGATTTTAGATCACAGAAACAAATTATTGCTCCTCAAATCATCAGTGATCCACTCATGAGTAGTGATTACATCATCGACTACCCAACCATTAATAAAATTAGTGGAACGTTTATTAGAAAGTACATCGAACGACTTCCTGCTGAAGTATGGGACTCTATCCCTGCTGTTTTACCAGCACTTGATTATGATCGTACTTTTCCTATTTCAAAAGCTTTCAAAGTTCTCCACGGCAAGATCTCGGTATCAGACTTCGATCCAAGTCTCAAAGAAAAGGCAATTGAAAGACTTATCTACGAAGAATTTGTCGTAGACCAGCTTAAAATTTTAACAAGAAGAAAATTCTTAAAGAAAGCTTCGGCTCCTATCTTAGCTCCTAGAAGAAAAATTGATGAACTCACAGACGTACTCCCGTTTAAATTAACTGATGATCAGCAACAAGTTTTTCTTGATACTCTCGATGATTTAAAATCTGGCCATCCGATGATGAGAATGGTTCAAGGAGATGTCGGCTGTGGAAAAACTGTCATTGCTTACCTGAGCTCAGTTGTCGCAATTGAAAATAAATTTCAAGCCTGTTTGATGTGTCCGACGGAAACTCTCGCGAGACAACACTTCCAAACTTTCTCTTCTTACGGCGTCCCAATCAGGATGGCCCTTCTTCTTGGCTCAAATAAAGCTTCAGAAAAGAGAAAAATCCTGGAGCAGCTTAAGAATGGAGAGATTGATTTAGTGATTGGCACCCATGCTCTTTTCCAAGAGAGTGTGGTCTTTTCAAAACTTGGTCTTGCTATTATCGATGAACAGCATAAGTTTGGAGTTGAACAAAGGCTAAAACTCATTGCTAAAGGCAAGGGCGTTCATTGTCTTATTATGTCAGCGACGCCGATTCCTCGAACTTTGAGCCTTGCTCAATATGGTGATCTTGATCTCTCAACAATCCGGACGATGCCGTCCGGAAGAAAAGGAATCAAGAGTCGAATTACTGAGAAAATAAATTATGAAAAATACCTTCAGTTCGTTCGAGCGAGACTTCAGCAAGGTGAACAAGCTTACTTTGTCTTCCCGGCCATTGAAGAAGACGAAGTCATGGATCTAAGTAATGTTAAAGAAGGATTTGAGAAATACTCAAAGTACTTTAAAGAATTCAAAGTCGGAATGCTTCATGGGAAATTAAAGCCTGAAGAAAAAGATGAGGTCATAAAAAAATTTGAGCGTAATGAATTTCAAATTCTTATTTCTACTACTGTGATTGAAGTTGGAATTAATGTCCCTAATGCATCAGTTATGAGTGTTTATTCACCTGAAAGATTTGGTCTCTCATCACTTCATCAGCTCCGTGGACGAGTTGGTCGAGGAGATAAACCTGGATTCTTTTTCATGGTTTTAGATAAAGAAATCTCTATGGAAAGCAAGGAGAGGCTTAAAGTGATTGAAGATTCCACTGACGGATTTAAAATCGCCGAGGAAGACCTAAAATTTCGTGGAGAGGGAGATCTTTTTGGAGTGGATCAATCAGGAACTGTCTCCACAAAAAAAATTGCCAATATCATTACTCATCAAGAGGTTTTCGAAAAAGTTGTACGAGATCTTAAGGATCTCATGGAGCGCGATCCCAAAGTCGCTGATCCCCTCTTAGAAAAACTCGCAAAAGATCAAAAAATCTTAGATACTATTTAAACTATGATTCAATTTAAAATTTTAGACTCGAATGATTTCACTGCGATCGGATTTTATGAGTTTCATTTTAATATGATCTATTTAGGAAGAAAGGCGGAACACCTATCTATCAATGATCCGGATCTTCGAGAAAATCATTTGATCATCGAATCAATTGAAGATTATCTTGTTGTTCATCCTCAGAAAGAGGTTGAAAACTTCCTTCTCAATCAAAAAAGAGCTTCGGGTTTAAAAAAAATAAAAATTCATGATGTCATCCAAATCGGCTCAACCAAAATAGAAATCCTTGATTTCAAATTTGAGGAAGTACCAACTAAGAAAAAAATTCTTGATGAAAAATTTAAACATCTTATGACTCAGGATTCTCCTCTTTTGCCCATCATAGAAGATCTCTCAAAACAAGGTTTAAAATGATCTTTCAAAAATCTTTCCCGAATTTTTTTTCCACACCTGATAGAGAGCAAATTTTCTACATTAAAAACTTTGATCAACTCGATAGCCAAAAACCAGTCTTACTTTTTAACTACGGCTTAGTATGCAGCATGCAGCACTGGGAGTTTCAGGTTAAAAAATTTGATGAGCTAGGATTTCAGATACTCGTCCATGACTACCGAGGACATTTTCAATCGACAGGAATCCAAAACCTGGAGAAAATCACCTTTGAACAACTTTCTCAAGATACTTTTCTTCTGTGTGAGCACTTAAATATTAAAAAGGTCATCGCTCTCGGACATAGTATGGGGGTCAATGTCACTCTTGAAATGGCCAAGAATTATCCTGATCTTATTGAAGGAATGGTCTTAGTTTCAGGTACATTTTTACCTGTCACCGATGTTATGTTTGATACGAATCTCATGGAATTTATAATGCCAATGGCGATTTCAATCAAAAATAAGTTCCCGGCAGCTTTTGACAAAATCTGGAAAACTGGCGGTATGAATCCCGTCGTGAGGGAGCTCATCCATCTCTCAGGATTCAACTATCAACAAGTCTCAAAAGAATTCATTGAAATTTATCTTAATAGACTTGGGCAACTAGGTGTCGATCTGTTTGTGCAACTTTTCAATCAAATGACGAGCCATAGTATTAGTCACTATCTTCAAAAAATTGAAGTTCCCACTCTCATCATCGGTGGACTTAAAGACGGTGTTATCCCAAATCACTTACAAAGAAAACTAGCGACTCTTATCCCAGAATCAGAGACTTATTTTCTCAAGACAGGGTCTCATGTCCCTCAGGTAGATTTTCCAGATTTCGTGAACGAAAGGATCGAAATTTTCTTTAGGCAAAGATTCAATCTACCTTCATATGGTTAAGATCGAGGATTGGCTTAAAGATTCTTTTCATCGCAGATTTTAACTGAAGTTTTTTGTATTCTTTATGAGACGCCTCACCTTCCGTATTCTTTATGTGACTTTCTTTGTCCGTGATTTGGACCTCAAAAGGATAAAAGAAACGAACATCTCTTGAAATCGGAGACGTATCAAGACCGAGGAGAGCTTGAGATACAGGATTCTCTTTGTCCTTCAGTGCTAACTTTCTGACCTCATTAAAAGAGTTCATGAAAGGATTTTTGTATTTGATGAGTTGTCGACCTGTAAAATGAATCGCTTTGTACTCGTTCGACGTATGCTTGTTATCGTGATGGGAGCCATGAGCGTCACGATGAGATAAGAAATCATTAAGCTTTTGATAGAAATCAGCTTCCGTAAATTCATTCCTGATCGCTTGACGATAAAAGACTCTCATCTGCCGACGAAGATCAACAAGATCAATTAGGGTATTTTGAGAGCGCGAAGGTTTAATATTGTTAATCATGATGACGTAATTTCTATGAAGAAACTTGATCACCTTTAAAGCATCGAGTTTTGTTTCGGTAATAATTCTTACTCCAATCCTGTCAAAAAGCTCTTCCGCCACATTCTCTTGTTTGTGTAGTAGTTTAATGATGATTGAGTCACGAGATTTTTTCGCCTTCGTTTGAAAATCTACGAGAGGGATCACATCCCCTCTCTCATTTCTTAAGAACAAGCGATTTTCTTCATCTCGGTGAATGAACTTATAAAACCTATCAAAAATTTGTTTCTGAATGGTTGAATAGTACCGATATCTTAAATCTTTATCTGCATGAAGAATTGTATGCATGACTTTAAGAATCACTCCAGCCCACAATGACTCTTCCTGCTTAAGCTTATAAGACGAGTGACCGGTGGCGGCGAGAAAAAGTTCGGAAATATTTGTAATAGAATAAAGGTAAGCAGGGACTCTAAGATCTAGCCCCTCAGGATTACCTTCAACTAAAAAATATCTCTTAATAAACTGTAATGCTTCTTGAAAAATACCAAAGAGCTCAGCTCCCTCAACGGGATCTGTGATATCAAAACCGTAACCATAAAGAAAATTTGTCACTTGATTTTTATCTTGAAGCTCTGTCAGATAGTTAGTGGCATCAAGTGATGACTTTCCACTACATACAACATCGAGAGTTTCCCAGTTGAAAACGTAATCGGAGAGATAACTTGGTCTGTCTGATATGATCTTTGCCATTCTACTTTTACCGCACTAATATAAAGACGTTAGCAACGTTACACTAATCAACATGAAAGAACAAAAACAACCTACGCTTCCTGTTTTACATGAGTTTTTTTTAACCTGGTTCTACACAGGTAAGTCCCCAAAAGCTCCTGGAACAGTTGGCTCTCTTGCTGCTTTGCCTCTCTTATATTTTCTATCATCTCTCGAACTCTCACTCACTTCTCATCTTTTGATCATTTCCATCCTTACAGCTCTAGCTATTTGGTCCGCACAAACAATACAAAAGAAATTTCATTTAAAAGACCCGCAATGGATTGTGATCGATGAAGTTATCGGGATGATGGTGACGTGGAGCTTTTGTCCAAAAAAAGATTTTCTCACTCTTGCTACAGTTTTTATAACGTTCCGCTTTTTTGATATTCTTAAGTTTTGGCCCGCCTCTCGAATCGATAAAATCAATCATGGTGCTGGTACCATTTGTGATGATATTGTGAGCGGTCTCTACGCAGGAATTTTGACTAAATTACTCCTTTCTTTTCTAAACACATAGCAAAAATTAGCTAAATATTTCAAATCGTTAGCTTTCCGTAAATTTTCCGTAAAAATTGCAGAAATTTGATTGTCGAACACATAGTCCGGTGTTAGCTTTTTTATAAAAGCGATACGCCTTCATATAAATTTTGTGAGAAGGAGAAACCTCATGTCTTTAAATCAACTTTCGTCGACGGATTCGGCGAACAAAAAGAAAGCCCTCGATCTTGCCCTTTCTACTATCGAAAAACAATTCGGTAAGGGTGCTATTATGAAACTCGGAAATGAGCAAGCAGAAGAAAAAATCCCTGCTATCTCAACGGGCTCACTAGGAATCGATCTTGCTCTTGGTGTTGGCGGTATTCCTCAAGGAAGAATTATAGAAATCTATGGACCAGAGTCATCAGGAAAAACGACTCTTACTCTTCATATTGCAGCTGAATGCCAAAAAAGTGGTGGAACAGTTGCGTTCATCGATGCAGAACATGCGCTCGATACTGTTTATGCTGGGAAGTTAGGAGTGGATATTCCTAATACTCTTATTTCTCAACCAGATTCAGGTGAACAGGCATTAGAAATTGCAGATATGCTTGTTCGTTCAGGTGCGGTGAACCTTCTTATCATCGACTCAGTGGCTGCTCTTACACCAAAAGCAGAACTTGAAGGAGATATGGGAGATTCACACATGGGCCTTCAAGCAAGACTCATGTCACAAGCCTTAAGAAAACTCACTGGTTCAATTGCTCGTTCAAACTGTACAGTTATTTTCATTAACCAATTAAGAATGAAAATTGGTGTTATGTTCGGTAACCCTGAGACAACAACTGGTGGTAACGCTCTTAAATTTTACGCTTCAGTCCGTATGGATATCAGAAGAACTGGTGCTATTAAAGACGGAGACAATGTCACAGGCAGTAGAACAAAAATCAAAATTGTTAAAAATAAAGTCGCTCCTCCATTCAAAGAAATCGAATTTGATATTATGTACGGCGAAGGTATTTCAAAAGAAGGAGACCTTCTTGATGTTGCTGCGAATGAAGGCATCGTAGAGAAAGCGGGTGCTTGGTATTCGTATCAAAATGCTAAAATTGGTCAAGGCAGAGAGGCTTCAAAAGAGTATCTCAAACAAAACCCAACTCTCATGGAAGAAATTCGTCAAAAAGTTTTAGCGAAACATGGAATTGTTAAAACCGTTGATATGAAAAATGTTGATCTTAAAACTGGTGAAATCACAGATGAGAAGCCAGCAAAAAGTAAAAAGATTCAGTAATTAATCATTGGGCCATCTGAGTTTTCTCAGATGGCTTTTTTTATGAGATCAGCCTACGACTATTGTATCTATTTACTATCAAGACAAGATTACTCAGAGTTCAAACTGAGACAAAAACTACGTCAACGACAAACCGAAACTGAAGAAATCAATCAAACTATTACTAAATTAAAAGAGAAAAACTTTCTTAACGAAGAAAGATACAAGCAGCTCTTTATTAAAAAATGGATTCTACGAGGAGAGGGCAAGCAAAAGATTCGACTTCGAGCTGAACAAGAAAAGCTAACCATTTCGGAATCAGATTTTGATCATTACTCTCCAGAAAAAAATATCGAAAAACTTATCATCAAGAAAACCAAGAATTTAAATTCGTCGATGGATAAAGAAGAGTCATTTAAACAAAAATCTAAACTTCTCAGATACCTTGTTTCTAAAGGTCACAGTTATCAAGAAGCAAAAAAAATGGTTGATCAAGAGTGGAAAAATCTTGGTCAAACCCAAACTGAATTTGACCAAGATGATTTTTAGACTTTATGAATAACAAAATCAGTTGAGAAACGTACTTTCTTCGCTGTTGAGTATTTATCCTCACTTCCACGATAACCGAGTGCCACTGCTGCGACAGTTCCAAAGTTCGTTCCATTGAGATTTAAAATTTCATCATAAGCAGCCGGAGTTAATCCTTCGAGGGCTACTGTATCAATATCTAGCATTGCAGCTGTTTCCATGAGAAAGCCCATCGCGATGTAAGCTTGTCGTTGAGACCATGCTTTAAAATGATCCGGTTGCATTCCTTGAGCAATATTTTTGACCATCATATTTTCGAAACCTGCAAGAGTTGAAACATCAACTCCTCTTACCTCTGCCGTTCTTTCAACATACTGACGAATATAAGCAGGATCTGCTGTTTTCATCGTCGTGAAGACAACAAAATGAGAAGCATCAGTTACTTGAGTTTGATTCCAAGAAACTGTTTTAAGTTTCGCTCTGATGTCTGAATTTTCGACGAGATAAAATCTCCATGGCTGTAATCCATAAGATGATGGAGATAAAACGAGAGACTGAGCAAGAACATCCCAATCTTCTTTGGAGATTTTTTTTGTTGGGTCAAATTGTTTTGTAGCATAACGCCAGTTGAGTTTATTTAAGATCTCTTCGCGATTAATTTTCATAGAGACTCCTTTAGTTGTGGTGCTCTATTGTAGCTGTCTAAAACTTTGACAGTCACTATCTTTTTTACACTTTCTCTCGACTGATTAAGCCCTTAGTCCCCTCTGTTTTTGGCACCTGACTTGCTCCTTTATTCTCCAAAGGATACCCACATGAAGACTCAAAACCACAAACTTACTCTTCTCTCAATCAGCGGATTGTTCGTTTTATGCGGTCTTTATAACGCCCTTGTTATCAACGCAGACTCTCAGATCAAATCTTCTCAGTTTGAAAAACACCTAAGTGAACTTCAGGGCACAGTAGTTCATGGGAGAAAAATCGCGGCAAGTAAAATCACTTGGCAAAAACTCTCTCCTGTAAAAACTCCCGTTATCAACACGAACTCAGAAGCTGCTCCAACATACTCAGACGTGATCGCTGAGGCAGCGGTTCAAGAAGAGCTTCAGATGTCACTCACTGAGGTGATCAACCCAATGAAGTGGAAGGATGGGGTCTCGGGCTTTAGTGGCTCACTTGCGACAAATAATGGGGTGATCGAATCGCTTCAGGTCAGTCTTCCTGGGGTTGAGTCTTTATCAGTGAACTTCTCAGAAATGTCAGGAAATGTGTTCAGCTACGAGATGAATGGAGAAGAGCTGAGTGGAATGATGTACCAGGTAGATCAGAACTCATATATGGTAACACTCACGAACGGTCCACTTGAAGGGACAAGACTTCGTTTTTCTACGGAGAGCGCGCCAGTTGATCAGGTAGCTGAGGCGAAAGTTGAAGTCGGTAACTTCGGGGAAGAGCTTAAGCTTCAAGATCAACAGATGCAGCAAGAAGCTGAGCAGGCTCAGTTATCAAACCTAGAGCAAGCGCAGATTTAAAAGTTTTTCTTGTAGAGAGAGAGTCGAATAAGATCCAACTTTTCCAATAACAAGATCAATACGAGTAAAAGGCAAAGGTAGGGTTGCCTGATTCCAGCTTTTTTTAAAAATAATTTTCCCTCTTGGAAATCCTCTGACCGGTACAATTGGTCTTCCTGATTTTTCTGCCACTGCTGTGATGCCTTCTTTGACCTCGTAAATTGGTCCTTTGGGCCCATCGACCGCAATCGTTACATTATAGCCTTCAAGCATCTTTTTCATGAGTGCTAGCAAACCCGCAACACCACCACGATGGGAAGAGCCACGTACTGTTTGATAACCTAAAAACTCTGAGGCAGACGCCAGGATTTGTCCGTCTTTTGATTGAGAAATCAAGATACAAATATTTTGATCCCTAAAGAAAGGTAGGCAGCTGAGATCATCTTGGTGGAAGCAGGCGAAAATTAAATTTTTACCAGGATTTCTTTCTCTCGTTGAGAGAGAGTCAAAAAAAATCTTTTTGTCATGAGAGTCTTCAAACTGAAGATGATAACGATAGGTCGAGGAATAAATTTTATAAAAAAAGCCGGCCAAAAGGCCGGCAAGTTTTTGAGGTAACAAAAGATTATTTTCCTAAAAGCTTTTTAAACTCTTCAGTCATCACTGGTACGATTTGAAAAAGATCACCCACGATACCATAATCAGCTTTTGTGAAAATCGGTGCATCTGGATCAGTGTTAATCGCAACAATCACTTTCGAAGTTCTCATTCCCGCAAGATGTTGGATAGCTCCAGAAACACCACAAGCAATGTAAAGAGATGGAGCTACCGTTTTACCTGTTTGTCCGACCTGCATAGCGTGCGGAGCGAACCCAGAGTCTACGGCTGCTCTTGAAGCACCAACTGTTGCACCAATAACATCCGCCATATCATCTAAGATTTTAAAGTTTTCAGCGTTTTTCATCGCACGACCACCAGTGACGATGATATTCGCTTCTGTGAGATCGACTTTAGCCGAAGCTGCTTTAATAATTTCTTTAATCTGAGCTCTGATTTCACTAACGTTAGCTGCAACATCATGAGCAGCACCTGCTCCTGCGGTTGTGTTTTCTGTCATCCCGAGAGCATTAGGACGAATCGATACGAAGTGAGGTTTAGGTCCATTGATCTCAACTTTGGCTAAACATTTTCCTGCGAAAAATGGCCTTGTCCCAGCGAATTGACCACCTTCAAAAATAAAATTAACAACATCAGAAGCGCATCCAGCATCAAACTTTGTCGCGAGACGTGGGATGAGATCTTTTCCTACTGACGTTGCACCTGCGAAAACGTAGTCATAAGATTTAGATTTGATAAAATCACTTAAGGCTTGAGTGTAGCCCTCTGGAGAATACTTATCGAGTTTGTCTCCTTTAAGCTTGTGAATATTTTGAGCGCCAAATTTAGCCAGAAGACTTACTTGCTCAGAACTTAGATCACCAATAACCGCAACATCTGCCTGTTGTCCAGCCAGTTTGCCTAGGATTTCAAGTGTGACTGGTTTTACTTTGCCATCATGTGTTTCTGTAAAGACGAGTACATTTGCCATATATTTATTCCTTTAAAAATTAAATTACTTTTGCTTCTGTTCTTAAAAGACCAACAACCTGAGCAACAACATCTTTTTGTTTTGCTGCATCTGTTGCATCAAATTTTTTCCCAGCTGGTTTTTCAGGAGGTAATCTGAACTGAGAGTATTTAACTCTTCGGTCTGAGTCTGAAACACCAACATCAGCCAGAGAAAATTGTGTCATTGGCTTTTTCTTCGCCTTCATGATCCCTGGTAAAGAAGCATAGCGAGGAGTGTTCAATCCTTTATTGGCAGCAATAACACATGGAGTGGCGAGTTGATAAACCTCAAGAGCTCCACCTTCAACTTCTCTTTTTGCTGTCACTGTTGTTCCATTTAATTCAAAACCAACAACAACTGCGACCGATGGAAGATTAAGCATTTGAGCTAAAATTTGAGGGACCTGAAGAGCGTCGTCATCAATAGCTTGTTTTCCTGTGAGAATAAGATCTGGTTTTTTACCAGACTTATCAATGGCACCCTTGAGAGCTTTCGCAATCGAATAAGAATCTAGGTTATCCTGAGCTTCAACCAAGATAGCATCATCTGCACCCATCGCCATGGCCGTTCTGAGAGCCTCAGTATCTTTAACTGAACCAACTCTTACAACTGTTACGTTTGCAGCAGGGTTTGCTTGTTTGATGAGAAGCGATTGTTCGACTGCAAACTCATCATATGGATTCATGATCCATTTGATAGATGCCGTTTCAATAAATTGTCCATCACTTGTAGGAACAATTTTCGTTTCTGTGTCTGGAACTTGTTTTACACAAACAAAAATATTCATCTTCTTTCTCCTTGAATTATTTCAGAAGCTCTCTTGCCATCACCAGTCTCTGGATTTGGCTCGTGCCTTCATAAATTTGAATGAGTTTAGCGTCTCGCATGAGTTTTTCAACAGGGTACTCTTTACTGTACCCATACCCACCATAAATTTGTACTGCATCTGTCGTGATTTGCATACAAGAGTCAGCGGCAAAGGCTTTTGCATAAGAGGCTATTTCGGTATTTTTTTGACCCTGATCACAAAGCCACGCTGCTTTGTAAACGAGGAGTCTGGCAGCTTCAACTTTCATCCCCATTTCAGCCAGCATAAATTGGATGGCTTGATGCTTGGCGAGAGGCTGACCGAACTGAGTTCTTTCTTTGGCGTATTGGAGAGAAAGATCGAGGGCTCTTTGCGCTCCACCCAGGGCAGAGGAGGCAACGAGAGGGCGAGAGTGATCAAGTGTTGCCATGGCAATTTTCCAACCATCACCAACCTGACCCAACATATTCTCTTTAGGGACCTTCACCTGATTAAATTTAATACTTCGTGTGTCGGATGAACGATGCCCCATTTTATCTTCTTTTTTGCCAAGCTCAATTCCGAGTGACTTTGCTTCAACAACAAGCGCACATATGCCCTGATGTTTTAGCTGAGAATCTACCGTCGCATAAACGACAAATAAGTCCGCATAACCTGCATTGGTGATCCACATTTTCTCACCACTCAGAATCCAGTGATCTCCAGCATCTTTGACTGAGGTTTTAATGCCTGCTGCATCTGAACCATTCCCAGGCTCAGTGAGACAAAAGGAAGCAATTTTAAAATCAGCTGTAAACGGAGTAAGGAATCTTTTTTTCTGGTCTTCGCTACCACCGATAACGATGGGAAGAAGGGCAAGATCATTGGCCATGAAAGCGGTATTCATTCCCATACAACCATAGGCAAGTTGTTCTGAGATGATGACCGAATCCACAGAGCTAAATCCAGTTCCTCCAAAATCGGCAGGGATACAAGTATTGATCAATCCAAGCTCCCAAGCTTTTTTAAAAATCTCTTTAGGGAAAGTGCCTTCTTCATCATATTTAGCAGCTAGAGGGATCATTTCATTTTTAGCAAACTTAAGAGCAAGATCTTTAATCTGAGCTTGGTCAGAGGAAAGTGAAAAATCCATGGGAAATCCTTCTTTTAAAGGGGAGTAGCTTCGATCAAAAAATTATCTGGAATATTGTAGGATTTTTCAATCACTTTAAAGAAAGGCAATTCTTTTAGGGGGCGCACGACGAAGCTTCTTTGAAGCCACCGTGGATGAGGCAGTGTGAGTTGTTCGGATTGATCGATCGTTTTACCCCAGAAAAGCATATCAATATCGATAGTGCGAGGGCCACGAAGGATGTCTCGTGTCCGTCCGAGCTTTTGTTCAATTTGATTCATGATTTCGAAAGCTTTATATCGATCAAAAGGAGGCACTTTGAATTCTAAAACTTGATTGTAAAAATCAGGTTGGTTGAGATAATCAACGGCTTTCGAGGTGTAGATTCGACTTTCCGCAACGAGTTCAAAATGTTGGCAAAGGGAAATCTTGGCATTTTTTAAATGCTCGAGAGAGTTTCCTAAATTAGATCCTGTGGCAATGACAAGAGACATCGTTATCTCTTTTTAGAGTCGTCGATGGGCTGATTCGTTTTTATGTCAGGGTAGTTCTCAAGAAAGCTTGGAGTTGAGACATCTGTCGGGGGAGTCGGATTTCCTTTGACTCCACAGCCGAAAAACAAAAACATCAGGATAAAAATTTTAAAATTCAATGGCGAATCCTAGGTTCATCATATCTGTTCCGAGATCAGCTTTGACGAACCAACCAGGAACGAGTCTTCTCAAAACAGTGATCCCTGCAACTGGGCCAGATTTTTTTAAATTATTTAAAGCTTCTGTTTGAAAATCGTTTGTCTGCGAGTTGTTGGTTTTAGCCGCATTTGGGCTACTAACTGAAACAGTTTGGAAGCCGACGTAAGGTAGAAAAAAAGTATAGGCTGGACCCTTGATATTATACTTAAGGCGAAGGCTGAATCGGTTTAAAACGCTGGTGATATTTTCACCAGGAAAATTATTAAACTGTGTTCGACCGTAAGCACCTTCGAGAAAATAATTATCATTGAATTGATATGCCCAAGAGAGACTAATTTCAGTCCCTCTGATTTTTCCTGATTCAGGTTGAGCTTGGTTGACATCTTTGAAGCCTACGCCAATAGCTACGAGGTTATCTGGCTTCAGGTGTCTTTTAGAATTACTTTCAAAGTCTCCCTCATCATCGATGACTACATCTTTTGAATAGAGATCTTCTTCATCTTTAATTTTTACTTTTGAATCATCTGCTTTCTGATCAGTGGTGACTTTTTTGTTAAACTGAGAGTCATCACCTCGGATCAATTGTACATCTTTGTCTTTACCAAGTTTTTTCCACTGAGAAAGAGAGTAGATTTTAAGGATTTTTATTCCAGCCTGTCCCTGATAAGTTTTGGCAACCAAAGCCCTTGCTGCCAGTTGATTATCAAGAATAAGAGAGACAAAATCACCTTGGTTCAATAACTGATTATTGTTTGTAAGGATAAAAATTTTTTTTGTCTCGGAAATAATTTTTATTGTTTCAGTAAACGTTTGAGACGATGAATTTGTCTCTAGGTCAGCATCATCGACTAAGGATTGAGCAAAGCTCACAGAGAGCTGAAGGATAAGCAGAAGAAAGAAAAGACTTTTGATCATAAGTCTATTCTAAATGACTTGGATGGATTAGGTAAGAGTTTGTTAGAGAGAATAAAATTGATTAAACGAGTCAAGATTTATAATCAATTTCAAGCTAGAGTTTTGCGAATTAAGGATCATTATGAATGAACAAATTGTAGAAAAATTGTCGAAATCCTCAAACCCCATGTTTGTGGTTGTGGCGGGTAATATCGGTTGTGGAAAGACGACTCTCACAAAAAAGTTATCAGATCGTTTGGGCTGGAAGCCATTTTATGAGTCTGTTCAAGATAACCCTTACCTTTCAGATTTCTACCAAGATATGTCGCGATGGTCTTTTCCTCTGCAGGTTTATTTTTTGAATCATCGATTTAATACTCATAAACAAATTGAAGCTCTACCGGCAAGCTCGGTTCAGGACCGATCTATCTATGAAGATGCGAATATATTTGCACGTGCTCTCTATGATCAAGGAAAGTTGGACGAGCGAGATTATCGAAATTATCGCGACCTTTATCAGTCGATGATTCAATACTTAAATCCTCCGACATTAATGATTTTTTTGAAAAGATCAGTTCCGAAGCTTGTGGAGAGAATTCAGTTGCGAGGTCGTGATTATGAGCAGTCAATTCCGATTGATTATCTAACAAGCCTTAATAACTACTACGACGATTGGTATAAAAACTATAATCTCGGAAAATCGCTTATTATAGATACTGATGAGTTAGACTTTTTAGAAAACGAAGATCACTTCAATCGTCTTGTTCAAAGAATTCTTGATTCAATTGAGCAAAAAGATATGTTTTTCCACTTCTAAGTAGGCAAAAATTATTCCCACCAAAAACGATCGACTCCTCTTATAATAGACATATTATCTTGATAACTCAGGGAGAGTTTATGAAGTTCATACCATGGATGGTTTTTTTAATGGTTATTTCTGTTGCGTGCTCTGGTCCTAAACCGACAGAGACATCTCAAGAGGACCTTGCTCAAGTTGATCAGCCTCAAGACGAAATCCTCGTTGAAAGTTCAGAGCCAATGCCGGCAGAATCAAACGATCAGCCGATTGTTGAGGATCTTTCAAATTTATCAGAACAACCGGAGCATATGTCATCACTTGAATCAACTCCGCCTCAAACAGCTGTTATGCCTGAGCCAGAATCTTCTCCAGCAACTCAAGAAGTTGTCGTCGCAGATGCACCAAAATCAGGAATACAAGAGTACACCGTGGGTGAGAATGAAACACTCATGATGGTTGCTTTCAAAATCTATGGTAATTATGAAAAGTGGAAAGTTATTGCGAAAAGAAATAAATCAGTCCTAAAAGGTAATAATCAGCTGAAGAAAGGTATGGTGTTAAAGTTTAAGGCTCCTAAAAAAGAATTCGTTTGGAATCCTGAAGGTAGTCCTTACCTTATTAAAACAGGGGATACTCTCGGAAGAATTTCTAACAAGGTTTATAAAACTCCAAAGAAATGGAAAGCCATCTGGGAGAATAACAAACCCTTGATTAGAAATCCGAATAAGATCTTTGCAGGCTTCACTTTATACTATATTGATAAAAATAGAGATGTTGCTTCAACTAAATAAATATTTTCATCCGCTAGTTAGTCATAAACCCCCGAGCTACTTGGGGGTTTGTTTTTTTTTCGCTCTTCTGCAAGGGTGTTCAGTCATAAAAATTCCTTACCTGAAAACGAAAGAGAGTTATATTGGTTCTCAACCTATTGTAGAGATTTCTAAAAAAGATTATGTTGATCACTACAGTCGGCTTGGGGAAGATTTCGAGAGAAATCCAGATGTAATAATTTATCAATTAGATAGTTCATCCACAAAATATCTCGATCAAATTATCCAAGAGATTTTAAGCAAAAATGAAGTTTTCTTTAAGAACTTTAAAGTTGCCTCTCCGATTATTTTCAAAAACGATTCACCATTGCATTTGTCGCTTCCTGGAGGACAAATTTATTTATCCTCAGCCTTGATAAAGAAGTATTTAAAAAATGAGTCGATCCTGGCTTCTATCCTCGCTTACGAATTAGTGAAAATCCATCATGCCCTTTACACCAAGGAAGTCGTTTTCCCTGTAGGTTTTTTAAGCTTAGATAAGCTTATTTCTCTTAATAAGCTTAAGCTTAACCAAAGACTTGAGATCCACAAATGGTCATACAGTTTAACTTGCCGAGCGGGTTTTGATTGCACCAACTACCTGTCGTGGCTTCAAATTCAAAACCGAAACACGGCAGACTTTATTTTACAAGTGGGAGATGCTAACGTAATTTCAAGAGAAGAGTCTTTGTTTAAAAGTTTTCTGATCAAAAATACACAGATGACAGGAGCTTTCCAGCGACGAGATTCTTCAAAAATGTTTTACTCTTTTATTAATGAAATCAGGAAGAGAGAATGAAGCCAGAACAATCAGAACAATTTTTAATTGAAGAGCTTTTTAATAAAACCAAGGATAAGGGTTTTCTTAAAACAGAAACGCTTGTAGAAATCGATAAATTAACTGGTGATGCTTCTACGAGGCGTTACTATCGGATTTATACTAATCTTTCTTCTTATGTCGTTTGTTTAGATAATCCCTTTGATCATGGAGTAGAGTCTCATCCTTTCTTATCAGTACAGAAGTTTCTTTTTGATCATCAGATCTCAGTTCCAAGAATCATTGATCACAACTTACCTAAGGGCTATTCACTTCAGCAGGACCTTGGTGATGTTACTCTCATCCAGCATCTCGCTGGCCTTAAAACAATTCATGATGAGAAAGAAATCTATAAAAAAATTATAGACCAATTACTTGTCCTCCACCGAGTCACGAGAGAAGAAGTTCATAACCCTGAGCTTTTCAAATTAAGTTTTGACTATCAGAAATTCATGGATGAGACTCGATTTACTTTTAAATACTTCATAGAAATTTTCTTAAAAATTAAAGATCAGGACTTGATCTCAAAACTTGAAGCGCAATTTTCTCCTATTATGGAGCGACTCTCAAAGCAAAAGATGGTGATCACTCATCGTGATTTTCATTCTCGAAATATCATGCTTAAAGATGGCACAACATTTTTCATCGATTTCCAAGATGCGCGCTGGGGGATTCCTCAGTATGACCTAACCTCTCTTCTAGAGGACTGTTATTATGATGTTGATGAGACAAATCGAACTCATTTAAAACGATACTATTTTGATAATCTTAGTCCCGAGATCCATGGCCAGGAATCTTTTGAAAAATTCCTAGAGCTTTATAACGACATGACAATTCAGCGTGTGTTTAAGGCGGTTGGAAGCTTCTGCTATATTTATAATTGGAGAAAAGACGATCGCTATCTTAAGTATATTGGTTTTGGGATGGAGAAGATTAGGAGAGTTCTCATGAGTGATCCACGCTACAGTGAACTTAAGCAAACTCTTTTCAGTTTATACTATGCAACCTAAATACTGTCTTATTCTTGCGGCAGGATTTGGGACCAGGATGGGTAAGATTGGTCAAACACTACCCAAAGTCCTCTGGCCTGTTTTTGAGAAGTCTCTTCTTGAGCTTCAAGTTGAATATGCGAGAAGTTTAGGTATTGAGAAGATTTTTATTAATCTCCATCATCAACGTCAAACTATCATAGATTTCTGTCGCTCGAGAGACTCGTTCCAAGGAGTAGAGTTTCTTGTTGAAGAGCCAGAAATCCTAGATATTGGTGGAGGTGTCCACAATCTTGCCTCGCGAGCTGATATCAATTATCAAGGAAATCTTCTGATTCTAAACTCGGATCAGTTCTTTTACCTGCCAGCAGAAACGTTTAAGAAAATTATTTCCGGAACAAACTCGAAAGCGCATCTTCTCTTTTCCTATCGAGTGAAAAAAAGTGAAGGGTATAATCAACTCGTCATTAAGGATAGAAAACTTGTTTCCATCAATAAAAATATTGATGCTCAAGTAGAAGCCTACGAAACTTATACGGGAATTTCGATTATTAACCTTAATGTCCTAAAGCCTAAAGTGGGTGTCTCAAAGTTTTTCGATTCAGTCGTTTCATTAGATGGAACCTCTGAAGTTGCTGAGCTCTCTGGGGTAGACTATTGGGACTTTGGAACATGCCAAAGATATTGGGAAACCTGCTTTAAAATTTTGAAAGTTTACCGAGAAAACTCTAACCATCCCTTTATCAGATTTCTTGTTAATGCCAGAGCGCTCAAAACATGGAAGATAAATCTAAATCATATATCTTATCACTCAAAAGCATCTCAGGTGATTAACTTAAACCCAGATGAAATATCAGTTGTTTCAGATACAATTCTTCTCTCTGGGCATCAATCAGTAGAAAAAAAGACCATTAATTATAACGGAATAAAAGAAGATGTTACTTGGTGATTTCTTTAATGCAATCCACGGGACACGCTTCAATACATAACCCACAAAGTGTACACGACGAATTATCGATGGTGTATTCTCTGCCGCTTGTAATCACAGCATTCTCTTGGCAAACTAAGAAGCAGTTGTGACAAGAAATGCAAATTGTAGAGATCTCGAGTGATACTTCAGTCATTCTATTATTATAGAGGTTTACGAAAATGAAACAATTAAAAGTTCATAAAAAAGATATTCTTCTTACGAATCTCTGCTTGTTTATTGGACTGAGCCTTGTTTTCACTTACCTCGAATATGCTTATCGCTTCCAGCTCTCACCCTTTAGCTCGACCTATTTTCTCAAGTCATTTATGTTGTTCTGGCCACAAATCACCATCGGTGTCTGGTTGGCTTATGCGATTCTTTCTATGAAGGATTTCGCTCTGAAATTATTTATGGTTTTTACTGGTTTCGTGATAGCCATGACTCTTAAAAATCTTGCTTTTGACTTTAACAAACTTATTCTCATTACGCTTTTTTTCTATGTGATTGCCAGCCATTTCCTTTACCAAATGTTTAGATCATATCTTTCTCTTTCCTTTCTGAATCCTAATTTTTCTATAGAAGATCTTCATCAGCCGATGTTGACAAAAATTCCTTGTGAGATTTTAGTAGAGGAAAGAAATATGAAGGCATACCTGACCAACTGGGATGAGTATGGTTGTTTTGTAAGGCTAGAAGATCGAGAGACTTTGCCCCGCAAACTTAAGGTAAAGGTGAGTTTTCACGCACGAGATTTTCATCATGATGGGGAAGTTGTTGCCGAGACTCCTGATGGTACAGGGATTGGGATAAAATTTAAACTGATGAAAAAGGAAGTCCATCTTTTTTCCTGGCAAGAGTTTAATCAGTTGTTGGACGAATTAGGCTATACCCCTGAAAGGTTAAGGTAGAAATGAGATTTTTTTTATTCGTTTTAATTCTCGTTGGTTGTGTACAGGATAATTTAAGCCCTGAGAGTGCTTTAAAATCATTTATTGAATTAAGGTCTGGTGCTGTTGTTTCTCGCGATGAAGTCCTGTCTCGCATATCAGGAAAAATGAGAGAGAGCATCGTCAATATGCCTGAAGCAGATTTTGAGAAGTATGCGGATATGAAAAATATCAAATTTGATTCTTTTAAAATACTCTCGAAGTCCTGCACTGAAGAGAGATGTTTCATTACTTACTCGATTGAGTTTTCTACTTTAAATGAAAACAAAACGGGGTCTAAGTCAGAGGTTAAGAAAATTGCAGAACTTAGCAAAGAAGATGGAAAATGGCTCATCTCAGATGTCACTAACATGAAGACCTATCATGATATGATAGAGCCGATTAACGCTCTCTAAAAGCATGTCCAGGGAGGAAAAATGAAAGAAAAGGATTTTCTTTCTTTATTAGTTGATGAGACTTTTGAACTCCAAAAAAGTCACCAAGCTGATGTGTCTCACCTCGAACATCAATTAAGAGACTTCAACCTCAATTTCCTCAAGGGAGAGTTCATTCCTCAGTTACAAATGTTGAGATTTACAACCTCTCTTGGACAGTTAGATTTGCCAGTTAACTGGTCACATTTTTCGGACGAGACAGAATTAGTTCTCAGTTCTCAAAACGATCCTGATCTTCTTTTTACTGTCCTCGAAAAAAGTTGGCTTAAAAAAATGACTAAACTTTTGATCACTCATGCGGATGGATTTTGTTATTTAGTTGGTTTAAGAAAGGATGAGGAGTTTTATCTTAGAGACCTGATTAAAATAGAGACACAACCAAGAAAAGTTTCATAAAGAAAAAAGCCCTCTTACGAGGGCTTTTTTTATAGGGCCATATAATATTGTTTTAACATTGAGGCATCGACTTCAAGGTTAGGTGAGTTACAAACAACATAACCTTTGCAGTTCATATCCTTAAGAGCTTTCATTAAGTCTTTCCAGTTAAACTTTGATTTCTCGAGATTCAGATGTTTTAAATCTCCCTTAGAGTTCGAGCTGATTCCAGAAATGTGAATATGCATTTCATTGAGAGCATTTGCTCCGAGTTCTGACTTAAGTGTTTCTAAAGTTTCACAAAAACCTTTGTAGTCATTAACGATTCCAGTCCGCGCGTAGAGGTGTGAAAAATCCATGCATGGCTTGCAACTATTCACTGACTTCGACAAGCTGATCAGCTCTTCAAGTGAACCAAACTGAGAAGTTTTACCGGTGAGTTCTGGACGAAGCTCAATTTCAATATCCAAACGAGAAAGTCTTTCTTCAATAACGTTCAATGATTTCTCAACGAGATCAAATACGTCATATGGAGAGTCTTTCATGTAAAAAGCCGCATGGAAGGTCATCGATTCAGCTCCGCAGAGATCAGAGATCTTCGCAGTTTGAATAATTCTTTCAACTGATGAATCAATTTTGTCTTGTTCACGAGCATTAAGATTAATGTAGTAAGGACCGTGAGACGTAAGAGGAATACCAAGCTCATAAGATACTTTCCTGAGCGCGGAGGAAACCTCTTCTTTCAT
>Ga0255183_1000038_pt1 | contig 63070 bp, 74 predicted proteins | sample Atl_UVDOM_RepB_8_FD_183638 | JGI IMG/M metagenome (GOLD analysis project Ga0255183, IMG submission 183638) | Freshwater microbial communities from Altamaha River, Georgia, United States - Atl_UVDOM_RepB_8d | ecosystem: Environmental > Aquatic > Freshwater > River | place: USA: Georgia...
TTCAATTTTACAGCATATTCTCTGCAATAAAAAATATCCGGCTCTCTTCTAACCTTATTTTTTTAATCTCAGACGAATCGGTCCACGAAAATCACTGGGATCAACAGCTTTTCCTTTTTGAGTAATGTCAATTTTTCCCTCATGGACAAGAAGGCGAGCACTTCGACGTACGTGCTCCATCATGACTTTATCTTGTTTTTGATCTTCTGGGAGAACTTCACTTGGGCAAATTGTCACGAGTGGACCTCTCTCCAAGAGAAGCTCCATAATAGCTTCACGAAAATCAAATTTATTCTTGTTACGCCTACACTCATCAGAGCAGTACTTAATGTTTTCCCAATTCAGTTTCCATTTGGATCTGTATTCGATTATTCGTCCACAGCTAGAGCAATTTTTGGTGAGTTTTTTATCCATCGTGAATCTATGATGGATTCTTTGAGTTAAAAAAACAAGCCCCTCTGAAAGAGGAGCTTAGAGATTTAGAATGTATTGATGTAAGCACTTACGCCGATGTTTGTTCGATCAGATCTGATATCACTTGGGATAAACTGAATGTTTGGATAAATATAAACGTCTCGGTTCACTGAAATACCTAATCCAAAAGATTGATAAACAACACGTTTTTCATACGTATTCCATTTCATATCCCTTGTTTGTTGATAGACCTGCCATCCCCAGAGAGTTCTTAAGTTTAAGTAGTCATTAATGATGTATTCTGCGATTGGATAAACTTGCCAAACGTTTTTCGCAAGATTTTTATTAGGTTTATCAAATGAATAACCTGTCCACTCGAATGCAGCTCCAAGAGTTAAATTTGATTCGTTAATCACTCTCATCCAAGTTGTTGTCACGTCATAGCTAGCTCTGTAGCCCTGATGTCTTTGCTGAGAGTTCGTAATCAATGTTGGAGTTAATTGAGTCACAACCTGAAAGCCTGCTAAGTTAGCAAGATTGGTGTAAATGATGTTTGGGTCATTAGCGGTTAAAACACCTCTCGTCTTTTTGAACTCCTCTCTTAAAGCAGGATCATTTGTTTTGATCGACGAATTAAAAGGTGTTGTCATAAAAAGGCCGGTCGCGATCGTAATACTATTCAAATCTGAGATTCGGTATCGAAGACCCATGTTTGCTGCAGCATACTGAAGAGTTAAAGCATCAGCACCGTCGACGATATTAGGTCGTTGAGCAGCAAAAGGTTTCTGAACAGAACCGCCATAATAGCTCATCGAGAAATTTCCACTCCATCTCGATAAAGATCCACTTGCAGCTCTTAGTAAACGGTTGGTTATGACTTCATCCGCCTTATCGTTCGTTCCCTTCTCGTTTGCTTCAGATTGAGCGTAAGTTGAGCCCCAGTTAAGCGCCAATAAAAGAATTAAAAAAAATTTAATCTCAGACATTTCTTCTCCTCATGAATTCATCTGTAAGATCTAGACTATATGTCTTTAGCTTCAGAACAGGAAAAGATAATTCAAAAATGTTATTTTATTTCATTTAATTCTTCATTTTAGTGCCAGAATGTCACTATTTTGCAACTGGTGTATTGATATCATCGATGTAGATAAGAAATTTTTTAACTCCATGGATACCTTCTTTAATATGAGCAATATTAGTAGGGATATCCTGACATGAGGCAAGAGACTTCTCTAAAGAGGCTTCTAGGAGATTCATCCCTGACACCATTTCTTGAAGATGAGGGTGCTTTTCTTTTTTAATATCAACTAAATCTTTTTTGAGATTCAAGATATTTTCACTTAAGCTCGCAATCATTTGCTGATTATCAGCACAGCCTCTTTGAATGAATTCATCTTTCACATTTTGCATGTAAACTTTAAGTTTTTGAATCTTATCAAGCCTGATTTGTTGTCTGGCCATTAATATTTGTAAGCTTTGGTTTACAGAACTAGCTTCGGTTTTTATTGCATCCGAATTAAGGGCCGCGAATAGATTTAAAGACATTGTCATCATCGCAAGCATCATCATTTTTGTTTTCATTTTTTATCCTTCTTTAAAATTTAAAATTGTGACATTCGTTAATATTTTTGAATAAGTTCTTTATTGCTAATTCTTTACTTGCCTTCATCCATCGTCCGTATTTATCACGAGAGTAACCAAAGTAGACTTCATAAAATTGAGTTTTATTATTCATAATAATGAGCTCTGATTGGTAGAAAGAGCACTCATAGTGACTAAAGTTTTCTGAGCAATCGATTTTAGGAAGGTAAGTCACATAATCTGCATTTTTTGCATCGGTTATGGTAAAGCCCTTCGCCTTAAGTTCTCGCGTGAGTACTTGTTCCAACATTTTTTCTTGTTTCAATTCGTAGGAGGTCTTTTCTTCAGCAGAAATCGTATTATCAACGATGGCAATTTGGCACACTTTCGCCGAAACCTCGAGGGCGAGAATACTTAATAAGATAAAAGCTATTTTTTTCATGAAAACCTCATTAATGGCATCCTACCACTGAAGCCCGATTGGGATGGGGTATTTGCAATAATGATCAACCTGTCTAATTTTTTAACAGTTATAAATAGCTGAAAGGAGGGAGTTGGTCAGAACGATCTAAAACTTCCCTTTAGAGGTGCTTTAGATATAATTCGGTCATGTCTAGTCGAAAATCAGCCTTGTGGGTCCGTCACCATTTACGTCTCCACGATAATCCGGTGATGAATTCCTTTTGTGAAAACTCTGATGAGGGGATGTTCTTTTCTCTCGTCACTAAATCTGAAAGACGGGCTAAGTCCTCGAGAAAGGATTATATTGAACATGGCTTTCAGAGTTTTCAGGCACGGATCTTTCCTCATGAATTAAAGCGATATAATGAAATCTCAGAGCTAGAGCTTTCTCTTGTCTCTGCTCAAGTGACAGATCTCTACTTCGCCCAAGGTTATTCTCCTGAAGAGCAAAGTGAGGAAGTGATTGTTTCTCAACTTTGTCAAAAACTCGGCATCAAGTTACATGGACAGTTTCAGGGGACTCTTTTTCATCTTAATGATCTCCCTTTTGAAGTGAAAAAAATGCCAGATGTTTTCACTGCTTTTAGGCAAAAAATTGAGTCTCATCAGATTCAGCCTTTAAGTCCTTTGGCTCCAAGAAAACTCCCTAAGCCTATCTACCTTACTCAAGCGAAACCACAAGTCGTAGATCTTGAACAGCAAGCCCTTCAGAGAGTTGAGGACTACTTTAAAATCAATAAGCGAGTCTACTCTTACAAAGAAACTCGAAATGGTATGATAGACTATGATGACTCTACAAAAATTTCGTCCTATCTTTCTTTGGGTCTTCTCTCTCCTCGGTATGTTTATGAACAGTTGATGTTGCTTCCTCAGCAGAATGATTCTACTTACTGGGTCTTCTTTGAACTCCTTTGGCGCGACTACTTTAAATTCCTTAGTTTGAAATATGGTAAGAAGATTTATCTTAATGCTGGAATCACTGGTAAAAAAAATGTTGCCGATCGAGATGAGAAAAAAATTGATGATTGGAAAAATGGAAAAACTGGGCATGACTTTATTGATGCCAACATGAGAGAGCTTAAGTTCACTGGATGGATGTCAAATCGTGGTCGTCAAAATGTCGCCAGTTACCTCATCCATCACCTCGGTCAACCCTGGACACTAGGAGCGAGTTATTTTGAAGAGATGCTTATAGATTATGATCCGGAATCAAACTGGGGTAACTGGCTCTACCTCTCTGGACACGGGACAGATCCTCGATCAAGAGTCTTTAATCCAGATAAGCAAGCACAGGATTATGATGCTCTTGGTTTATATCGTAAGAAGTGGTTGTCTGAGTGAAGAAGGGCGTTGTTTGGTATAAAAAAGATTTGCGAGTCCTAGATCATGATGCCCTCTCGCGAGCGTCGCAGGATTGTGATGAGCTTATTGCTGTTTATATCTATGAACCAGAGTGGCTTAATAGTTTCGAGTTCGATCAATCTCATCTTGATTTTTTAAATCAATCTCTTGATTGTTTAGAAATCAGTCTTCGTCCATTTAATATCAAGCTTCATCGTTATTTTGGATCGGTGATTGGAATCTTGAGCGAGATAAAAAGCAAGTTTGATTTTCATTCAATTTATGCCCATGAAGAGACAGGACTTGATTGGACTTTCATGAGAGATAAGGCTGTGGCAGGTTGGTGCCGTGAATCGAGTATTTCCTTTCATGAAGAAAAACAGTTCGGTGTTATCCGTAAATTAAAAAATCGTGATGATTGGATCGAAAAAAGAAATCACATCATAAACAAACCCTTGGCACCATCGCCAAGGACTCAGTCAAGAATGATTTCTCTTGAGGATCATGGAAAATTTCAAGGATATCAAAAGTCATCAAAAGTGATTAATCTTATCGGAGGAGAAGTTCAGGGGAAGGTGATTCTTCAATCCTTTCTAAAAGAACGAAGTCGACAATATCTTGAGCATATCTCAAGTCCCTGGTTCTCTGTTGAGTCCAGCTCTCGACTCTCTCCGTATATCAGTTATGGGAATCTCTCACTGAGATATATTTTTCAAGAACTTGCCAAAAAGAAAAAATCACTTGAGTCTCAACCTTATTGGCTTAAAAGCCTAGAGGCATTCGAGAGTCGGTTGTGGTGGCACTGTCATTTTATCCAGAAATTAGAAACAGAGCCAGAGATAGAGTTTCATCAAACAAATCGTGCTTTCGATGGAATGCGTGAGAGTGAATTTAATGAGGAGTTATTTGAAGCATGGAAAAAAGGTGAGACGGGAATCCCGATGATTGATGCCTCCATGAGATGCCTCCTTAAGCACTCATGGCTCAATTTTCGAATGCGAGCGATGCTTATTAGTTTTAGCTCTTACCAACTTTGGCTTCATTGGAAAAAACCTGCAGATTTTCTTGCTAAAAACTTTCTTGATTTTGAACCTGGTATCCATTTTCCACAAATTCAAATGCAATCAGGAGTAACAGGGATTAATACTATTAGAATTTATTCTCCAACGAAGCAAGCCTTGGATCAAAAGGGAGGAGCAGAATTTATTAAACACTTTTGCCCTGAGCTCCGAGAGTTACCTGACGAGTTTGTTCACGATCCAGGGAGTATGCCAGGCCTTCTTGCGATGACATATAATTTTAAGCTTGGAGTCGATTATCCACATCCAGTCATCGATGAAAGGAAAGCCTATCATACTGCCAAAGAGCGAATTTTTCATTGGAGACAAAAAGAAACTGTTAAAGGAGAGTCAAGATCTGTACTCGCCAAACACGCCAGCCGAGCTCATCGGAAGTTTCCTCGCATTGATCGCAAAAAAATATTCTAGTTATTTGTAGTTTTTCGTCGAACCATCCATCCTTTGAGATTTACACTTAAAGCGATAATCCTTGTGAGGGTTATTCTTGAGTCGACCTTGCTCAAAAACTCTTCGCCTCCAGCGCTTAAAAGACGATTCATCTAGCGAGTATCGCATGAACTGAACGAGCTCACTTGGAGTGAGCCCGAATTGATTTTGGATGGCTTCATAACTCGTTCTATCTTCCCAACCCATGCGGATAATTCGGTCGATTTCTTCTAGGTCAAAGGCGTCGAACTTTTCTTTTAGTGCTCTTGAGATACCCATGCTTATGTGATCTCAAGTTCATGAGTAATTTCAGATTTCACCGATTGAATGATAAACCCAGATTTAAGAACTTTATCTGTGAGTACTTGAGCTTTCTTTTCATTCGAAGCTCCAGTAATTTTAATCTTCAAGTGAACTGATTTCATCCGAGGTTGACTCTCTTCATTTAATCCCACTTCTAGTTTTCCTGAAACATCGAGGTTTTTGAATTCAAACTTAGAATAGGTCGCATAAACCTTAAAAGAAGCCACAAAACAGTTGATGACTGAAAGTAGAAAATAGTCTTCCGGTGTGAAGTTCCCACCTGCCCCTTCAAAAGACTTAGGGATTGTGCAGACTCCATTATAGTCGAGTGCGCTTATCTTCCAGTCGTCTTGCATTCCTGAGTGAGCATGAGCACTAGCTTCAAAAAAAATGGGGTAGCTAATCATAGACATTCCTTATTTGTAAAAAGTATTAACGATAATTTTTCTTCGGTATTTAAAAATCATAGAAACATCTTTCTTGATGAAAAATCCTGCCACAATATCACCAAGGTTTCCGAGAGGTGCTCTGTAGAGAACCTGATCACGCATCAAAGTTCCCCCTGCGTACGGGATGAACTCGTGTGTGTGAATCCATTGCTGATAAGGCCCAGAGAGTTGGGTATCAACGAATTTCTTACCTGGAATCCAATCACGTATAAGTGTTTTCCATCTCATGGGGATGCCATGAACAGAAAGTTTGTAGCGAATCAGAGTCCCTTCCTGAATTTCTTTCGTCGATTTATCGAGGACTTTGAAGTTAAGAAAGTCTGGAGTCAATTTTTCAAGATTCTTTTCATCACAAAAGTAAGGAAAGATTTCCTCTGGGGTCTGAGGAACCCACTGTTCAGCATAGATCTCTTTTTGATTTTTCTGAAGTACGGAGCTTATTTCCTTAAAAGCATCGACAATATTCTCGTACTTAAAACGAAACCCTAAGGATTTTATTTTTTCACTGCTTACATTTTGGCTATGAAGAACTAGGTCTGACATTTGACCAAGAACAACTTTAAGCACAAAACCTGGTACAGGTAAAAACATTGGACGATGGAGAGATTCAGCGAGTTTTTTAGAGAAAATTTTATTTGTCACAGGATTCGGTGCTGTAGCATTAATTTTTCCTGAAACATTTTTGTTTTCTAAGCTAAAAATAATCATGGAAACTAAATCATCTATGTGAATCCAGCTCATAAACTGTGATCCGCTTCCAATTGGACTTCCGAGTCCGGTCGTAAAGAGTGGGAGCATTTTATCAAGAGCTCCGCCTTGACGGGATAAAACGATTCCTATTCTCAGATTGACGATGCGTTTATTGAAATCGACTGCTTGCTCCCAGTCTTGGCAGACATCCGCTAAAAAACCTGTGCCACGTTGACTTTGCTCTGTGAGGACTTCATTTCCTCTGTTTCCATAAAACCCAATAGCAGAAGCTGAAATAAAGGTTTCAACCGTCTCTCCATTGAGTTTAATCGCCTTGGATAAGTTTTTGGTGTACTCAATTCTAGAGGAGTAAATACTTTTTTTTCTTTTCTCAGACCAACGGCCATCTCCAATGGATTCACCAGCAAGATTAATGACAGCATTCACTCCATTGAGAGAATCTGATGGAAAAGAATCGCTTGAGCCATTCCATTCAAAAATCTTAGCAGGAAATCCGATTTCTCCTTTCGCCGTCACTGTAGATCTTGAGAGAAGGTGAACCTCGTGACCTTTATCTACGAGAGCTGAACCTAACTTTTTACCTACTAAACCTGTTCCACCAGTAATAAGAATTTTCATATTCATCCTTTAAGGATATGTGCATCCTGACTGTTCAGTTGTTTTTAAATTTGTGAGATCTATTTTTTGATCTTGGGCAATTTGAAGCGCCCAAGTAAGATCTGATTCTGGTAAAGTTGGTTTTCTTGATAAAACCCAAAAACTAGATCCGTCGTGATTAGAAATGACTGCTACGGTGTAGTCTTCTTTAAGTCCTACGATCCAGTAATCTCCATAGAACGGCCAGAAAAATGAAACTTTAAGTTTTGAATTAGCCGGAGCATTAACGACCTTCGCTCGTCCTTTAGCCTTTGTAAGTTTCCCGTCTATACTGCCTTTATGACAAGTGTTGAGAACTTTCACTGTTCCGTTATCGTTTAGAGAATACTGTGCCCGAGTACAAAAGCATCCCTCGGTAAAAGTTTGAGGGAGTGAAACGATTTCATACCAGTCTCCCATGTAGCGATTAAGATCAACTTGGTCGACAGGTACAGTTTTGGCATTCAAATTGAAGATAAAAAAAAGTGAAATAAGGAGCATTTGTAACATTTAAATCCTCACTTGAAATTAAACATAGTTCATACTACCATGAACAATATGAAAAATCAAAGCAACTCTAAAAGTGTTGAAAAAAACCTCCAAGTTCTCTCATCGGCGGTCGGTGATTTTATAAGATATTGGGGGTTTAGACGAATTCACGGACAACTATGGACCCAGATCTATTTGTCTACTGAACCTTTAAGTGGTGCCGATCTTACGAGACGCCTTAAGGTTTCAAAAGCCCTCGTTAGCCCAGCGTTGGGTGAACTTCTCTCCTATGGTCTTATTGAAATTTTTGAACTTGATGGAAAGACTAAAGTTTATAAGGCGAATCCTGATGTTTTTAGTGTCATCAAAAATATTCTTAAATCTCGTGAAGCAACTCTCATCGAAAAAGCACACGCCTCATACTTAAAGCTTGATAACTCATTAGGTAAGGATCGACAGGAGATTGATCGGGCTAGACTTGAACAATTAAGAGAAATGATTGAGTCTGCTCAATTTGCCCTTCAACTTGTGCTTCAAGATGATGAGTTGAACTTTAATGCTATTTTAACCGAGAAGAAACGATGAAATTATTTTTAATCCTTGGAAATCAGCTCTTTAATCCTCAGTTGATCTCAGAGAAAGTCGGGAAGGATAAAGAGGTTCTTTTCTACATGAGAGAAGACTCTGAACTTTGCACTTATTATAAATTTCACAAACATAAAATTATCTTTTTCCTTTCAGCTATGCGGACCTATGCAGACGAATTGCGTGATTTTGGTTTTAATGTGATCTATCAGAAAATGAATGACGAAACTGGAACTTATGATGAGAATCTCAAAAAAATCATCAAAAAAAATAAAGTTACTAAAATTTCGCTATTTGAAATTGAAGATAAGTTTTTTGAAAAAAGACTTATTGATCTTTTTGGTTCACTAAAAATTGAAGTAGAAGTTTTTCCTTCTCCCATGTTTCTGACATCGAGAGAGAATTTTAAGCTTTACCTAGAGAGTACAAAGAAGCCTTTCATGAAGAACTTCTATGAAAAGCAAAGAGTTCGCCTCAAGGTTTTGATCGATGAACAAAAAAAACCGATCGGCGGCAGATGGTCATTCGATGATGAGAATAGACTTGCTCTCCCGAAAAAAATTCAGCCACCAGAACTCGTCTTTCCATTACCAACAGATCATGTTGAAGAGATAAAAAAAATCACTGATAAACTTTTTAATTCTCATCCCGGAGCTTCGAAAGACTTTTGGCTTCCAGTGGATAGAGATGGAGCAAAAGCGTGGCTTAAAACGTTTTTAAAAGAGAGGCTTGCTCAATTTGGGCCGTATGAAGATGCGATACCTGAGCACTCGACCTTTGTTTTTCACTCGGTCTTAACACCGTTTCTAAATACAGGCCTTCTTACTCCTAAGGAGGTTATTTCAGAAACACTCAAGATAGCGACAAAAGAAAAGATCCCCCTCGCATCTCTGGAAGGCTTTATCAGGCAAATTATTGGTTGGAGAGAATTCATCCGAGGCATATATCAAAACTTCTCAGAAGTTCAGGATGTGGAAAATTTTTGGGGCCACGAAAAAAAATTATCATCATTGTGGTATCAAGGAAGCACAGGAATTCCTCCCCTTGATAATGCCCTTGATAAAACAATTAAATTTTCTTACGCCCATCACATTGAGCGTCTGATGGTTTTTGGAAGTTTAATGCTTCTTCTAGAGATTGATCCTAGGGAAGCCCATAAATGGTTTATGGAAATGTTTATTGATTCGTCGGATTGGGTGATGGGGCCAAATGTTTATGGGATGGCACTGTTTAGTGACGGAGGGATTTTTGCTACTAAGCCTTATATTTGTGGTTCTAATTACTACCGCAAGATGGGTGGCTTTAAGCAGGAAGAGTGGTGTGACGGAGTTGATGGTCTTTACTGGAGCTTCATTGATAAAAATAAGAAGTTCTTTCTCTCAAATCCTCGTCTTTCGATGATGGCGAGAACGGTAGAAAAAATGGATCCTGCCAAAAAGAAGAAAATCTATCTTGCTGCTGAAAAATTGAGAGAAAAACTTACGGTGATTTAACACTTAAGAATTTTTTTAGTTCTTCTTGGAAAAGTGGATACCAGTAAAGACCGCAGTGTCCACCGTTCTGGTAAACAAGAGCTCTCTCTCCCAAAAGTGCAGAGATTTCATCGACATCAGTATCTTTTGAAATAGGATCATTCCGAGACAGAACCATGACAATCCGATGATCTTGGATTAACTGAGTAGGGTTACGTTTGAAGCTCAGGCTGTTAAGAACTTCATTAGGAGAAGTTTCGCCTAGTCCGATATATGGAAAGATCATTCTTTCGTAGTAATCTTTGAGAGTGACTTTTTTAATCTCTTGATGACGAAGCTCTCGACGATAGTAGGTCATGGGCGATGAAAATAAATGCTCAGCATCCTCATGAACGAGGGCCGTGACGTAGAGAGTGTTCCAAAGAGAATAACGAAAGACCCGTGCGATCACGACATCAGCTTCAAGTTCTGTGAGATTGTAGTTCTTCATGAAAGATTCGAGGACTCTGTTTCGGGGAGCTGACTGGAGTTTCTCCGTTAATTCAAATATTTTATTCATCGCCAGATCAATTCTTTTATAGGTCGTTTGTCTCCAGCGTCCTACAATTTCTTCACTTTTTAGGTGAAGATCATCGTATTTATCGATGGAATAAACTAAATCAACAGGTGGATGCATCATGACGACTTTTTCAATTTCAAAATCTTTTCTCTCATCTGAAATTTTTAGGATTTCAGCAGAGTATTGTGTTCCAAGAGAAAAACTGACAAGCCAAACCTTTTGAAATTTTTTTCGATAGAGATTTTCGACTTGTCCCTTTTGGTAAAGGATATGCTGATAGAGTTCACGAGAATCTTGAGGAAAGTATCCAGGGTTACCATTCTTAGACAATGTGAGAGCAAACTTAAAACTAAAAGGGTTATTAAATGTCAGGACAGGGAAGTTCCAGCTTTTGAAAATTTTCGCGACTGTCGAGGTATTTCCGGAGTCAGATGTTCCACCAATCCCTGGGATAACGATCACGAGAGTGTCCTTCGTGCCGTCTATATAAACTGAGCTTAGAAATGATTGTTTCTCTGCAGTGAAAACGTTGTAACGAGAAAAATTATAGTCATAGAAGACATAACCTTCATTTAAAGAATCGCTGAAGACTGCAGACGAAACAGATGCCATGCCTGCACTCTTAAAAGGATAAAACTGATCTGCAAGTTGAGCTTGAGCAACAATTGAAACTAAGAATATGATGGTACTAATGATAATTTTCATGAAACGTATCTTACCTACCTAATCTTAATAAATCTACAGAATGAAATGTTAAGATATTGATAGGGTAATAGTCTCAAAAGGGTGTAAATGAAATTTGTTTTTTTATTTTTTTTCTCTCCCGTCATTCTTTTTTCTAAAACTCTTATCATTGCTCACCGAGGCGCCTCTGGTTATTTACCTGAGCACACTTTAGAGTCCTATGAACTTGGTTACAGTCAAGGAGCTGATTTTATAGAGCCAGACTTAGTTTTTTCAAAGGACGGAGTCTTGGTGGCTCGACATGAAAATAATATTGCCGAAACAACCAATGCTCATAGCGTTTACCCTCAATTTCAAAAAACTAAAATCATCGATGGAGAGGAGGTAAAAGGAATTTTCACAGAGGACCTCACCTTGAAACAGTTAAAGAAACTTAAAGCGACGCAAAGATTGAAGCAGAGACCACAGGATAAAAACGATCTTTATGAGATAAGATCTCTCGAAGAAATCTTAGTCTGGTTGAGGGCGAAAAATAAGCTTACGAAAAAAAATGTTGGTCTCTGTATCGAACTCAAGCATCCGAGCTATTTTAAAAAAATTGGTTTCAATTCCGTTGATGCTGTTCTTAAAACATTGAAAAATTTTCCTGAAGTGAAGGTGATTTTTCAAGTTTTTGAACTCGAGAGCTTGAAAGAGCTTAAAAAGCGAACGAAGAGCGAACTCGTCTATCTGGTGGATCAACTTCAGTTAGTGCCTGGGGATGTTCAGACAGCTGGTGGCAAGGAGACTTATGGATCTCAATTATCAGAAGAAAAACTTTCTCATATAAGAAAATACGTCGATGGATTAGGTCTTCATAAAAGAGTCTTCAAAGAGAGAGCTGATCTCAGAGCTCTTCTGATGAAGTTAAAACTTAAAACTTATCTCTATACGTTTAGAGTCGAAAAAGAGTTTCTTGAACCTGAATTTATTGACTCTTTTGAGAAAGAGCAAAAATTCTTTTTCTCTCTAAAACCGGATGCCATTTTTACTGATTTTCCGGATCGCTCAATAAGCCTTAGATAATTTTTATTTTTTTTAGGTAGAGGGAGAGATCAACGGAGTCTGCGAGTTCTTCAAAATCCTGGGCCGACATCTCAATCTCAAGAGCCTCTTCTAGCTTTAGCGAGTGAGGAGATTTCACTTCAAGGTAGCCGAGTTTGTAATGATCGATCAGATACCAAAATTTCGTGTAACTTGCCTTGGCAAGAGTCTCAAGAAAAAGAGGATCATTTTTTGTCTTTCTTAAGATATGCCATCGAAAATAATCATCCCAAGATGAAGAGCCGTAAGCCTGTCTTCTCATGATTTTTTGAAGCTCAGTCAGAGATTTTTCTCGATTCATCTCTGCAATAAACCACCCACTTGAAGGTGTTGCCCAGGCTGTCGAGAGGCTCTCTGATGAAAATCTCAAGATAATTTCACCGTATCTCTTTCTTCCTTTAAGCGGCCCTGCGGTTAAAAAAACACAATCTAAAGCATGAAATAATTTATCCTCAATCCCTGGGGTCAGAGTTTCTGTCTTTCGCTGCTTTTTTAAAAGATCACGAGTTGAAAGAATAAGCCCATCTTTCAGAGTTGAGATAAACTTTTTTTTACTCATACGATGCACGAGAGGAATTTTTTTTAAGTGCTCAAAGTTGATCTCTGAATTCTCCATATCCTTCATTAAACGGACATGATTGTGATGAGTTACTTTTGAAAAATGTTTATTCTCTTGACCAAAGATTGGACCTCCGCAAGTCGCGATCGCTTTGGAAAGAACAAAGAGAAAGATGAGAATAAGCTTCATTTAGAAATTGATGTAGATGTAGGGTCTCTCTACTTTAAACTTTTCTGGAGGGAGACGTTTCTTCAATTCTTTGAAAACGATCGGAGTAATAGGAAGGTAGCCAAACTTTACTGAGTCTATCCTGAGTTTGATCGTTTTTTTAACATCATCGAACTCTTCAACCTCACCATAGGAATAGACTCCTGGTCCAAGAACTATGCTAGGGTTGAGACTTAATTGGTACTTATTGTCTTCAACATCCACGAGAATATTGTTTGCTACTTGTGGAGTTGACTGATTCACAAGGATAGCCGAAAGAAAATTATTCAGCATGGGAATATTCAGCTCTGAGGCTTTGATGTTTGCTTTCTTAAGACAGTCCTGTGGAAGCTGTTTTATAAGTGGGCGACGTCGCAGTGAATTTTGGCAAGTTGCCTCGATACCACGTATGGTGACTGATCCCAGTTCTGGTTGATTCAAGTTCAGAGTTTCAAGTTTAAATGAATGATCGTTTGCGATACCGAGATAGATCTGTGTGTTGGTAAGGTCGAGATCAACACTACCCTGAAGCCAACTTGGGATATCGTTCCAGGTCATGGTGATTCCCAGAGTCTTAATCTTGATAACCGATCCTGTTTTGATAATCTGAATCGGATAAGCTGGAGAAGCCAACATATTTTTTTCGTTCATCTCAACTTCAAGGCTTCTGACGAGACCGTTGCCTTTATCACCCTTGAATTGCAACTCTTGCAAGTCAACATTCAGCGATTGAATGTCGAGGGAGTAGGCGAGGTTAAAGTTGGCTAAAATTAAAGAAAGTATGATGAGATTTTTCATGGGTTGAAACTAGCATCTCTTAAACTTTTGGTCTAAAAAAAATCAGATTTTCTTCAAAGTTTAGCTCTGCATTATTAAAACTCTAAAATCTATGAAAAATCTTCATAGTCAATAAGTAGCCGATAAATCTAGAATGTAGAGATGAAAAGTTTATTACTCGCCATTCTTTTGACTTCATTCGCTTGGGCTCAGGATCGAGTTATTTACGGCGAGGATGATCGACGAGACTGGTATGAGTTTCCTTCAATTGTTGAAAAACAAATGAGTTCTGGTTTGGCCATCATCGTCCAAAAATCTAAACTTATTAAAAATCAATCGAGTGACTCCTACACGCTAAGCGGATCTAGTTATGGACAAGTTTTTAAACTCTGCCGTCAGGAGCGATTTTTTAATCAACCTGTTGGTGGTTTTTGCACGTCTTTTTTAATTGATCGCAATAAGGTTTTAACTGCTGGTCATTGTGTGAATGAAAAAACGTGCCCAAGTATAAAATTTGTTTTTGATTACCAAATCAATGATGATCGAAAGATTTCCTACCAAATAGCAGATGCCCAGATTTATGGATGTAAAAAAGTCATTTACCAATCTAAAGATGAGACTTCTGACATCGCCTACATCGAGCTCGATCGAGATGTTAGGTCGGATCGTTATCTGTTTCAATTAAGCTCAGAGCCATTGCAATTAAGAGACTCTCTTTTTGTGATGGGATTTCCTTCGGGATTACCTTTAAAATTATCTGGTGGAGCAGAGGTCAGAGAACTTTTTGAAACTTTCTTTAAGGCAAACTTAGATACTTTCGGTGGAAGCTCGGGCTCACCTGTTTTTAAGGATGGCTCATCAGATGTTGTAGGACTCCTTGTGCGTGGAGAAGATGATTTTCAGCTTAGCTCGCAAAAAACATGTTTTGAAACGAAGAAATGTGAAAACGATCAATGCCAAGGAGAAGATTCAATTTCTTCCCTTGAGATAAGAAAAAGGATTCAGCGTGACTGAACAAATTGGATACCTCGCCTCACTTGTGGTGATGGCTTCATTTCTCATGAAGGAGATGACCAAATTAAGATTGATCAACATGATAGGTTGCTCACTCTTTGTTCTTTATGGTTTTTTTCTTAATATTTCATGGCCAATCGTCATCACAAACTTATTTATCTTTTGTATTAACTTTTATCACCTCCTAAAGAGTAAAAAATGATCACTCAGTTTTTGGATATTATGCTTCACTTAGATCTTCACCTCGCTCAGTGGGTCAGCATGATGGGTCCATGGTTCTATGTTTTGATGTTTATGATTATTTTTTGTGAAACTGGACTTGTGGTTACTCCATTTCTGCCTGGTGATTCGCTGTTGTTCACCCTAGGTGCGTTGACGAGTCTTGAGAATGGTATTCGCTTAGATCTTATCCTGATTCTTCTGATTGTTGCTGGTATTTTGGGGGATACGGTTAATTACCATATCGGTAAACGTATCGGGCTTAAAGTTTTTGAGAAGGAATCACGTTTTTTTAAAAAAACTTATCTCACTCAGACTCAGGCTTTTTATGAAAACTGGGGAGCCTTTACCATCGTCGCAGCAAGATTTGCTCCCATCGTGAGAACCTTTGCTCCTTTTATTGCAGGGGTGGGACAGATGAATTATAAAAAGTTTCTGACTTACAATATGCTAGGAAGTTTTCTTTGGGTTGGAATTTTTATTTTTGCTGGCCACTACTTTGGAAACTTACCTGTCGTGAAGAGAAATTTTCACATCGTTATTTTCGGAGTTATTTTCGTTTCAATCCTTCCAGTGATTTTCCCCTGGTTAAAAGCGAAGCTTCGGAAATCTTAATTCCCGAAGCTTCGATGAATAACCTAGTCGTCTAATAATTTTTCTAAGCCGCTTAAGAGACCATTGAACTTGCTCGTTTTGAGTTTGTTCCATAAAAAGTCGGGACGATCCCATCCTTCCCATTCTCCGCCAATAATTTTTCCAGTCGAATCGAGCTCAATCCGATAAAGTAAATCACGCTTTGAAATTTTTTGAAGATTTGTTCCGATCACTGGCTCCCAAGTTGGATCAACTTCATCAACATAAAAAAGCTCTGTTGCTACTCTCATTTCTCTGACTGTTCCACTAGCAGCTCCAAGAGAAGGACTTAAGTTCGAATGAAGGATTTCAGATTTGTAACCAACGATCGGTTGGTTCCAAACTTGACGGTACCTATCGACATCCATGAGGACACCTTTTCTTTTTAAACCAAGCTCATTAGCGATAACAATATGAAAGGCACCAGCATTAAGATCTTGATCACATCCTTTCACTCCTCCAAGCCATCCTCCGAAAAAACAACGAAGACCCATTTGACCTGTGGCATCTGTATCGATGAAGGCATAATAATAACTCACGAGAGCTTTGATATCAGCCGAACCAAAAGGTACCAAAATTCCATCTGGGTTTCTTAATGTTTTTGGTTTCGGTTCAGCGTGATGAAGAGAAGCGGGCGCCCAACCATGACATAAACCTTGCCAAATCGGCGCTCGTGGCGAGGCACCTCGATCAGCATCGTTTTTAAGTGGGTAATCATATCGACCCATAAGTACATCAAACTTTTCACTTGGAGAAAGATCTTTGAGTTCTTCTTGGCTCATTGTTTTTAATCTATCTAATCCTGGAGACCGATAGCCAAATCCATTTTTCGATGAGTACCAACGATAATTAATGCTTCCTTTAGCGGATGCCCAATAGTCGCCTGACCAAAAATGTTTTCCATCTTCAAGATTTGCTGCGAGTGGGAGCGACTGAAGTTGATTGGTATAGCTAGAACTCAAGATATCTGGTGCGGAAAATCCACTCCAGCTTTCCATGAGCTTAAGCTGTGTTTGACCATAAGCGCTTACTTGAGTCAGGAGTAGGGTAAGCATCAGAGAAAATTTCTTCATATTGAATCTCCTATAAAAACATTTAGAGTTATCTTTAGGGGAAAAGCAGAGCGTTAATACACGATTACGTTCTCTGACTGTAAAAATGACAAGATAATCTGTCAGGGCCCTTGCAAGAACTTGATATCATTTGTCTGGCATCAGAGCAAAGCCGATGAAAAAAGCTTCTCGAGGACTGAACTATCTCTTTAATTTAAGGTCAAAAATACCTCTGTTTTGGAAATAATCTGGATAGACTTATAATGAGTGGGTTGTCTTTTAATGAGGTAAAATATGAATTTCTTTATCTTTCTTTTGATGTTGAGCTCTCTTTCATGGGCTGAACAAAAAGTGGCGATGATAAAAATGCTTAGAGGTGAAGTGACCTCAAGCTTAAATGGAGAGTCATCTAAACTGAAAGAGGAAGATTGGGTTTCAGATGGAGCAGTCATTAAAACGGCTCAGAAAAGTTTTGTTAAGCTTGTCTTTATTGATAAATCACAAATGAACATCGGTCCATCTTCAGAAATGAGAATTGAAAGATTTAAAGAAAACTCTCCAGGAGTGATTGATCTTGTAAAAGGTAAGATTAGGTCTCAAGTGACAAAAGACTATCTGAAAATGAAAGATACTGATCAGTCTAAGCTCTTCATTAAAACTTCAAACGCAGTGATGGGAATTAGAGGAACAGACTTTATGATCACCACAAATGGTATCAATACATCAGCTGTTTTATTCGAAGGTGAAGTTGTTTTTAATAAAATCGAAAAAGGAATGGATGTCTCTCACTCTCGACTTGAGGAAATCGTCGATAGAGGAGTTCGTCTTCATCCTGGAGAGTTCTCTGTTGTGGAAAGAGATCGACCTCAACCGACGATACCCTCAGCTCTCAATATTCAGCAGAAAGAAGCCTTAGAGAAAAATCCTGAGTTCGAAGCAAAAAGAACACCAAGTGAGGCTCCTGAGACAACGAAGTCCGTCGTTCCTCAAGGGCTTGATGGGGCAGTGGTCAGTCATGATCAAAAAGAACTAAAAGATCAAATCTCGTCATCACCGTCTCAAGAAAACTCACCGGTTAAAAAAGAAGAGACAAATCCCGATGGTTTCGTCAAAGGGGATCAGGTCAAGCCAGCTAATGGATCTATGCTCCACGTAGAAAGTGGTACCGTCATTCCTCCTTCCTCATCAAGTGTGCTCGATAAGAACACCAACACCTATTTAACTGATAGCTCTAACGGATCGATTTCTCCATCGGGAGATTATGTACCACCAAAAAATATCGAGATCACTGAAGCTGGGAAAATTCTCGTTATCTCAGAAACTCCATCAGGAGAAAGAAAAATTTCTGAGATCGATAAACCTAAGCCTGTAATCAATGGTGTCGCACCTTTAAAGGACATTCCTAATATTCTAGGTAAAGATCCTAGGCTTATGAACGGAGTCCAGCCTATTCCGAACGATGCACTAAATACGAAGTTTAACCCAGATGGAGTGAATGATCTTTCGATCCAACAACGAAATACCTCAGGTGGACTCATTAATGCTCCTCTAGGAACAATACAAACTCAAATCGAGACGAAACAAGAAACGAATATTAAAATAACACCGACGGCACCATGAAATTCATTTTTATCTTTCTCTTCTTTATCTCTCTCTCTTATGCGAGTGAGAAACTTAATTTTGATAAAGTCTCCGAGCTCTACCTTCAGGGTTCATATGCTGAAGCTGAGCAGGAGCTACAAAAGCTTAAAGAGCTCGATCAGCTCTCTCCTATTTTAGATTACTGGAGTGGTCTTCTTCAAAATAAGCGTCAGGAATTTAAACTTGCTTGTGAGTCCTTTGAACTGGCCCTCAAAAAGGGAGCTACCTTTCGAGATCTTCATTACGAGTATGGCCAGGCCCTCTATGCCCTCGATAAACTAAAAGATGCTCGAGAACAGTTTAAATTATCTGTTAAAAAGGGATTTAAAAAATCCGTTTCTCTCTATTACATTGGATTTATTTCTAAAGAGCTGGGAGAGAGACAAACTGCTTATAAAATTTTTAAATCGATTCGAAAAATCGAAGATGAGGATAAACCAAGTGTTATCCAGCCTGTCGAGCTGATGATTGGAGATCTTCTTTTGGAGGAGATTAAACAAAAGCACCAAGAGGGATACCAGTCTGGAGAAATCGTTGTTTCTCAGTATCGTCGAGCTCTGGATTTAGATCCGAGATCAAAACTTGCTCCTGTGATTCGGGAAAAAATTAATGAGAATTTAACACTCTTTGATATTGCTCTTTTAAGATTGAGTAATGGACGTCCAGCTATTTATCCACCTTATCTTTTAAAAGCCTTGAATGAAGTTGGATTAGACTCTAACGTCACGTTTAATCCAACAGAAACGACAATTTCACGTTCAAAACAAAAATCTACCTTTAACCGCTTTGATGTGTTTGGGAGATACACTTTCTATCACCACGATTATTTATCCATCACACCAGAAATTAGATTGAATAAAACCTACTACTTTAATCGAGTGCCTGAGATTTATCGAAATGATAATGAGTCTTTAACGGCGAGCTTACGTAACGGTTTTGAGCACACACTTTTTAAGAAGCCCTCCACACTTCTTTTCGATTATGAGTTCAACCACTCTAAACGAGATGTTAACTCAGAGGAGAAGTTAAAATTTAGCTCTCGATCACACACTTTAATGTTAGGTGAAAGGTTTAATCTTCTCTCTATCGGTGAGACAATTCTCCGCTTAAGATACAGAATGTTTGAGAGTTATCTTTCAACACGAGATGCACGGTCTAAAAGTTTAAGTTTGGAGCAGCTTCATTTGCAGAATGAGAATATCTTTCTTTACTCGGCAAGCTATGAGGAGAGTAAAGTCACAGATTCAATTTATAATACAAAATCACTCAATCTTCGTGCCGACTATATTTGGACTCGCTGGAGAGACTATGTGACCCCAACTTTGAGTCTTGGGCTCTCACGTATCAATCCAATTAATAATCAGGGGCAACGTGGTCATGAGCTACTCATTAATCCTAGCTTCAGGCTTACAAAGTCATTTCGAGAAAATTTCAGAGCTTCATTCAAGTATGATTATCAAAATTATAAGTCAAAGGATCGAGAGAACTTTGCCTATAAAAAGGATATTACCTCTGTGGAGCTAGAGTATCTTTTTTAGGCAGTGAGAGAGCAAATGTTGTCCCGTGCTCACTACTTTGAACATCAATCTTTCCGTTATGTTTATTAATGATATGTTTGACGATAGATAAACCTAAGCCAGTGCCTCGCACGGATTCTCGTGAAGATTCGACTCGATAGAACCGCTCAAAAATCCGATTCAAGTGTTCCGGAGCAATCCCTGGTCCATCATCTTTTATGATCAGGTGAGATTGAAAATTATCTTCCTCGAGTGTGAGTTCAATATTCACGACATCCCGGCCATATTTGATGGAGTTATCAATAAGGTTCGTCAGCACCTGCTCAATCAGTCTTGGATCACCCCATAGGGTGGAGGCTTTAAAAGATGAGGTTATTGTGGTCTTTCGCTGTGGGTGGAGCTGAAGCATATCACTTTCGATCCGCGCTACCAAATCTCTGATATCGATTTCTTCGCTTTTTTCTAAGTTCTGTGACTCGATCACAGAGAGCTTTAAGAGATCATTAAAGAGGGATGAGAGTCTTTCTGAATTGTTAAAGATTTTTTCGAGGAAGTTTTTTCTATCCTTGTCTAGCGACTCACTTGAGGAGAGTAAAAACTGTGAATATCCCATGATAGAGGTCAACGGGGTCCTCATTTCGTGTGACATGTTCGCAATAAAATCGACTCGCATTTGCTCAAGTCGCTTAAACTCAGTGATATCCTGGAAAAAAACAAGGATGTATTGAGATTCGTTTTGATTGAGGGAGAAAGGGATGAGTGAAACGTCATAATATGCTTCATCTCCAACCTGAGAGGCTATCTTGAGAGATCGAAGTGTCGTTTTCGACTTACTTTTTTTTATGGTCTTCAGGGCTTCTAAAAAATCTTGGTTGTCGATGTAATGCCAGATTTTCGGGATAATTTCCCCTGAAGATGAAAGATTGGGAAACTTTTGTTTAAACTTTTTATTTGAGAAAAGAATTGTTTCAAAGTGATCAACGGCAAACATTGATTCGTTGATGGAGTCGAGAATGGTTTGATTTTTATTCAGTTCGAGCTCTGACTTCCAGATTTGATCATTGAGTTTATTTTGAGCCTCATTGACGGACTCTTCAATTTTTTTCCATTCGTCTTTTTTGTAGAAAATATTAAGAGTCTTTGAAATCGGAAGATTGCTGTAGAAGTATTCTATTTTTGAGATAATTCTTCCGAGGGGAACTAGGAAAAAAAACTCCACAACATGGACAATAAGAATCGAGCACAAACCTAGGATGATGAAGAGCTTAAGGCTGATAATGTTTAAGTGAAAGAGATAATTCAGGATGAAGAGAACAAAAACGAAAATGATATTAACTTTTACGAAACGAAAGTAAAGAAACCAAGGATAGTTTTTAAGATTCTTCATCTGTAAATCTATAGCCAATGCCGCGAATGGTTTCAATCATAAATGAACAGTGATTAAGTTTTTTTCTTAACCCTGCAATATGAGTATCAATCGTTCTTCCCGTCACATGAACCTGTTCTCCTTGGATCTGAGAGATGAGTTGATCTCGAGTAAAGACATGACCTCTTTTTTGAGAAAGAATCGTCAGGATCTTATATTCTGTTGAGGTCAGCTGAACTTCCTCATTCTGAAGGAGGACTCTGCATTTCGCCGTATCGATCTGGAGATCTCCAATTTGTATGATGTGGTCCGCGGTCATTATCGGAGGAGTTGTCCCTCTGAGCTGAACTGCAATTCTCGCCATTAAAACTTTGAGATCGAACGGTTTATTAATAAAGTCATCTGCACCATTTTCTAGTCCCTTGACGACATTCTCAGGGTTAGAAAGAGCTGTAACCATAATGATGGGAGTTGACTCAAATTTAATTTGTGTCCTTAGGTATTTTGTGAAGTCGAGACCATTCATTTGGCCAGGAAGCATCCAGTCGACGAGAAAAAGATCAGGTGTTAGACCTGCATCTACTAGTTGCTTCGCTTTTTCAGCATTTTCTACTTCAATCACCTCATAAAACTCATTCTGAATCTGGAGTTTCATAAGTGTTCTGATATCAATTTCATCTTCGATAAGGAGTATTTTTTTCTTTTGCATGGGAGCTTAAATAGCAAAGATCGGTTTATTTATGAAGTTAAGATTAAGTTAAGACACGGGGAGGATGTCTTCATTTCCCCGTGTCTAACGATGAGATGATTATCCAATATTTTTATTAACAAAATCCCAGTTTACTAAGCTCCAGAAAGCATTAACAAAGTTTGCTCTCACATTGCGGTAATCGATATAGTAAGCATGTTCCCAAACATCGATTGTCATCAACGCTTTATGACCTGATGTCATCGGAGTTCCAGCATTAGACGTATTAAAAATTTCGAGCTCTCCAGATTTATTAAGAACAAGCCATGTCCATGCTGAACCAAAGTTCGTCACAGCTGCTTTAGTGAAGTCTTCTTTAAACTTATCAAAAGATCCCCATTTTTTATTGATCATTTCAGCGACTTTTCCTGTTGGTTGACCTCCACCGTTTGGAGAAAGGCAGTTCCAGAAGAAAGTGTGGTTCCAGATCTGAGCAGCGTTATTAAAAATTCCAGCTTCAGAAGTCATTACGATTTCTTCAAGTGACATGTTCTCGAATTTTGTCCCTTTGATAAGGTTATTTAAATTCGTCACATAAGTGTTGTGATGTTTACCATGGTGAAACTCTAGTGTTTCAACTGACATGTGAGGTAAAAGGGCGTCTTTCGCATACGGTAGTTCAGGAAGTTTGTGTTCCATAAATATTCTCCATTTAGAGGTAAAGTTTTTTTGATGATTAAGATTAAGTTGCCCGATTACCGTCGTCAAGTGCGCGGAGTGCGTTAGACTATTCACTTCTTATTCTTTTGACTTTGATTCGATAACAGTTAGAATTTTTCCATGTCTTTTAGATTGTTGATCCTAATTGTCTTGAGTGCTTGTTCCCATCAATTGACGACCCCAGATAATTTGAACTGGGTTTATTCTCCCTATGACCTATGTCAGTCAGAGCTTGAACTTTGCGCGACGGGAGAATCACGCTATTTTGAGCAATCCGATGCTCAAGCGAAGGTTAACCTGGCCAGTATTTTCGAAACTCAGATAAAAAAGAACACTGATCTTTTAACCATGTATCAATCGACTTGGTTAGGTAGTCCTGAAGAAAAATATTTTGAAGTCGTTTCCGAGTCCGTTAACCAGGTTATTCAAGGAGTGGAAATTACTAAGCGTGCTAAAGACAAGGGGCTCTTTTATTCACTTGCTCGCCTTGATAAAGCTAAAGCCCGGGATATTTTGCAAAGAAAAATTGATAAGTATGATGTCGAAATAGCCGATCTATTGAGAAGCCAAAAAAGAAGCGAAATGAAAAAACTCTTAAGACTCACACTTGAGAGAGAGAAACTCTTTGATACAATTGCGATCGTGAGCTCTGAGCCCATCACTCCTTCTATCAGTTTGAAGTCAGTATTTGCTATCCTCTCAAAATACAAAAACCCCATCATGATTGACCTCGTTATTTCATCATCACCAGAGTGGTTCAAAACAAGTTTAAAATCTTTTCTTAATGAATCAGGATTTCAGTTCAAAGAGGGTGCAGAGAAGAATCTCGCTGTGAAACTTAAGATGAACGAAGAGTACATCAACGTTCCTGGATTCAAAAAAGTATCAATCAATCTTTCTCTCGTGACAGGAGAAAAGAAATCGATCCACTATAACGCGATTGAAACTGGAAGAAGCATTGATGATGCACTCTTAAAGCAAAAAACGAAGATACTTGATTATTTAGAAGAAAATATATCCTCTTTAAATTTAGACTAAAGGAGTTCTGTCATGGAAAAAATGATCCTCGTCTTCCTCGTCCTCATCTCGGTGACGGCGTGCTCGTCCAAAAGAAAAGTAAAGGACATCGATAATTCAAGCACTATTGCTAGAGATTACGAGGTTCGAGATGCTTCCTCAGTTCTTCGTCCAGGTTGGATTGAAGATGCTGAAATCTGGGTAGAGCAAGAGAAGATGGATACTCAGAAGTACCGTTATTTTGCCTTCGAAACAGAGCCGAAAGTAAGCCGAGAGATTGCTTGTAATTTAGCGAAGGCGAATACCCGAGCTGATATCGCGAGTGAAATCACAACCTTCATTCAAAAATCAATCGCTCAGTCTGAAGAAGGAAAGTCCAATGTCGATCAGAACAATCCAAAACTCGAACCGATGAGAGAGTTTGTACAAAATAATCTTGCTGAGCGTGTCCAGTCACTCGTTCACGGGGCTGCACCGATTAAGACTTACTGGGAAAAACGTCAGTATTTGAAGAAGCTAGGAGCGAAGAAAGACTTTGTAGCCTACACATGCGCCTCACTCGTCAGAATCGATTCTGAGCGTTTGAAAGCTGCTATCGAGAAGGCGAGCGAAGAGGTTGTCAAGAAAGTTGAAGATACAGAACTTAAGAACAATGTTAAAAAAACGCTTGAAAATCTTGATGAGAGTTTCCAGAAAGCTCGTCAAGGTGAAGCCTAAGGAGAACCAATGAAATTTCTATTCTTATCACTTTTAACTTTAAGTTTAGTCTCTTGTGGTAGCTTTAAAGCAAAACGTGTTGATGCTAATGAGTCTGATGAGAAAGGACTTGGGATCACAGACAACTGGATGAATGCCGACACAACTCAGAGTGTTGCCGATCTTATTAAACAAATGAAAGCTCATCCTGGATTCATGAAAATGAAAGCGAAGTATGGGACTCCAAAAGTCTTTATCGCTGACGTACAAAATGAGACCTCTGAGGCCTATTTCCCGATCAATGACTTTAATGATGAGTTCTTGAATGAACTATCGATGTCAGGAGACTTTGAGCTCGTTGATAACAAGGCTAGAGAGTCTATCCTCAAAGAAGTCACATATCAAAATGACGGTATGGTTGATCCTGCTACCGCTAAAAAAATTGGGAAGCAAACCGGCGCTGACATTATGATTTTTGGTTCTGTGTATATGAAACCAGAGAAAAGATCAGGGAAAACCATTAAGGAGTATTCCGTTAATTTAAGAATGACTGATATTGAAAAGGCTACAGAAGTTCTTAGAACGAGAACGAAGGTCTTTAAATACTCAGAGAAGTCATCTGTCGGATGGTAATGAAATTCAATTATCTCATTCTTGTCCTCTTCGTCGCTTGTGCGACGTGGAGGGCGAGTGATGGTGAAAAATATGCTGGGCTGCTGGAGAAGGGTGACTTCGAAGCAGCAAGTGCCTTTGTTGAATCTTCAAAGCTTAAGTCAGAGACCCAAAACCAACTCCTCTATCTTTTTGAGCAGGGGACTATCGCTGATCGACTAGATCAGACCGATCTCGCGATCGAAAAGTTTTCCGAGGCACTTGGCCTGATCGATGAACTCTACACCAAAAAGCTTTCAAAAAAACTTGAAAGCCTCATCATCAATGACTCCAAGGATGTCTATTATGGGTCTCACTTCGAAAGAAGTTTTGCTCATTACTATCTGATTAAATCTTATCTTAAACAGTTCGAGAAAACGGGTGAAAAATCTTCACTGGATAAAGCTCGCGCCGTTGTGCTTGCTTGGGATAGTTATTTTAATGAGGTGAATAGAGATTCAAATTTCTCAACGAGCTATAAAACGGATCTGATGCTTAAAATTATCGGAGCTCAAGTTCATGAACTCATGCAAGTAAGATCAGAAGATCAGATCGCACTTCAGCTGTATAAAGATGCCCTCCTGATGCTGGGTGAAGATAAAATCTATGCTGACCTTTTAGAGACAAACGATCTTAAAAATTTCGTTTCTGATCAGATCCTTTTGCTCACTCAAAAGTTGCGCCCCACGGAGATGGTGCAGACAGAGAAGAAACTCAGCCGAAAACTTCAAGATGTTAAACCTGGAAGAAACTCTATTCTTATCTATGAAAAGGGTTTTGTTCCGAGAAAGCTTGCGAAAAAGTTTTCGATTGGTCTCAAAGGGGCTGCCTCTCTTGTTAAAGATGAAAAAGCGCAAAAAGCTATCATGACAGTTGGAGCAGAGGTCCTGGCCCAGTTTGCTCTGGCCAACCTAGGCTTTGGGTTTAATCAGCCAGTTGCTCCCGGAACCTATATCGTGACAAGAGATGCTCTAAGAGTGGTGGCACAAGAGCTCGCGATTGAATTTGAGTTGCCAGTGATTGAAGCACCTAAACTAGAAAATAAACTCATTATTGATATTGAGAACTCAAAAACAAAAAAATCCTCCCAGTCGGAGTTCATTCTTGTTGCCTCTGCGGGTAAGCTTAATCAGGTCGTACTCGATGAAGAAGCCGGTGCCCGTTACCTTCGAACAGGTGTTCGAGTCCTGACCCATCACTTAGTCGCGATCGCAGCCTCTTACCAAATTTATCAGACAATCATGAAGCAAACGAATAATAATACTTTTCTTGCTAAGGCAGCGGCCCTCACGACCTATTTAGCTGCTTCAAAAGGTCTCTCGTTTATAGAACAGGCAGATTTACGACAGTGGATGAGCTTAGCCTCAGGTTTTTACATCACTAGGGTTGATTTAGAGCAGGGAGAATTCGTAGTGAAACTGTCGGATAAACCGTTGAAGACTCTCGCGAAAGTTGATCAACGCCTAAAAGTTTTTTTCATAAATTAATTATAAAATTTAGCTAAATTCCGAACAGGATTAAGATGAATATCTTAATCCTGTTGTTATCTTTAAATATATCTTTTGCTCTTACTGAGAAGCTGATTGATTCAGGTCATAGACTTAACGATGATAGTGCATGGACGAAGTTCTCATCATCAGATGAGGTTAATCTTAATAAAATGTTTGATCTTCTCAAGCGCTCTCCACAGGGTAGTGAGCTCTTTAAAAAAGCTCAGGTGAAGGCACATCGCTCAGGCAAAACGATCATGGATGTGGTTAAAATTGGAGATTCTTCATTAACTGATACGACTCTTATGAGAAAGTTTTCTCCAGCGGCACCTCAGAATGTGATTTTAGAATCTCAGTCTGTTGTCTACATCAACCGCCACCTCTCCATGAGAGATGCTCTGTTGGACCTCGCTCATGAGTTAACACATTTTATTTATCGACAGACCTTTAATCCATATAACGAAGATTTTAATGCCAAAGATTTTATGGCCCATACAATTGAAGGACAGGGCGGAGAGGTGCATGCCTTTTTAAAAGAGTGCATCGTTCAACAAGAACTTTTTGGAAAAACAAGCAGTAAGAGATCGCTCTGTGATGAGGTTTCTGGTTTGAGCAGCGATCAAGCCTATAAAAAAGCAGTTAGTCTTTTTTATCAAATTGGTCCTTACTACGAAAAATTTAATCAGCAACTTCAGCTTCGTCAGATTTCTCTAGATGATGGAAAGCTCACTCGTGATAAAATAAATTTTATTTCCTCGGCTTACGGCGTTCCTTACCCGATGGCAGCTCTCATGGAGTTTGATATTGTTCATAAAAAGGTATGTGAGAATGATCGGAGACGATTTGCCTATATGCAGCAAAAAAGTGGAAGATCTCCGGCAAGTACAATTGATGAATCAGTCTCGTTCAAAAAAAGTTTTGAAAAACGTTGTTTACAGAAATCAGAATAATTCTCTCAAATTTCACTAAGTTTCACTCTCAGTTGATTGACTAAAAAAGCCTACGAAGGTAAAACTTAATCATTCACAAATTAATGTCAATTGGAGTCAACCATGCAAGATGGTGTTGTCCTAACCACACTAGATGATTTTTTAAATTGGGGAAGAAAAAATTCTCTCTGGCCTATGACCTTTGGTCTTGCCTGCTGTGCAATCGAAATGATGGCGACAGGAGCGGCTAAATACGATTTGGAGCGATTCGGTTGTGGTGCTTTTATGGCGACTCCAAGACGAGCTGATTTAATGATCGTCGCTGGTACAGTGACACTTAAAATGGCGACAAGAGTTCAAACTCTCTACGAACAAATGGCTGAGCCAAAATATGTGATCTCAATGGGATCATGTGCGAACAAAGGTGGGCCATATTGGCAACACGGTTACCACGTGCTTAAAGGTGTCGATGAAGTTGTGCCAGTAGATGTTTATGTTCCGGGTTGTCCTCCTAGACCAGAAGCTTTGATTGAAGGAGTGATGACACTTCAGAAGAAAATCGCTAACGAAAGATTACTTCGTAACAGATGGGTGAAAAATGCTTAATGAACTCGTTCAGCTTTTAGTAAAAAACGTTCCAGCTTCAAAAGCTCAATTGATTGAAGCAACTGATGCGAAATGTGATTCATCGATCTTGATTGAGCCATCATCATTATATGAAACAGTAAAGTTTCTTAAAAACAATCAAGAGATGCCCTTTAATGCTCTTCAAGTTATTAGCGGTGTTGATTACACAAGCTACCTAGAAGTTTGCTACATGTTTGCCTATTTTCATCCAGAGACCTCCCGTGACTTAATCTTAAAAACAAGATTGACTGATAGAGTGTCAGGAGAAGTTGATACGATATCGGATCTCTTCCCAGCTGCAGAGTTTCAGGAAAGAGAATGCTATGACATGCTAGGAGTTCGTTTCAAAAATCATCCAGATCCGAGAAGAATCCTTTGTCCAGATGATTGGGAAGGATTTCCATTAAGAAAAGATTATGTCGCTCAGAAAACATATAGAGGGATGGAAGTTTATCCTGACTCGAAGATGAATTTCGAGGACAGGGAATTTATTGTTCGCCAAGAAATGATTAAGAAAGCTCAAGAAGCAGCTTCTCAAGGTTAAGAGGAAGATCATATGCAAAGTAAATGGGATATTGGAAAACCTGAGGCTCGTACGATCAACAGTCGTACTGAAAAATTAAAATCAGAACTCTTAACCCTCAATATGGGACCGCAGCATCCTGCGACCCACGGAGTTTTGAGAATCGAGATTTGGACAGATTCAGAAATCGTCGCACATGCGATTCCACACCTCGGTTATCTACACCGATGCATGGAAAAACACTGCGAGAATTTAGATTACCGTGGGATTATCCCATTTGTTGATCGTCTTGATTACCTTGCGTCTATGAATATGGAATGGGGATACGTCCTCGCTGTTGAAAAGATGCTCGGGACAGAAGTTCCAAGAAGAGCAGAGCTTTTAAGAATTATGACGGCCGAGCTTCAAAGGATTGGTTCTCACTTAATGGCCTTCGGGACCTATGCCCTCGATCTCGGAGCATTCTCCCCATTCCTTTATGCTTTTGATTACCGAGAAAAAATTCTTCGTCTTTTTGAGGAAGTTTCAGGAGCAAGACTTCTCTATAACTACATTTGGATTGGAGGAGTTTGGAACGACTGGACTGAAGATCAGCTCGAAAGAGTCTCTCAGTTCTGTGATGCGATGGAAGAAGAGGCTAAAAAATACCACGAACTCGTATCAATGAATAAAATCTTTATTCAGAGAACAGCGAACGTTGGAGTCTTCAGCGTTCAAGATTGTCTAGACTACGGAGCTACTGGACCAGTACTCAGAGGCTCTGGGTTCAAGTGGGACTTAAGAAAAAATCAACCATACTCTCTTTATTCTGAGTTCGATTTTGATGTTCCTGTTGGAATTGGTGAAGTTGGACAGGTTGGAGATTGTTGGAATCGCTACATCGTTAGAATGAAAGAAGTGATCGAATCCATTAAGATTATCCGTCAAGTCTTGAAGAAGCTTGAGCCAGGATCTGTCATGGGGAAAGTTCCTAAAGTACTTAAGCTGCCGAAGGGCGAAGTCTATGTGAAAACAGAGTGCCCTCGTGGTGAACTTGGTTTCCATTTAGTTTCAGAGGGAGACACGAAAACTCCTTACCGTTTAAAAGTGAAATCTCCGTGCTTCACTCATATTTCAATGTTACCAAAAGTTGCCGAAGGGCAAATGATTGCAGATTTTGTCGCGACAGTTGGTTCGATTGATATCGTATTAGGTGAGGTTGACCGATGAGCTATACACAACAGGAGACATCTTCAGTGAAAGAATATTTTCAAGGCCTCTTTGATGGAGTCACATCAACATTGAAAGGTATGTGGATTACTTTTCGTTATGTTTGGGGTGAAAAATCGGTTTCTATCGAATATCCCGAAGTTCGAGAAGTGCTTCCAGAAAGAGCTCGTATGAGACTCTTCAATGACTCTCAGAATTGTATTAGCTGTACTCAGTGTGCCATGGCTTGTCCTGTGGACTGTATCTACATCGCTTCAGAGAAATTGCCAGAAGGTGCTGAGATTAAAAAAACTAGTAATGGCCAGTCAATCAAACTCAAGCTCACTCAGTTTACGATCGACACAGCTCTTTGTTGTTACTGCGGTCTTTGTACAACAGTGTGTCCAACTGAGTGCTTAACCCATTCTCATGACTACGAATTCTCACAATATACGATTGATGGGATGAAGTATGATTACCTTGCTCCAGATGTTATTGCGTGGAGAGACCGGATCGTTAAAGCTTAACGAATAGAAATTGATTCTAAGATAATTTCATTACCAGAAATCTTTCCTTTTAAATCAACATTATAGTTTCTGCCCTCCTCGAGGGCAGAAATATATTCAAAAGCCTGATAAGAGCTAAATTTACTAATCGAGTAGTTTCTATTTTTCACAAGAAGACGATAGGGTTGAGTTTTATAAAATGTTCCAGAGAGAAGGGACTTGTCCTCTTCGGCGATAAAAATACTAGATTCAGACTCAAGTTTCGTCTGAGATATTTTAACCTCTTTACCACAAGAGACGAGAGCTAGGAGTAGAAGAAGTTTAGTCTTCATCGGTGAGGGTGCCGTCGATTTTTAATTTTTTATTCTCTTCAATCACTATAAATTGAGAACTCATTCCCGTGACTTTAACAAAAGCCATGGGTCTTCGAAGACCTTTTTTCCAACTCACAAGTTTAGGATCGATTCTGTCACTTTTAGTAGTTTTCATCGAAGCTATTTTTTTTGAATAACTTTCCTTACCACCTTGTTCTTTCAAGAAATGCTCTGAGAAAACGCCCTCAAGATCTTGGCTCTTGCCACTCATGACTTCACCGTATTTCGACATAAGAGACTTAATCTCCGGATCAGAAAATGAAAATGCCATCGAGTTTAAAAGAAAAAAAGTGATTAATAAAATTCGCATCCGTATTTCTTTGTTAAGTCTCTAATTTTAGGGACGTATTTTTTGAGATCACCCGGACAATCAGTGGAGTGGTAAAAACTGTGCCACTTTATATTTTTGATGAGCGGATATTTCTTTTGAATCTGGCACGCAAGTCTCGCAACTCCATCAAGAGTTTCAAGTGTTGGAGCACGATTTTCAAGTTTTCCATAACCATTTGGATTCCTAACGGACATTGGTGCGTAGTTACCGATAACTACCAGACCTATGGTCGTGACATTCGCTTTGATTTTATCCCCTTGCATAAGGGTTTCGTCTTTAACCAGCTTATCTTCTTCTGTTCCGCAAATAATTTTGCCCTCATTCCAGAGTTTCTTTTGGAGCTCATTCATTTTAACGAAAACACCTGTGCCAGCGTGGGCTCCCACATACTCAATTGGCCTTCCTTCTGTCGCTCGCAATCTTGGTTTTGAGCTATTAGGGTAAGCAGAGTTCACCATGAACGTATATCCGGCCATATACCACTGTTGATTCAGATGCATATCATTGATTTGTTCTGGAGATGTCGTAGGGGAAGTTTCAGAATGGTGAATGACAATTGTATCAATCATATCCGTGGGTCTTTTACAAAAACCAACCGAGGGATTTCTTTCAAGTTTGACTACATCCACGGGAATAAGTTCCATTGGCCAGTCGAGTTTTTTTGAAAAGAGAGTGTAGAAAAAACAATCATGACAATCAAAGATGGCCCAAGAGTGTTGTGAGATCAAAATAAGTAGGAATAAAATTTTCACAATCTCTTATCGACTTTATCAGTTTTTTCTTGAGTCAATATTTATTCATCTTGTGAAACAGTAATGAACATGAGTAAAATGGATTTATTGAGAAAAATCTATGAATTTTAACGACTTCTATCACCTTTATTTAGCCGAGCATTCACATCAGGTATGTCGTCGTCTTCATTTTCTTGGAATGTGCTTGATGATTTCATGTATGATTCTGTTTTTTTTCACGGGTAAATTTTCTCTTCTTTTGATTGGTCCAGGATGTGCCATCGTTTGTTCAACTCTTGGCCACGGAGTCTTTCAAAAAAGAGTCCCAAAAACTTTTCGTCATCCACTTTTCACACTCGCTGCAGACTTCAAGTTATTCTGGGAAATCCTCTCAGGACAAGTGACAGCTTTTTAGCTGCTCGCACTTGAGTAATTTTTAAGTCCTCGACGCCAAAAAAAGATCATTGAAAGAAACACACAGATAGAAATAGATGTTGAGTAAAAGAAGAGAGCAGAATCTGCCTCAAATAAAAACCTCGTAGGATAAGAGGCGACGAGTGAAAACGGAAGAAGTGTGGTAAAAATAAATCTTAGAGTTCCCTTATAGATTCTATCTGGCCTCTCAACAGCAACACCCAAAGCATAAAAAAGATCAATAAATCCACGTGCACTATGGGTCCAGAAGACTGGAATAATCATCAACATTTGCAGAGTGTAGTAAAGAATGACTCCATTGAAAATGAGGATGAAGAAGCCGAGATACTGGGTGAGGGAGAGTGTTTGAGGATAATTTAAAAGTGAATAGAGAAAAAAACCTGATGCAATCAAGAGGTTCACAAATGAATTGGCAGAAAACTCTCTGAGAGAGAGAAAAAACAAAGGAGAAATTGGTTTTGTGAGATAAAGATCCAGATCACCCTTGTTGATGTAGGAGGGGAGCCACCAAAGATTCGTCGAAAACACAGTCATATTAATGGCATCGATGAGTAAAAATGTTGCAACAAAAATCATCGTTTGAGCTTCCGTCCAGCCTGCTACTTGACTGGAGTGAAGGAAGATAATTTTAAAGAACAAAATACTGATGATGTAGTAGATCGTATCCATAAAAATTTTAAAAAGAAAATCAAACCGAAACTCAAGTGCTTTGGAAAATGAAAAACTTAAAAAATGAATATAAAGCTTTAAGTATCTTTTCACGATCCGACTCCCTGAAAGCGGTACTGACCTTTTTTCCATACAAGAAGAGAGATGAGGAAAAATGAAGCAGACCAAATAAAAAGTATTCCCCAGACCTTAAGCATGACGTCAGTGGAGTCGAGTCCCATAATAAGTCGCACGGGAGCACTAAGGATATAGGGAAAGGGAGTGAAAAGGCAGATGTTCATGATAAAGCTTGGATAAAGTTCGAGAGGAATAAGACTACCTCCTAAAAAAGTCGCGAGAAATCTTAGCATCACCATCAGCGACCAAATGTTATCTGCCCAAAGAGAAATCAGCTCAATCGTAATAGACATAAAAAAATAAGTGATCGCGCCAAAGAAGAGAGTTAGTAGTCCAAAAAAAAGAGCATCAAATTGAAGTTGAGTTCGGCTCACAATGAGAACGATCAAAAGTTGGAGGATAAAGAAACAGCTGTGAGTGAGGTAAGTCGTGAACTTGTATTTAAAAAAATTCAACGGAAGAATCAGGTAACGACTAAAGGTTCCGTCGTAAATCTCTCGAGAAAGAAAGCCAATATTTTCACCAGTTAAAACTTTATTCGCGATGGGCATAATCAAGTAGTAAGACGTCATGAGTTCTAGACTAAAGCCATTAATCTCTTGGACACCTTTGCTCTCAAAAATCGCCGTCCAAAATGACTTCGCGATCAAAAATTGTATCAACACCTGTCCCACGAAACTGATCCAAAAGTCTGAGCGATAGGCAAGGATCTTTCTTATTTCTAGAGAAATGAGAGATCCAATCCACGTGGTCATCACTATTTAGTTCCTCGGAGCATAAGTTCCTCAATGATGTCTTCGATGCTTGGATTTTGAATTGTTACATCTGTGATTTGTCCAGACTTGATCAATCCCTCTAGGTAACTTGGTAAAGTTTCTTTAGAGATTGTTTCTTTAATTAGTTTACCATCATGAACGGCCGTAATGTTTTTTTTGTCACTAAAAGTCGACTCGATTTTATCCAGATCTCCATCATAGATTTTTTTACCACTAGAAAGGATAATGATCCGTGGACAAAGCTCCTTAATATCCTCCATGTAGTGAGAGGTGAGGATTGTGATCGGTTTAAATTCTTGTTGATAATTTTTGATGAACTCACGGACTGCTTTCTGCGCCGAGATGTCGAGACCGATCGTTGGTTCATCTAGAAAAATAACTTTTGGTTGGTGAAGAAGAGCCGCAATCAGCTCAACCTTCATTCTTTCACCTAGAGATAGTCTTCTGACTTGAGTTTTGAGGTGATCTTTCATCCGCAAGGCTTCTGTGAGGAAGTCGAGATTCTTCTGATAGATGTCTTGAGGGATCTGATAAATTTCTTTCAATAAAAGAAAACTATCAAGAGCTGGAAGATCCCACCACACCTGTGATTTTTGCCCCATAATGACCGACATCTGTTTTCGGTAGAGATCTGATCTCTCCCAAGGATTGAATCCAATGACTGACACTGATCCATTACTTGGATGAATGATCCCTGATAAGATTTTAACTAATGTTGTTTTACCTGCTCCATTGGCACCGATGAGGCCAACGATCTCTCCCTGCTGGAGCTCAAAAGAGACGTCTTCAAGGGCCATCTTCTCCTTGTACTTGCGAAAAAAAAGATTCTTGATGGAACCTTTTAAGCCAGGTTCTTTGAGAGGAGATTTAAATTTTTTAGAGACATTTTGAAGTCTAATCATTGTTTTTCTAAAATTAATCCTTTCAGATAATTTCCTTCAGGGAAGCCTTTAATTGTTGGGCAGTCTTGAGTTAAACCGATTTTTTCAATTACTCGGTAATGAAGTTGAGTCGCTTTAAGTTCATCCAAGATGATTCTTTCAAATTTCTGAGGAGTTACTTGATGAGTGTTAAGGAACACGACCATTTTCCCTTTAGGAGCTAGGAGGAGATCCATCTTTTTCATGAGGTTTCCGTATGCTTTTAGCGCCGATGTTCTTTTCTCACCGTCTGATGATGATGAGGGAGGATCACAAAAAATAAGATCAAAGACCGCTTGATCTTTGATGAGTTTTTCAAGTGCTTCATCCACTGATGATGTTATCGCTGTATGCTTCGTATGATCGAGATCAGGATTGAGGCTTAAGTTAGTTTGAAGCCACTCGATGTATTTTGGTGATAAATCTACAGAGGTAACTTGTGAAGCCTTGTGCTTGAGAGACCAGAGAGAGAATGCACCTGTGTAACAAAAAAGATTAAGAACTCTGCTATTTGGTTCGAGATATTTTTCCAGTTCGAATCTTACGCCACTCATGTCAGTGTACAATCCATGGTCATAGGAGCTTCCGAGACGGATGAGGTACTGCACACCAAATTCCTGCAAATGGAATTCTTCTTTTTTATTTTGATCGAGAGTCTGCCGTGGTAATTTCTGCAGTTCTTTCGTTTCTCCTCTTAATTGAATCCAAATGTTTTCCTCAGAGAACTCAGGATAAACCTCTAGGAGAGTTGTTTGAATAATGGTTTTATATTTCATCCAAAACTGAGTGAAAAATTGAATCAATACTCTATCTTTGAGTTTTAAGATAAAAAGTCCCGGAAGTTGATCAGCCTCTCCAAAAACGAGATAATAATTATCTCGCATTTGAAGGTGTTTATTTTGATCTCTCTTTTCAAAAGCGAGATCAAGCCTCGCCTGGATACTTGCCGTGAAATGTTCTGCCTCACGATCGAAAGGTTTTTTTAGACTCCAGACTCTTGCCTTTACATTTCGGTGAAAGGGGTCATGGATGAGAAGTGCGAAAGGTCTCTTCCTATCATCTGTAGCGATTATAAATTCTGAGTGTTTCGGAAAACGATTAGAAAAAGTATCGGGTGTGACCCACGGATGACCACCTTGGATCTGTTTAAGTGATGCAGGATGGACCAGACATTCAGGGATTTTTGTCGTCATTTTATTGTAATTTTTGCTCGACCAAGTCGATCATTTTTAAAATGATATTAGTCATTAAAAATGGATCTTCAGTCATTGTTTCAAGGTTAAGTGAGTTTAGGGTCTGAAGAATTTCATGTGCAGGATTCTGATCGAAGGGATCAAACTCGGAGCCCAGAAATCTAAGCTTCTTCAGGAGAAGCTCAAGTTCGCTTGTCTGAGAGATCGTTTCTAATTTTGCCGAGAAAGACTCGATGTAGTTCTCAAGTCGAGCCGGAGTTTGCTGAGAACTTCGTTCCAAATTTGAATTCATATCTCTCAAATTAAGCTGAGGTCTTGCGCGCTGTCAATTCAAGCTGGCATGATTCTGCAAAAAAATTGAGGTCATCATGTTATTTTTACTCTATTTAGTGGTTTTAATCATCCTTATCCTCTGGGTAGAGGATTTTTCCATAAGAATGAAAAGAAGCAGGCCATCACCGGCAACAGTCCTAGAGATTTGGATACAAAATCATCAATTAAATCCGCGTCAAGAAACAAAAAAAAATGCTCTTCCTGATTATAAGTTTTTCACACCTCTGATCAAACAGCTTTTGTATTTTCGTCGGACCTACGGCGCTGAGTTTCAGGATGCCTTCAACGACTTAAGAGCAAGCTTAATTCTTGATCAAGCCTATGAAAAAAAGCTTAAGTCTATCGTTCTTGGGGCTTACTTTCAGGCTGCCTTCATCTTTTTCGTAACATGGACTTTCATTACGGCATGTATTTTCTTATTAAATTTTAAATTAAATACTCTCGTTGCTCTCGCTCTTTTGTTTTGGCAAATCTTGGGTCTTATTCTGTTTGTTTTAGGTTTAAGGATGTTTCGATGGAAAACATTCCATCAGATTGAAATATTTTGGTTTAGTCTTTGTACCCTCAGATCTCTAGCACACATACCAATGAGCTTGAATGATATCTTTTCGAATGCAAAACTTAGGGATTTAGAAAAAATTAACCAGAAAGAATTATTGCTTCTACGAGACAAAATCTTTGAAGGCTGTCGGATGGCGCTCAAAAAAGGAGCATCTTTTCAAAAAGAACTCCCATTTTTAGTTCAAGAACTTAAGCAAGTTGAACAGAGACTTTTCGAGCAGTTTGAAAAAAAATCACAATTATTTAAGCTCCTATTGCTCGCCTTCTTTTTTTTACCTAGTTACCTCGGGTTTATCTTTTGTCTACTTAAGGAAGTCTTAAAAACAATTTAGTTAACTTTCCAAAGGACGCTAAATTTGATTTAATCCTGATTCCATCAGCAAAGGATTTTCAATGGCACATAAGATTATTTTCTCAATGCATAAAGTGGGTAAAGTCTATCCACCTAAAAAGCAGGTTCTTAGAGATATTTCTCTTTCATTCTTTTACGGCGCGAAAATCGGGGTTCTTGGTTTGAATGGATCAGGAAAATCGTCACTTTTAAAAATTATCGCAGGTGTTGATAAGGATTGTATTGGAGATGTGAATGCATCCAAAGGTGTGAGCTTTGGTTACTTAGAACAAGATCCTAAATTAGACCCTGAAAAAACGGTGAGAGAAGTTGTTGAAGAAGGGCTTCAGTCAATCGTGGATATCGTCAAAGAATACGAGGCAGTTAACGCAAAGTTTGCTGAAGAAATGAGTGATGCTGAAATGGATAAGCTTGTCTCTCGTCAGGCTGAGCTTCAAGATAAAATGGATGCGACAAACGCATGGGATCTCGATTCAAGACTAGAGCTTGCGATGGAAGCTTTAAGGTGTCCTCCCTCAGATCAAAAATGTGGAGTCCTCTCAGGTGGAGAAAAGAGAAGGGTCGCTCTCTGTCGATTGCTTTTATCCGAGCCAGATGTACTTCTCCTGGATGAGCCGACCAACCACCTTGATGCTGAGACAGTTTTTTGGTTAGAAAGGCATCTTCAAGCTTATAAAGGTACTGTTATTGCGATTACCCACGATAGATATTTCTTGGATAATGTTGCTGGCTGGATCCTAGAGCTTGATCGCGGTCATGGTATCCCATGGGAAGGAAACTATTCTTCATGGCTCGAGCAAAAAACTAATCGACTTGCGACAGAGGAGAAACAAGAATCTCAACGTCAGAAAAAAATGCAAGAAGAGCTTGAATGGATCCGTTCTTCCCCGAAAGCAAGACAAGCAAAATCAAAAGCACGTATCACGAACTATGAAAAAATGCTGACGGACTCAAAAGAAAAAAGAAATGAAACTAATGATCTTTTTATTCCTCCTGGGCCAAGACTTGGTGACGTTGTCATCGAAGCCAATAATATTTCTAAAGCTTTTGGGGATAAGCTTCTCTATGAGAATTTAAGTTTTAAATTACCTCCCGGTGGGATCGTAGGTGTGATTGGGCCAAACGGTGCTGGTAAAACAACACTTTTCAAAATGATTACAAAGTCACTCGAACCTGATTCGGGTACATTCAAAACAGGAGAAACGGTTAAGCTTGCTTATATTGATCAGTCTCGAGAAATGAATCAAGATAGCACTATCCTTCAGGAAATTAGTGGGGGGTTAGATCTGATTAAACTCGGCAACAGAGAAGTGAATGCCCGTGCTTATATCTCTCGGTTTAATTTTTCTGGTGAAGATCAAAATAAGCGTATTAAAGAGCTCTCAGGTGGAGAGAAAAATAGAGTTCACTTGGCAAAAATGCTCAAAGAAGAAGGAAACGTTCTCTTACTGGATGAGCCGACCAACGATCTTGATGTGAACACTCTTCAAGCTCTTGAACGTGCTTTAATGGATTTTGCTGGATGTGCAGTCGTGATTTCCCATGATCGTTACTTCTTGGATAGAATTTGTACTCACATGCTTGCCTTCGAAGGAGATTCAAAGGTCGTGTGGTTTGAAGGGAACTTCCAAGACTATCACGAAGATCTTCGTCGTAGACTTGGAGATAAGGCAGATATTCCTCAGCGAATTACTTATAAAAAATTAAAACGCGACTAAATACTCATGTTGGTCCCTTTCTACCTGTTGGTAGAGAGGGACCCCCTCATGGGAGCCCAAGATCTTGATCATTTCTTTCACCTTTTTGTTCTCTAAGTAAACGACATACTCTATCCCGCGGCAAATTAGATCAACAATTTTATTGAAACTCAATTCGGTATTCGCATACAAAGAATAAAGAAGCGCAGCACGCAAGATCGCATCAACGGCCGAGTTCGCATGAATGGTTGAGATCAGTCCTTTGTGACCTGTATTCATCGCCATTAAAAAAGGAACGACTTCATCAGAGCGCATTTCACCTAGAATGATTCGATCAGGAGTCATACGTAGTGAGTAGGATAAATAGTTTTTAAGAGAGTTTTCAGGTGCTGATCCAGAGAGCATTTTAGTTGTTAAGTGATGGGGAGGATTAATCTCTTCAGTATCTTCAAGAATGATAATATGGTCAGTTTGATTCGTTTCTCTGAGAAGGCTAGAAAGAAAACTTGTTTTGCCGGAGCCAGTTGCACCAGCAATTAAAAAAGATTTTTTTTGTTCTATCAAATCGTAGATTTCCTCAGGAGGAGAGAACGCGCGAAGGTCGAAGGGGAGGGATGCAATCTTTCGCACGAAGAGTTTTGAAACTTCATCCGGCGAAGTCGAGAAGTGAATAAGACTCAATCGATACTTTTGTCCTAAAAGTTCGATCACAAAAGAGCAAAATGGGTATTTATGATTCCAAGCCATCTTATTTTTTATGGTCAGTACATCAAGCCAAGTTTGCCACTCATCTTTTGATAATCCAGATCTTGTCTCTGTTTTGGTGCCTGTGGAATATGTTTTCTGGATCAGATCGTGAGAATGAAAGGCGTACTCGTTAGCCGAGTCTAAAATTTTCTCAAGCTCATGAGTTGTGAAAACGCGTTTATAGTAACTTTCGAATTCTTCTGCATTTTCACAGTCAGCACTTACGCAGTCAGGTATCAAGCCTTTGTTGAGCTGATCGAATAGGAATTGCTTTTTTTGATTGAGCGTGAGTTTCTGATCACTGAGATCATGTTTTAAAAAATCAATCATGATGAATTTCCTCTAGTGTAACATGTCCAATGATATTTTTTTTACTTAGAGTTTTAGTATTTGATGAAAATAATCGTCTCAAAATAGGAATTTTATGAATAAACGGCAATGATTGATGTTCACTGGAGTCCACTTCGTAGCGGAGATGAAACATCGGCGATGTCTCATTGGGAGTTAAATAGAGACTCGATGACTCCTTCGTTCCTGAGATTGAGAGAGTCTCAGGCTTCGAGAACTCCAATTGGTATTTTAAAAAAAGCTTACCATCGACTTCCTTTAATTCTGTTTCAAGTTTTAGCCCTGCAAATCTCCAGTCGAGTTGAGAGCCCTGTCCAAATTGAGTCGAGTAGGTATTTTGGAACGCGATCTGAGAGCCGAGCTCAATTTGTTGTTTTTGATCCAGATTGACGATTAACTCTGGCTCCGCCAAAGAAGATAGCTCTGCATCTTTAAAGGATGATTGCAGTGTGTTTTGATCTAACCCCTTACTTAATCCTGTTTGAAATAATTCTTTCACGGGAAGCTTGAGCTCATCAAATCCCCATTTGCGCTGATCATTCTGTGAAGTCTCAATCTGAAAGATGCTCAGCTTGAGTCGGTAGTTTTTTGTCCTCTGTGCGGATTCTTCTTTGAGAAGTCTTATTTGGAAATTATCAGCTAAGGTTTTGAGTGCTTCAGTCTCATTGTATCCTTTGAGGTAGCAAAAAATATCGATCAGATTTGATTCACAATAAAACCTCTCAAATCCGTATCGTTCGAGTTTGAGGTAAATGAGAGAAAAAAGATGTGTTTTCAGTTTGGGAGAGAGCCTTACGTTAAAATAAATCTGCTCAAGGTATTGTTTCTTTATTTTCTTCAGATAAAAATAATCTCTTTCTTCAGTGATTTGTCCTTCAACATGAATGAAACCTCCTCTGATTTGAAGATTGAGTCCAGTTTCTTTAAGCATTTCTGCCAGTTCGATCGTTTTTAAGAACTTTTTTTTACTTAAAACGTAAATATTAATTCTTTTTTTACCCTCAGGCGTCCAAAAGAGAATATCCGTGAAACCGATTTTCTTACCCTTTAGGAGAATCTTTTTTTGTTTAGGGAGGTACTTGTAAGAGATAAGCTCTGGATTACCCACTGAAAACTGGCTAGAAGCAGAGATAATCAGCTCTTTTTGTTCTCCTTTTGCCATAACAACGTCTTCAGCATAAGAATATGATAAAAAGACACAAGGCAAAAACAGGAAGATTTTGACAAAAAGGAGGTAAGTCGTTAAATTGACCTTCTTTATCATCAGTTGATAAGTACTTATTTTGAGGGAGTTATATATGGCATCAAGAACTGCTGTTACTGAGAATCGTCGTAAAGCTAAAAGAAAAGCTGCTGGAGCTAAAAGAAAAGCTGCTAACAGAAATAAAGGTACTACACCTAAGTTTGCTGTCCACGCTAAATAATTCATAAGTTTTTTCCTTAGTGATTTTGAGAGAAGCTCTTCATTGTTAATTCAATAAAGCTTCTCTCTGCGTTTAGAACGATCAATTCTTCGTTACTCTTCACACAAAGTTCAAATTTTTTTCGTGGAACTATTTCTTCACAGGCTCTTGTCTCACGAACTTCGATGAGGTTCTCGGGTATTTGATAATCTGCTGTTAAGATCTCTTTAAAAATCTTGGCGTGTTGGAGATTATTTTCATGGTGGATAACCAAGAGACTCGCCTGAGCTTTAGAAAGCAATAAGATACTAATAATAAATTTCATAATTTTGTTCCGTTTTAAGAGTTGGGTTTTTAAATTCAAAGAATGGATAAATAAACCAATCATCAGATCTCGTCATATTCATGCCTTCACGACGATGAACAGTGATAATAAATTCGGTCTCACTCACTTGTTCGACAAGTTTCGCTATGATCTTTGTTCTTTTCTCAGAGGAAAGAAGGAGAATCTTTTTATCTTGTTCGTAGGGTGTTTTTAGTTCTGCTTTGATCCTTATCTCGATTTCTTCGGGAGACGTTTTTCGTTGGATTAAAGCCTGCTGTTCACTTGGTCGGCACAAAAAATAGACCAGTAAATTACTAATGATCATTGCAGCGATCATCTTAACTTCTTTTTTCATTGAGTTGACTCCAGGCTAGGTAGAAATTGTTCATCAGAATCTCCGTTTCATGATGGAAGTTTCGATTCAGCCAGCCGATAAAAAAAAGACAAACTGAAAAGAATGTCATCAACATCATAAATGGAATAATCATCTGCCCATCCTTTCTCCTGATAAAATGTTGATTCGAGGATGAATGGATGAAAATTTTTTGATGAAAAATTCTAGAGAAAGAGTTGAATAAAAGTTTTGAAAAGTTACTTCCCATTTGAGCTCCCGAAAAATTGGTAGTGATTTTTGTCTCAAGAGTAAAACGCCTGAATGCTGAAAAAAACCGGATAAAAACTGAGGTTTTATGAGACAGTTAGCTCCATTAAGCCTTAAAAGCTGTGCAATGAATTTTTTATCCTCAGCTTCTTGATAGACCATTAGTGCTTTTTTTAATTCCTCGGCTTTCAGACTCCCAGATTGAAATCCTGGGATGAACAAAGTTATTTTGGCAAATGTGTCTAGATTTTTAATCGCCCAGCTTGTTTTTCCCATTATCTCTAGATGCTTCTGACTTAAGAGTTTTACTTTTTTTACGCAAACAAAAAGCTCGCTACGAGCTTTTTGTTTTTTATAATTTAAAACTAAACTGAGACCTAAAAGAATTGTCAGCGATAAGAAAAGCAAGAGGCTTAGGGCATAAAATGTCATCACTTCACCTCTCTGATTCATAGTTTTCCCTTGAGTGCAGGGATTTTCAACTTGATGCCTGGCCCTATGACCCAGACCTGATCTTGGTTTTTAAAAGATTTTAGTGAGCAAGTATCAGAAAAGAGTAGGTTCGACTTTGGATGATCGAGAGTTAGTGTCGTTTGTAGCTCAAAAGCAAGATTCCAAGCGACTTGTCGACAAATGAGTTTTTGAGAGAAAAAAATCCCGCTCGCCATCAGTGAAATCACGAGTGTGCAGGCCATGATTTGTTCAAGAATGATCATTTTAAGCTCTTTAGCTTAAGTTCTTGTGAGATCTGTCCTTTCATATTGTTGATTCGATTCTGAATCACTTCACCGAACTCTCTAACCGCCACGAGACAACATAAACCAATAAGACTTGAAATGATGACGTATTCCATGATTCCTTGTCCTTTTTGGGTTTTGAGATTTTTCATATCTATCCTTTGTTAAAGTAGATTGTCTTTTTTCATGAGAAAGCGAAGGTTGGGGAGTCGATAGAAAGAAAACCGAGTAAAAAGTTCGGAAATGAAAAAGCTTGGCGACGTGTTCTCTCTCTTCATAGAATATGAATATGGAAGAAAATAATCAGGTTCATGTATTTGAAAAGAAAGAACTTATCATCATTTTTTTGATGTTCTTAGTTCTAGTGGTGACAAGTTTTACTCTTGGGATCCGACTTGGAAAAAAGTTAGCTCTCCCGGTGAGTTCAGTTCAGACAGCAGATCCAAAACCTGCTGAAATGAAATCACCCATTGAAGAAGAGGCTGATGAAGCTCTTTCACAAGATCAGAAAATGAGTGAGGACGAGAAGCTAAAAAAAATGATGGATGAATCCAAGAATAGGCTTACGACTCAACTAGAGCAGTTTGCCCAAGAATCTGGAGAGTCCTCAGCACCAGAAGAAGATGCTCCACTGAGCACGATGGTAGGGAAGTTTACGATTCAACTTGGATCTTACAATACGATGGATGAAGCAAAGCAGTTTGCAGAGGGATTTACTGTAAGAGGATATAATCCAATCATCAATGAAGTGAAGATAGATGGTAAAGGTAAGTGGTACCGGGTTAGTTTAGGACTCTTTAATACCGCAGAGGAAGCAAAAAAATATATCAAAGATGAGCAGAGTCTATTCTCTGGTCAGGACCATATCATTACAGAGATTAAATAAATCTCTGATACACAAGTTCTATTTTCTCTTGATAAAGATCTCTCAGATTGGGCACACTGACACTAAGTTGAGTCTTTGCTTGAATAAACTCACACATAGAAGAAAGATCCTTACACTCAAAACTCGCTGCTTGGATGATCGAATAGAGATCTTCTCTTGATCCAGAGTAGGCAGGGAGAAGTTGGTGTAAAAGAAAGCTTGAGAGTGAGCGAAACTCCTTAAAAGTTCGATCCTCTATCACTTCTTTGTTGATATAAAGTTCATTGATCATTCTTACACCTCGTCTGAGGATGTAGCATGCGATTCCAAAACTGTCAGGAAGCCACATTCTTTCATTTGAGGAATGACTAATATCTCGCTCGTGCCATAAAAGAGTGTTTTCGTGCGCAATATTTTCATGAGAGCGAAGAATTCTTGAAAGCCCTGATATGTTTTCCGCACTGATCGGGTTTTTCTTATGGGGCATAGTAGATGAGCCTTTCTGTCCTACTTTAAAACCCTCTACAACTTCTCCAACATCAGATCTATGAAGGTGTCTAATCTCAATACAAAGCCTTTCCATCAAGTCCGCGAGCCTAGCTTGTATTTGTGCCAAACTCACTAAGTGATCACGAGGGATAATTTGAGTCGAGAGTTCTTCAACCTTAAGCCCTAACAATGAGAGTGTTTTTTCTTCCGTTCGAGTGCTGAGGATCGTGTAGTTTCCGACCGCTCCTGAAATCTTCCCAGTAAGATTTTTTTCATAATCAGAAAGATCTTTATGTACTCTTTTGGCTTCTGCGAGATAGGAGAGAAATTTAAATCCAAAAGACATCGGTTCGGCATACATTCCATGAGAGCGGCCAAGTGTGAGGATCGATTTCGTCTCTATCGCTTTATTTTTCAAGGCAGAGATAAAAGTCTCAAGGTCTCTTAACTCTATTCGAAGCGAGTCCCTCAGTTGAAGACTCAGAGAGGTATCAATAATGTCAGATGAAGTGCATCCGAAGTGAAAATATTTTCCGACGTCTGCTGAGACTTGCTCAGTGATTGAGCTACAGAACGCGATAACATCATGGTGGGTGACATTTTCTATTTCATGAATTCTCTTTAAATTGATCGTAACCTTAGAAAAGTTTTCACTTACCTGGGGGATGATTTTTTCTTCCTCAAGAGCTTTAAGAAGAGCTTTTTCAACTTCTAGGAAATAATTAAACTTTGATCTTTCTTCCCAGATCGTTGAAACTTCTGTGATTTGATATCGAGGTATCATTAGTAGAAAGCTCCTATTTCAAAAGCCGCAGATAACCAACCCACAGAGATCGTTCTTTCTGAAGCAGACTCGTTTTGTTCCGCTTTTCTTCGAAGTGGGCCAATCGTATAGCCAAATTTAGCCCCATAATAAAAAGAGGAGCTCGTTCGTTTATGAAGACCATACTGAGTTGAGAGCAGAGCTCCTGTGAAGGTTTGAGCTGTATGATCGTCTTTTAACTGAGCATAATTAGCATAAACATCGACTGTCTCAAAAATATTTTCTGTTTCAAAAAAATCTAGGATGAGCTTAAAGCGATAAGAGACTCCGATACCAAGACCAGAAACCTGAGCTTTAGCACTTCCAGGGCGTTGAGGCTTTGTGCTCGACTTTGGAATGGAGCTTATGGAGTTAAAATAGGTTTGATGATGGAAGCCCTGAAGTCCCCACCAGAGACGATCATATGATTTGGATCTCATAGCATAGGTAACGTCTAATCCCATGAGGTCTCGAGGGTGTTCATATTGGGCCATGATATGACCCGCGATCGAGAGTCGTTGCGAATCTTCCCCGGTGTACTGTCTCTGATCTCGGATTCCTTTTGAAGTATTGAGGTCATAGATCATGCTTTCATGTCGAAGATATTTTTCAGGTTTTTTAATCAGCACCTCTTGAGAATCAGGATTAATTTCCTCATCTGATAAAGTATAAGGATCAGAGGCAAACGAAGAGGCGATAGTTAGGAGTAGATATAAGTAGATCATAAATTACCTTTGCGCCAAGTTTTCAAAGTTCTCACCCGGAAGATCTTCAAGACCCATAAAATCAGAGAGCTCAAGCTTTTTTTGAAGATGATCAAACTTAACAATTTCCGAGTTCACATGAGAATTGACGAGATTATCGATAGCAAGCTTTAAGTCAGCATAGCTCGCTCTATCGGCTAAGTAATTATCTAGAACGGTATCATAGTTAGATTGTGCATTCTTATGTTGGAACGTAGCGATCTCAACTTTTTGTTCAAGATACTTAAGAGTTTTGTAGATCGTTCTGAGTTTTACATCAAGTTGTCGTCGCGTATTATAAAATGAAATTTCTGTGATTCTTTTCGCAAGATAAGCTTGTTGATTCACCCTTGAGTTGAAAAAACCTCCCTCGCCTAAGATGGTCCATGTCATATTAATTCCGGCTACTAGCTCCACATTTCTGTTTCCGTTGGTCGTTTGATAAGTCCATGATGTCCCTTGGGGATCAAAACCTGTGCGGTAACTTCCGAGATTCAGTGAAAGTTTTGGAAGAGGAAGATTATCCTTGAGCGTTTTATCTAGATTACGTTGAGCATTCTCATAATTGAGTTTGGCGTCTCGATAGTCAACACTTTGCTCTTGGGCAAGTTTTAAGGCTTCATCTAAGTTCGTCGAAACACGTTTGTAACTGAGTTGCTCTTCAGTCCGGTATCCGCCCTGATAGTCGTCTCCGAGAGTATTCGCTAAGTTTTCTTCTTGTAATCCGAGTTCAAAAAGAGCTTGTTGATACTCCGTTTGTGAACGTAAGAACTCTGAGCGAGTTTGGTAGTAATCTTGAGCTCGGATTTTTTTTAGCTTTAATTTTTCTCTCGCCGTTCGATGAACAAATGACATCTGTCTAAGCTGTTCTTTTTTGATATTTTTAATTTGGCGTGCTTTGATTAAGTTAAAATAACTTCCAATAATACTAAATTTCAACCTTCTCTTGGCTTCTTTTAGGCGCTGCAATTCTCGGTTCAGAGTTTGCTTGTTTGATTCATACTGAAGATAGTCGCGTCCCCAGTTAAAGAGAGTGTAGTCCTTAATGACAAACCCAAGGCTTCCCGTTGGAGCAACCTGTGCGCCCATATCTGAGGTTGATTTGGAAGATGTCTTTAATCGATCGATTCTGTGTTCGCCAGAGTTAAGCTCTAGGCTGAGTTTAGGTAACCAAAAACTTTGAAAAAGATCTGTTTTATAAAGATCGATCTGCTCTTTTTGTTGAGCTCTGATTTGCTCGAAAGGATTTCGTCGTAAGCCCTCTTCAAGGATGGACTTAAGGTCTATATTTCTCCCAACGTAGTCCCGTTCTTGAGAGTTCTTTTTAGTGAGACCTGACTTAGTTTGTTTCTCACTGATCTCGAGGTCGTCAGAGTTGTCAATTTGACTTTCTAGTTGAAGTAGATCTTGGTCTTGAGCGTAACTACCGAATGAAAGAAGAAGGATCAAAAAAAATTGAAACAAGAAGATATCCTCGATTTTTTATTTTAAAAAATGGTAGCACTAAAAAAAGAGGGAAGTCTATTAGAGAGAGAGGCCAGGGCACCCTGAACGCACAATATTTTCTTCCATAGCTTCGATCTGGAGTTTTGCAAGGTAAAGTTCGTTTCGAATCTTGACTTCATTCGATCTAAGGCGAGACACCAGGCTGTCATTCGCTTTCGGATTTCGCTTAAGTAGATTTTGATTTCTTTGTAGGAGTGAGCTTAAATTTTGCTGAACCTTGATTTTCTCATTCCTCTCCTTAAATAATTCCTGACACCGCTCTGATAAGGGTGGACGTGTGAATCCATCCTGAAGCAGGGGGTCATTTTGAGCAAAACTCATGAGCTTAAGATTTAGGATAAGAAATGAAATGAAAATCATATAAAAATCATAGCATGCTTGTAAAAAATGACAATCTTTCTCGTCGTATCGTGAACGATTGAGTATGATGGGGGGTCATTAAATTTATGAGGATCTATGCCTAAAATTCTTGTTCTCATCCCTGCAAGGTATGCTTCATCACGATTCCCCGCTAAGCCACTCGTTAAGATTGCTGGTTTAAGTATGATCGAAAGAGTTTACCTAAATGCTGCCACATCGGGGCATGAGGTAGCCGTTGTGACAGATCATGATTTGATTGAAGCAGAGGTGAAACGTTTTGGAGGCAGAGTTTTTAGAGTCGACGATGATGTTCCCTCTGGATCAGAACGTATTGGGATTTGCTTAGAGAGATTTTTTCAAGATCAAAAAATTGACCTTGTTGTAAACGTTCAAGGAGATGAGCCCTTATTAAAAGGTGAAGAGCTTAAAAAGCTCAGTGACTTCCATCTACGCTCAGCTTTTGATGTGGCGACTCTTATCAGAGGGAGAAGTGTGAAAGATGAAGACTTTCACAATCCGAACGTCGTCAAAGTTGCCTATTCAGAAAAAACGAATGCTTGTTTATATTTTTCTCGAGCTTCGATTCCGTTCGATAGAGATGGTAAAAACTTGAAAATTTGGTTTCAGCATATCGGTGTTTATAGCTACCGACCTGAAGCTTTGATCAAGATGATAAAACTTCCAGTTTCTCATCATGAGACGATCGAAAAACTTGAACAGCTTCGCCTGCTCGATCATGGCTTAACGATTGGGGCAGTCGAAACCTCTCTCCCATTACAGGGGGTTGATGTACCAGATGATGTGAAAAAAGTTGAGGACATGTTAAATGAAACAATCTAAAAAATTTATTTTTATCACAGGTGGAGTGACGAGCTCACTTGGTAAAGGTTTAGCAGCGGCTAGTATCGCGTGCCTACTTGAGAGACGAGGACTAAAAGTTAATCTTTTGAAAATGGACCCCTACATTAATGTTGATCCAGGAACCATGAGTCCGACTCAACACGGGGAAGTTTTTGTTACTGATGACGGCGCCGAAACAGATCTTGATCTCGGGCACTATGAACGCTTCACTCAACTCACATTGACGAGAGATAATAACTTTACGACGGGTAAAGTTTATCTTCAAGTGATAGAAAACGAACGTCAAGGTAAGTACCTTGGAAAAACAGTTCAGGTAGTCCCTCATATTACTGATGAAATTAAGCGCCGAATTCATCTTGCAGCAGAAAGTTGTGATCTGTTAATAGGAGAGATTGGTGGAACTGTGGGGGACATTGAGTCCTTGCCATTTGTCGAGTCGATCAGACAGTTTGCACAAGATGTAGGAGAAGAGAATGTCCTTTATGTGCATCTCGTCCTCGTTCCTTACATTCAAGCTGCTGGAGAGTTGAAATCAAAACCTGCTCAACACTCTGTTAAAGAGCTTCGTTCAGCGGGACTTTTTCCTCAGATGATTATTTGTCGTGCTGATAGAGAAATAGATACTGATATCATCGATAAAATCTCACTCTTTTGTAATGTCCCTAAGCAAAACGTCTTCCAGTCCATTGATCTTGATTCTATTTACAAAGTTCCATTGAGCTTCCATGAACAAGGACTTGATAAGCGCATCACCGAGCTTCTTGGGATGTGGGTGAGTGAACCTAAAATGGATGAAATTAAAAAAGTTATCCATCATTTAGAGAATCCTAAAAAGGTGATTAAAATTGGAGTCGTAGGGAAATACACAGAACTTGTCGAATCCTATAAATCGCTTAACGAAGCTCTTCGCCATGCGGCTATCTTTCATCAGGTGAAACTAGATCTCGAGTACATTGATGCTGAGGAACTTGAAAAATCAAAAGATGTGAAAGTTTTAGAACGTGTTGATGGTATTTTAGTTCCAGGAGGTTTTGGTTCTCGAGGTACTGAAGGAAAAATTCAAGCCATTGAGTATGCGAGACTAAATCAAAAACCATTCCTTGGTATTTGTTTAGGGATGCAGCTTGCGATTATTGAATTCGCAAGGAATGTCGCTGGCATTGCTCAAGCGACATCTATGGAGTTTCAGGACAAAGGTCAGTTCGTTGTCCACTACATGGAAGGGCAGTCTAAGGAAGGAAAAAAGGGAGCTAGTATGAGACTTGGTGCCTATCCTTGCGACATTAGCCCAGGCACTCTTGCGCATAAAATTTACGGAGCCACGAGGATTTCAGAGAGGCATCGCCATCGTCTAGAAGTTAATAATAGTTATGTTGAAAAACTGAAAGAAAAAGGACTCATTGTTTCAGGCCAATTTAAAGAACAGGGGCTTGTTGAAATTATTGAGCTCAATCATCATCCTTTTTTTATTGCTTGTCAGTATCATCCCGAGTTTAAGTCAAGACCATTTACATCTCATCCACTGTTTGCTGCCTTTGTTTCGGCCAGTGGTAACCTAGGAGTTTAGTTATGAACCAAAAGATGGATTTTTATATTGGGCCATGTGTGCTGGAAAATATGGAACTAGCAGATCAAATCGCTGCGAAACTCGTGAGCGATTTAAAACCTTTTCGGAATGAAATTAACCTACATTTTAAAGGAAGTTACGATAAGGCTAACCGCTCCTCGTTTAATTCCTATCGAGGCCCTGGACTTAAAGATGGCTTGAGTATTTTGAAAGAGATCAATAGAAAGTATGATCTTCCGACATTGACGGATTTTCATCAAGCTTCAGATGCGATGACTGTTGCTGAGAGTGTTGATGTTCTTCAGGTTCCAGCTTTTCTTTGTCGTCAAACTGATATGATCTTTGCTGGCGCAGAAGCCTGTCAAAAGTTTAAACGTGAGCTAAAAATTAAAAAGGGGCAGTTCCTGTCTCCTGAAGAAACCAAAAATATCGTAGATAAAGCGAGTCACTTTCTTCCGAAAGAACAAATTATTCTCACGGAGAGAGGAACATCTTTTGGGTATAATAATCTCGTCGTTGATATGGCTTCTTTTCAAATTATGAAGTCTTTTGGTGTTAGAGCTATTCACGATGCTACCCACTGTGTACAAAGACCAGGAGGGTTAGGGACGATGACTGGTGGAAAACGAGAACAGATCCTGGTCTTAGCCAAGGCTGCTGTTGCGGCTGGTGCTGATGGAATATTCATCGAATGTCATCCGCGTCCAGCTGAAGCTTTATCTGATTCTGCAACAGCACTGCCTCTTGAGCAGGTAAAAGATGTGGTTGAAGTTCTCCTTAAAATTAAAAAGGCGGTTTCTTAGTGAGTCTCATAGCCGTTGCAAAAAAGTTTGAAGAAAAATTAAAAAACATCAAGGTTGTCGCTTTTGATCTTGATGGTATCCTTACAGACGCGCACGTATGGTGGGAGAGTGAGGAGGTTGGTTTCAATCGTCAGTTCAATATCTATGATGGGTATGGAATGAAAGTCCTCATGAGTGGAGGAATAAAAGTCGGAGTCATCACTGGTGGCAACAGTGTCTCTGTTCAGAAACGAGTGTCTCAACTTGGTCTCGATTTTTGTTACGCAGGAGATGAGGACAAAAGAAAAGCTTTCACTGATCTCATGAGTCGCTACAGTGTTCAGCCAAACGAGATCTTATATATGGGAGATGAATTGTTCGATATACCTTTGCTTAAACGAGCAGGTTTTTCAGCAACAGTTCCCAATACTTCTGATGAAGTAAAAAACTGTGTAGATTACGTGACGGTCAGAGAGAGTGGAAAAGCTTGTGCGAGGGAGGTCATGGATCTTGTGAGATATGCACAGAACATAAAAGTTCACGTTCAGGAGTTTTGAAAATGGAGCTAGGAAAAAAAATCTACAAGACCTCGATGCTTAACATTTTCCGTTTGATGGTGTTTGGAGTTTTTCTCTTCTTTTTAAATGACTTCTATCTAGAAACGTTTACCTATGAAAATTTTCAGCTCGATGGTCGCTTCAAAATTGTTGATGTCCTCGAGTATCATTACAGGTATCCTTATAGGTTTATCTTGTTTTTCATTTTTGTGATTATTCCGACTTTTTACTACATGTTCATTAGAGGGATTCGTTTCTATGAGAATGGTCTCATCTATAATCGAGGCCTTCCATTTTTGCAGACAAAAATTCTTTATCAAGAATTAGCTTACTATAGATTACTTCACCCAGATCATGCGATTTCTCTTCATACTAAAAAAGGTGATATTTTTGTTGTCGCTAATAATAAGATTGAGAGAGTCATCGCGATCTTAGATCAGCAAAATATCCGCGGGGACTTAACCCAAGACGATTACGTGAAACTCATAACGAATTATAAGAAGTTTGTGATGGTGATTGTGTCTGTAACGATTGTGATGTTTGTTGTGAAGAAGTTAGGATTGATTACGATCTAGTCTTTAAGAAGTTTCATGGCCACTGCACCAAGGTTGTTGGCCTGTCCAAGGATACTTGTTGCTGCGTTAAGTTTGTTTTCAGCAAGAAGTTTAGCAGATGCTTCATGGGCGATATCTGCATCCATCATCTTACTTACTGCATTTGATTCAGCTGTTCTTGCTGTGTCGAGGTTACTGATTGTGTTCTCAACACGCGATTGGATAGCCCCGAGATAAGCTCTATGCTTAGAAACTTTATCCAGGGCTTGATCAAGGTATTTTAAGTTTAATCGTGCTTCTTCAGCGTTTGCGATTGATGAGTCGACGATTTCAAGGTTGAACTCAGAGAGAGTAAGATCCGAGTGATTCATCTCAACACGAGAAGCAGAAGTGTTCTGGATACCTACTTGGAATTGTCTTCTGTCCTCGCCAACGTTTGGTCTGAAAGAATAATTTCCACGATACTTCGTAGACTGAATTGTTCTTTCGATTTCTCTGTATGTCGACATGTATTCGAAGTTAAGCATGGCGCGTTCTTCATCTTGGAGAACACCGTTAGCAGCTTGTACAGAAAGTTCTTTAAGGCGGATGAGCATTGATGAGATTTCATTCAGAGATCCTTCCGCCACTTGGAACTCTGAGATGACATCGTTGCTGTTTCTGATAGCTTGATTTTGAGAGCGAATTTCAGATTTTAATTTTGTTCCGATTGAGAGTGTAGCAGCATCGTCAGCAGCCGTGCGAACACGAAGACCAGAGGATAATTTCCCCGAAGTCTCTTCAACTTTTTTTGTATGCTCACTCACTGCACGTTGTGCTTGAAGAGCAGAAATGTTGGTGTTAATTCGCATTAAAATTTCATTTCAATTTTCTTCCTTGATTCAGTTTTCTTTTATGCATCCGTGCACAAAAGTATGTTATGAATCTTTTCGGTTACTTAGCCTGTAATTTTGAGTGTTTTCGCTCTCGAAAAATTAAAAAAAAGAATTTTTATCAGGATTATTTTTTAGAATTTTTTTTGAAGAAAAATTACCAGACAACATGACTTGGTTAATGATCTTTTTTTAGCTAGTTGTCGCTAGTTGATCTTTTTAATCAGAAAAGAGTCTTAAGATAAATTCCTGAGTGTTCCGCTTTGGGAATTAGTTTCCGGAATAAATAACTCAGGTATAAAGATTAAAAAAAGCCTAAAGTTTAAAAATTCAAGTCCTGAATAGGGTAGTTCCATTGAAATTGATCTTTCATTTTACCCATCTGAAGATCAATTAATTCATTCTTGATTTGATCAGAAATCAAAAATTGATTCTTTTTCAAGTGATAAACGGATCCATCTTTGTCATGAAATTCAGAGATCGGAACAATCACAGCGGCAGTTCCACAAACAAAAGCTTCAGTGCAATTTTCATTCTCAATTTCACTAAGTATTTCATCGATAGAGAGATTCTTTTCCACAACTTTTAAACCTTTCGCTACTGCAAGTTGAAGGATCGAGTCTCTTGTTACTCCGTCCAGGATCGTATCTTTAAGTCTTGGAGTGACGAGAGAATTATTTATAATCGCAAAAAAATTCATCCCTGACATTTCTTCGATATATTTGTGTTCAACCGCATCTAACCACATGGTTTGATCACACCCTTTCTCAATTGTTTTGTTATAAGAGTGAAGTGAAGCTGCGTAGTTTCCTCCAGCTTTGGCGGAGCCAATTCCTCCTGGCGCACACCGAACTTCGTCTCGCTCGATATAAACTTTGACGGATGAGGCTCCAAAGTAATTTCCTGAAGGTGAAGCAACAATGATGAAGAGAAATTCTTTTGAGGGTTTAACTCCTAATCCAAATTCAGTACCAATCATAAAAGGACGAAGATAAAGAGATTCACCAGAGCGACGTGGTACAAGATGCTTGCAGTACTGACTGATTGTTTCACAACACAGGAGAAATTGTTTTTCGTCTAATTCAGGCATGGCCATTCTTTTAGCGGAAAGATTAAAACGTCGTGCGTTCATCTCAGGACGAAACATCGAAAGTGTATCCTGAGGTGTTTTATACACCTTCAGTCCTTCAAAAATCTCTTGAGCGTAATGAAAAACTTTTGAACATGGATCTAGTTGCAAAGGTTGATAAGGTAGGAGATCAAATTTTTGCCATTCACCATTCTGATAGACACCTTGAATCATGATAGGGGCAACATGCTTCCCGAAGCCGAGGTGAGGATCAGAGATACTAAATTTCTTAACTCTTTCGACGGCGTCTGGGTGAATTTCAATCTTCTTCACTTTTTTTCCTTGGAATTCATCATGAAAAGTTCATAATTAGCTTAAGATAAAAAGAAGGAATTTGTTAGATGAAAAACACAAAAAATATAATCTTATCCCTAACTATTTCTATCGGCTTTGGTTTCGTTCTTCAGTCGATTTACTCTCTCTCGCTAACTCAGTCTAGCTCTCTCATTCACCGACTCATGATTGTCCTTGGTGGAAATATTCAAAATGGGGGATATATACAGGTTTTAACCTATTTTGCCTTCCTTTGGGCAATGTTTGAAATGCGAGATTTAAATTCAAGACTTAAACATGAACGCAAAGGATTTACCCTTGGATTAATTCCAACGAGCGAGAAGCATATTTTTATGCCTGCAGACCTTAACGCACTTAAATTTAAACTTATCGATTTCGAAAAAAAAGAAGGGAAATACATTTTAGCGGAAGTGATAAAAAAAGCATGTACTAAATTCAGAACATCCGGTTCACTTTCTGATTTGATCGAAATCGTAAGTATCCAAATTGAAGTTTCCCAAGAAAAATCAGAAAGTGAACAATCGACGATTCGTTATTTGACCTGGGTCATCCCATCGATTGGATTCATTGGAACCGTTCTTGGAATTTCACAAGCACTCACGGTGGCTAATTCGGGAGATATGGAGCAGATTACAAGCCTTCTTGGTGTTGCGTTTGATACGACACTGATCGCACTTTTACTTTCTGTTGTGATCATGTGGTTCGTTCATCAACTTCAGGAAGAGACAGATCGTTTTCACGCGGATTTAAAAGAGTTTGTTGTCGATAATCTTATTAATAAAATTGAGCTTACGTGAGAAAAAGAAGAAGCATCGAACTTTTTTCAATTTCCTTCTTGGATCTTTTAAGCGGAGCTTTAGGTGCAGTGATTATTCTCTACATCGCCATCCCTAAGAATAAATCTTCAGAGATGAAAGAAGATCCAAGAATTAAAATTTTAAGAGAGTCCAATCAAGAACTCATTCAGCAGATAGAAAACTTAAAACGAAAAGCTCCTAAAATTGTCGAAAAGAAAGCGGAGCCTGAAGTTTCTCAAATTACTGTGCAATCTAACGTCGACGTGGGGTTTAGTTTTAAAGGCAAGGAGATTTTATTTATTATCGATACGTCAGGTTCTATGCTTGATGAAGATAGAATCGGCCAGGTAAAGGCTGGTTTAAAAATGCTTATGACTTCATTCCCAGCAGATTACAAATTGAATATCATCCAGTTTCCTCTTGGTATGAGAGCTCCTTACAAACCTCTTTGGAATGTTCTGAAACTAAATACAAAAGAAAATCGATCAGAGGTTTTTCGTTATCTCTATAGTCTTTATCCAGACGGGGGAACTCCAACGAGAGATGTTCTCATTTACGCGCTAGAAAACTACCGAGAAATTTCAGATATTGTTCTTTTAACGGATGGTGTGCCGACTCTTCATAACTCGAATCAGCGAGACAGTATTGAGAAAATTTTAGAAGAAGTGAAGAGAAAAAATATGACCAAGATTAGAATCAATACGATCGGTGTTGGTGCTTCTTTTTCAAAAGATACCTCAACTCCGATGTACACTTTTTTGAGTCTTTTAGCCGAACAGAATGACGGTTTTTTTGTCGGCTTCTAGAGCCACTCAACTCCATTCCATCTCAATGTTTGTGAATAAATGAGATCATTGACAGAGTTAATGATCTTGAAAAAAAGGACTGGCTTTTCGTCTTCAAAGCGTACATCGACAAGGCCGAAGGTATGTCCAAAATAATAGTTAGGATAAAAGCGTTTCACGATAAATCTTAATGGTAGTCTTGTCGTGTGAGTCATACCACTACTCATGAAATCGTAGTATCCGTTATTTTTATATAGACTCGAGAAATGTTTATCACCAGTTAAAAAGAAAAAAGGTTTTTTCGTTTGGGTCGTGAGTTCAATTAACCTTTCTCTTTCTTGTGGATAATCTGCCCACTCATCAGAACCTGGGAAACGCGGAGAGTTAACTGGCATACCTGTGACGATAAAGTAAAGATCAGCCTCTTGTGTTTTTAATTGCTCCTCAAGCCATGCCCACTGTGCTTTTCCAAGAAGGGGAGCTTCTTCATCGAGGTCTTTGAAGTACCGATTATCGAGAAGGAGGTAGGTTATTTTTTTTCCACCAGAGTTATAGCTTTGTGTTGTGTAGACACCCTGCTGCTTCCTACGAGGAGAAGTTTCTGGTTCTTTTAAAAAATCAAGGAAGTATTTTTGACTGAGTTCTTTATGTTCATAGTGTCCATTAGCGTTGTTATCGTTGTAGTCATGGTCATCCCAAGTTCCAATCACAGGAAATTTTTGAATAAATTTTTTATAGCCTGGAACTTCAAGTTGTTGTTGAAAGGATGATTCTATTTGTGAGGGTTGATCTGTATTGGCGTAAACACTATCACCTGCCCATACAAAAATATCAGGTTCATAAGTAGAGATAACATCCCATAAAGGCTGTTGGTGGAACTGTTTATTGCAAGAGCCTATAGCAAAACGAAAAACTTCTTGTGAAAAAGCCGAAAAACTAAATAAAAATATCATCAAAGTAAGCTTCATGGCTTCTCCCTTGAATTAAGTCAGATAGATTATTATCATAATGAAACTTCAAAGGAATGAAAATGTCTGAAATCAAACCCTATCCTGTTAAAGCTCAAATTCAACAAAAATCATATCTTAAAGGTTTATCGGCTTACAAAGAAATGTATGAAAGATCAATTAAAGAACCTCAAGCTTTTTGGCTGGAAGCTTCAAAAAATCTTTCTTGGTTTAGGTCTCCAGAAAAGTCAGGCAAAGGAAATTTTAAGTCTGTTGATTTCTCCTGGTTTCAAGGTGGAAAATTAAATGCTTCTTATAATTGTATCGATCGACACTTAGACAAGAATGCACAAAAAACTGCCATTATCTGGGCAAAAGATGAGGCTGGTGATTATGAGCACATCACTTATCAACAGCTTTCACATCATGTGAATCGACTCGCAAATTTAATGAGAGATCGTGGCGTGAAGAAAGGCGATCGAGTTTGTCTTTATCTTCCTATGGTTCCTGAGCTTGTTTATTCTGTACTCGCTTGCTCTCGGATAGGGGCCATTCATTCAGTAGTTTTTGGTGGCTTTAGTGCGGATTCTCTCAAGGGAAGAATCGAGGACGCCGAATGTAAGTTTGTTATAACCGCTAACGAAGGTCTAAGAGGTGGAAAAAAAATCCCTCTCAAATCTATTGTTGATCAAGCCTTGGAAGGAAGCTCGGGTGTCGAGCACGTTCTTATCGTTCATCGAACAGACTCTTCAGTTTCTTATGTTCAAGGAAGAGATCTTGTTTATGAAAAAGAAATATTAAAATATCGTCCGGTCTCTCCGTGTGAGGAGATGGATTCGGAAGACCCACTTTTTCTTCTCTACACATCAGGTTCCACAGGTAAACCAAAGGGTGTTCTTCATACAACAGGAGGCTATCTCACATACGCAGCCTTCACGCATCAGTATGTTTTTGATTATCATCCAGAAGATATTTACTTTTGTACAGCTGACGTAGGGTGGGTTACGGGACATTCTTATGTGGTTTACGGACCCCTCGCGAATGCAGCAACAACAGTTCTCTTTGAGTCTGTTCCTACATACCCTGATGCCGGAAGATATTGGAGAATCATCGAAGATTTAAAAGTCTCTATTTTTTATACTGCGCCTACGGCACTCAGAACACTTGCGCAATTTGATGATCAGTTTGTTCAAAAGCATAATCGAAAGTCTCTTCGAATATTAGGTTCTGTGGGAGAGCCTATTAATCCCGAAACATGGAAATGGTATCACGATGTCGTAGGAGAAAAGAGATGCGATATTATGGATACTTGGTGGCAAACAGAGACCGGAGGAATTCTTATGACTCCTCTCCCTGGTGTGACACCGACGAAGCCTGGTTCGGCAACTTTTCCTTTTTTTGGGGTTGTCCCACTGATTGTAAAACCTGAAACAGGTGAGGAATTGAAAGGAAATCAAGTTGAAGGTGCACTCTGCCTAAAACAATCTTGGCCAGGTCAAGCAAGAACAATTTTTAGAGATCATGCTCGGTTTGTAGAAACTTATTTCACTCAGTACCCAGGTTTATATTTTACTGGAGATGGAGCTAAACGAGATGAAGATGGCTACTATTGGATCACTGGTCGAATAGACGATGTCCTCAATGTTTCTGGCCACAGATTAGGGACAGCAGAGATTGAGGGAGCATTGATGGAAAATCCTCTCGTCTCAGAGTCAGCTGTGGTAGGAGTTCCTCATGACATCAAAGGCACGGGGATTTATGCCTATGTGATACTCGAAAATCACCGAGAGCTTAGTGCAGAGGAACTTGAGAGTATTAAGGAAAGTGTTAGACAAAAGATTGGCCGCTTTGCTTCTCCTGATGTGATTCATTTAACTAAAAGTTTGCCGAAAACGAGATCAGGAAAAGTCATGAGACGAATATTGAGGAAAATTGCTTCCGGAGAATACTCTGGGTTAGGTGATACCTCTACACTTTCGGATCCGGCGGTCGTTGACGAATTAGTTAAAGAGTCGAAGCTTTTGAATTCAAAATAAGAACTTTATTTTCCAAGACGAGAGGGAGAGTTGTTAAGATTTTCCCTCCGTTCTTTTTAAGCATTAGATTGTGAAGGCTTGTAACGACATGCTCTAAGGCAAGTGTCTTATCGGTCTCATTGAGAATTGATGGGCATGAGTTAATGATTTCTTTGAGTTCACTGTCTGAAACTTTCTGCTTTAAGTTTTGATCAACCAGAATATAGATTTTTCTCTCAAAAATCGACATGAAAATAAAGCTGTTAAGTCGATGCTGAGTTTTGAGTATCGCCTTCTCAAGGAATAATTCTTTTGCTTTCTCTAAAGATTCGCGGTCTTTTTCAACTTGAGTAACAAAGAAATAATCGAGATTTGTTCTTTTAATCACAAGATGAAAAAAACTGATGAAGATTAAAATGAAGAGTAAACCAATCTCAAATGTGAAATGAAAATAAGATGAAATGAGAAGTGTTGTGAGAAGACTCGTAAAGAGTGATCCTCTTAAGGTTGCTGCAGGGTAGGGATCAGATTTATCTGTTACAACGACAGTCAGTTCTGATCCGGTTTCGAGTTCATACTTTTGGATAAGTTCGTTAATTTTATTTTCATTTATCTTCATCACCAATCTCCTGAAGCTCCGCCACCACTAAAACCTCCACCGCCTCCTCCATAACCTCCTCCACCGGAGCCATACCTACCTCCAGCGCCGCCACTTTGCATGAGAAGATAAAGCACTTCTCCAATCCCAAGAAGACCCACAAGTGAAGCCACAATAAAAATGATGAGGATAGGAAGAATTTGAGTTAAACCTAAAAAGAAAAGGCTCAGGCCCGAAACAGATGCTCCGCTCATGAGTGATCTCGCAAGATTATTTTTTTTTGAAACCGCTTGTATACCAAGCATAACGAGAACTGAAAGAACTAAAAAAACACCAAGCTTATTTTGACCATTTCTTTTTTGGAGGATAGGTTTTTTATCGCCTCTCTTACTTAGGCTCTGAGAGATCGTGTCAATAAAGTCTTCTAAACCCTGAGCATAATTTTTAATCTTGAAGGCAGGAGCAAGAATATAGCGGATCAAGCGAGCTGACTCTACATCGGTGAGCTCTCCCTCAAGATCACTTCCAACTTCAATTCGCATTTTTCTCTCGTCCATGGAGATAAGAAGCAGAAGTCCTCTTTGATCTTTTTTATCCCCTAGCTTCCACGCTTGAGCGATCTCATAGGAAACAGTTTCGATGGGTTTTCCATCAAGAGACTTTTTAATCACTATGGCGAGCTGTGGTCCACCTTGCCTGTGAATCTCATAGATCTTTCTTTCTAAGCTTTGTTTCTCTTGATTACTTAAGAGCTGAACTTCATCAACAATAGGAGAAGTGCCATAGGCCCAAAGATTTAGGCTAAGAAGTAAAGCGGTGATCAATGAGATCATTCAAATTTTACTTCTGGGCTTTTTTCTTCAGCTTCAGAAATTGAGAACTGAGGCTTCTTCTCAAATTTATGGACGAGAGAGTTCGTGAGACTTGTTGGAAAAACAGTCACAAGATTATTAAACTCTTTCACTGCTTCAATATAATTACGACGAGCGATAGAGATTCTATTTTCTGTTCCTTCGAGTTGAACTTGAAGGTCTCTGAAATTTTCATTCGCTTTAAGGTCAGGGTATCTTTCTGAGACCACCATGAGTCTTCCCAGGGCTTGCGAAACACCAGTTTGAGCTTCTTGGAATTTTTTAAGAGACTCAGGATTTAAATTTTTGAGGTCAACATTCATACTGGTTGCTTTCGCCCGAGCTTCCATCACAGATTGAAGAGTTCCCTCTTCATGCTTGGCATATCCTTTCACCGTATTTACCAGGTTAGGGATCAGGTCATTTCTTCTTTTGTACTGGTTAAGCACTTCGGCCCACTGAGCTTCGACATTATTTTGTGATTCTGGAATTGACTGAAGCCCACAGCCTGACAGAACAACAACAGAAAGGATAAGGATAAAGAATTTTTTTGTTAACATGTTTTGCTCCAAATAAAAAAGCCCATAGTTATAAAGATAACTATGGGCTTAGAAACTAATAAATCAAGGTCTTAAATTATTTTGTAGCCGATTTAACAAGTTTTGTTAAACGAGAAGTCTTTCTTGCAGCCGTTTGCTTCTTCATTGCTGGAGATTTAGCAAGTTTTGCAAGTAAAGATTGAGCTTTTACAAGAAGCTCTTTGGCAGCTGCTAAGTCACCTTTAGCAACAGCGTCTCTAACAGCTTTAACCGCTGTACGAGATTTTGCAGTTTTAGTTTTATTAACTAACCGACGTTTTTTTTCTTGTTTAGCTCTTTTTTCCGATGATTTGTGATTTGCCACAGTCTTCTCCTCATGAACATTTCTATGAAATATTGCGAAGTTATAGCGAGAAAGAAATTTAATGGCAAGCATGAAACAAAATCTTGATAGCAAAAATAAAACTCATGCTGTACCTTTTTTGAGATTAAAAATGGAGAAAAGATGGAACAAATAAATATTCAAGTTATTGGAATTGTTGGCGCAGGGCAAATGGGACGAGGGATAGCTCAGGTGGCGATTCAGTCAGGGTTTGATGTCATCCTTTATGATGCATATGCACAGTCTTTGGATTTCGGTGTGCAGTTTATTAAAGGACAACTTGCCAAAGGTGTGGAGAAAGGAAAATGGAGTAAGGCTGATGAAGAGAAAGCACTTTCTCACTTAAAACCAACAAGCGACATTCAAGCCTTTTCAAAAGTGGATATCGTGATTGAAGCTGCGACAGAAAATAAAACATTAAAATTTGAGATCTTTAAAAAATGTGATGAGATTGCTCCCAAACATGCACTTCTTGTGAGTAATACTTCCTCTATATCTATTACTGAAATTGCAGCTCACACTCAGCGTCCACAGCTTGTGGCCGGGATGCATTTTATGAACCCAGTCCCTGTGATGAAACTTGTAGAAGGTATAAGAGGATTAGAGACGAGCGACGAGACGTTCCTGGCCGTAGAAAAACTAGCACAAAAAATGGGGAAAACCTTCGTCAAGGCAAAGGATTATCCAGGATTCGCAGTGAATCGTATTCTTATGCCAATGATTAATGAAGCAGTCTATGCACTCTATGAGGGAGTGGCACAAGTTGAAGACATCGATACAGCGATGAAGCTCGGGACAAATCAACCCATGGGGCCGCTTGAGTTAGCTGATTTTATCGGACTCGATACATGCCTCGCGATTATGAATGTCTTGTTCGAAGGACTAGCTGATACAAAATATCGCCCATGTCCTCTTCTTAAGCAGTATGTGGCAGCCGGAAGATACGGCCGAAAAAATGGTAAGGGATTTTATACTTATGCAAAATAATTTTGAAACCTTAAGTTTCGAGATGGTTGGAGAGATCGGTCTTCTTAAAGTTAATCGGCCTCAGAAATTAAATGCTCTCAACCGGTTAGTTCTCACAGAACTTAAAAAATTTCTACACTCTCAACCAGATCTTAAAGGTTTAATTTTCACGGGCAGTGGAGAAAAAGCTTTTATCGCTGGAGCAGACATCGCAGAAATGAAGGATTTGAACTCGACGGAAGCCAAAGATTTTTGTCAATTAGGTCAAGAGGTGAGCTTGCTTCTTGAAGGCTTACCATTTCCAACTGTTGCTTGTGTTCATGGATTCGCACTTGGCGGAGGATTCGAAATGGCCCTCGCTTGTGATTTTATTTTCTCATCAAAAAAAGCAGTCTTTGGTTTGCCCGAGCTAAAACTGGGTTTAATCCCAGGTTTTGGTGGTACACAAAGATTGCAAGAAATCGTTGGTTACAGGGCCGCGAAAGAGATGATCTTTTCAGGAAGAAATATTTCTGCCGAAGAAGCTTTTGAGTTAGGGATTAGCTTGAAACTCTTTGATTCACAAGAAGAACTCGTGCAAGCTGCAGTTAACTGGATGGAGGATTTAAAGTCGAAGTCTCCACTTGCCTTGAGAGTTGCTAAAAAACTCATCAAGATAGGTGATCAACTATCACTTGAGAAAAGATTAGAAATGGAAAAGGGATCTTTTGGAGAGCTCTTTAGTTCATTTGATATGAAAGAAGGAACATCAGCCTTTTTAGAAAAACGTTCACCACATTTTAAAGGAAATTAATATGATCTTAGCTGAAAATTACAAAGAAATCCGTGACATGGTCAAAAAATTCTCTGACTCAGAGGTCGCCCC